>Ga0335398_10001827_pt1 | contig 35130 bp, 27 predicted proteins | sample BON03_FD_205742 | JGI IMG/M metagenome (GOLD analysis project Ga0335398, IMG submission 205742) | Freshwater microbial communities from Lake Bonney liftoff mats and glacier meltwater in Antarctica - BON-03 (spades assembly) (version 2) | ecosystem: Environmental > Aquatic > Freshwater > Ice >... | reverse complement strand
GCGAAGATAAAATTTAATGATTGAATAAATCAGTGATAGACTAAGATTTTCAGTATAGCCTAGCTATTCTCCTTTGGGTCTTTGCCAAACATCCAAAAGATAGTTCCTTCCATTACTTGTTTGGCTTCATCCTCCATAAAATTGCCTATCACTTCTGGGGGCTTCCCAAAGAACAAATTAAATTTAGTGAGGTCTGTATCTTGAAGTATTTTCCATTTGGAGTATCCACCCATATATAAACTAGGAAGTGCAAATACCACACGACTGATTTTGTATTCTCGTATCATAAAAGAACACATAGGGCAAGGCTCACAGCTGGTATAGAGTGTGCAGCCAGATAAGTCTGAACTTCCTATTACTTGATGTGCATTGTGCAATGCAGTTATCTCTGCATGTTCAGATACTTTGGTGTTGGCGGCGTTTATTCCTTCAGCGATTAGTTCATTGTCTCTAGTTATCAAACTACCAAAAGGAGCATCTCCTTGATCTAAGCTTAGTTTCGAAAGCTCGATGCATCTCTGCATAAAGTGTTTGTCTGGATTGGTCATTCTTTCTTAGTGATGGTATTTGTGCATTTATCGAATATGTAATTTGTAAACCCAATCTTGCAATCTGATTCTTTAGGAATGTCATTCTGATAAAGATAACCAACCGTTGTGTTTAGTAGTCCTCCTGCTTTATATTCCTTTAAATAAATGTACTCACTAGGTTGACCTGCCCATGCAATAGATGAATAGTGAGTTATTCTGTAATTTTCAGTCTTCCATTCTTGTAGTGTTATGGTTGTAGTTCCCATTGCTTCTGCAAAGAATATCACTGCAGTAATTAACAAGGATAGTGTTATGCTAAGACCTATAGAATTATAAGCTATTTTCCGAAAATGTTTGAAACTTTTTATTCTGTCAATGAGTAAGCCTGATAATGACGCTAACAAAATAAATCGGCCAAATAATTCAAAAATGTAGTATGTGTAAACATAATTTGTGAACCACAGAGGGGACAATAGTATTACTGCTAAAATTAATACTGCAATGAAAAATAGTGGGCCAAGCGTTTTTCTGGTTACCAGATAATATGCAATGAGAGGAGATAAGCCGTATATCAGATATTCGATTGCCATATCTATGAATGTATTTCCTTACAACACACCACCACTGGCCACATACCATGCATATTCTGCTTTGTTATGATTGGCTACTGCTTTGAGGTAGTCTAAACGAAGCTTGATGTATAGCTCCTGTGCTTGTAGTATCTCTAGTGGGATAGCTGTTCCTAGTTGTTGTCTGGCTCTGGTTTGATCCAGTGCTTTCTGAGCAAGTTGGCTTCCTTCTAGGGCAATGGCAGCAGATTCTTTGGCGAGTTGCTTTTGTTGCTTGGCTAGTTCTACTTCATTGCTGATAATTGTCTTTGCTTGTTGGATTTGGTTCTTTTGCAAGGCAATATTTGCATTGTACTGCTCTACTTGACCTCCTTTTAATGCTCTACCTAGATTGATATCCCAAAGTAGTGATGCATTAATAGCACTAGTAGGATATAGCGGAGAAACTACATCTCCGAAATAAGAAGTGTATGTATTGACCGCTAGAGTAGGTGCCCACAGTCCAGAGGTTACGGTTCTCTTTTCTTGATCCAGAGCCTTTAACCCTAGTTCTAGACTTGCTATTTCTGGTCTCGCTTTGTAAATCTCTTCTGTACTCGAAGCTAGTTTGTCTAGCGTAAGCTGAATAGGATATAGTGCAGTATCTGTGGCACGTAAGCTGAAAGTACCCGTTAGGTTCAGTAGTATCTTCAATGCATTAGAAGCGGACAGTTGTTCTTGCTTTGCGTTTAGCATCTCAATTTTCAGGTGGCCTAGATTACTCTTTGCCAGTAAGTATTCCGATTCTACTAGAAGTCCAGCTTTTACTTGGTTGTCTATTTGCTGTACAATATTTTCTGATTGATTAGCTAACTCTAGATATGCTTCGTAATTTAATTGTGCATTTAGGAAAGCATAGTATGCATCTATAGATTGTAGTAAGACGTGATTCTTTTGAGTTTGTGTTTTAAAAGTCATTGCTTTTACTCGCAGCTTTTGAGCTTTGACTTTATGTAGGCTAGTACCGAGGTCCCAACTTCCGTTTATACCTATACCACCCCAAAGGTTCTGGCGATTTACATCCGTAAAAAAAGCTCCGTCACCATTCATAGCACTTCCCCATAGTTGATGCACATTAGCACCTGCATATACATTAGGCAGCCACCATTCTTGAGCAGTGTGTAGATCAGCCTCGGCTACTTTCTGTTTTAGTTTATACTCTTGGATACTCAGATTATCGGCACCTGCGAGTTGCAAAACTGTTGCTAGATTAATTGCTTTGATCTCAGACTCATTTTGCCCCAAAGTACAAAGCGAACAAATACAAAGTGCAACTAGAATTAAGAAATTTTTTCTAATCATTTTCCTTCATTATTGGGGTTACGGTATCGCCTTTTTTAACTAAGCCTTTACCTTGCACGATTACTTTTGTGTCTTTAGTGATTTCCGCATTGAGTACTTCAAAGAAATCCTTGTTGGCTAGTCCTTTTCTAAGCACCATTTTTTCTACCACATTATCTTTATTTACCACGAGTATAAAGGGCTCATTCTTAGATATCAGCTGAGAAGTAATGGGCAATGAAACTACACCTTTTCTACTTTTATTTTGTAGAAGTACCTTAGCATACATACCGGGTTTTATTTTTCCGGTTTGATTATTAAGATCTATTTCTATGTCCATAGTATTAGAAAGAGCATCTAGTACTCCCTGCGTTCTACTGACTTTAGCATCGAATGTTTCGCCGGGAAGCTCAGGAAAAGTAATTTTAACTGACATGCCTTTTTGGGTACTCGCTATGTCCGATTCCGCCAGCGGTACTGTAAGACGAATAGGATTGATGTCTTGTATTTCCACTATTCCTTGAGGATTACTTTGGGAGAGTCCACTTTGTATCAATGCTCCTTGATCTACCATTCTTTTGGTAATGATTCCACTAAATGGAGCTCGTATAGTAAGATAGTTAAGACGGTCTTGCATTCCTTTTAGAGCTGCGTTTGATGTCAAGTATTCAGTCTCAGCAGTTTCTACGACCTGAAGAGTAGTAAGGGCAGGAGTGCTTGCTTGTATATCTTGTAGCCTTTTATAGGTGGTTTGCTTTCCATTCACTAAGGCTTGAAGCTCAGTTACTTTCCTTGCTATTTCAGGATTAGCTAGTGTGGCTATGATTTCGCCTTTTTCCACATAGTCACCTATGTCTTTTCGGATACTAGTGATGACACCACTTTCCATGGCATATACCGTTACCTTTTGATTAGGCATGGCAGTTCCTGTTACCAGTACTTCTGCATCAAAAGAGAGCTCAGAAGGATGCACTACTTCTACAGATTGTATCTTGTCAGTAGCTACTGCTTCAGATGGATTGTCTCCGTTTGAATCGTGTACATCTGAAGAGGTGCAACAGACTAGCAGGGAAAGAAAGATAGGTAGGATGTGATGTATTTTAAAATTCATTTTATTTCGTCTTAGCTATTAGTGAGTAGAGTATTGGGATGATGTAGAGTGTAAGAAGAGTAGCCATAAAGGTTCCGCCTATTACAGCGATAGCCAGAGGAACATTTGCCTCAGTACCCGGTCCAGAAGCCATTGCCGTAGGTAATAGTCCAAAGATGGTAGTTCCTGCTGTCATTAATACAGGTCTAAATCTATCCTTGGCTCCAGTTATGATAGCCTCAGATTTCTCTTTTCCTTCTTGTATTAAACCATTGATTCTATCAATAAGGATATTGCCATAAGAAACCGCTATTCCTACCATCATAATAATTCCCATTAAAGATTGGATATTAAGATTGGTTCCTGTGATCCACATCAGTAGTGCTACGCCAATAATGCCCAATGGGAATGCCATTATAATAATCAAGGGCTGGCGGAAGGATCTAAATAATGGCGTGATGATTAGGAATGCCAATATTACTGCCAATCCTAAACCCAGTCCAAGGTCTCCAAAAGAAGAATTCATAGTGGCTACTTCTCCTTGGAAGTTGACCTTATATCCTTTTGGTAAATCCATAGCATCGATACGTTTTTGTATCTCATCTGATACTGAACCTATATCCGCATCTTCCACATTTGCATATACATTAAACTCGCGTTGTAGTTCGTAGTGGTTAATTTCTACTGGATTGGTAGATTCTGATATTTTCGAGAAATTTCTGAATGGTACAGACTGGTTGCTGGTCTTACTGACTACGTTTACATTCTTCAGAATATTCTCATTATTGATTAGGTGTTCTGGATAGGTAACTCCTACATAGTAATGATTTCCATTGTTCTCGTCTATCCAAAAGGCTTTATCAAAAGTAGCCGATGAATTAAGAGCGGAAACCATATTCTTAATAGCATCTACGGGCTTTACTCCCAGCTCGGCTGCTTTGATTCTATCTATGTTAATGTCTTTAGTGGGTTGATCCAGACGCTGTAATACTCTCACGTCTCTAGTAGATGCTATGGCGGATATAGTATCTTGTAATCTCTCAGCAAGACCTTTTAGTACGTGTAAATCGTTACCTATGATTTGTACATCTATAGGTGCTGGTTTCCCTTCATTGAGAGCTGCGGTAATTAGCCCTCCAGTATTAAAACTCACTTCTACTCCTGGGAAGTTTGCATTGAGTTTCTTACGTAGTGCTATAGCATAATCAAATGTGCTGATGCTGTGTCCCTCTTTTAGCTGTACACCTATGAAAGCATCTTGTGTACCAGAGTTAGGCGTATAGGCTGCAGGCAGATCATAGAATACGCCAATGTTAGAGATGAGTTGCTCTAAGTCTTCTCCTGTTTCTGAGCGAATGAGCTCTTCCATTTTGGCAATGGTTTTCTCTGTAGTCTTCAGTGGAGTCCCAGATTCCATCCGTACTTGTATTTCCATTTGTCCTACATCAGAAGAAGGAAATAATTCATAGCCTAGTTGTGTCTTCATTACGAATAATGAACCAATGAATAGGAGTAGTGTCACTACTAAAATTCCAGTCTTTCTTTTCATAGCGGCTACAAGACTTCGTTCGTATCTATCTCTCAGTCGCTCTATGAATCGTTGGAAGAAACCCAAAGCATTTTTCTGCTCGCTGTTTTGAGGTAGTTTATCTCTGAATAGATACGCTGCTGCTAATGGTACGAGTGTCAATGAGAATATGTAAGAACCAATCATAGCTCCTGCCACGGTGATGGCCAGAGGAGAGAATAAGAATTTTACCATTCCAGTCAAAAACATCACTGGGAAGAATACGACGATGATCACTAATGTAGAAGCCAATACGGGAGTGGCTACTTCTAAGGCAGCATCCAGAGAAGCTTGCCAAGCAGTCTTGTTCATCTTTAGATGTCTGTCAATGTTTTCTAACACCACAATGGAGTTGTCTACGAGTAAACCAAGTACTAAGACTAGACCACCGAGTGTAATACTATTGATAGCCTGTCCAGTTATGGATAATACGATGAATGCAAAAAGTACAGAAAGCGGTAAGCTAATGGATACGATAAGTGCCGAGCGGAAGTTTCCTAGGAATAAGATAAGTACGATAACTACTAGAGCTAGTCCTCCAAGTCCTGCGTATGATAATCCTGAAATGGCATTTCTAACATACGAACTTTGATCAAAGATTACATTTAGATTGACATCGTCTGGCATGCGTTGTTTTAAGTCTGGAATAGCTGCTTTTACTGCCTCTACAGATTCTATGGTATTTGCTCCCGGTCTTTTGAAAATAGGGAGATATACTTGCTCCTTGCCGTCTACACGAGCTATATTCGTTTGTATCACACTCGCATCTGCTGCTACACCTATGTCTTTTATGTAAATAGGCTTCCCGTTTTTGTAGGTGACCACTATGTCATTGAAATCCTCAATATCGATAATCACCCCCTTGGCATCTATGCCATAGTTGATAGATCCTATCTCTGCTATTCCAGAAGGAATCATAGTTGTATTTTCTTTTATGGCGTCGTTTACTTGAGTTTGAGATATTCCCAAAGCTTCTAGCTTAGACGGATCCACGTAGATATAGACTCTTCTCTTAGAACCACCATAAGCAGCTGGAGCTACTATACCAGGGACACTACTTAGCATTTGTCTCAGATTATAATAGGCTAGTCCGTAGAGTTCCTTTCCGCTTTTCACCTTACTACTTACGGTAAGGAGCATGAGCGGCTTACTGGCTGTAGGATCAAAAGGCTGCACCATAGGAGGGAGAGTTCCGGGAGGTTGGTAGTACATATCGCTCATAGCATATGCAGAGGTATTGGCCATGGCTTCTGCAGGATCTACATCTTCTCCATAGAAGTTAGTTACTATACTCACACCCATCAGACTTTTGGATAGTTGCTTCTCTATACCCGGAGACTGACCCGTCCATCGCTCCATTCTACTTGTGATGTCTTTTTCTACTACTTCAGCTGGCATTCCTGGATAGAGTGTCAGGATTTGCATTGCAGATTTTTTGAACTGCGGAAGAATATCTACAGGCATTCGCGGTATGAGCACTGCAGATAGCACCGCAACTACTACTACCAGTACGAATACTAGGTATGGATTTTTAAACGATAATTTTATCATTGGCTAAGAATGTGCAATATCCATTTTTAAGTTGGAGAGGCTAATTATATGGGAGACAATGTAGCTTTTCGTAACATCTCAATATGCGGAATGTCATCCTCCAGATATATTTCGCTGACTTGCTTGAAATCAAACCGATTATACAAACTCTTAAGATGCTGTTGAGCAGAGATGCGGCTTAAGAAAGCAGGAGTTGTTATATTTGTGTCAATGAAAATTTTCAAAAATATATTGTTACTTTGTCTTTTAGGTGCAAGTGCATTTGTAATTACATCTTGTAAAGAGGATAAGCCAGATGAAGAACCTATTCCAACAGCAGAGGACTGTATATTGTCAAATATATCTGAGGTGAATGATTCTACATCTGAAGATAGTAAGTTTGAGTATAGTGTTTTGGGAAAATTGACTCGATATCAAAGTCTAGCTACAGCTGTTACTTTTAATTATGAAAACGACAGGCTAATCAATGTCTTGTTTGATGGCGGTTCCGCAACTTTTGAATATGGTAGCAATTATTATTTAACCCAGGGGTTGCGTTTGTAACTTGAATGTGGCATTATCAATCAGTCCAGAGGAGTATAACCTATTTACTTATGAAGGAGAAAACCTCTCTGAAATAGAATATCATTTTTCGAGCAAAGATTCATTTGTTTACAAGACCCGTTTTTTTTATGTAGAAAGTAATATCTCATTGGTAACTGATGGCAGATATAATAAATATACACAAGAAACCACATTGGATACTTCAGTATATAGAATAAGTACTGACGATAAAAAAAGTATCTTTCAGAAGGATTTTGCAACCATGTTTTGGGTTTTTATAGAGTACGGGGATTTGAATGTACTGTGTGGAAATAATATTACTTCTTATACTGCAGTTTCGCCTTTTCATGAAGATTTAGAGGTGTCAATTTCATATGAATATAATGAACATGGATATCCGACTAAAAGCACTAAGACTGGATTTTCATCAGATAACATATTGCTATACACATATGAGTGCAATTGATGACTAATCACTTATAATTATCCTTCCCGTAACATCTCAATATGCGGAATGTCATCCTCCAGATACATTTCGCTGACTTGCTTGAAATCAAATCGATGATAGAAACTCTTAAGATGCTCTTGTGCTGAGATCCGGATGTCTTGCTTGCCCAAGGTATGCGTAATGAAGTCTATGCTTGTAGTCATGAGATCATTCCCCACATTAGTGCCTCTATATTCTTTAGATACTGCTACTCTGCCTATCGCTATCTCGGGATACGATATGCCTGGGGATACTATTCTGATGACTGCGGCTACTTTATCATCTATAGTCCCATATACGTGATAGGAGTGGAGGTCTTTGTGATCTGCATCTTGATAGGGGCAGTCTTGTTCTACTACAAAAATAGCTATACGCAAAGACAGAACATGATGATACTCTAGAGCGGTGAGTTCCTCAAAGTGTTTTATGGTCCAATGTATTTTGTGCTTCATGACGTAGTGTCAAAAGTACGAATAGGAATTGCATAAAAAAGCCCTCATTCACCACGGCGAACAAGGGCTTTATCTAAACAAAGACTAAATCAAAGTTTAAGCTCTTATTGTGATTTCAGACTATCCGATCTTTGGCGGACTGTGTCAGAAAACTACTTAAATAATCGTGCTATTTTTACACTTGCCTTATCACTGAGCCAATACATTACTGGTACTATTATCAATGTGAGGAATGTAGCAAAGATTAATCCGAAGATTACGGTCCAGGCCATAGGTCCCCAGAAGCTTGCATTATCTCCTCCCATATAAAACTCTGCGTCAAACTTAGTGAGCAGTGTATAGAAATTGATATTAAGCCCGATTGCCAGTGGGATAAGACCCAGTACGGTGGTGATGGCAGTAAGAAGTACAGGACGCAATCTTGTACGGCCGCCATCTACTATGGAACTCAATATCTCAGACTCTGGAAGTCTATCTTCATCTGAGAGACCCAGCTCTGCTCGTTTTCTTTTACGCAGTAAGTTGGTATAGTCTATCAATACAATAGCATTATTTACTACTACACCTGCTAGAGATATAATCCCAATACCACTCATCATTATAGAGAAGGGCATTTTGAATATACCAAACCCTAAGAATACTCCGATAGTACTGAAGAGTACAGAGAACATTATTATGACAGGACCTACGATAGAGTTAAACTGTGTTACTATAATCAAGAATATTATAAATACCGCCAAGATCATAGCTCCTACCAAAAAGTCTGTAGAAGAAGATTGCTCTTCTTGCTCACCGGTAAATTTGAAGGAATACCCCTCTTTCATTTCGTGATCCTCGAGTAATTCTTTAAACTTACCTACTATCTCATTCGCATTGCCCCCTACTTCTACCTCAGAGAAGATAGTAATTACTCTATCCATGTCTCTCCGTTTCACGGTGCCGTAAGTGGAGTTATAGTCTATACTTGTAACGGCCGATATAGGTACTTGCGAGATTTTGCCTGTAGCCATATTACGGAAGGTAATAACAGTGTTTAGTAGATTCTCTAGATTATAACGGTAGTTCTCTTGGAAACGTAACTGAACCTCGTAGTCATCCTCACCATCTTTATATTTGGTAATTTCTTTTCCTAGAAGTGCTGTGCGTAGTGTGCTAGCTATCTGCATAGTACTAAGTCCAAAACGACGTGCAGCTTCTCTATTTATGGTGATCTCAAGCATAGGCTTACCAAGTTCAAGATCTGTTTTTAGTTGATCTACCTTAGGGATATTGGCATCTTCCATCTTCTTTTTGATTTTTTCTACCTCTTTTATTAGGGTTAGATAATCTTCTCCTTTTACCTCTACGTTAATAGGTTTACCTACTGGAGGTCCTACGGCATCTTTAGCAAATGTGAGTTCGGCTTCTGGGAAATCTTTACAGGCTTCTTTGATGTCTGCCATAATATCGAAGGTGCTCACATCTGTCAGGAATACACGTTTTTGAAACTCTAAAAAGGATACAGTGATACGCCCCTTGTTGGGAGATGACCCACTTTGTGCACCCGCATTTGGGTCAGCGGTTTTTTCACCTACCTGAGCTAAAACAGCTTCTACTATGACTTTGTTCGGTTCTACAGCGGCTATTATTCTCTTTTCTAGTTTCTTAGTAATCTCATTGGTCTTTAGTATATCGGTACCTAGTGGTGCTTCTATGTAAACATTTACATACTTAGGCTCACCATCTGGGAAGAAAACGATAGGTGCTCCACTATTGACAAAGAAAACTACAGAGCCCACCATCAAAAAAAGAGTGGCTATAAAAAACCATACAGGTCTCCAGCCTTTAAGAGCGTAGCTTGCTATATTGGCATATCCACTTTCTAGTCTTGGCATTAGATTAGCCATAAAGTAATTGCCGCCAGGAGTAAGGATAAATCTGTTTAGAACAGAAAATAATACTCCTGTAATAAATAAGCCTCCTAATAAAGCAGCCTTTTCACTTAAAAGAAGTAGAATGCCAAGAACAGTTGCTATTGCCATTCGTATCCAGAATCCTTTTGCTTTGGTTTTTTCGGTCTTGCCTATTTTCATCCAATCTGCAGCTAGTACAGGGTTAACCACTAGGGCCACAAATAAGGAAGAGGATAGTACGATGATGAGGGTGATAGGAAGGAATTTCATGAATTCTCCTATGAGATCTTTCCAGAATAGGAGCGGCACAAATGCAGCTACTGTAGTGGCTGTAGAAGCGATGATAGCTGTAGCTACTTCTCCTACTCCTTCATTAGAGGCTTCAACTGGACTTTTACCTTCACCCCGCAGTCTGTATATATTCTCTACGACTACGATGCCATTATCCACTAGCATACCCAGTGCGAGTATGAGAGAGAATAGTACCATCATATTCAGAGTATTACCACCAAAGTTTAGGATGGCTATACCCATAAGCATGGATAGTGGAATAGCTATACCGACAAATAGTGAGTTGCGTAATCCCAAGAAGAAAACAAGTATTATTACCACGAGAATGACACCCATGATAATACTGTTCTCCAAATTGCTCACCATGTTTTTGGTGTTCTTACTCTGGTCATTTGTTATGGTTATTTCCAAGTCTTTTGGAAGTGTATGTTTTTGTGCTTGGGTTATTATTTGCTGTATCCCTTCTGCTGCATTTATAAGATTTGAACCACTTTTTTTCTTAATGTCTAGAGCTATTACAGGATTTTGATTTAGTCGAGCAAATGAAGTTGGCTCCTTTTGGCCAAACTTTACTGTGCCTATATCACGTAGGTATACAATGTTTTGAAACTCATTTTTGATAATAACATCGAGGATGTCTCTGTAGTCGTTAAACTCACCATCTATACGTACATTCCTACGGGTGACATCTGAGCCTTCTATACTTTTGATGTCGCCTCCAGACATAGTGAGGTTTTCTCCTTTTATAGCATTCTCTACATCATTAAGTGAAATCTCAAGTGACTCCATCTTCACTCTATCTATGGAAATTTCTACTTCTTCCTCTGTAAGTCCTGATATATCTGCTGCACTTACTTCTGATAGTGCTTCGAATTTATCTTGTAAGTACTCCGCAAATTCTTTTAGCTTGTTTTGGCTGTAATCTCCTGAGAGGTTTACGTTCATCACAGGGATATCACTAAAGTTAAGCTCAGATACACTAGGATCTACAGGTAGGTCACTCGGTAAGTTAGCCTTTGCTCTATCCACAGCATCTTTCACTTCTTGCAGTACTTCTGCGGTAGGGTTGTCTAGTTCAAACTCTGCTACAATGATGGAGAAATCCTGAATACTAGTAGATGTTAACTTCTTCAGTCCATCTATGGTATTGATTTCTTTTTCCAAGGGTCGAGAGACTAGGTTTTCTATATCTATGGGTGAGTTACCTGGATATGGGGTGTTAATGAAAATCGTAGGTTGCTTGATCTCCGGGAAACTTTCCTTGGGCATACTCGTGTAGCTGATAAGACCGATAATGACGATAATCACCATCATCACATATACACTGGTCCGGTTGGTTACGGCCCAAGCCGATATACCGAAGTGTTTTATTATTTCTTTTTTCTTTTCTAACATATGAATGAATTAATGAATAATTGGATAACGGAATATTTTGAGATCGTCTTATTCGTGTTTTTTACTATTTTTTCTAGCCGTAGCTACTATTTTTAAAATTTGGGTAGACTCTAAAATGAGTACTTCAAGTTTTTTAGAATCAAGGAACTTACCTTTTTTCAGTACCTCAAGCCAATAAACCGTTTCGTCCGCTTCTTCTGCAGTTATGCTAATTTTGGAAAAGAGCTCTTTGCCAGATCTAGCTCTACAAGAAGCTCTATAATTTGCAACAACACTAGAAGTACTTTTTCCGAGTTGGTAAGATATTATTCGAGTACTATTTTTATTGAGTGGTAGTTCATCACAAAGCAGTAAACAATCAATCGCTAGAGTCTCAGTGCGTGATTTCATTTGTTCAATGAAGTCAAACCTTGATTTAACATCGTAAACTCCTGCCTCTTCTTGTGCCACCCATGAATAGGAATCGTTATGATCTCTTGAATACTTCACTTTTTATTCCTTCAATTATTGAATTACTCTGTTATTACTTTAACCTCGTCACCTTCTATAACGCTGTTGTACCCCTCAGTAATGATTTCTGAGCCTGGCTCTAGCCCAGACTTGATTATAGTTTCAGAGGCAAACTCTTGATCTATTACCACTACTGTTTTCAATACAGTTTTCTTTTCGCCATTTGTTTTTATAGTAAGTATGTAGTCTTCCTTTCCGTCGTTTCTCACTAGTTTAGTAGGCACACTCATAGCGTCATTATCCTCAAAATCGTATGCAGTTATCATTGCTAGCATATTTGGCTTGAGGTTCTTAGTGTTTTTACGCGGAGTTACATATACGCTATAGGTTCTATTATTAATGTCTATCACACTACCTACAGCACTTACCGTCTCTTCAGTGGTTAGATTTAAGCTAGGGTAGTATACTTTTACTGTCTGTCCTGTTTTTATTTTTCCTACATAAGCTTCAGATACATTGGCTTTCAACTTGATGTCTCCCATATTCACTATACGCATCACAGGTCCTCCGGTCATACTTCCTACGAGTTCTCCTTCATTAGCCATTATGGCATCTACAGTCCCTGTGATAGGTGCTCTCAGCGTGTATTTACCAGCTTGAGATTTGGCAGTTTTAATGCTATTCTGTAGGTTTTCGTATTGGTTTTTGGCTTGTAGGTACTGCATTTCACTTCCTATGTTTTGTTTCCATAGCGTTCCTAGCTTCTCATAGTTAGTTTTTGCCAGACTAAGAGCCCCTTCTAGTTCTATTATCTGAGAATTGGCGGTACTTCCATCCATACTTGCTACTACTTGTCCTTTAGATACGCGTTGGCCTTCTTTTACATATAGTCTTACTAGTCGGCCTGGCACTTCTGGCGATACCATCACATTATTGTCGGATTCTACCAACGCCTGCACGTCAAAAGGATTTTTAAACTGCCCCTTATTCACTATCTCAGTCATCACTGCTATGGCATTAGGACGAGCATTCGTGTCTAGTTCTGTTATCTCGTTTTGCACTTTAGTTATTGCAGCTTTTAGAGTCGTCATCTCTGTGTGGAGTGCCTCTAGTTCTGCTCTTTTGACTTCTAAGGCTCCTTTATTTGTGTCACCGCAAGCTGTAAATAGTGCGATGATGGAAAGTGTGATTACTATGTTTTTCATTATTGTAATTTGTTTTTTTTAAGATTGAATAAATGGATGAATAATTAAATATTTTAGTTTTATCCTATTATTTAATTACCCTGTTAATCATTGATTTATAGTGTTCCTAGTGCTTTATTAAGATCTATTCTCGTAACGCTTAGTTCGTATAGGGCATTTAAGTAATTGGTTTTTGCTTGAGTTATTTCTCTTTCAGCATTTATCATCTCAAAACTGCTGCCTAGACCTTCTTTAAACTTAATTTTTGTAGTGCTGAAAATGCTTTCTGCAAGCTCTTGACTTTTCTTTTGAAGCTCAATGGTCTTTAGAGCATTGAGATAATTAGTCTTAGCTTGACCTACTTGCAAATTCATGCCGAGTAGAGCTTGCTGCTTCGTATTTTCTGTTTTTTCAATGTCAATTTTAACCTGATTCATTTTTGCTTTTTTGTAGAAGCCATCAAAAATGGGAACGTTAAGACTAACTGCATATCGGCCATTCCCGTACCATTGGTTTCCTAGTTCGCCAAACTTGCCATCACTAGCAAAAGTGCTTGTACCATATGAGAAGTTGCCGTATAGACTTGGAATATAGCCCATTTTGTATCTTTTCAGATTGAGCTGGTTTAGCTCTTGCTGCTGCTCTATAAGTCTTATTTCAACTCTATTTTCGGGGTTAAAATCAGCCGTATTTGAATCTTTAGTAGGCTCGCCCGGGATTTCACTCGTTAAGGTTAAATTTTGGTTTACGTCTACTCCTATGCTGTTTAGCAGTAACTGCTTGGCTAGCTTAGCTTGGTTTTGAAGCTTAGTTAGATTAATCTCCAAATTAGATACAGATAACGTAAGTCTATCTACATCTAGTTTTTCAGCAAATCCAGCTTCGTATAGCTTCTCTGTTTCAAATTGTAGTTTTTTGATGTTTTGTAAACTGCTGTCTAGTTGACTTATATTTTGCTGGGAGATGAGTGCCAGATAGTATGCCTTGGATACTCCTTCTTTTATGTCTATCTCAGATGCTGAGGCACTTAGCTCACTGATATTTACAAATTCAGAAGCTGCCTTTAGCCCAAGAAAAAAAGTTCCGTCAAACAGTAGTTGACTAGCACCTATGCCTGCATTTATATTAAATGGAACCCCAAATTGGGTAGCTATAGTTGTGCCTGGTTGTCCCACAAAATCTCCTGGGATTATCTGTGTAGGTATTTTAAAAGTGTGACTAAAATCTGTGCTGCCGTTTATTTTTGGTAGTCCTTGAGCTTTTATTTCATCTACCTGAGTTTTTGCATAATCTATATCAAGAGCCGCATTTAGCATAATGGTATTTTTTTTTAATGCCATCTCAAGAGCTTGGCTTAGACTCAGCGAAAGCTGGTTTTGCCCAAAGATTGATTGAACACTTAGGAACGTTACAAGGGTGAAAATATATTTCATTATTCGTTAGTTATTTCGTTTATATGTTGGTCTAAGTATGAGCGACCTTCTTCGGTACATATACCAAATAGATGATAGCTCACCATCTGAAGATGTAAGGTTTTAAAATCGTAGTCGTTATCCCCCTGTATTAGTTGCTGCATCATGCCTTGTATTAAGGTGCCATACATAGCTGCTGCTATTTTGGGTTCGATTTCGGTCCTATATAGACCTTCGTTTTGACCTTCGTTTATGTTTTGTATCATAATATTAGAGATAAATACATTCTGGTACTCCTCCATTTTAGCCCAAGCTGATGGATAGTATTTTTGTACATCAAAGATGACAGTAGGATTCAGGTCCTTATGCCTATTGCTGATGTGTCTACTTATGTCAATCATTTTTTGCACAGCATTTCCCTCAATACTATAGCATTTATTACAAGCTTCCGTCTCTTGAAGAATGTCATCCTCTAGTACTTTTAGGACTAAGTCTTTCTTGTCAGAAAAATGTTTGTAGATGGTTTTTTTACTTACTCCTAGCTCACGAGCTATATCATCCATGCTTACACTTTTTATACCTATTCGCATAAACAGTCTAGCTGCTCCGTCCAATATTTTTACTGATTCTTCCAAATTCGAGTGCAAATACACGTCGGAAACTTTTAATAAGCAAGTAGTTTCCAAAGTTTTTATCGAAGATAAGTAGATACTAAACCTAGAGTGTGTTACACAAAAAGGGTTAGCCCAAAGAATGCTTTTAAAATTTTTTGCCTAGCGGTCCTAATCTATTTTGCAGCGTGCCCTCTGTTTAGCATCCATTTAATTAGGATTATAAATAGAGCAATATACGCAATGCTCCCTAGTATGTACGGCAATGTAAGCTGCACTTCAGACTCCAAAGCTAGCATAGCCCCAAGTGGATTGGGAATCATGGCAGAAAGCATTTTCATAGGGAAATACTGTGCTACTGTGTCGGGTAGTTTAAAGGTGATTAGGTTCTCTATTATGATACTGTATAGTAGAAGTAAGCCTATGGCTAGTCCCGATTTTTTAACCCAAAAACTTAAAAAGTATGCAAAATTGAGATAAAGCATAGTGCATGTAAAGTAGACAGGAATCACGCGTATGCCTGCCCAGAGAGAAGTATCTGGACCTTGGTTTCCAAAGATTAAAGTCAATGCCACCAAAAGTAAAGTGGAGATACTGCTCAATAGAATGATTACGAGTTCTTTTGACCATACTATTTCCCATTTGGTAAGACCGTCTATTATGTTTTGTCTCAAGGTTCGTTGGCTAAATTCAGTAGTAACTAATGAAATAATAACAATACCTAGAAATAGCTGAAACCAAGTAAATAGATAAGCCATGTTGTGCCATACAGCAGGGAAATTAAAAAAATTGATAGCCATTCCTCCAGGCATAGCCTCTCCATTAGAACTGCCTCCTAGAGATATAGAATCTATAAGATATGCCACGGGTATGATAAGTAAGATGTAGAGACCTAGTATTATCCATACTTGGCGGCTATAGATGATTTTGTGTAATTCTATTTTGAGTAATCGTATCATAACTATTTGGTAAGTTCTAAGAATTGCATTTCTAAATTTTTCTGTCTTTTTTCTAAATGACTAAGGATTATCCCTTGTGCAAAAAGCTCCTTGTTTAGAGTGCCCGCGGACACATCAGACGAGAAGACAGCTACAAGTTTATTCAAGTCTGGCTTTATATTGGTTACATCACTTCTTTGTTCCAATATGCTTTTAAGCTTTTCGGAGTCCTCTGCCTGCAGTACTATTATGTTATCCTCACCTAGGAGTTCGTCTACCTTGCCATTCACAAGGAGATTTCCATTTTTAATTATCGCCACATCGGTACATACTTTTTGTACCTCGTCTAGCATATGGCTAGCGATTATGATGGTGATGCCTTGGCTTGATATCGTGTGTATTAGTTCTCGTATTTCAAATATACCTTGAGGATCTAGGCCGTTGGTAGGTTCGTCGAGTATTAATATATCTGGCTTGCCAAGTAGAGCAGAGGCAATGGCAAGCCGTTGCTTCATACCTAGGGAAAATGTCTTGTATTTACTCTTTTTACGATCGAGCAGAGATACGAATTGTAATACGCGGTCTATATCGGAATATGGAACTTGTTTTATATCTGCTGCTATTTTTAGATTACGCTCTGCGGTAAGGTGGCTATAGAAATTTGGCGATTCTAGTAGTGAGCCAATCTTTTTACGGTTTATATCAGAACCCCAAGTGAATGCACCTGAAGTTTGAGGAATCACATTTAGCAATATGCTAAGAGTTGTGGTTTTTCCACTGCCATTTGGCCCGAGTAGACCAAATACTGTACCTCTGGGTACTTCTAAATTTAGCCCATTGAGCACTGTGTTGCCACCGTAGGTTTTGGTTAAGTTTTGTATGCTGAGTATACTAGTCATATCATCAAGTATATATGTTAGCAGCCGAAGGTAATGAAAAAAAGGAAGGTTACTTATTGAAAGTCTGTAGGCTTTTGGTGACCATAGCTGTAATATTTATATCTAATTTCGCAACTTGAAAAAACCGGATATTTTTCTAGTTGGTTTGGCAGGAGGTAGTGCCAGTGGTAAGACCACCTTTATCAGAAAGCTAAGTGAGGAGTTTGGGTCCGATATGGTATGCGTGATAACGCAAGACAACTACTACAAAGGTCTCTCTGAGCAGTTGAGAGATGAAAATGGTATGGTAAATTTTGACCATCCTACAGGCATAGACTTTAGCAGAATAAAAAAAGATATACGAAAACTGCTCAAAGGTGAAACCGTAAAAATAGTAGAATACACATTTAATAATCCGAAGATATTTCCAAAGGAGATAGTATACAACCCTGCACCTATAGTGCTTATAGAAGGACTATTTGTGTATGCAGATAAAGCATTGAATAAGATGTACGACTATCGTCTATATATAGACGCAGATGATGATGTAACGCTAGACCGGAGACTAAAACGGGATACCAAGGAAAGAGGCATGACCCATGAAGAGGTTATGTATCAGTGGGAAAAACACGTACAGCCTGCATATGCTGAGTTTCTGAAGCCGCATAAATCGTCAGCAGATTACATTATCAAAAACAACAAAGATTTCGATGCGTGTTTAGCGAATGTTATTACCAAGTTCAAAGAGGTGATAGCAGAGCAAGAGGGTAAATGAAACAGTGCAAACTATTATTGCTAAGTTGACCTAATAAATTTACTTTTGCGGCCTTTGAAATTTTTGCAAACAGCAAACAGAAAATAATAACAAATGAATAATAAAGGCTTCGTCCAAATAATTACAGTTTTACTGCTTCTAGCAAGTGCTTATCAACTGTCTTTCACTTTCGTAACTAACTCAGTAGAGAAAAAAGCTAAAGTAATAGCAGAAGATCTGTATCCTGGCGATCAGGTTGCCATCGACTCTTTTAAGAGCGTTTACTTAGACTCACTTTCTCAAGAGGAGGTGTATCCACTTCTTGGTTTCACCTATCAACAGTGTAAAGAAAACGAGCTTAATCTAGGTCTTGACTTACAAGGGGGTATGAACGTGACTCTTGAAATAGAAACTTCTACAGTAATAGAGGCTATGGCAGGCAAAACTACTGATCAGCAGTTTATCCAAGCTTTATCCAAATCTAAAAAGGAGTATTTAGGTCAACAAAACTTCGTTGATCTGTTAGCCAAAAACTACAATGAAATAGCTCCAGAAGGTAAAATAGCGGGTGTTTTTTATGGTAAAGGCATAGAAGCTGAGCTGCCAAACGGATATAGCTCTTCTAACACAGAGGTATTTGATTATCTAAAGAGAGAGAGCGAAAGTGCTATCAGTAGAGCGTTCGAGATTATCAGTACTCGTATTGATAAGTTTGGTGTTTCTCAGCCTAACGTACAACGACTAGATAATGGCAGAATTCTAGTAGAACTTCCTGGTGTGGATGATCCACAGCGAGTAAGAGACTTAGTAGAGAGATCTGCAAAGCTTCAGTTTTGGAATGTGTTTCCTAACTTTAAGGGTTTTGAATACTTAGAAAAAGTAAATAAAATAGTATATGGTCAGTCTAAACTAAGTGAGCCTGATGATACAACTACTCTTAGCACTCCTGCTAAGGATGCAGAGGAAGTTGGTAAAGATGGTTCGCTAAACGGTGGTTTAGATGGTAACCTAGCCAGTAAAGATTCGGCTGGAGTAGATACAGCTAAAAAATCTAAAGCACAGATAGAAGCAGAAAATCCTATCATTTCTAAAATTATACCCAATTTGGCTAATGAAGGTCAAAACTGGTCTAGCTCAGCAGAGATAGGTTATGTAGATGATAACAACGTAGCATTATTTACTAAATACTTTAATAGAGAAGATGTAATAAATGCTCTTCCATCCAACGTACATTTCAAATTTGGTTTCAAACCTTTAAAAATAGATGGTAAAGATTTCAGAGCTTTATACGCTTGTAAGAGTGATAGATCTGGAGAGCCTGCACTATCTGGTGACGTGATTACAGATGCTAGACCAAGTCGTCAAGATAACTTAAATCTAGCAGTAAGTATGCAAATGAACCAGGAAGGTACATCTGCATGGAAAAGAATAACAGCCGCCGCTTCTACAGCTAATCCTAAGGAGTGTGTTGCAGTAGTATTAGATGGTCAAGTATTTAGTGCTCCTACGGTACAGAGTGAGATACCAAATGGTAGCTCAGTAATCACAGGAGGATTTGACCAAGCAGAAGCAACAGATTTAAGTAACATACTAAAAGCCGGTAAGCTGCCAGCTCCAGCTCGTATAGCGGGAGAAAGCACAGTAGGACCTACATTGGGTGCTAAGGCAATTAGTGCAGGACTTATCTCTTTAGTAGTTGGTTTCTTATTAGTAATTATCTTTATGGCAGTATACTATGGTAAGGCTGGCTTCTATGCAGATATCGCTTTGCTTGTCAACCTTATATTTATTATAGGTGTACTAGCTGGTATGCACGCAGCACTTACACTTCCAGGTATGGCTGGTTTAGTATTGACTATAGGTATGGCGGTAGATGCCAACGTACTTATTTTTGAGAGAATACGGGAAGAATTACAAGGAGGTAAGTCGTTTAAGGCAGCTATTAAAGATGGTTACTCAAGTGCTTACTCTTCTATTATAGATGCGAATATTACCACAGGGATAGCAGCAGTTATACTATGGGCTCTAGGTAAAGGACCCGTTATGGGTTTTGCCGTGATACTTTTCATTGGTATACTTTCTTCTTTATTCACTTCTATTTTCTTAACTCGTTTATTAATAGATAGAGACATAGCTAAAGGGAAAGAAACTTCTCTATATACTAGCATATCTACTAAAATAGGACATAGACTAAATAATGTAAACCTTGACTTCATAGGCAAGAGAAAGATATTTTATATTATCTCTTCTATTGTAATAGTAGCAGGTATAGTCTCTATAGCTACCAAAGGACTTTCTACAGGTGTAGATTTCAAAGGGGGTTGGAGTTATGTGATGCAGATAGACAATGCCAATGCTACAGATATTAAAGCTGAGATGGGTAAAGTGTTGAACAATGCAAACAACGAGGTGAAAACATACGGTAATGCAAATCAGTATAAAATCACTACTTCATATCTTATAGATAGTAAAGACTCGAGCGTAAGCAATAAAGTAGAAGGAGATATGATCTCTTCTCTTGCTAAATATGGTGTATCTGTAGATGATATACTATCTAGTAGTAAGGTCGGTCCTACTATAGCAAAAGATACTAGTGTACGATCTGCGTGGGCTATTGCTTTAGCTATTATAGGCATGTTCTTATATATCCTTGTTCGTTTTCGTAACGTAGGGTTTAGTTTAGGAGCTACCGTAGCTATTTTTCACGATGTATTGATAGTATTCTCACTATACTCTATCCTTTGGGGTATTGTGCCATTTGAGCTTTCTATAGATCAAGCATTCATAGCGGCTATACTTACTGTGGTAGGTTACTCTATCAATGATACGGTGGTAGTATTTGACCGTGTGCGTGAGTTCCTAGGCTTCAACAAGCATGAGAAAGACTTAAGCTCAATAATCAATAAAGCGATCAATACTACATTGAGTAGAACGTTGATCACTTCATTAACTACCTTATTGGTAATCTTGATACTCTTCATCTTCGGTGGTGAAGGACTAAAAGGATTCACCTTTGCTCTACTAGTAGGTGTGGCAGTAGGTACATACTCTTCTGTATGTATAGCGACTCCTATCGTAGTAGATTATATGAAAAAATTCGGGAAGTAATTCTCGCTGATAATATTTACTAAAGGCCTCTGCTGATTTTCAGCAGAGGCCTTTTTTTTATGGTATTAGTGCGTTGTTTTATCTTTACTTTGTATGACATTGTAATTTTATGAAAATCTGTTTCATCCTATTTTTTACACTAACTATATGCTGCCACTTAAGCTCTAATGCTCAAGATATGCATGAGATTTCACTTACAGCAGAAAAGTTAGATATGCTCAAAGGAGGCTTCTATATAGATACTGTAGAAGATCATAGAACGAATAAAGAGGATATTGGATTTGTGAAAAAAGGCTTTTTTAATAAGCCGGTGAGAGCGAAATTGAGTGGAGGACTTCTCTTTATGCTAGAAAACTATTTCAACTATAGCTTACCAAGAAGAGGCGATAAAAGACCAATTGTGGTAAGGGTTATGGAATTTGAAATATCAGAAATTACAGAATTTTCTTCGGAGTTTGCTGTAGCGAAGGTTACCATTGAATACTATTACGGCACTAATCTTTTATATACAAGTAAGGAAGAATTGACAACTAGAGGCCTAGATGTTACAAAAATTCATCCTACAAATATTTCTGATGTTTTAATACAATCGCTACGTCATTTTGATAGAACTAACTGGCAAGATAAGCTGACAGATAGCGATACTCTTAATAGCATTGACTTGATATCTGCAGATACAAAAGAACAGTCACGAGACTTGGTGCGGCGAGATTATCCACCTATGGAAAAGACAAATAGCAAGCAAGGTTCAGAAAAACGAAATGTAGTTACTATAGGCTATCAAATAGGTGGATTTACATTAGTTGGTTTAGACTATGAGGTTCGAGTTAGTGATAATTTTGGTATTCATTTCGGGGGAGGCTTCGCTGGCTATACTGCTGGACTGAAAGTACATACTAACGCTAAAAAGAATAGCCCATTCTTTAATATTAATTATAAAGATGGTGGGTTCGGATTATTAGAAACGGCTGGTTTAGAGTTTGGTGGGAGAATACCCTTTTCTAGGAAAAGAGATTTTGGGTTGCATCTTCAGGCTGGTTTCGGGAAAGTACTTAGTGCAGATCCGGCGTTTTCTGAAAGACTCTTTGGTTCGTCAGTGCCTCCAGATTACATGCTCACCGTTGGTATTGGATTTGGCTGGTGATTATAGATTATAGGAAAAAGTTCGGGAAGTAATTCTCGCTGATAGTAAATAGGAAAGGTTACTCTTAAGCAAGCAACTCCTTATAATCTATATCCAAAGCATCAGCAAACTCTAAAAGTGTACGCAGGGTGATGCTTGTTTTACCTTTTTCAACTCTACTTATTGATTGTCTATCCTTCAGCATTTCCAGAGCCAGCTGCGTTTGAGACCAATTTTTAGACTGTCTTGCATGTCTAATATTAGTGCCAATGTTCTTTTGCAATTCCTCTATATTCAAGCAAGTGCAAGTAGGTTCTTGTATTAATTTATTTTGTAAACAAAATTGTTGCTATTTGATATTTTTTACTATTTTCGTATCTTTACCGTATGAAAAAGTCTCTCATTATATTACTTCTTGCACTTCCCTTTGTATTGACTACGTGCAAAGAGGATGAGCCACAATACCTCGGTGAGTTCCGACTAGGCCCAGAAGGAGAAGCCTACATCAAATTTGAACCGGGGAGTTACTGGGTGTATGAAAATGATAAAACAGGGGAACGAGATAGTATTACAATGGCATGGTATAGATCAGAAATGATACATTTTGAAGGAAAATACTTAAGAGAGTATTACAGAGAACACATTGAGTTTAAATGGAATCTTAATAACAGTGGTTCATATATTTCATACACACCTCACCCTTTTGTTGACGTTACCCCTGATGAAATCTGGCAAAGCTCTGTAAGAAGATGGGCATTTACAACTACCCAGGAAGCAGGAAGCCCAAGTACTATTGTATTTATGCCTACAACACATAAATATGGGGGTGGCGTAAGCGGACAAATCACTACCTTAAATAAAACCCATGACAGTCTTAAAGTACAAGGAGAATGGTTCTATGATGTAGCCGAATTTGAGATAGATAATGATTGGATGTGGGATAGTAAACCCACAAAATATTTTTGGGCAAAGAACATTGGTTTGATAAAACGTGAGCAATACAGCCATTTGGACAATGGTTATATACAAGGATGGCACCTAATCAAATATAACGTAACACAATAATCAAAAATAGAAGTATATGAAATCTAAATTTACATTAATTATTATCCTTTTTCAAACTTTGGCCTCGGCTCAAGTAAAACCAGTAGACGAACTAGAAAATACGTATTGGAGCTATAGACATAAGCTCAAAACAGAGTTTCTTAAAATTGGTTCAGAACCCGGCCACTCACTGCCTGCATATCAACGAGACTACAGCAAGAAGTGTGGAGACACTTATGGTACTATCTCTTTTGGTGATGGGGTAATAGACTTAGGTGAGTATATAGCCACACTCGCAAGTGAGTACAAACTGCTAAAGCAAAGCAATCAAGATCTCACTGCTACCACTAATGAGTTGTACTATGCACTAAAAGCTATTGGTAGACTAGATGGATTTGCAGAAATATTCTTCACTCTAGACCCTTTACAAGCTGCGTATAATGGTTTCTTTTCTCGGTCAGATGTGCCTAGTGATATGTACCGCATCATTAATCATAATGAAGCCGCAGCAGATGGTAGTGTACTTACGTTGCAAGACTATCAACCGCTCAATATTGGTTTAAATTTTCAGCACAGTCCCAATACCGCGGGCCCAATACCTGCTAATAATCCAGATGCAGAAGGTGGGGCGGTAAAGGCAACCAATTTTTTATATGGAGGTACTACAGACTATATCGTTACTGCAGTAAATGATTGTTACTTTAAACGATTTAATGACGGACGAGATATCGATCATATGGTCGATAATGAAATGAGCCAGGACCAAGTGTATGGTATTATACTGGGTCTGTACAGTGTATACAAATTAGTGCCTGCTGATGTAGGTGCTCAACCAAATGCTGAAGATGGCGATGATTACATAAATTTTCATAGCTATGTAAAATATTTGACAGATGAAATAGTGAGTTATTGTGCTAAGATGAAAACTGTGAAAAATGCCTATGTACCAATAAATGATAACTTAGATCATAAATGGTGGCATCGTGTTTCTGAGATGCGAACTACTTGGTTTATTACCAATAAAAACAACAATGACAGACAGGTTTGGAGAGGGTCAAATCTATGGGCTTTTGCATATCCCATGAGCCAGATAGCCCATGAGATGACCGGTAAGATCTATCATGCCAATGTATTGATAGAATTTCCGAAACTTATAGATCAATTAAAGTTAGTTGGGGCCTCGATAGCTATACCAATTGTTAGCACTGCTGGAGGAACTGTATTGGGAGGAGCAATCGGGTCAAGAATTCCACTTGTAGGCATCCCCGTAGGGGCGACAGTTGGTGCAGGTGGTGGATTTGTAGCAGGAGTATCCGCAGTGCTTGGTACAATAATGATCACTCAACAATTGGCATATGATCCACAAATGATATGGTATAATGTTCAACAAGTCCCAATCCTGAGACCTAATGAACACTTAGCAAATCAGATGATATTGAAAGTAGCGGCAATGAATCCTAATAATAGCAATTTACGGTTTCAAAATATGATAAATGCTGTTCCAAATTCGGAGCCATTTGCACTTATTCGTCACTCATTACATCCTACTAAATATAATCTGCCAAGTAATATTGGAACTTCTTATTGGCATTCAAGATTATCAGAGGCTTATTGTTATGGAGCTGGCAAAACAGCTTTAAATTTAAACACTACGCCTACTTATTGGAAAATTGGGGAGGTGCTTAGTCTTACCGCTGTAGCTAAACCGGAATCAGAAGTAAATAATACCGAAAGAGTTGGTTTGGGCTATATGTTGATGCATAATTTATGGAGACTGGCTGATGACAATCAGACTGATGTATTTAAAGAAGAGCTGTGCCCTTGCTATAGCACGGCTCTAGTCCGCAATCATAATTCTAGTATACTTCATTCTTGGGATGCTAAACCTAAAGTATCTGAAATTAGTTCAATAGAAATCACACCTCGTAAATTTTCTGACTATGCAGATATAGAAATCCCAAAATCCTTTTATCTAACTCATGACGTAGCAATCAAAAGTAACGGACTTTTACGAGTCGCAGGAGATTTAACGGTGTGTGGAGCACAACTCACAGTGGAATATGGGGGTGAAGTTTTTATACCCAATACAGACCCAAACTACCCTACGGAAATGATAGTAGATAATGGTGGTATACTTAATATGCAGTCCATCGCAAGACTGAGAATAGACGATAACTCAACATTACGGATAGGTAGTGCAGGTAAATTAGTAATAGATAAAAATGTACTTATAATATTGGATGGTCCGAATGCTAATCTTATTATAGAAGGGACATTAGAAATAAAAGGGAATGCAACATTTAGGATACTTGGTGGGCCAAAAGGACTTGGTTATGTTACTTTCAAAAAACATAAAAATGCTGTCAACGGAAATGAAACTTTTGCCGAGATTATTGGTGCTGGACCTAATGCTAGAATAGATATAGTAGGGACTAGTAGTACTCAAAGGGTACTAAAAATAGATGGGAACTTTGGCGTGATAGTTCCAGAGTCTATTTCACGTTTTAAAGTGACTAATGGCAAAATAGAATTGGGTGAATTAAGTAGATTGCACGTAGCTTGTCCTGTTACTTTGGATAATTGTAGAATAAACACCATAAACGAGGTAAATGACTACTATTATTATGCAGGTCTTATTACTGCTGGGCAGTCAAATGTATTAGTTAAAAATTGCGTTTTCAGACAAGGTTTAATGGGTGTGTTGGCAGAAAATTATTTTTATCCGCATAGCAAGCCAGTTATTGATGGGTGCAGGTTTGAAGATATGATAATAGCCATACGTGTAGATGGTGGAGGCTTAGATTTAAAAAATACATCTGCAAGTGTAAATAGCTGGAACCTTGTAGCCCTTGGTATTAACACAGACTGTGTGTTCGAAGAAGTGTATTTTGGACAAAGCAAGACAAATCTATTTAGTGGTTCTTCTAGTGGAGTATTAAACTGGTATCAAGGTGGCATAAGCAATAATTATGAAAGTGGATTATTAGTAGTAGGTACTACTTTCAAGCCTAAGTGTTTGAGCATTAGAAATAATGCAGGACATGGATTACAAACAAGAGGGGGCAGTTATGTATCTCTGAGTGCTAGATTAGATGCAGGCTATAATTATTTTACATCAAATGATAAAGCTGGAATTTATGACCGTACGTTTGAAGGAGATCTTTTTGGAGCTGGTAAAGGATTAGGTGTAGGTATAGAACTACTCGATGGTTTTAATAGCTTTAAGGACAACGGAACATATGCAATTGATGCGGTTATAAACCCAGGCAGTATAACTGTTTCAATGGGTGCGTACACTTTAGAATCAAGTAAAAACTATTGGGGTACGAGTACTGCTCCTGTAAATCAAACAGATTATAAAACTTATCTAAAACATAACTGGGGAAGTCCATTAATGTATCCAGATATAGCTACCAATGGCAATCATTTGTTTTCAGAATATCAGCACCTTTCTGGCCAGTTTGGTACTTGCCTTCAAGGCGAGTTAATGGTTCCTGATAGCTTTTCTGGTGGTCATATCATTGATTGTACAGATGCTTTTGATGGTGGAGTGCTAGATGGTCAGCCAGTAGTAGTAGCTTGGGAAGAAGGGAAGACATATCTTTTTAAAGATAATAATCCGGAACTAGCAATGGTTAATTTTACAGAATTGCTTTTACATGATTTTGATTGTCCTCAGTCCAATGACCCACAATATATTATGTATACATCCTATAAAAATTACATGATGGGATATGCAAAGTTGCTTGGCGATGTAGATTCTCTAGAAATTCCCAAAACTCCTCTTATAGACAATACCATAGGCTTGTTAAATACCTTGCTTATAAAGGCGGAAGATTCTACAACAGGATGGAATTCGTATAACTTTATGCTAGAAGTAGATTTAGCAGATTGTTACAGAGCAAAAGATGATAGACTTACTGCTCTAAGCATGTATGATGATATGTTGCTAAAAAGCGAATATGCTAGTCAGTATGACCTTATTGAGTACTATAAGTGCATTGCTGAAGGAGAGCACAGAGTGCTCAATGGTGAAATTAGCATCTATGATAAGCTAGAACAATATGCTTGTCAGCCTCCAATAGAAGGTTATGATGAGATTATAAATACTGGAATTATTGATACCCGTGCTGGTGCTACTGATAGTACAGGCATAGCTATAGCAACAGATTTTCAAATTTTATTACATCCAAATCCAACCAATGGTTCATTTACAGTGTCTTTCAATGATGAGATATTAAATCAATTTGTAGGAGAGCTTGCAACTTTAGAAGTTGCAGATGGTTATGGCATAACCCATATTGATTTAAATAACGTTGATATCAATACACCAATAGTGCTTAACCTAAGTGGATACCAAGCAGGAGTATATCATATAAGATGTGTGATAAATGGTAACCTATTCACGAAGTATCTAATCTTGACCGACCAGTAGTCTTAGAATAATATATCTTTAAACAAAAATGCCGTTGTAAATTAGCAACGGCATTTTTTGATGTGGTAGATTAAAAGGGATCTACTCTTCTTCCACTATCTCTAGATCACTTAGAAATCCTTTTAGATTCATAATGATAGGTACATTCATAAGGTCGGAACCTAGTTCATTAGCCAAGTGTACACTTACCCAGTCCAATCTATAGATTACATCAAAGACAGACTGCACCGTATATTCTGGTATCTGTAGTGGAAGTACTTTGTTGTTTTCTAACTCTAAGTGAGATATTAGGAAATCAAAACGAGCTTCTACTCTCAGGTTTTGTGTAGAGTATAGCATTATGAAATTAGTGTCTAATCTGTCTGTATAACTCTCTATCACATTGTGATTGCTCTCTGGCAATATATTGATGAAACCTTCTAGCTTACTGTTCTCATTAAGTTGTTGCGTGAATCGAGTAGCTACAGGAGCAAACTCTCTGTCGCATACTATCACAAACTTTTTACGAGGTGTGTTTTTAAAGAATTCGAAGATACGAGTTCCGCTTTCTTGCATTCTTTCTAGGTTGCTATCAAAGTGATCTTTTACTGCTTTTAAGATAGGAGCATGGTCTTGACCCATAAGTTCTCCTAAAATCATAAGTATAAAACTTAATCCAAACCCAACAGTCATCCTAGGTTGGTAGCCACCTTTCAGGTCATACGTTTTTAGGTTATTCTCATTAGCAAGTTCCTTGAGCGTACCGCCACCCGTTATTATAACGATTTTGCAACCTTGTTCCTTTGCCTCTTCAAAAAGGCTAAGAGTCTCTTCTGTATTGCCTGAGTAGGAGTTAAGTACTACTAATGTTTTTCTACTGATGAATTTTGGCAGATGATAGTCTGCTACTGCTTCTATAGGAAGTGGGCATTTATCAAAAAGCCAATTTTTAGCTAAAACTGCACCTATTCCACTACCGCCTAAGCCACCTAATACTATAGTATCAAAATCATCTATCTGTAATCCGTGAGTAGTGTAGTTGTCTAAAACGTACTCAAATTGTTCTGTAAAGTTCTCTAATGAGGATTCGTGTGTAATCATGCTATTTTCCTAATACCTTTGTGGGTTCAAAAATAGGTTTAATTCAACTTATTCTAAGTACTAAAAACCAACAATAAAGAGAGAATGTCTGATACAACAGAAAATGAAATAGAAGTGCAAGAAGACGAGCTTTTCTTAAAATATACTTTTAACGTAGATGCGGGCCAAGAGCCATTGCGAGTAGATAAGTATTTGGTGAACAAAATACTGCGTGCATCGCGTAATAAGCTACAGGAAGCCATAGAGCGTAAGCAAGTGGTAGTAGGCGGCAAAGCAGTAAAGGCTAGCTACAAAGTGCAACCAAACGACCATATAGAAGTACTGGTGGACAAAGAGCCAGACGAACTAGAGGTGCTTCCGCAAGATATACCACTGAATGTGATGTATGAGGATGATGATCTTATGATTATCAATAAAGAAGCAGGTATGGTAATGCATCCTGGATTTGGAAATAGAAGTGGCACATTGCTTAATGCATTGGCATTTTTGCTAGATGATAAAGCTACTCATAAGGGTAAACGGCCGTGGCTAGTACATCGTATAGATAAAGATACGAGCGGACTTATAGTAGTAGCTAAAAACAATGACGCTATGGCACACCTAAGCCAACAGTTCAAAGATCACACGATAGAGCGAACGTATAACGCTTTAGTATGGGGTAGTATGGATCCTGACGAAGGAACGGTTTCTACTATTATAGGAAGAGATCAATACGATCGTAAGAAGTTTGTAGTGCTTTCTGAAGATGAAAAGAGAGGTAAGCATGCGGTGACTCATTATAAGGTGTTAGAAAACTTCTTATACACTTCATTAGTAGAGTGTAAGCTAGAGACTGGCCGTACACATCAAATAAGAGTACATCTAAAACACTTGGGTCATACACTTTTTAGTGATGATTTTTATGGTGGTAAAAGAATATTAAAAGGAGTAGTGTTTAGCAAATACAAGCAGTTTGTAGAAAACTGTTTTAGTATAATGCCTCGTCAAGGGCTACACGCTAGGTCTCTTGGGTTTACTCATCCTACTACCAAAGAGTGGGTTCAGTTTGACTCTGAACTACCACACGATATGGCTACTGTAGTAGAAAAATGGAGATCTGCAGCTAAAACCTACGGTTTCTAGCTAGCAATCAGGTTACTGCAATCCAAAGAAACTTCTCTTTGTGATTATCTTTCCAAACACATAATCCTGTATAGTTACTAGTCTATCGAAACCTGTGAAGGTAGCGAAGTATCTATCTGTATCTTTTACTAGCAAGTTACCATTGTTGTCGTAAATGGTTTTGCTTTGGTTGCTACCCTTGCGAAAAATATTCAATGCTTTAGATTTCCCTTCGTAGGTTTTTACGGTAATGGTCATAAAAGGTTGGCTAGCTTGTATAGAATCCTTAGCTGCTTGCGGTAGGTATTCTGCGAATCCTTCATAGTTTTTAAAAGTAAACAAGGCGAAATAACTACGTGCTGCGGATGTAGAAAGTGAAGGCAAAGGAGGGGTGAGGATATAGTTGCTATCTTTCTTACTCAGTGTAAATGATTCATTTGGCAATTCGTAATTTTTAATGGTAATAGACTCTATCTCTTCTGCTGTGTAATCGAACACACTGCGGTCTATCCAATCATTTTCGTCCGTGCTGAATTTGGGGTCCAATACTCCTTTAAAACCTAGTATGTGAGCGATATACGGAGTTTTGGCTCCTTCTATATGTAGGTAAGATCCAGTTTCGTCTGGGGTAGGAGTACCTAGGTAGTAATCTCTTATTTTTTTATTCTCATCGAATATTTGTATGTGAATAGATCTGCTTCCCATTGCACTTATTACATTATTTCGCATGCTGTTGGGCACAGGGCCTTTTATGCGTATTTTATTTAAAGCATTGTTCAGTAAAAGATTAACATTAGGTAGAAAAGCTTTGTGGTCCTCATTTACATACCAAATGTCTTGCTTCTTTTCTAATATTACCTCTTTGCCTTCTCTGTCTTTCATCATGATTTTGGACACTACATCAGGATTTTCGATAGCAAAGTTGGTCTCATCTCGCATGTTAGCTTCTCCATTATCATATAAAAGCAATGCTACTATGCTTACAGCAGCTAGTATTAACAAGACTATCCAAATATACTTTTTCATTACGGGTTCAAAGTAACATTCGTTTCACGCAAATTCATAGCGTTTTTTAGCAAATTGGGTCTTGGGCTTAAGAGTGGTTCGACTTTTGAAATATATACTATGAGAAGTAATGAGATACTTGGCGTTTTTAATATATACAATAGACTAGAAGTGTTTACAATGTTGAACTGTATTAAAAAATAAAACAAGTGTGAAGAATAAATGGATCGCACTTTTAGCCTTTGGGTTACTTTTTTCTGTAGGATGTGTCAAAGAGACCGTTTACGTATATGCCCCGCTTATCACAGATGCAGACGTCTACTACGAGTTTATAGCAGATAATATGGGTACGGAAGTATCAGGATATATATAATGATGGCGAGACGTACATCAGTGCCGTTCAGCTAGAGATACGCTTGTATGATTGGCGAGGCGTGATAATAGACTACGAGTATCTATAGGTAGATACTTATTTTGACCCAGGACAGCGTATACGATTCTATGTGGATCTACCGCATAGAATCGTATGGGATGTAGATGTAGTGATAAATAGGTATGAGTAGATTCCTAGAATCTAATATTCACACTTCTTGAATCCTTGTTATACCTTTGAAGTATTGAAACAAGGATTACCTAATTTACAAGCTTTCATAAAAGAGCACAAGGCCAATACTGTTGTACTTGCTGATAAGCATACGCTAGATGAATGCTATTCTTTGCTTGGAGAGGAATTGCCTCATTTTACAGTGCCGTATGGTGAGGGGTACAAAAATTTAGATAGCTGTGAGTACATCTGGAAAAAATTAGCAGAACTCAATGCTACTCGCCAGACTATTCTACTATGTTTAGGCGGTGGTGTGCTGTGCGATATGGGAGCATTTGCTGGTGCGTGCTATCAGCGAGGTATGCGAGTGGTGCTAGCACCTACTAGCCTGCTAGCTATGGTAGACGCCAGTACAGGTGGCAAAACAGGTGTCAATTTTCTAGGTTTCAAAAACTATATTGGGCTATTTATTAAAGCAGAGGAAACATTTATCTGTCCGGAGTTTCTGAATACTTTGCCTTACGAGGAGTGTGTAAATGGGTATGTGGAAATGCTTAAACACGGTCTAATAGCAGATAAAAAGCATTATGATGCTGTGAAAATGCTCTTTTTAAAAGAGCATGAAAAATTAAATACTTCGCTCATTTTCGACTCTATTGCCATTAAGCAAAAACACGTAGAGCAAGATTTTAAAGATGAAGGAATACGTAAACGCCTCAACTTTGGTCATACGATAGGGCACGCCATAGAGTCACACAGTCTGCATATCAATGATGAAAATGAGTCGCTAAGTCATGGAGTGTCGGTAGCTATAGGTATGCTAGGTGAGAGCTACCTTAGTACAAAACTTGCAGGACTTTCTGAAGAAGAAAACCATGAGATAAGTCTCGTGATTCAACGTATACTGTCTAAGGTGGAAGAGTCTATTCCTAGTATAGATACGCTGATGCCTTATTTGATAAAAGATAAAAAGAATGATGGAGACGGAATTAATTTTTCACTTCTTCAGTCCATAGGCGATTGCAAACAAGATTATACCGTATCTGTTGACTTAATAAAGGAATCGCTAGATTATATCCGCAAACTAAAATGATACGCGTATCGCATGCTACAGGAATACTTAAGGGAACCATAAAGCTACCTAGCTCTAAGAGTATCTGCAATAGAATGCTCATTCTAAAAAAGCTGTATGAGCCAGGCTTGAAGCTGGATAACCTAAGTAATGCAAATGACTCTGTACTGCTTAAAGAAATATTAGATACCGATACACGAGATATAGATGTGCAAGATGCAGGTACAGCCTTTCGATTCTTAGTAGCATATGCTGCATGTGGCAAAGGGGAGTACATTATACGTGGTACGGATAGACTTATGGAGCGACCTATCATAGGCTTGGTAAACGCACTTCGTCTCTTTGGTGCAGATATCAACTACTTAGAGCAGGAAGGGCAAGCCATACTGCGTATAGTGGGTAAAAATTTAAAAACGAGTACGAATCTAATAGACCTTACTACTGTGAAGAGTAGTCAGTTTGTCTCTGCTCTCTTGCTGATAGCTCCGCGTATTCAAGGGGAGTTTAATCTTAAGGTAAATACCAAGATGTCATCGTATTCCTATGTACTGCTCACGCTCTCTTGTCTCAGAAGAATGGGTTTTTCTGTATACGTGAAAGGGATGTACATTTCGGTAAGCAAGCAACAGAAATTTGATGGAGAATATTTCTTAATAGAACCAGATTGGAGTTCGTTCTACTACTGGTTTAGTATGGCACATTTATCTAATGAGTGTGAACTTTTCTTCCCAGGTCTGCGATTAGATAACATGCAGAAGGAGCGTAAACATCTTTTTGAAGTAGGGAATACAAGAATGGCCTTCGAAGAAAAGGATGACGGGATGCTCATCAGTAAAAAGAAACAAGGAGAGGTGGAGTGTCCAGATCTTATGCAGTTTTCTCAGTATCCAGATAGTGCAATGACTTTTGGAATTTTGCTACCTGCTCTTGGGTGCATGCATCCTCAATTTAAAGGATTAGAAAGCCTCAAGTATAAGGAGTGTGACAGGGAAGTGGCTCTAGCAGAGCATTTAAGTAAAGTAGGTGTGAGTCTAGCGAAATCAGGAAAGATCTGGGAGCTTAATGCGGAAAATTATAAGCTAATACCTGACACCATCTTCCCTTCGTATGATGATCATAGAATGGCAATGTGCGTAGCCCCTTTGGCACTAAAACAGCCGATACGCATAGAAGATGAAGAGGTAGTAAAGAAATCATATCCGCACTTTTGGGACGATATGAAATCGGTGGGATTTACTGTAAAGAAGATATGAGACTTTAGAAGTGAGATTTGAGACTATATTATTTCACAGGGTGTATTGTTTGCATTCATTGAGTCCCCTCAGGAAGCCAATTATACAAATTGAGTATAGTAAAAATTGAAGTCTACTGTCTAATAATCTATAATCTAATTTCTCTGCTATATCTTCGCCACATTGAATACAATTGGGAAAAATATACGACTAACTAGTTACGGAGAATCACACGGAGAAGTGGTAGGAGCTATACTCGATGGGTTTCCTGCAGGCTTTGTCTTGGACCAAGACTTCATACAAAGTCAGCTAGACAGACGTAAGCCAGGACAGTCGTCTATAGCTACACCGCGTGCTGAAGCAGATGAGGTAATCATAAATAGTGGTTTGTTTAATGGTAAAACCACGGGAGCTCCCATTCATTTTCAGCTAAAAAATACCAACGCAAAACCAAAGGACTACTCACACCTAAAAGAAGTATACCGACCAAGCCATGCAGACTATACCTACGATGCTCGCTATGGTGAAGGAAATAGAGACTACCGAGGTGGTGGCAGAAGCAGTGCCAGAGTAACAGCGGGGTGGGTAGCCGCAGGAGCACTCGTGCAAGACTATATAGCCAAAGAGAATAAGATAAGCATATCTGCTTACGTGAAACAAATAGGAGCAGTAAAACTGGAAACTCCAGCAAGGTTTTATGCCGTAGAAGAAGTAGATGCTACCATAGTGCGGTGCCCAGATAAGGCCATAGCCACACAGATGATAGCTGCCATAGAGCAGGCTCAAAAAGACAAAGACAGCCTAGGTGGAGTAATAGAATGTGTAATAACTGGAGTGCCTGCAGGACTAGGCAATCCGGTTTTTGATAAATTAAACGCAGCTCTAGGTCACGCTATGCTAAATATCAATGCTGTGAAAGGTTTTGAACTCGGTGGTGGTTTTGAGATGAGTAGCAAGCGAGGAAGTGAAGTGAATGATTCCTTCGAAATGAAAGAGGGTAAGCCCTTTACTAAAACCAATAACTCTGGAGGAATACAGGGCGGTATAAGCAATGGAATGGATATTGTATTCCGTGTAGCATTTAAACCGACCGCTACTATTGGCACGCTGCAATCTACCGTAAGCACCTCTGGAGATGAAGTAAGTCTAGAAGCCACAGGTCGTCACGATCCGTGTGTAGTGCCTCGTGCTGTGCCTATAGTGGAGACATTGGCTGCTTTGGTGGTGGGAGATTATTTGGTTTAGGTAATCCGATTTATTATGAAGAATAAACTCTATCAAGCCTTTTTACTTCTGACACTATTAGGGTGTCGCAATGTGAAAAATGTCTTTACTATAAATAGTCAAGGCCACATTCAAGTTACAAACGCAACCCCTGGGTTAAATAATAATTGGTTCATTACAAATATAGGTGTTTCGTAATTGTAGCGTTTTCTAGGTCTATTGTTTAGTATAGTTTCTATCTCCTTTAC
>Ga0335398_10001826_pt1 | contig 35144 bp, 40 predicted proteins | sample BON03_FD_205742 | JGI IMG/M metagenome (GOLD analysis project Ga0335398, IMG submission 205742) | Freshwater microbial communities from Lake Bonney liftoff mats and glacier meltwater in Antarctica - BON-03 (spades assembly) (version 2) | ecosystem: Environmental > Aquatic > Freshwater > Ice >... | reverse complement strand
CGTAGGTCAGTTGCTTGTAGCTACTCATTTCACATATCTCTGGCCGGAGAAAAAGGAAAGAGCCTACAGGTAACTGGCCACTTTTCCTATCGCGGTAGAGTTATGCACTTCAGGGTTGAATCCGCCGCTTTATCATCAGCCATGAAAATACAAATAACGTTCCGAGAATAATTAGTTGCAGATTCGCTTGTTCAATCATATTCATTTGCTCCATGTTCTGTAGATGGGGTAACCCGGCGAATATTCAAGCGAACAATAGAATTTGAGCTCAGTCGCCCCATTGACAGGCGATATCAGCGCGCAGATCTGCGTGCTCACTGCTCTTGGCGAACCCACCTCCAACACGTTCTCAGATCAATTCACCTCGCCCTGATCCGTCCTAGAATAGACAAATCTGAAGCCCGATTGGAGGCGCCGAAGCATGTCTATCTCTGAACAACTCGAAAAAACCATAGCCGATCTGATTGATGCTGAGCGGGGTATTCTTGCCGCCGACGAAAGCACCGGTACCATCACAAAGCGATTTCAGGCCATCGGGGTGGAGTCGACCGAAGAGAACCGGCGCTGGTATCGTTCCATGCTGCTGTCGACCCCTGACGTGGGCAAATACATCAGCGGCGTGATTTTCTATGAGGAGACTCTGGGGCAGAGCGACGACCAGGGCAATTCCTTGCCGAAACTGGCTGCCAGCAAGGGCATTATTGCTGGTATTAAAGTCGATAAAGGTACCGGGTCTCTCTGCGGTGCGCCCGGCGACATGATCACCTATGGCCTCGATGGACTTGGCGAACGTTTGCAACGCTACAAGGCGCAGGGAGCCCGCTTCGCTAAGTGGCGGGAGGTGTATCCAATTACTGATCGCAATCCGACCGCGCTCGGCCTGAGCGCAAATGCAGAAATGCTGGCGCGCTACGCTGCTGTTTGTCAGTCCGAGGGGATTGTTCCGATCGTGGAGCCTGAAGTGCTGATCGACGGTGATCATGATATGGACCGGGCAGCACAGGTTAATGAACAGGTCTGGCATGCAGTCTTCCGTGCGCTGCATCAGCACCAGGTAAAGCTGGAATACATGATTCTCAAACCGAGTATGGTGACCCCGGGTAAGGCTGCCGCCAAAGCGTCACCGGAGCAGGTAGCGGAGATGACACTGCGCATCTTGCGCCGCACGGTCCCGGCAGCGGTGCCGAGCATCAATTTCTTGTCAGGTGGCCAAAGCCCTGAAGAGGCGAGCGCCAATCTTAATGCCTTGAATCAACTGAAGGGCAATGCACCCTGGAATCTGAGCTTTTCCTATGGGCGAGCTTTGCAGGAAACTGCGATGAAAGCCTGGTCCGGCGACCCTCAAAATCGCGAGCAGGCGCAGCGGGAGTTTTCCAAACGAGCTCGCCTGAATAGCCTGGCACAGCGCGGAGCTTATTCAGCAGATCAGGAATAGTGTATTCGGAGGAAACTATGGCAGATAAAAATACAAAAGTTGTCAGTCAGACTGGTTTCGTTTTTTTCCTTGCATTCATCGGTGCCGCTGTTTACTTTGTGCAACAGTCGACCGGGGTGATGGGGTTTTTTCTGGCAATTCTGCAGGCTTTCCTCTGGCCAGCGTATGTCACCTATGAAGTGCTGAAGCTGCTGGATATTTAGAGGCTCCCTGGTAAATAATTATAAAAAGTATCTCATTGGAGAGAGCATATGGCTTCCGAAACTCAACTCGTTTTTGCATGTCTTGCGATGGTAATTCTGGTTCTTATGGTCGGGCTAAAGATGCTTCTTTCACGGATTGCTGAAATGAAAGAAAAGCGCATGGACCTGCAGCTCGCCGCGGCAACATCGCTGCAAATGGGTTCTCATCTGCAAAATGTGCAGGCTGCCGATAATTTCAAAAATCTGTTTGAAGTGCCTGTTCTCTTTTATACGCTGATCGCAGTGGCTATCGGACTTGGTCACGTGCCGATCTGGCTGGTAGCCGGTGCGTGGGTCTTCGTGCTGCTGCGCTATCTCCATAGCTTTATTCACTGCAGCTACAACAAGGTAATGCATCGCTTTGCCACTTTCGGACTCAGTTTTCTGCTGGTGGTAGCGCTTTGGATTGTATTCGTTGTTACCTTGCCAGTTGGAAACGTGATCTGACAATCGAAAGGAATTCATATGACTGATGTCCTCCGAACACCCGATGAACGTTTTGCAAATCTTCCGGGCTTTCCATTTGGTCCTCATTACATCGACACTCTGCCCGGATTTGAGGGATTGAGAGTTCACTATGTCGATGAGGGTCCTGCCGATGCCGAGTCAATTATTCTGTGTCTGCATGGACAGCCCACCTGGAGTTATCTGTACCGCAAAATGATTCCGGTTTTTGTGGCCGCCGGTCATCGGGTTATAGCCCCTGATCTGTTCGGATTTGGTCGTTCGGATAAACCGGAAGTTGAATCGTTCTACACGTTCAGCCATCATCGCGAGATGTTGCTGGCGTTCATCCGCAATGTTATCGGTGGAGCTGAACCTGGCCGGAAACTGACGCTGGTGGTGCAGGACTGGGGCGGCCAGCTGGGGCTGACATTGCCGATGGAGCTGTCTGGCCAGGTGACACATTTACTGGTCATGAATACCGGCCTCGGCACCGGTGATGTGCCGTTGGGTAAGGGGTTTGAAGATTGGCGCGCTTACAGTAACAGCCGCCCTGATATGAATATTGCAGCGCTGATGGCGCGCGGCGAACCAGCGCTTAGTGATGCTGAAGCGCAGGCGTATGCGGCACCGTTTCCGGATGTGCACTATAAGGCAGGGGTACGACGCTTTCCAAACCTGGTGCCGGATAATCCTGATGCAGACGGCGCGGCTATCTCGCGACAAGCCCGCAACTGGTTCCAATCAGAATGGAACGGTCGGACATTTATGGCCATCGGCATGCGCGATCCGGTGCTGGGGCCACCGGTGATGCATAATCTGCGCAAGCTGATCAAAGGCTGCCCGCCGCCGATGGAGATTGCCGAGGGCGGTCACTTTGTGCAGGAGCACGGCGAGGAAATTGCGCGGCGCGCATTGCAGGAGTTATTTGAGTCTGATAAAAGTCAGTGATCTGTTTGTGATAGAAATGAGGAATAATGGTTTGGCCATGTACATAAAAGATGTACGTAAGTAAAAGTTTGTCGTGTCACTTTCAAAAAGGCAGGAACACCTGCGCATTTTCCGCTATAAAAGCAGGCAGCTAACGTTACAAGTCGCAGCAACAATAACAATAAAACAGATTTAGCGAGGGTTGAAAATATGATGAGTTTTAAGCGAGTCGCCTGTACGTGCGCACTGCTCAGTTTATCGAGTGTCTGGCAGCAGAACATGCTGGCACAAACTGCTGAAGACGCCGGCACAGCGCTGTTAAGTCGGCTAACCCCGGTCACCGATGCGATGCTGCGTAACCCGCCCGCTGAGGACTGGTTGATCTGGAGGCGCACCAATGACACCTATGGGTTCAGCCCCCTGAATCAGATCAATCGCGACAATGTCGCCAAACTGACGCAAGCCTGGCGTCTGCCGCTGGAAGCGGGTTCCAGTACTCCAACACCGCTGGTTCATGATGGCGTGCTGTTTCTGCTCAGCGTTAATGACACGCTGCTGGCGATGGATGCCAGCAATGGCAAGGAACTGTGGACCTACAAGCACAAGTCTGAGGGCAGCACCGCGAGCTCAAAAATTGGTATTGCGCTGTACCAGGACCTGGTGCTGATGCCAACCAACGACCTGCATATTGTTGCGCTGAACAGCAGGACCGGCGAGGTGGTCTGGGATCATGCCATCGCTGATGTCAGCAATGGACGCCGCCCGCATTCCTTGCGCAGCGCGCCAATGATCGCCAATGGCAAACTGATTCAGGGCGTTACCGCAACCATGGTTCCAGAAGGCGGATTCATTGTTGCGCTGGATCTGGAAACGGGTGAAGAATCCTGGCGTTTTTACACGGTGGCACGGCCCGATGGTCCGGGCGGCAACACCTGGAATGGTATTCCTTTGAGTGCCCGCAGCGGTGGATCGGTATGGATGCCTGGCAGTTATGATCCGGAACTGGATCTGGTCTATTTTGGCACTGCGCCTACCTATGACACGGCACCCTTGCTGCTTCCGGTCAATGAACCTGGCGTCAACAATGATGCACTGTACACCAACGTGACACTGGCTTTGCGCCCGGCGACTGGCGAGCTGGTCTGGCACTACCAGCACATCGCTAATGATCAATGGGATCTGGACTGGGTATACGAGCGGCAGCTGATTAATGTGCCGGTAAATGGCGTGATGCGAAAGGCAGTAATTACGGCTGGCAAAATGGCGCTGTTTGACGCGCTGGATGCGGCCAGCGGTGAGTATCTGTTCTCTCTTGATATGGGCCTGCAGAACCTGATCAAGGAAATCGATCCTGTCACCGGCAGGAAGATAATGAATCCCAATGCCACGCCCAATGCAGAAGATATGAACCTGGTGTGTCCGTTCGCCGCGGGAGGCAGAAACTGGCAGTCAAGCTCCTACAATCCGACCAGCAAAATTCTGTTTTTGCCGATCATTGAGATGTGTATGAATGGGGGGCCAACAGGCGTGGGCAGCATTCTTTCCACCGGCGCCCCGATGGAGCCAACGCCTTTGCCTGGCAGCGATGGCAAATTTGGCCGTCTGCAGGCGGTGAGTTTTGAGACGCGGGAATTGCTGTGGGATTTCCGTGAAATGGCACCGCCTACTACCGCAATAGTAGCGACGGCTGGCGGCCTGATATTCGGCGGCGCACTGGATAACACCTTCAAGGCAATAGATGATACGACTGGTAAAGTGCTGTGGCAGACAGATACTGGTGATGTGCCAGCCTCATTCCCGATTACCTATGCTGCAGATGGCAAACAGTATGTCGCCGTGGTGGTCGGGCAACCGACCATTCATGCCGGTGTGTTCAAGGGTGCCATGTTCGAATTAACGGGTGGCGCTGAGGGACCGATTGGTCGCCTGCAGAGCAGCGGTGCGGCATTGATTGTTTATGCATTGGAGTGACAGTAGTGAGTGATGGCGCTCAAGCAGCAACTGGCTGGTTGAGCGCCCGCGCCCGAATTTATTCTATTCAGCGATTTCTGACAAACGGGCACCGGCAAGAATTCCCGGCATCGCATAATTGCCCTCGTGGCAAGCATATTCATACAGCCCTTCGCTCGGCTGCATTTCCAGTTCACCGGTCCAGGCTTCGCGGTAAAGATCCGGATCATCGATGGTGAACGTGTAATTCAGCGTATTCTCCCTGCTGATGCGGAAACGCTCGGTAATGACGGCATTCTCGGAGGTGTAACCACCACCGCGGGAAACCTGTTGTGGATGAAATCCTTTAGTCATTACCACCAGCTCGTCGCCTTCGTAATAGCCGACAGAATTACCCTGCCAGCGCGGTATCAATGTATCCGGGAAATCAGTATCTATCGCAACAATGCGCGCATCGGTAACCATTTCCGCCAGAATCATGACGTGGGTTGGTGACTGAACGATTTGCATATTGTTGTTATAAAGCGATGGGGTAAAGGGAACGACCGTCGAGAAGCTGATCAGGCAGCGCTCGGAGAGCGGAAACCCTTCAGGTCCGGCATTTTTCTGCACACCATCAAAACTCATCTGAGCACGCTGTGCGGCACGAGCCTGGCGGCCGGTTTCACTCCAGGGAATTCGACCGTCCTCTGGATAAATGATGAAGGAGGTTCTCAGTTCGCCATTGACGCTGCCCAGACCCTCGCGGATATCAATCCAGAACGTATTGTAGGCGCCGACATTGTCCGGTCCCGGCGCTTCTGCGCCAGAGGCTTCCAGTAAGATTGACCATTCTTCGAACGAGGGCACCAGTTCGCGCATTTTTTCTTCGCTGATCACCAGTGCGCCTTCGAATACGGGCGAACGTTCCATGCCGGTGCGGGATGAGTAATCCCAGCTGCCCTGCACGTCTGGTGCACCCCATGATGTTTTAGGAGGCTGAAAGTCTGCTGCGCCTGCGATAGTGCTTGATAAAAGTGCGGCGGATAACAACGCGAAGGTTACTGAATTTTTTACGGGGTAGAGTTTCATTGTTATTGCTGCTCCCTTTTATAGAGGTCGAATAAGTGGTCGTGGGTAATATGGCTTCAGGCAGTATAAACTTCAACCTGGCTTACGCCAAGTCTGCAACTTTTTTGCGCAACCGTGGGCTCCATTTGACTCGTTATTGACTGCTTCCATCGCTGACCAGCGTAGAAAACAGCAGTTGCCCCGCCAATAAGAGCAACACGCCTCCCATTAATCGGTCCAGCCAATGGCCGAAACGGTCAAATATCTGCCGCACTCGCCTCAGGGTGAAAAATACGGCTACACCCGAGAACCAGGTGCCTGTGGCCAGTGCCATATAGATACCGTAGCCGGCCAGCACCAACGGTGGCGTGCTTGGGCTGATAATGACTGAGAACAGGGACACAAAGAACAGCGTTGCTTTGGGGTTGAGCACATTGGTCAGAAATCCCAAGCGGAAGGCGGCCATCGCACTCTGTGGTCTGGCTTTACCGGCTTCGACATGAAGATCACCAGGTTTTGCGCGCAGCGCCTGAATCGCAATCCAGCTTAAATAGACAGCTCCGATGATTTTCAGGACAGTAAACAGTGTAACCGATTGCTGTATCAGCAGGCCGATGCCAAGCAGGGAGTAGCTGACATGCACCAGAATGCCCAGGCCGATGCCAGCAGCGCTAAGCAGCGCATTGCGGCGGCTCTGGACCAAAGCCTGGCGGATCATAATCGCGAAGTCAGGGCCAGGGCTGGCAACCGCCAGAACATGAACCACGGCCACGGTGAGGAATTCGGTCCAGTAGCCCTGCATTGCTTGTCTCCGGTTTTTATTGCTGTGGGCCACAGGGCTCGGGGCGCTTATTCTTGCAGATCAATATCCGGCCGGCAATCGCGCCGGTAGATTGGACTTAAAGACCGATAGGTTTTATGCTGGCCCTCAGCCGCTTGCACTCGCAATCAGTCTGGAAGTCTTCAATCAATAATATTACAAGGAGCCGCCATGACGTTCTCACCGAAACTGCTTTCTTCTGCCATTATCTGCACCGCCGCATTGCTAGCTGGATGCAGCGATCCTGCGTCAACCAATGCGACAGCAGCCACCCCCGAAGCAACGTCAGCGCCGATGGCCGCTCCGATGCCTGCCACTGCAATGCCTGCGGGCAATGTTATCAGCGGCGAAGGCATGCTAAATCCAAATCCCGTAGTCACCCAGAACTGGGGCGAACTGCCAGAGGGCCGGACGTGGGGCTCTTCAGCCGGCGTCGATATTGATCCGATTGATGGTCAGTTGTGGGCTTATGAGCGCTGCGGTGCCGGGAGTTTTGGAGATGGAGCGCCAATCACCTGTGACACTAACCTGGTCGACCCGATTTTCAAATTTGATCGCATGACTGGCGAGGTGCTGGCCAATTTCGGCGCCGGAGTCATGGTGACGCCTCATGGCATTCATGTGGACAGCGAGGGCAACGTCTGGATAGCGGATTTCGCTACCAACGCCGACCAGACCAAAGGCCAGCAGGTACACAAATTCAGCTCCACTGGTGAGCTGTTATTAAGTCTGGGCACCCCCGGTAAAACCGGTAACGACGGGGCCCACTTCAATCAACCGAATGATGTCATTGTCGGCCCTGACGGTAGCATCTATGTTTCCGATGGTCACAGCGGCCAGGGCATGACCACTAACCAGGCAATGGCCGAGGGTCGTGCAGCCGGCCTGACTGCGCGCATCATGAAGTTTGCGGCGGATGGCACCTTCATCAAGCAATGGGGCGAGATTGGTGTGCGGCACGGTGAGTTCCGCACCCCACACGCAATGGAGTTCGATTCACGCGGCCGTTTATGGGTAGCTGATCGCGGTAATCACCGACTGGAAGTCTTCGATCAGGAGGGCAACTATCTTGAGTCACGCTATATGTTCAGCCGCGTCAGTGGCATCTTCATTACTGCCGATGACATGCTCTACGCTATCGATTCTGAGTCCAGCCCGACCAATCATGTTGGCTGGCGCAATGGTGTTCGTATCGGGCACATCGATCATGATCATGTGACTGCTTTCATACCCCCTTTCGAGCGCGATGACCGGGTATACCAGGGTACTGCTGGTGAGGGTGTTGCTGTGGACGCAGAGGGTAATGTCTATGCTGCTGAAGGCCCCAACTCCCTGAGCCAGGCAGGAGGGGCGTTCACGAAGTACTCGGTCAGGTAACTCATCGGCCTACAGAGCCGCTGTCGAATTCCTGCTGTTGTATTTCAGCATGAAGCTTCGCAGCGGCAGGCCGTTGCACTGCACTATTGATTCCAGATTGCTGACCCCACTGAAGTGGGTCTGCTTCAATGTTTCAAACTTTTCGGTGGAAGTGATTGACGCAACGCACAGCTCGGTGACAGGTGATGCATCAGCGGTTTTCACAGTAATGAAGCCTGTGGACGGGGCTTCAGGGCTATCGGCTTTTGCAAAACGCAATACCGGCACCCCATTGCAGGCCAGGCTTGACCAGTCAGATCGGCTGACGTCAAGTTCTGCGGCCTTCATGCGGGCGGCGGTTAGTGAAGTCACTGCAGCCATGCAAACTGAGCTGGGCGCTGAATCATCGGCCGCCGTGTAAACGACTTCAGAAGCATGAGCGCTGGCAGCAACGGAGGCGGCCAGAAACAAAGAAGCACTGATTAATTTTTTCATGACAAATCTCCAGGTTAAAAATAAGTGGGTTACTAAAAGTTACACACACCAGAGATTTAGCAAGCTTGGTGCCAACTTTTAAATACGCCATGGAGAATGTTAATAAAATGGATTTTTATCGTTGATATTGTTGAATATTATTTTAAAAAACGAAGCATGTGCGACAGCGAATCTGCTGGCGTCGACCGATTTCGCCTTCCGGATTAGTGCATGATTTTGGTCATCAAGTCACAGAATTGCCCGTATTTAGAGCAGAAATGGGTAGAAGGGTTACACATTTCGCCATGTACGACTGGCGTGTGAATCTTTCTAAAGTGGATATGAACAAATTCAGCGTTGCTTTACTTGCCGACAGGCTGGACCTGCTGAGTGAAATCGCAGGCTGGTTCGAGTCCGAATGGCCAGCGCATTATGGGGCTGCGGGTTCTGCCTGCGCATTGATTGATCTGCAAGCCTATGCGGATCGTGATGACTTACCCCTCGGGCTGCTTATTCTTTGGGACGACAAGCCATGCGGTTTTGGCGCACTTAAGAAGGAGCCGTTTCCGACTCATCCGGATTTGTTTCCGTGGATCGGTGCTGGATATGTGAAGCCTGAGTTGCGACGAAAAGGTATCGGTGCCGCTCTTTTGACAGCTTTGGAAGAGCTTGCCATGAAACAAAAAATCCCCCGGGTTTACTGTGCAACAAGCACCTCAGCATCATTGCTCATTCGCTGTGGCTGGCAACTGCGCGATAAGGTCGACCATGAGGGGCAGGAAACGGGCATTTATGAAAAGGCCCTCTGAAGCGTCGCTGCGGAACATTATTATTTTTGGCAATTCAGGCTCAGGTAAATCAACGCTGGCTGCTGAACTTTGCAAAGCGCATGATTTGTCTCATCTGGATCTGGACAATCTTGCCTGGCTGCCATCGACTCCTCCAGCACGACGAGCACTCAGTGATTCAAAGCAAGAGATTCAGCGCTTTATAGAGCAAGCTGATGGCTGGGTGATTGAAGGTTGCTACGCCGATGTACTTGAACTTATCGAGCCCTTCGCGACAGAGGCAATCTTTATGAACCTGCCGCTTGCGCTTTGCCAGCAAAATGCCAGAAACCGACCGTGGGAGCCGCACAAGTATGAGTCAAAGGAAGCGCAGGATAACAATCTGGCCATGCTGCTCGATTGGATTGCACAGTACTACGCGAGAGATGACATGTTTTCCTATCAATCGCACAGAAACCTTTTTGATCGATTTCACGGGCTGAAAAAAGAAATTGTGAATAACACATATTCGAGGTGAAATTGGAAAGCAGCTTTGAAGAGGAAGTAATCTGCGGCAAAACAAGGAACTAACAATGTCCGACATAAAATTCTCCAGCGAAGAAAAAGAAATGCTGGTGAAAAAACTACGAACATATTTCAGCGACGAGCTTGATCATGAAATTGGACAATTTGAATGTGAATTCTTTTTGGATTTCATATCAGCTGAAATTGGATCGTATTATTACAATCAGGGGCTCTTCGACGCGCAAGCGCTTTTGGCACTTAAAATTGATGACATCACGGAAGCTTTTTATGAGCTTGAAAAGCCAACAGGGTTGCAGAAATAAGATCCGCATTTCATAAAACCAACAGCAGAGATAATAATAAAATGTTTAAAGAATTCAAAGAATTTGCAGTAAAGGGTAATGTCGTTGACATGGCTGTCGGCATCATCATCGGTGGCGCTTTTGGTACCATTGTTAAAAGTCTGGTCGAGGACATTATCATGCCCCCCATCGGTCTTATTCTGGGCGGTGTGGATTTCTCGAATATCTTCCTTATCCTGAAACAGGGAGCCACTCCCGGCCCTTATGCCGCGCTCGCCGATGCCAAATCGGCAGGTGCGGTAACCATGAACTTCGGTCTGTTCATGAGCGGAGTGATCAGTTTTCTGATTGTCGCATTTGCGGTATTTGTGCTGGTCAAAGGTATCAATAGGTTGCGGCGACAGGATGTCGCTCCAGAGATAAACACCAAGAACTGTCAGTTCTGCCTTTCATCAATTCCTATTAAAGCAATCCGCTGCGCTCATTGTACTTCTCAGCTTATTTAAGCACTGGCTCCTGCAGCGGCTGCCTGCAGTTGCTCCTCCAGCAGCCATAAGCGGTCCTGACCCCAGTGCGCACTGCCTTCATCAACTCTGAAGGCAGGCACGCCCCAGATACCCAGCGTGAACATCTCTTCGCGATTGGCTTCGGCCACAGCACGCCAGCTCGGATCTGCCAGTGCGGCCTGCATCTGTGCCGCATCAATACCAGCTCTGTTGCACAGCTTGAGCAGGCCGGCATCACTGCGTGCGCTGATGCCCTCGGCAAACACTCCACGCATGAAGGACACCGCAAAGGCTTCACCTTTGTCCTGCTGGATAGCGTGATGCAGCACGGCCAGACCGCGTTCAGTGGGTTTTCCAACGGGATCGGCAATCAGCCCAAAAGGCAGGCCGATGCGTTCGGCTTCGCGTTTGGTATCGCTGACAATATAAAATCGTTTGGCATCGGGTATGGGTAGACCGCGCATCACCATTGGCAGCACAAAGCGCAGGCGCAGACGGGCATCGTATAATTTCGCCAGTGCTATTACCCGCGGCAGGACTATCCAGCTGTAGGGGCTGCGAAAGGAAAGATACAGATCGAGAAGGGCGCGACGATTAAGTGGGCCTGGCTGCATTGCTGCTTCCAGCCGGGTAACAAAAGGCGCCACTTTTCTGTGGCTGAACGGTTGCAGTCGCTGTTCCAGATAGGGCAGACGATCCAGCCCCCAGTACCATTCACCTTCAAAATAGAACATCGCACTTAAATAGTGGCCAAGTTTTTCACGCAGAGCCTTGCCATCTGCCAGCGCCGCAGCCGCGTCGCCGGAAGCAGCGTTGTGTGCTTCAGTCATGCCATTGAATGCATCGCGAATGCCAGCTGCCGCAGTTGCAAAGTCATTGGCATCAGTGATGCCGGCAAATGCAGCTTGCGCTTGAAGCACGGCATCGGCAGCCGGTGCGCTCTGCCAGGGCAATGGGGTCAGCTTGAGAGCTCTGGCCAGATCAGCAGCATCCCGTAATGACCAGTCCACCAGGCGCTGCGGTTCCGGAGCTGCCGCGGCATCAGGTGCCGGCACCAGATGAGGCACGAGTTTTATCGCATAGTTTGCAACCAGATGTGGCAGAGCGCGCACGGCCAGATCTGAATAGGGGTCATCTGCCTGATGAAAGTAGTGTACTTCTGCCTGCTCACCACGCAGGTGACGCTGCAAGGCAGCCTTCTGCCGACGCGCAGCGCGATACAGCGGGCTGGTAATAAGGGCTGAACCACGGGTGCGCAACCAGCGTTTCATCGTCATAATTTCAGTCCTTCCAGCAGCACGCGAATAAGCGTGTCGGCATAGGCATCGGCAAGCTTCGGGTCGCGTATGTCCCGACCTGAGATGGATTTGCGTGTGGCCTGGTGGGCAAAGGGTGCGGTGGCGGCATGCGTCGCAATCATAAACACAAAATCGCTGTCCATATCTTTGACCAGTTTTCGTTTAACAGCTTCGCGATAAGGTTTGAGTGATATTTCATATAAAGGTCGAACATATTTTTCAATCACATAATCAAAATGTTCGCCGCCATCAAGGCCCGCCTGCATCAGAAAACCAGCCAGATGCGGTAGCCTGGCGGACAGTTGTACATAGGCTTTGATCTGCACAATCATCTGCTGTATCGGATCATCCTGCTGCGCCGCCGGCGGTCTGCTGGCCAGTGCCTCGCTGACCTGGCCGAACAGATAGTCCGCAGCCGCGTGAAACAGATTTTCTTTATTGCTGAAATAGTGCCGGATCAGGCCATGGGTCACTCCAGCCTCGACAGCGATGGTGCGCAGACTGGTGGCCGTGAAGCCATGTGATGAGAAACTTGCCAGTGCAGCACACAGAATCCGCTCGGACTGCTGTTCTGGATTGGCATTAACCGGCCGCCCCGGCGTACTGCGTTTTTTCGTGTTGTCCATGTTCATCGGCTTTACCAGGGTCCCGTAACGATCGGTAGACAAAGCAAATTGTCGTAATTATACTGCCGGATAATAACATGCAAATGTAAACGAGGAAACGCCAGTGATTACCATGCCAGCTGCATGTCTGCGACCGTCTCTGCCTTGGTTGATGCTGTTTAGTGCCAGCGTATTATTCAGCACTGGCGCTTTAGCAGAATCAATACCGGCAGAGATGGTGCTGATCCCGGGCGGCCAGTCAGTAATTGGTTCCGACAAGGGCATGGAGGACGAACGTCCGGTGTTTCATGCGCAGTTGCCCGACTTCCTGCTGGACCGTGCGCCGGTAACAGTAGCTGCTTTTGCTGATTTTGTGCAACGCACAAGCTATGTCAGCAGTGCTGAAAAATTCGGTGATGCTGCCGTCATGCAGTTTGGTACCGGGCGGTGGTATCTGCAGGCCGGCGCCAGCTGGCAGTATCCTCTGGGACCGGAAGGTAATGCCGCCTCTGCAGATCATCCGGTCACTCAGGTATCCTGGGATGATGCTCAGGTTTATTGCAGCGCACAGGGAAAACGCCTGCCCAGCGAAGTGGAGTGGGAATATGCTGCGCGCAGCGGCCATGAGGGCGATATCAGTTATGCCTTCGGCGAAAATATACTCAAGGAAGGGGATTATCTTGCCAATATCTGGAATGGCAGCTTTCCCGTTCTTAACACCGTAGCCGATGGCTTCGCGACCACTTCACCCGTGGGACATTTTGGTCTGTCTCCGGCCGGGCTCAGTGATATGGCCGGTAATGTCTGGGAATGGACTGCCGACTGGCATGGCAGTTATGCCGGGCGCACAGGTGCCCACGATGCGCCAGCCCAGGGCAGCACCAAGGTGCAGCGTGGTGGTTCATTCTTATGCGAGGCGGGGGTCTGCCATGGTTACCGGGTATCGGCCCGCAGTCATTCCACACCGGACAGTTCGCTGATGCATGTCGGTTTTCGCTGTGCCGGTGACGTGGTGGCGACTGCGGCGGTAAGTAAGCACTAGAGTTGGCGTGATAACAGGGATAGATGACATGCAAAGAACAATCAGAGATGCTGGCAAAAAAGCCTTGTTGCTAAGCCTGCTGTCAGCAGTATTTAGCTTACCGCTAAACGCAGCCCAACCTAACATTGTGCTGATAGTCATTGATGATGCAGGCTTCACTGATCTGGGTGCTTACGGCAGTGAAATCAACACGCCGAACATTGACAGCCTTGCTTCAGCCGGCGTGATCTTCAGTAATTTTCATGCGGGTCCAACCTGTGCGCCGTCGCGTGCCATGCTGATGACGGGTGTGCCCAGCCACCGCGCCGGTGTCGCCACCCTAGATCATCTCAGGCCTCCCGAACAGGAATATCATCCCGCCTATCAAGGTGAGATTGCCAGTGACGTGCCAACGCTTGCCGAACATCTGGCCAGCGCCGGTTATGCCAATTACATTACTGGTAAGTGGCATCTTGGGCACTCGCCCGAAAGCCTGCCCAGCGCTCGGGGTTTTGATCGAACTTTCATACTTGATGCCTCCGGTGCTGATAACTGGTCGCAGCGAACATATCTGCCACAGTACGCGCAGGCGGATTGGTTTGCTGATGGGCAACGTGGCACCTTGCCTGATGATTTTTATTCATCCGAATTTCTGGTTGATAAGATGATCGAGTTCATTGATCAGACCGAGCCAGGTCAACCCTTTTTTTCCTACATCGGTTTCCAGGCCATTCACATTCCGGTACAGGCGCCACGCGAATACATAGAACGCTATAACGGCGTCTACGATGCTGGCTGGGAAGTGCAGCGCGAACGGCGGCATGCTGCTGCTATTGCACGCGGGCTGATCCCGGCCCAGGCTGAACTCGGCCCGGTACCTGAAGTCTTGCGCGAATGGGACGATCTGTCGAGCCGGGAGCGCGAACGCAGTATTCGCAGTATGCAGATCAATGCCGGTATGCTTGAAGCGATGGACCATCATCTGGGCCGCTTGATTGATCATCTTAAGGAGACCGGCGCTTACGATAACAGCGTGTTCCTGGTGCTCTCGGATAATGGCCCGGAACACAATAATCCCACCGCCAATGCCGGGTTCAGGCTCTGGCTACAACTCGAAGGATATGCTCAGGATATCGAAACTCTGGGCGAGCGTGGCTCGTATGCCGCCATCGGTCCGGAATGGGCGATTGCTGCCGGGGCAGGCGGATCCTTATTTAAATTCCATTCCAGTGAAGGCGGTACCCGCGTGCCACTGATCATGTCCGGGCCTGGAATACCAAAGTCTGGCGTGCTGCATCCCTTCAGTTTCATCACGGATCTGACCCCGACTATTCTTGATCTGACCGGCACCAGCGCATTAGCCACAGGTCCGCAGTTTACCGGTCGCAGTCTGATTGATGTGCTTCAGGGCAGGGCGCAGCAGGTTTATGGACCTGATGATCCAGTATCGCTGGAGGCCTCCGGTCAGTCTGCTGTGTTCAAAGGCGACTTCAAGCTGATGCGTAATCTGGACCTGTACGGTGATGGTGTCTGGCGTCTGCACAATATTGTGCTGGATCCGGGTGAAACCCGCGACCTCACTGCTGATCAGCCCGCAATGGTCGCAGGCATGCTGCAGGACTATGAGGATTTTTCTGCACAGTATGGTGTGCTGCCGATGCCGCCAGGATATTCCGGAGAAAAACAGATAGCCGATGCTGCCGCTCAGCAGATTGTCGAGAAATACGCAGCGACGCTGTTGCTGGGTGTCCTGGGTATCGCACTTGTGGTCCTGATAATCGGTGTATTGCTGTGGTTTCTGTTGCGCAGATACCGATCATTCAGCAAGACATGATGAACCTGCTGTTCATGGCGTCTCTAATGAAGCCGCCCCGTGGCCAGCGCTGGGGCTGAACAGATACACACTGAAGATTATCACCATGAGTCCGTCAACAATGAGCACGGGCATTGCCGTTGCAGCGTATTGACTGCCCAGACCTGCAATCAGGGCGAGCAGTGCAGCCTTGCTCACAGCTGCCACCAGCAGCACCAGCTTGCGATGAACGGGGGTGTACGCGGCGTAAATCAACATGGCCCCGATCAGCGTAATCAATACACCCCAGCTGCGTACCACCACCTCAGCCAGTGGCCCGTCCAGCGTGGCGCCGAATGTTCTTTGCAGGGCGAGTTGGGGAGCCACTATTGCCAACGCCATAGTGCAGGTGAGCACACCCCCTACCAGCATAATCCATTTAATATTGGTGCGAATGACGTGCATGTGCAGCTCCTTGTTAAAAATAAACGATGAGTACAGATGCGCTTGCCTTGATCGCTCTGCATGTTATTATCCGGCAGTATAATTTTGCATATGAATATCAAATAATCAACAACCTGGTCGAGCTTCGCTATGAAATATATACGCAGAAAAATGTTGATCACGTTGGGCTTGCTGCTGCCTGTCATAGGGTCGGCACAGGATGCAGAGAACTTTTTCAGGACGACTCATGTTGCCGGCAACGTTCATATGCTGGAAGCGCCAGATGCTGATGGCAATATCGGCGTGTTCTCCGGGCCTGACGGTGTGTTGCTGATTGATGATCGCTACGACCGGGACACCGAAGACCTGCTCACGGCGGTGCGTTCAATCAGCGCTGCGCCGATTCGTTTTGTGGTGAACACGCACGTGCATCCCGATCATATCGGCGGTAATAACAATCTGGCTGCCTATGGCATCACTATTCTGGCCCATGACGATGTGCGCCTGCGCATGCTCACCGAACTGCGCATTCCACGGCGGGGTGGCATCAGTTTCCCGCAACCACCGGCAGGGGCGCTGCCGGTCATCACTTATAATGATGCGATCAGCTTTCACCTGAATGGCGAAGAAGTGCGGGTGTTTCTGGCGCCACCAGCGCATACCGGCGGTGACAGTTTTGTGCACTTCCGCGGCTCCGACGTGCTGCACCTCGGTGATGTGTTCCGCACCAATATGTATCCAATCATAGATGTCTACAACGGCGGCAGTTTTCTGGGCATGATCGCGGCCATGGAGTTGGCTGTTGAGCTGGCTGGGCCGGATACTAAAGTAATACCAGGCCACGGCACCGGGGTCAGCGACCGCGAGGGCATGAAAGAAGTGCTGGAACTGCTGTATGACATCCGCGCAAGCGTCGGTGCTCTGGTCGCTCAGGGATTGAGTCTGGAACAGACAATGATTGCGGCCCCTGCTGCGCCGCACGATGAGCGCTGGGGCCAGGTGCCCTCATGGACTGCCACGGATTTTATTCCTATTGTTTATGAAGAGCTGCGCGCTCTGAACTGATCGTTAACAGCTGAGGATTATGCCATGACTACCACAGAAGCCAACCGGCTTGAGACCACTCTGGAATCCAGTCTTGGAACCAGTCTTGGAACCAGTCTTGGAGCCACGGGGGTCGAAACCGCGCTGCGTGCCGCGCTGGACGCTCAACGTCAGGATTATCTAAGTGAGTGCACGGTCAGCGCGGAAACCCGCATCGACCGTCTGGATCGTGGTATTGATGTGCTGTTCAAGTATCAGGACAAAATCGTCGATGCACTCAATACTGACTTCAGCTGCCGAGCCCGTCAGGTAACCTTGCTCACTGATGTGGCTGCTTCCATCACACCACTCAAACATGCTCGCAAACACCTGCGCAAATGGATGAAAGTCCAGCGCCGTCCGAGCTCGTTCCCGTTTAATCTGTTGGGTGGCCGCTCGCATATCGAGTATCAACCGCTTGGCGTTGTTGGAGTAATCTCACCCTGGAACTTCCCGGTCAATCTGACTTTCAGCCCGCTGGCTGGAATTCTGGCGGCTGGCAATCGCGCCATGATCAAGCCCTCGGAATTTACACCCGCCACCTCCGAAGTCATGAAAGAGATGGTTAGCGAGGCCTGGGATCCAAAGGAAGTTGTACTTTTTACCGGCGGACCAGAAGTAGGCCAGGCTTTCTCCGCACAGCCCTTTGATCATTTACTGTTCACCGGCGCCACCTCGGTCGCCCGTCATATCATGGCGGCAGCAGCCCGTAATTTGGTGCCGGTGACCCTAGAGCTGGGCGGCAAGTCGCCAGTCATTATTTCCCGCACCGCCAATATTGAACAGAGCATGGAGCGGGTGATGCTGGGCAAGACCCTGAACGCGGGTCAGATCTGCCTGGCTCCGGATTATTTGATGGTGCCTGAAGAACAGCTGGAAGCCGTGATCGCCGCCGCACAGAGAGTGGTCACCGCAATGTATCCCAGTATGCTCGACAATCCTGAGTACACCGCCATAGTTAATGCCCGTCATTATGAACGGCTGACCGGCTATCTGCAGGAAGCTGCCCAACGCGGGGTCAGGACGATAGCCATCAGCCCGACGGGTGAAGATTTCAGTACCCAGCAGGATCGCCGCAAGATACCACCGACTTTGATTGTGCAGCCGGATGATGACATGCAGGTGATGGAGGAGGAGCTGTTTGGTCCGCTGTTGCCGATCCGCACTTATAAAAATTTCAACGAAACCATCGATTATGTGAATGCTCAGCCGCGACCGCTGGCCGCTTATTATTTCGGTAAAGACAAGCAGGAAGAGCAGGCTGTACTTACCCGCACCACGTCAGGTGGCGTCTGCATCAATGACGTAATCATGCATATCATGCAGGAAGAGCTGCCTTTTGGTGGCGTAGGTCCCAGTGGCATGGGGGCCTATCATGGTCTGGATGGTTTCCGTACCTTCAGCCACGCCAAAAGTGTGTATCGACAGACCCGCCTGAACGTTGGCAAGCTCGGCGGCATGTTACCTCCCTACGGTAAGGCTACTGAGCAGACCATCAATATGCAGGTTAAAAAATAACGCATCATTAAAGATAATTCAGCAATTGGTTTTTGTGGCAGCACGTCTTGAACAAAGTAATTTACATTCGGGCCCGGCAGGGATACCTTTTATCTTATGTGCCGCGCCCTCGCATTTCGTGCGTAAAGCGCAAAAAACAGGAGACCAGACATGTCTAAAGCAATCCAACTGACCATTAGTTCAAGCATTCTTGGACTATCGTTATCAATAGCATCAGGCATGAGCATGGCTCAGGGTGCTGAGCGACCAGAATTGAACGGGATCTGGACTAATGCGTCGCTAACTGGTCTCTCCCGCCCTAGGGGTGTTGAGAAACTTGTCGTCACGCCTGAGGAAGCTCAACAAATAGCTGCGAACACCTCAATCGCCGGTCTTCCGGCTGGTGAGGTAGATGATCCGGCAGCGCGCGAGCCTGGTACGGCACCTCCCGCAGGCAGTCTCGATTTTGGTCTGCGCGGCTATAATGATTTCTGGATAGATCCAGGTTCGACACTGGCTCTGGTAAAAGGTGAATTTCGCACTTCCTATGTTATTAACCCAGAGAATGGTCAGGTTCCGCGTTTGCCGAATCCGAACTTCGAGCGGCGTAATTACGGTGCCAGGTATTTGACTGGAGTCGGCGATGCAACCGGACCTGAAGCCCTGCCACTGGCTGAACGCTGCCTGCTTGGTTTTGGTAATACCGCCGGGCCAGGCATGATGGGTACGCTATACAACAGCACTTATCAGTTCGTTCAAACCGATGACTACGTGGTCATTTTGGTGGAAATGGCGCACGATGCCCGCATTATCCCTACCTATGCCTCAGCACAAGAGGCGCGGGCCAATGCGCGGCCAGCTGTGCTTCAGCAGTGGTTTGGCGATTCACGAGGCTGGTATGAGAACGACACCCTGGTGGTCGAAACAATTAACATCAACCCGGCACAGATGGAAGAAAGTTCAGTTCCTATTACTGCAAGTGGAAAGATAACAGAGCGCTTCAGTCGTTATTCCGACACGGAGATTGTTTATCAGTTTACCGTCGATGACGATAATATTTACAGCCAGCCATGGACTGCAGAACTGAGTTTCCATTCCACGGACGGTCCGGTCTACGAATACGCCTGTCACGAAGGTAATTATGCGATGCCAGGTATTCTGGCCGGTGCGCGAATTCAAGAAGCTCAGGAGGCTCAACAGTGATGCGACTAACCGGTAAAAGCTTTGCACTGTTGCTGCTGGTATTTATCCATGCCGGTATTGCGCAGGCACAAACGCCTGCGCAGGCTTTTACCTTGAGCACAGACGCTTTCGAAGATGGCAGTGACATTCCCGTGCGCTATTCTCAGGCCGCGGAAGGGGCGGCCCCTGGCGGCGGTACCTCACCCGCATTGAACTGGTCAAATGCACCGGAAGGTACCCGCAGTTTTGTTGTGCATATGCAGGATCTGGATTTTGCACCCAACCGCGGCGCCCGCACTCAGGTGCACTGGGTAGTCTGGAACATTCCCGGCACTGCAACCGGGCTGGCAGAAGATCAACCGCAGGGCTCCCGTCTGCCCAATGGCGCCTGGCAGATCAGTGCCACCGGACCGGGTTATCGCGGTCCTGGCGCGCCCGCTACCCGGCCACGACATCACTATCTGTTCGAGGTTTATGCGCTGGATATCGAGCTGGATGTATCGCCTATCGAAGGTGATCCTCTGAACACACGCGATGCCGTGATGGCCGCAATGGAAGGTCATGTACTCGGCAAGTCAGCTTACATGGGCCGCTTCCACCGACCCGAGTAATCCCTGGTCATTTATGACAGTCCCCCATCCAATAGAAACAGAGCGTCTGCTGTTGCGCCAATGGATTTCTGCTGATCGAGAACCCTTTGCCAGGTTAAACGCTGATGCAGAAGTCATGCGTTACTTTCCGGCCCGCCTCAGCCGGGCAGAACGTGACACGATGGCTGATCGTCTGGAAGGGCTGATTGCAGAACGAGGATGGGGTTTCTGGGCAGTCGAAGTAAAGGTGACAGGTCACTTTATCGGATTTACCGCCGCGGTCACAAGGCAAAACCGGAGTTAAAATGGACTTTATGGCACTAAACAAAGCGGCATGGGATCGGCGAACTTTAGTTCACGTTGAGTCAGAGTTCTACGATATCAAAGGGTTTCTCGCTGGAAAGTCATCACTGAATCCCATCGAAATTGCGGAAACGGGCGATGTTAAAGGTAAAAGCCTGCTTCATCTTCAATGTCATTTTGGACAGGATACTTTGTCATGGGCCCGCCTGGGGGCAGAAGTAACCGGTGTGGATTTCTCACCGGCAGCCATTGAACAGGCTCAACGTCTGGCAGAGAAAGCAGGCCTGGATGCGAAATTCATCAACGATGATGTTTATCATTTTGGCGAAACTAACACAGAGCAGTTTGATGTTGTTTTTTCTTCCTATGGGGCAGTCTGCTGGCTGCCTGATCTGACGCGCTGGGCATCAGTAATTGAAAAATCATTAAAGCCAGGAGGGCAGTTCAACCTCATTGAATTCCATTCCTTTATCGATCTGGTATCCGGATACTCCTACTTCCCGGCCGATGAGCCGGATGTTGAAAGTACTGGAACATATACGGAGAACTGCACAGGTGAAAAATCCGCGATGGCTGTCTGGCCACACTCATTGAGTGAGGTAATTAACGCTCTTATCAAAGCTGGTATCGTCATTGAAAGTTTCAGCGAGTACCCATTCAGCCCCTATAATTGCTTTGAAGGTTTGGAGCATGTTGAGGGCAAAGGCTATCAGCTGCTGTTCAAGGGACAACAGGTCCCTCTCGTTTATTCGGTAACAGGCAGAAAAGCAATCGAGAAGGGAAGAGAGTAACTTAAATAGGATCTGTGTGATGCGGCTGGCAACTGGCACGCGGACTATGTGCGTTTGCGATTCTCAGCCATTAAACCTGCGAGTGATGGAGCGTAAATTATGGGCGGTGGCGTCATCGTGGTATTCATCATTATCTTCATCGCCGCGGTTGCCAGCAGCAGAGGTCGTAAAAAGCGCAAGTAAGCAATTCCTCGTATAAGTAAATATATCTTGACATAAAGTAAAGCTAACTTTACCTTAAGACAAGATTGTTTAACTTAATGAGAGGAAAACGCCAAATGAAAGAATACTCTGGAGCAACTCCGCGCGACCAGCAAAACCGCAAACGCTACACCTGGTTGCTTGCCCTTTGGGCATTGGTTTATCTGGCCAGCACCTACCTGATCACCTTTGAACTTCCCGACAGCTCATGGCGCTGGATAGCCGCTGGCGCACCATCCTTGTTTGCGATATTTGCAGCCGCTGCCTATTGGCGATTTCTGCAAAATGCCGATGAACTCGCCCGCGCCATCGAATTAAAAGCGCTGGCGTTAGCTGTCGCCGTTGGATTCGTCGTCTGGCCAGCCTCGACTCTGCTTGCCGCATCCGGTGCACCCATTTCCGGAGCAATGAATCCTACCGTGCTGCTGATGGTGGCCTGCTACAGCTATGGCGTGATTAAAGGCAGGAGTGACTACCGATGAAGAATCGACTCAAGGTACTTCGTGCGGAGCGGGACTGGACTCAGGCCTGGCTGGCTGTGGAACTCGATGTGTCACGGCAGACGGTCAACGCCATTGAAACCGGCAAGTACGATCCCAGTCTGCCGCTGGCTTTCAAAATTGCTCAATTGTTCGGCTTGCAGATCGAAGAGATTTTCGAAGCATCTGCTGCCTCAAAGGGAGAATAAGATGCGCTCATTTTTCATTGCTGTGCTGTTCGTTGTCGTATCCGCCACTACGTTTGCCCAAAATCCTGCTCTCGGTGAGTTTTACGGTGTGGTCAATACAACCCAGGGCGCCTTTACGCTGGTGGTGAGAATTACCGATACCACTGGAACGCTCGTCGGCAGTCTTGAGGCGCTGGAGCAGGCACCCGGACAGATGATTCCGCTCGCTGCTGTACAGGCAGACAACAGTTCATTGAGTTTTTCGGTGCCAGCTATAGGTGCATCTTATCAGGGAGAGTGGTCAGCTTCAGCGGATCGCTGGACCGGAATTTTTACTCAGCAGATTCAATTTCCCCTGGAACTGCAGCGCGGCACGCCGCCGGGTCTGGCAATTATCGAAGGCATGGATGGAGACTGGCACGGGATACTGAAACGCAATGAGGTTGATCTTCGCCTGGTGCTGCATGTTAAGACTGATGCACGGGGAACGCTGGTGACTTTTGACTCGCCCGACCTGAGTTCTTTCGGGCTCCCGGTCGCAGGATTTACGCGTGCTGGTAGTGCAGTCAGTTTCAGCGTTCCGGCCGGGCAATCGCAATTCAATGGTTCAGTCGCAGAAGATGGCGCGGCGATGACTGGAGCCTGGACCCGACAGGGCCAGGAGGATGTCACCGTGCAGTTTATCCGCGCTAATCCCTCCGCGATGCCTCAAGCACAGGCTCGTCCGCAGTTGCCGCAGCCACCTTTTAATTATCATGTTGAAGAGATTGTTTTTGAAAATTCTCAGGCAGACGGCGTGACATTGGCGGGTACATTAACGGTGCCGCACGGTAAAGGCCCTTTTCCGGCAGCGGTACTGATCTCCGGTTCTGGTGCGCAGGACCGCGACGAGACCCTGTTTGGTCACAAGCCGTTTGCAGTGCTCGCGGATCACCTGACTCGAAATGGCGTCGTGGTTTTGCGTTACGATGACCGCGGTTTCGCTGAATCCACAGGTGATCACGACACGGCGACTTCTGCCGACTTTGCGACCGATGCGAATGCGGCGCTGCACTATCTGACTCAGCGTGTTGAAATTGATCAGGATGCGATCGGCTTTATTGGTCACAGCGAGGGCGCCATGATAGCCCCGTTAGCTGCCATCGAATCTGATCATATTGCCTATATCATTATGCTCGCTGGACCGGGAACCAGCACCAGACAGTTAATCGAGACCCAGCGGCGGCTGCTCGGAGTTTCCACCGGTGTGACGATTGCAGAGCTGGATGGTGGCGAGCCGGTGGTGCAGGCAATCAATGACGCCGTTATTGCTTCGACCGATCAAACGGACGCCGAAGCCCGCGTTCGTGCGGTACTGACTCCCAATGCGCTCGCAGCGCTCGGTGTTCCTTTTGATCAACTGGAGCTGCGTGTGCAGCTTTATACCCGTGCCTGGAACCGCTATTTTCTGAAGTACGATCCACGCCCCGTGCTTGCCCAGCTTAAGATGCCGGTATTAGCACTGAACGGAACGCTGGACTTACAAGTACCAGCGGACGAAAATCTCACTGCAATCATGGCCGCACTGAGCACTAATTCAGATGCTACTGCGATTAAGCTGGAAGGGCTGAACCATCTGTTCCAGACAGCGCCCACCGGAGCGCTCGGAGAATACCCGGACATCACCGAAACATTTGCGCCGGCCGCGCTTGATGCCATTATTGACTGGGTCTCCGCACGCTTCTTCTAAAATCCACCATCTCAAAGCGTCTATATCCACCACCTTTGCCCAGCACGTAAAGACACGCTGCCTGAAATCTCGATAGTTCTGGGCGGAAAGATGGTGGCTTCCCAAATTGAATAAATTTGAGACAGCGGAATGAACATCCAAGCACCGCTGCGCCTGCTGTATTGATTTGCACCTTCTCATACCCAACTTTCAGAGACGGATCATCTGCCCGCTTTCTGCGCCTGAAAGGCAGTGGAGACGATCCACCTATTCAATGGTAGTCTTTATATCAGATTGGCGACGGATCATTTTTGAACAGGTAACACCTATGGCAGCAAACAATATACCGCGTCACATCGGTTTCATCCCGGATGGAAATCGGCGTTGGGCTTTAGACCATGGCCTGCCAAAAGAGGCTGGATATGCTTTTGGTATAGATCCAGGATTGTTGTTGTACGAGAAATGCAGGGAAAGAGGAATAGCGGAAGCTTCCATCTATTGCTTTACGCAGGATAATACCAAGCGGCCTGCCATTCAGAAACAGGCATTCAGTGAGGCCAGCGTTGCATTCGCTTGGGAAATTGCGCGTCGTGGCGCTGCCTTGCTGGTTGTTGGTGATGAGACTTCAGCGCAATTCCCCGAGGAGTTAAAAGAATTCCGACAACGCCAAGGCAGTGGAATGAAAGTAAACCTACTCGTCAACTATGGCTGGGAATGGGATCTGGCCGGCCTTAAAAATGGTGGCTTGCGCTCAGATGAAGTGTCGCGTCTGGACTTGATTGTGCGCTGGGGAGGGGGGCGGCGATTGAGCGGCTTTCTCCCAGTGCAATCCGTTTATGCGGATTTTTATGTCCGGGAAGAATATTGGCCAGATTACGACCCACAGCATTTTGATCAGGCACTCGTTTGGTTTAAGAACCAAGACCAGACACTCGGCGGGTAATGCAAATTTTAAACGCGGCGGGCTCAGGTCTGACTGAGTTCGCTGCCTGATCTGCGGACCACCTTGAAGTCAATCGGCTTGTAGCTGAAATTGTTGGATTGTCCAGCGGAGCATGCTGTCATCGCGACTATCAGCGGCATCTCCGCTCGCAGGCAGATGTAATCGCCGGCTTTGCTGAGTGGCGCCTGGACTGCGATAGCGCCGGTACCCGGATCAACGGTTACGTGCATAAATGCATTAAACGCTATGGGAATGCGATCGACGGCGATGCCATAGTTTGCAAGTACCTTGGCGAGATTGCCTTCACATCCCGGACGTCCCTCGGTTTCTCCATAGATGATCGCAAACGTATCGCTGGAGCAAGGCGTCAAAGTGAAGTCATGGCGGCCGCAGGTATCTTCGATGATTGTGAACATCGGCCGACTGCGATTTGAGTAAAGCACATCGCCGCGGCTGAGCCAGAGCTTCGATGCGTAGTCGATGGAGCGGCCCGAAGACAGATATTCGGCGCTGTCTTCGCAGGAGAAAGCCACCACATCGCTGACTTGCTGCCCCTCAGGATCAATCACGATCAGCTCATCACCCGTATCGAGTTCTACAGTTCGCGCCGAGCAGGGCGGAATTCGGTGAGTATCAGGTGACATACTTATCTCCCTCTGGCGAACTTAAACGGGCACTGCCAGTCAGGTTCCACTTTGCGACCGCTGTACTGACGGGCTTCGGTAGAACCACCAAAATCTCCAAGATTCGGGTTGATCGATCCCTGCAATTCAATATCGCGCTGCCGGGTTGCCTTCTGCATCTTCTGGTAACGGCCATCAGCGCGAAGCTGTTCGAACTGCCGGTGCGAGTTGAATACCAGCACCGGGCTGCCGAAGCGTCTGGCTGTTCTTGAGGCTCCTGAGTGCAGTCCAATCACAAAAAACGGATGACCCGCCAGGCTCAGGCTGAATTTTTTGTTCTGCGGATCGCTGCTGACATCGGCGGCGGGCGGATTTCCCCGTTCCACATCGACCTTGTGCAGGCGGTGAAGCTGCGACCAGAGCAGGTGCTCAAAAACAATTTCATCAGTATCGACAGGCGCGTCAAAAAGTGCGGCAAACGAATGGACTGTGGAATCGTCCGGATCCTGATCGTCGATTTTGCGCACGAACGCACTAAGGGCATCCAGTACAGGCACATCATTGGCAGCATCGCCCAGTCTGCCGAATTGGAAGGTTTCTATTGCCCCTCGGGATAGCGCTATCTTGGAACCTACACAGGGAAACGATTCCTCATCGATGAATTCCAGGAACCGGGCAGGCAGGTCTTTACCACGGAAGACAGAGCCACGCACGGGCTGCGGTTGTGCGTCTGAGTGAAGTAATGACATTGTCTTTCCGTATCAGGACCGGTGGCCGTTACGGAGAGTCTACGGGAGAAGAGTTCGGGGCAATGTGCGCTGTGCCACGCATCCAGGTTGATGCCCGGCTTGCGCTTCAGGTCACAGCACGGGTGATTGCAAGCCCTGCCGCGGCCGAGGTGCCGGTCAACAAGGTGCCCCAGATGAGATCTGTGGCCAGCATCTTCCACGACCAGCCTTCCAGTGTGGCGATGTTGGTGAATTCGTAGGTGCCATAGGCCAGAGCCCCCAAAAGTGCCCCCGAGAGGAAGACAAAGAGCAGTTGCCCGTCGGTGCGCAGCGCGGGCAGCGAAACGAACCACAGAAGGCCGCCGACATAGAAGAGGTAGAAGATTGCCGCCGGTACCAGACGCGGCGACTCGCGCAGTATGTCGCCGATGTCCTGCTCGAACATGGGACGGATCAGAAACCGCAGCCCCAGCGCGTCGAGGCCAAGGAAGATCGCGGCGGTGGCGATATAGAGGATCACAATGTTCATCTGGTACCTTTCGGGCTGCCGGATAGTCAGGATTAAAAAGCTATTCTTACTCAGTGTTGTTGTCAAATCAATTTCAGGCTTGTCCAGGGCTGAGCCTCAAGGATGTCATGTAAATTTCACATACTTCAGATAAGCTGGTTGTAACAGTGAATTTCTTTAGAGAGCAGGTTACTCAAATATGGCTGACTTCTACGCAAAAACGCTTAAATCCATAATCGCGATTACGCTCGCTCCAGGCCTGCTGACAGCATCAGTTTCAGCCCAGCAGGCTGAGATGCAATGGATTGCGGGCGATCATCATATTCACAGCCGTTACAGCACCGGCTGGGACACAACGCAAAACCCGCCAGCACCAATCCTGGGTGGTGATGCTATCTATCCAACTGCGATGAATGCCTTGATGGCGAAGTACTTTGGTCTGGGCTGGATGGTTACCACTGATCATGGCGGTCCCAATCACAGTCAGGTGAATCTGACCCGGGCGTATCCTGAGTTGCTGCAATCCCGACTGGTAGTGCCTGAGGTCATTCAATTCTATGGGATGGAGTTTGATACACCCGGCGCTGACCACTCCAGCGTAATCATTCCTCATACCCACGACGAAGCCGAGCGTCTGCACAGCATCGAATCGCAGTTCTCCAAACGTGAACCCTGGCCGGCAAATCCGGAGTGGGACACCGAGCCTCGCATGCTGGAAGCCTTGAGTTTCATGAACGAGTTCACTGAGAAGCCCATCGTGATTGCTCATCATCCTTCTCGTTCGGCACCCGGTGAGCGGGTGTATGGTCTGGATACTCCTCAGGAATTGCGTGACTGGAATAATACTGCTCCTGAAATTGCAGTGGGTATGGAAGGCGCACCTGGCCATCAGGCGAATGCGTTGAATCCCGATGGTTCACTTAATCCGACGGGATCCAGAGGCAGTTATGGCAATCATCCGACCATGGGCGGTTTTGATCAATTCACCGCGATTGTTGGAGGCTTCTGGGATTCCATGTTGAGTGAGGGGCGGAACTGGTGGATCACTGCCAACTCCGATTCTCATGTGCACTACACCGAAGGCGGTGCTGATTTCTGGCCAGGCGAGTATTCAAAAACCTATGTGCTGGCAGAGAAAAATCATGAATCCCTGCTTGATGGTATTCGCAGCGGCCGCGTTTTTGTAACGACCGGTGATCTGATTTCGGAGCTGTATGTCACCGCAATTTCTGGAGAAGATAAAGCAGAAATCGGCGGGACTCTGGAGCTTGCTGCGGGCGGCCCGGTAGAGATCAAAATCCGCTTTCTGGATCCGGCCGGCGCCAATCACAACGGCGACTTTCCGGAAACTGAACGTGTCGATCTGATCGTCGGCGAGATGCACGGGTATCTTGCTGATCCGAGCATAGATACGCATTCACACACGCAAGTTTTAGCGAGATTCACTGCTGATGATTGGGTGGAGGATGGTGACTATAAAGAAATCACCTATACCCTGGGTGCTCTGCAGAATGATCTTTATATCCGTGTGCGCGGCACCAATACCAGTCAACTGGAGCCGGAACTGGACCCCAAAGGCGAGAATCCCTGGTCGGACCTGTGGTTTTATTCAAATCCGATTCGATTACGCACAGCTGCGAACTGATGAGGCAAACCGCCGGTGAATAGAACAGTTTATGCATTGATAATTATCGCTGTTCTGGGAGCTTGCAGTGACCGTGCTGTGACCCAACAGCCGGCAGTTTCATGTCAACAGTTGACGGCAGAGAATGCCGATCAGTGTATACGTCTGAATCAGATTCAGGTTCTGGGTACACATAACAGCTATAAACTAAGCCCTGTGCCCGCTTTGATCGAGACGCTTGACGAACACCGGTCCGGCTGGGCGTCAGATATCATCTACAGCCATCGACCTTTGACCGAGCAACTGCAACTGCTGGGAATCCGTCAATTTGAACTGGATGTCTTTGCTGACCCGGACGGTGGTCTTTATGCCGAGCCAGCGGGTGCCCTGCTGGCAGAGGATAATAGCTTCTTGAATGCTGCAGAAATGCTGGAGCCAGGTTTTAAAGTGCTGCACTCCCAGGATGTCGACTATCGCTCAACATGCCTGAGCCTGAAAAGTTGCCTGCAAGAAGTACGCGATTGGTCACTTGCCAACCCTGCGCATTTTCCAATCATGATTCTGCTGGAGATGAAAGATGGACAACGAGCGCAGTTTGGACCGATCACATATACCAGCCCTGTTGCGATTGACGGCCAAAATATTGATCAGGTAGATGAAGAGATATGGGCAGTATTTCCGCAAGCGCAGGTAATTACCCCGGATCAAGTCAGAGGCTCATACTCATCTCTGGAAGAGGCGGTAACAAAAAACGGCTGGCCCACGCTGGCGGAAAGCCGAGGCAAGGTGTTGTTTGCATTGGACAACACCGGGTCGCATCGTGATGCTTATCTCTCTGAGTCTGCTGATCTGCAGGGCAGGGCAATGTTTGTGAGTGCACGACCGGGCGAGCCGAGCGCAGGTTTTATCAAAATGAACGATGTTATGGCTGACTTTGAATTGATTCAGAGTTATGTAGCGGCAGGATTCTTGGTGCGCACCCGTGCCGATATCCCGACCAGCGAAGCCCGCTCCGGCTCTACCGTAAGACGAGATAGAGCACTGGCAAGCGGAGCGCAATATGTCAGTACGGATTATCCTGAATATTCGCCGTTTGGTTCTGCTTATATTGTTGAGTTGCCAGAGACAAAGGGGCATGCCCGATGCAATCCAGTTGCCGCATCGGCGGATTGCAGGTCTGAATTTCTGAGCGAATAATCAATTTCTGCACCTGTAGTTAGTGCGAAAGCGTACTGACTGATCAATTTCAACTGCGTAGTTTAATTACTTCATCATGATTTCTCTTCAGTTCATAGAGAATCAGGCACTTGCCTATATGGAAGCGACTGGGAGGACAGACTGTGATGAGAAACTATACGGCAAGCAAACCCGCAAGCCGATATCGAATCTGTATTGGAGATGTAGTTATGAAAAAGTTAAATAAAGTTGTTTTTTACGCGTTGCTTGCCCCGGTTTTAACATTAAGCGCAGGTTCTTTGCTGGCTCAGCAACCAACCACGCAGCGTGAACAAACACAGAGCACGCAACAAAGCCAGCCGAGCTCGACTCAGCCGAGCACTCAGCGGACTCAGCCAAGTGCTACTCAGCCGAGCTCAACTCAGCCAAGCGCTACACCGGGCTCACAGCAAGGTCAGACTCAGCGATCTGCTCAGGGTACTCAGCAAAGCACCCAGCGCAGCGCTCAGCCTGGCTCGCAGATGCCCCAAACTACCCGTATGGGTGGCAGTGAGTATCTGACCTCGGCGCCAAGCAGTGCCGTGCATGCTGACAATATTATTGGCAGCGACGTAATGACAACCGGCGATGAGAATGTCGGCCCTGTCAATGACCTGATTTTCGATGATGACGGTCAGATTATTGCCGTGGTTGTGGGAGTCGGTGGATTCCTGGGGATGGGTGAAAAGGATGTTGCCATCAGTTGGGACTCTGTCTCACGCAGCACCGAGGATAGAGATCAATTCCGTGTAGATGCAACTAAGGAAGATTTACGAGCTGCACCGGCGTTCAAAGCTAACGAATAAGTTTTAACTTCGGTTAACTTCGGAAAATCTGCGGCAGGGGTTTTTATCCCTGCCGTGCTTTCGAATTCGGTTTTCAAACTGCACAGATCGCCGATGTTCGTTGTCTGCCGGAGGTCGCAATGATTCACGGTGTTTCAACAAAACAGTTTTTTCATGATCTGTATAAAAAAATGAAGGACGACAATGTATTCAATGGTGCGGCGGCGCTCGCCTTCTATCTGACACTTGCTCTTTTCCCCGCAATTATTCTACTGATGACTATCATCCCCTATCTGCCCATTGATCAGGTGGATCAGGCGATTATGGATCTGCTGGGGCAGGCTCTGCCACAGGAAGCCTATGGCATGGTCGAAGGTGTGGTGAAAGAGGTCACTGCCGACCGGCAAGGCGGCCTGCTTTCCTTCAGCCTGCTGGGCACATTATGGGCAGCATCCACCGGGATGTTTGCGGTGATGCAACAACTTAATATTACCTATGACGTTAAAGAAAGCCGCAGCTTTATCCTTGCCCGAGCAACTGCGCTCATACTGAGCTTTATGTTTGGTTTGCTGATACTGGGTGCATTCTCGTTGATCGTACTTGGCGGTGTAATCGAGGACTGGATTGGCAGCAGTTTTGGGTCCAGCGAAGTGCTGCTGATCTTCTTCGCGGTGTTTCGATGGATTATGATCGTTCTTGCCTTGCTGCTGGGATTCGCGCTGATCTACCGTTATGCACCCAATTTTGAACAAAAGATCGCATTCATTATTCCCGGCAGTTTCATCGGTGTCTTATTGTTGATATTGGCCTCCCTGGGATTCTCACTGTACACCTCAAATTTCGCGGATTACAACGCCACCTACGGCAGTATAGGCGCTATGGTTATCCTGATGCTGTGGTTGTACATTGCCGGGCTCGTCATACTCGTGGGTTCAGAGATTAACGCGATAGTTGAACACGCCAAAGGGAAAGTTAAGGGTGGGGAACAGGAAGAGGAAAAATCTGGCGGTCCAATTTCAACTGGCGAATGAACCACTGCTGTTCTGACCAATGATCTTGTCGTGTTTTTTGTCGTGCCACTTACGCTGGGTTTGCGCACAATTATTGCTCTGCCTGTTGGACGGCTTTTGGTGTTTGCGGTTCAGGGCTACAGTCGGATATTCAGCGAATTTTCACCAGCACCGCCCCGCGATTGCCGCTTTCTTCGATAAAAGTCAGTACGCGGTTTCTGCTCTGCTGGAAATAAAGTTCAGCGAGTACGGCTTCACGTATGGCACCGCCGCCGACAATCAGGCGCACCTGGCTCGCATAACCATGCCAGCCGTCAGTTAGCGCAGATTCCAGTTTTTGCAGTGCCTGTGCTACAGTTTCCCGGTGATGGGCGATATCGACAGTCAATGTAGAACCATCGCTTTGCCGGAACAAGGGGCTGTCACACTTATCGCAATACTGCTCGGTTGCCCGCTCGTCGAAATCGGGCAGGCTGACGAGGTGCAGCATGCCGCAGTGCCGACATTCACGTTCTCTGGATACAGACATAGTTACAGCGTACCTCGTAGCTGCAGATGCCAGCCAGCGTGATCGAAGACACAAAGAATCAACAGCTCAGGGATTTTCATGGTTTTCAGACAAATCTTACCGAATTTTATTCCCCATAATGGAACATTGAATATTTTCAGGATCAAAAGGAGTTTAATTATGCATGTCACCTTGAAGTTAAGTCTATCAGTGCTATTAATATTCAGCCTCGGGGCTGGTCTTGCACATGCTCAGTCCCACATTTCTGCTCGGGCTCTAATATGGACCGAAGACACTGATGACCTGGAATGGGGCCCGTGTCCGCCGTTTCTACCTGCCGGGTGTGAAATCGCTGTGCTCAATGGTGACCCGGCCAAAGAAAATGTCGATGTATTCTTTAAGCTGCCTGGCGGTTCCGATCTTCCAAATCATTGGCATACGTCCGCTGAGCGGATGGTGCTGGTGAGCGGAGAGCTGCATGTGACTTATGAAGGACAGGAGCCGGTGGTCTTGACGCCAGGAACTTACGCTTATGGTCCGGCAAAGCTGGAGCATCATGGTGCCTGCGTCAGCACAGAAAATTGCGTGTTGTTTATTGCGTTCGAAGAGCCTTTGGACGCAGTGCCGGTCGAGAACTGATGCGTTCGGTCATCCTGGTCATCGCTGTACTGGCAGTTACCCTGGGGCACTCACACAGTCATGCAGCCAGCCCTGCAGAGAACACTGAACTTGTCGCTGCAATTAATACCTATCGTGCTTCGCCGCAAGCCTGCAACGGCAGCGAGCCGGAGCGGGCCGCGCCGCTGGCGATAGATCAGAGACTGACACGTCTGGATGCTGAGGCCCAGACAGAACTCAGAGACGCACTGCGTGAAGTTGCCTACAAGGCAGCTGCTGTGCAGGTCATTAACGCCTCAGGGCCGCCCGACGTTGATGTCTTGATGGAGGCGCTGGTGCCACGGTTTTGTGCGGTGCTGTTAAATCCGCAATTCACAGAAATCGGGGTGTCACGCAGTAACAATCACTGGCAACTGGTGCTTGCCCGACCTTTGCTTGATGAGGATCTGGGTGATTGGCAGGAAGCTGGTAAACAGCTGCTGACGCAAGTTAATCAAGCCCGTGCAGAATCACGCCGTTGTGGAGCTCAATTGTTCGAGGCGACTGGCGAACTAAGCTGGAACCAGCGCCTGGCTACAACTGCCTTGGCGCACAGTCAGGATATGGCGAATTTTGATTATTTCGCTCATGAGGGACGTGATGGATCGCAGGTATCAGATAGAGCATCCCGGGCAGGTTATCTCTGGCAGCGTATCGGAGAAAATCTTGCTGCCGGACAAGGCTCTACGCAACAGGCAGTGGCGGGCTGGCTCGACAGCCCGGTGCACTGCGCCAACCTGATGAATCCGAATTTCAGGGAGATGGGTGCCGCCTACGCAATTAATCCTGATAGCAAGGCGATAAGCTATTGGACCCAGGTATTCGGTACCCCGAGCTGAACAGTGAACAGTCCACTCATTGAAGAGGGTCTTCTGTTTAAGGTTCAAAAAATTCAATCTATCTAACTCGGAGGGTCGCAAGATGGCCGGTGGCTGGTCCCGTGATGGGGCAGTGCAGGATCAAATAGAGGCCAGTTTAGAGGATGCCGTAAAATTGGCGCGCAGCCGTCTGCCTGAAGGCGAGGGTTCATCACACTGTGAGGAGTGCGGGAAAAAGATTCCAGAAGCCCGACGCAAAGCCGTGCCAGGTGCACGTCTGTGCGTCGCCTGCCAGAGCGAGGAGGACGAACGGCAGGGCGGATTATCAGGCTTTAACCGGCGTGGCAGCAAAGACAGTCAATTGAAATAAAATATGTGTATGCTTAGGCCTTCATCTCCTGCCTAAGAATGAAGGAAAAATAATGAAAACACATATCCTCTGGCCGTATCCCCGATTAATTAATTCTATTCTGCTCAGTTTTTTTGCAATCAGCATAAGTGTGAGCAGTGCTCATGCTCAACGCCAGGGCAGTGACGATGAAACCCTGGTGACTGACCCCCGCGTACAGCATCTGGATTATCAGTTTCCGGGTACCGATGAGCGCATCCCTTATGCGCTGTTTGTGCCGGACAGCTATGACTCCAGCATGCCAGCACCACTAATCATCTCCCTGCATGGTCTGGGCAGAAGTTATGACTGGCTGATGGGGTATCACGGTTTTCTTGATGCGGCCGAAGCGGGTGGTCATATCGTGGTGACGCCGCTGGGGTACATCCGCCGGGGCTGGTATGGTTCGCGACCGGTGGAGGAAGGAGCAGAAGTAGCGCAGCGCAGCGAGCAGGACGTGATGAATGTTATCGAAAAGGTGCGCACAGAATTTAGTATAGACGAGAACCGTATCTACCTGTGGGGACACTCCATGGGTGGCGCAGGTGCCTATCATATCGCGATTAACAACCCTGACTTATTTGCCGGGCTTGCTGTTGTTGCTGCGGCACCTTTGCAGAGTCTGGATCCAGCAGAGTTGGCAGTTATCAAACACGTCCCCATTCTGGTCATGCACGGCGACAATGACGAGACCGTACCCGTCAGCCTGGCACGGAAATGGGTTGCAGCGATGCAGAGTCTGGGCATGCAGCATATCTACATTGAAGTGGAGGGCGGCGATCATTCTTTGCTGATCTCGCAGGCACCTGAGAATATGCGTCGCGTTGTGGATTTCTTTGATATTGTTTCGAAGTCTTATCAGAACCAGCAACAATAGCAATACAAACCGCGGTCACTACGAAACGATCAAAAAGAGATAACTGAAGTGGCAATATACACTGCCAGAATCCTCTGGCGCCGCAAGGATTCCGTATTTTTAGATCACCTGTACAGTCGTGGATCAGCCAGGCCAGCAGCAGATCGAGCAGATGCATCATCAAGCACATGCAGCCTGTTTTATTGCCGCATCAGTAAAAACTGAGTTGCGCTGTGAACCAGTTTTTTCCGAGTTATTGGGTGTGCTCAACGATGAGTAAAAAAATCCCTTTTGATCTGCAACCAACTCTGACCGGATCAACAATCTCGCTGCGCCCTTTGCAGGCGGAAGATTTTGAAGCACTTTACCTAGCAGCTTCAGACCCGCTGATATGGGAGCAGCATCCTTCCCCGCTCAGGTATCAGCGCGACGTGTTTGAGCAAGAATTCTTTATCGGAGCGCTGGCTTCCGGCAGTGCGTTTGTAGTGTTCGAAAATG
>Ga0335398_10001812_pt1 | contig 35294 bp, 18 predicted proteins | sample BON03_FD_205742 | JGI IMG/M metagenome (GOLD analysis project Ga0335398, IMG submission 205742) | Freshwater microbial communities from Lake Bonney liftoff mats and glacier meltwater in Antarctica - BON-03 (spades assembly) (version 2) | ecosystem: Environmental > Aquatic > Freshwater > Ice >... | reverse complement strand
CCCATCCCCCGCCGCCGCCGCCGCCGCCGCCGCCGGCAAACGCGCCGCCCGTCGGGCGCTGCTGCTGCTGCCGTCGCTGCTGCTGCTGCCAGGGCTGGGGCGTGCAAAATTCCTGCTGCTGCGACGGCGTCGACGCCAGCTGCTGCCGCTGCTGCTGCGACGGCGACGGGCCCCCCGCCCCGGCCCACATCTCGTGGGCCCAGCCCTGCGGCGGCGGCGGCGGCGGCGCCTCGCCCCCCCCGCCCCCGCCGCCGCCCCCGCTGGCGCCCTGCGACGTGAAAGGGGCGCCGCCGCCGCCGTCGCCGCCGCCGCCGCCGCCGCCCGGTCCTTCCGCCGCGACCGCGGCGGCCACGCGCCCGACCTCGGCGCGCAGGGCCGCCCGCACGCTCTCGCCCACGGCGGCCGCGAGCTGGGCGGGGGAGGGGCCGGCGTGGCCGCCCCCGCCCCCGACGCTGTCGGCGCAGGCGCCGCCGGGTCCCAGCCCGGCCGGCCCCGCGCTGCGCCGCGCCCGGTCGAGTGCCTCCTCGCGCCGCTGCTTGGCGACCCGCCTGCAGTCGTCGCGGAGCTGTTGGTTGGTCGTGGTTTTTTCAAGGGGTGAGCGCGCGTTGCCGCCGCCGTCAAACGAGCGGCGCCACGCTGCCGCGCGCGTCGCTGAATCAACAAATCCCGACGACCTCACCTTGTCGCGCCAGTTGGGCGTCAGGCCGATGGACTTGGCCGGATCGCGGTGCTGCTGCTGGGCCGGGGCCGGCGGGGCGCCCTCGCTCGCGTCCATCGCGGGCGCCGATAGCGGGTCCCACCCTCGGCCCTTCCGCAATGTCGTCGTTGCGTCAGTGTTCGGCGACCCGCGCGTGTGCGGCACCGGTTTTTGGGCGTGAGACAGACTGGGTAAGGCTGATTCCGATTGCGTCGAATGAACGAGATGATTGTGCTGTTCTTGTTGCACCCACGTCCTCTTACCAACGCGTGAGCGACCGCGCGCGCCGCTCCAAACAAAAAGACGCGCGCCAGACGCCACGCCGCCGGCCCACCCCCGCTCCCCCGTAGAAAAATCTTCACGCCCCCGGCTGCGCCTGCTGCGGGAACTGCGGCATCAGCGCCCGCGGCGTCGGCAGCGGCGGCTCCCGGAACCACGGGTGCGCCAGCGCCTCGGCGGCGCCCAGGCGGCGCGCCGGGTCCAGCGCGAGCAGCCCGCCCAAGAGGGCGTACCCGCTGTCGCTGAGCGTCGGCCCGCCGGCCAGCGAGGCGCGCGGCAGCAGCTCGCGCAGCCTTCCCTTTGGTTTGGGCGGGAACCGGAGGGTCTGGCAGCCGGGCAGGGCCTCCCAGCCGGGCCACTCGCCCTCGGCCGGGGTGCCCAGGGTGTCGAAGATGCGGCGGATCTGGTCGATCTCGCCGCGGCCCTGGAACAGCGGCTCCCCGCGCAGCAGCTCGGCGAGCACGCACCCGGCGCCCCAGCAGTCGAGCTCGGTCGAATAAGGTTCCGCGCCCAGCAGGCGCTCCACGGGGCGATACCACAGGGTGGCCACCGTGGGGGTGTAGGCGCGCAGGGGGCTGGCGTAGGGGCGCGCCAGGCCCATGTCGCAGATCTTGAGATCTCCGCGAGATCCGTAGAGCAGGTTGCTGGTCTTGAGATCTCGGTGCAGCACCCACCGGCCGTGCAGGTGCTCGAGGCCCGACAGCAGCTGCGCGAACAGGCACTTGACCTGCGCCGTGGAGAAGGCGGGCAGCTCGCCGGCCCTCTGGCGGTCGAGCAGGTGGCGCAGGTCGTGCTCGACGTACTCCATCACCACAAAGACGCTGCTCGAGCCGGCGGCGGCGGAAGCGGCGGCGGTGGCGGCAGAACCGTTGGCGCTCGGCGCGGCGGCGGCGGACGACGAGACGCACACCTCGCGCACGGCCACCAGGTTGGGGTGCCGCAGCGCCAGGAGCACCCCGACCTCGCGCAGCGCCGTCTGCGGAAACCCCGCCTGCGCCGCGGCGGCCCCGCCCACGTCGAGCTTGATGCGCTTGAGCGCGTAGACGCCGCCCGTCCGCTTGTCGCGCGCGCGAAAGACGACGCCGTACGTCCCCTCGCTGATGCGGTTGAGCTTCTCGTAGGCGTCGACGGCGCGGCACTCGCGGGCGGCGCTGGCGGCGGGGAGGACGGGGGGGTCGGCGGCGGCGGGGCGGGAGGCGGGGGCCGGGGGGCCCGGCGGCGCCGGGGCGGTGGCAGCGGCGGCGGCGGGCGGCGCGGGGGGCGGCGGCGGCGTCGGCTCGTCGTCGTCGTCCGAGGACTCGAACGTCGTCCGGTGAGCGGGTGCTGGAGCAAGTGCCGGTTGCTGCTGCCCGTCCCCCTCCTCGTCGTCGGACGCCGAGGGGCTAGGCAGCGGCAGCGGAAGCGCCGTGCCGTCTGCGGCGGCGGCGGGGGGCGGCGGCGCGGGGCCAAGCTCGGGCTCGGCGCCGCCGTCGCCTTCCGACGGCGAAGGCGACGGCTCGGGCAGCGGCGCGGCCGCCGCCATCGTCTCGCCGCCGCCCTGCCGTGGAGGCGGGGGAGCGGGCCCCTGCTCGTCGCTGTCGTCCATCTCGTCCAGGTCGTCCAGGCCCACCGCCGCGATTGGCTGCTGCTGCTCTTGCTGCTGCCGCCTGTGCGTCTGCTGCTGCTGCTGCTGCTGCTCCTGCGGCTGATGCAGCCGCCGCCCGCGCTCCCCCTCCTGCTCCTGGTGCTGCTGCTCGCGTCGCCGCCGCGCCGACGCCGCCTGCTCGGCCGTGGCGCGCGCACGCGCCTCGAGGTCCTCCGCCTCCTCGTCCTCGAGCGCCGCCAGGCCCACGCGCAGCGGACGGTGCGCCGCCGCAGTCGCCCCTCCTCCCGCTCCTCCCGCGCCGCCGCCTGCTGCCGCCGCTGCCGCCGCCGCCGCCGCCGCCTCTTCTTCCTGCTCGCGCATGCGCTGGCGGAACTCGGAGGCCTCCTGCAGCGCGCGGTCCAGCAGCGCGACTGGCCCCGCCGGCCTGTCGTCCTTGGCTGCTGCTGCTGCTGCCGCTCGCTGCTCGTCTTTGTCGTCGTCGTCGTCCGACGCCGGGCGCTTGCGGCGGCGGCCCGGCGCGATGGCCGCGGCGGCGTGTTCGTCGGGCGACGACGCTGCGCGCGGGTGATGATTGGCGAGAGGCTTCTGCTGCTGCTGCTGCTGCTCGTCCTCCTCGCCCTCGTCATCGTCCCAGCGCGACTTGGGCGCCATAGTTCCGGCGTTTGCGTTGTGTGGAAGAAGAATGGGAGACCGGGGGGAAGGGACGAGTCTTTGTGGTGACTGCACGCGGGTGCGCTTTTGCGGGTGGAAAGCATGTCAAAGCAGGAATTGTGGCGGCGGGCGCAGGTCGGCAGCTGCAGAGGAGCTGGCTCTGCAGTTTGCTCCGACATACGGCGCGACGACCAGCGGCAGCCGCCCGCAGAGCCGGGTGCCGCCAGACCCCTCGAGCGCCTTTTCAGCTGCCGCTGTCGCTGACCCAGCCTCTTCTCTCTCGACGGAGAGCGCCTCTCCCTGTGTCTCGCCTCCGATCGATCCATCATCCCCATCATCATTCCTTTGCCCCCCTCCTCGTCCCTTCCCCCCCAATGCGTTTCCTCTCTTTTTGAAAGTCCCTTTGTCCGGTGTCCCGTGGTCGTCAATCGTGTCGCGATCTCTCCCTCCCGTCACGCGCGAGACCCTCCGAAGCTCCCAAGCCCGAAAGCATGTCCTCCACGGCCTCGCGACGCAGCGCCCCCGACCCCGAGTTCCTCCGCGTCGCCTTTTTGCACCCGGACCTTGGCCTCGGCGGCGCCGAGCGCCTGGTCGTCGACGCCGCCGCCGAGCTCGCGTCCCGCGGCCACACCGTCGACGTCTTCACCGCGCACTTTGACCCGAACCGCTGCTTCGACGAGTGCCGCTCGGGCGCCTTCGACGTCCGCGTGGCCGGCGCGTGGTTCCCGCGCTCCCTGCTGGGCGGCGGGTTCGTCGCCGTGTGCGCGCTGGCGCGCTGCTGCCTGGCCGCGATCGCGCTGGCGCGGCGCGCGCGGCGGGGGGCGGCGAGGGGCGGCGCGCGCGCGCTGGGCGCTTACGACGTCGTCGTCGTCGACCAGGTCGCCGGCGTCGTCCCCTTTTTGAAGCTGCTGCTGTGGCTGTCGGCGCGCCTGCTGCCGGCGCCGTCGCCGCCGCTGTCGGGCCTGCTGCCGCCGTCGCCGGAAGACGAAGACGAAGACGCGGCGTCGGGCGGCGGCCTGCTCGCCGCCGAGGACGCCGCGGCCGCCCGCCGGCGAGGCGGTGGGGGGTTCGGGGCAAAGCAAGGCGCGTCAGCGGCGGCAAGGGCGGCGCCGGCGGTGCCGCGGCCGGCCGCCGCCGCCATCCCGGCCACCCCCGTCCTGTTCTACTGCCACTTCCCCGACCTCCTGCTGTCGGGCGGCAGGCAGTCGCCCTTGAAGCGCCTGTACCGCGCGCCGCTGGACGCGCTCGAGCAGCGCGCGACGGGCTGCGCCGACGCCGTGCTCGTCAACTCGCGCTACACGGCGGGGGTGTTTGCGCAGACGTTCCCGCGGCTGGCGCGGCGGGGGTTGCGGCCGGGGGTCCTGTACCCGGCGGCGGCGGTGCCCGACCCGCACGCGCTGCTGGAGGCGGCGGGGGCGTGGCCAGGGGAGCTGGCGCTGACGGCCGGGCAGCGGGCGGTCGTGCGAGCGGCGGCGGGGGGGGCGGCGGCGGGGGCGGCAGGGGGGGGGGGGGCGGCGGGGGGGGAGGGGGGGGGGGGGGGGGGGGGCGGCAAGGGGGGGGGGGGGGGGGGGGGGCGTCGGCGGGAGCAGCGGGAGGTGGAGGAGGACCAGGAAAAGGAGGAGGAGGAGGAGGAGGAGGAGGAGGAGGAGGAGGGGGCACCACGGGCGCGACGGCGATGCCGACGGCAGCGGCAGCGACAACAAACGGCGACGGCGACGGCGACGACGACGACCTGGTCGCCTTTCTCAGGGGCGGGCCGGCGCTGCTGTCGATCAACCGCTTCGAGCGCAAAAAGGGCCTGGCCCTGGGGTTGCAGGCCCTGCGGCGCGTGCTGGACGAGCTCGAGGCGGAGGAGCGCCCGGCGCGCGAGGAGGACGAGGCGGCGGCGCGGCGGCGCGAGCCGGGGCGGCGGCACGGCGGCGGCGCAAGATACGGCGCCCCCCCTCGCCCCTCCTGCGGCGGCGCCCGGCTCCCCCCGCCCGGCGCCCCCCGCCTCGTCTTCGCCGGCGGCCACGACCCCCGCCTGCCCGAAAACGCCGAGCACCTGCGCGAGCTCATGGCCGAGGCCCGGCGCCTGGGCCTCTGGCGGCACGTCCGCTGGCTGCCCTCGTTCTGCGGCCGGCAGCACGCGTTGCTGGTGGCCTCCTGTCGCGCCGTGCTCTACACGCCCGCGGGCGAGCACTTTGGCATCGTGCCGCTCGAGGCCATGGCCCGCGCGCGCCCCGTCATCTGCCTCGCGAGCGCGGGGCCCCTCGAGTCGGTGGTCGACGGCGAGACGGGCTTCCTGTGCGACGCGGACCGCGCGGCCGAGGCCGTGGCGGCGGCGTGGCGGGCGGCGCTGCAGGGCGGCGGCGGGCGGGCGGCGGCGATGGGCGTGGCGGCGCGGCGGCACGTCGAGTCGCGCTTCTCGCGGCGGGCTTTCGGGGACGCGCTCGAGAGGGCGCTGAGGGACCTGGTGGAGCAGGCGGGCAGGGGTTGATGAGGAGATAAGATGATGCTTTGCTTTTTGGAACGAAGACGACGGGTCGAGAGAGAGCGCCCTCGACGGCGAGATCGGCTCCCGAGCGGCCTTCGCTGACGAGGCAACGGCCGGCGACCGCCGAGAGCAAAAAGCGCGAGCGGCGACAGCGAGGGAGATGGTCCACTCTTCTCCCCCTTTGGAAAATCCGTCCTCAACGCCACGTACACACAAAAAAGCCCCCCTTGAATGCTGTCCCTCTTGCGCCAGAGCAGCGGCGCGGCAGTGCAGCAGTGCGTGCGGAGGAGGAGGAGGACGACGCCTGGCTCGTTTCGCGCGAGCCGAGGGTCCTTGTCGGGGCAGGCGCGATCGTTTGCTTCCGCCGCTCCCGCGTCTCGAATGATGGCGAGCGGCGGGGGGGCTATGTCGCCCGCCTCTCGTTCCGCGGGCATCGGTGGCAGCGCGGGGTCTGCACGCGTCGTAGCGCCGGCCTTGGCGACCGCCGCGTCGGCATCGGCGACGGCGACGGCGGCGACGGCGACGGCGGCGACGGCGGCGACGGCGACTGCGCCGCCGCCCGCAGCGGCCGCCACCGCCCGCGAGACGCCGCCGCCCGCGCCCTCGGCCGGGCCGCCCTTCTCATGCCCGGCCCTGCAGCTTTGGGAGACGCGCCGCCAGGCGTGGCGCGCGGGCACCCTGCGCATGCGCCCGGAGGCTCAGCCCGTGGACGCCTCGCAGCAGCAGCAGCAGCAGCAGCAGCGGCAGCAGCACGGCGCGAGGGCGCCCGTGTCGCCGCTCTACAGGGGGGGCGCCGCGCGGCGCGGACGCGTGGCGCTGTCGCCCGAGGCGGTGCTCAGCACGGCGCCCTTTGGCGCGCCCGTGCCGCTCTCGGACGTGGTCGAGGCGCTGCTCGAGGCGTGGGAGGAGGAGAGCTATTGAGAGCCACCGCCACCGCCGCCGCCGCCGCGCCCGCCGCTCCCCACGCCACCGTGGCGCGTTCGTCCCCCGCCTCTGCCGCCGCGCTGCGCCCCCTGCCGCGCGCGCCCTCTTTCCCCCGCTCACACACACACAACACATCAACACCCACGTTTCATTCATGGCCGCCTCAAAGTTTCATTCCCGTGTTGTCAGTCCGCCGCCCTGCCTTGTCTCTCCCGCCGCCGCCGCCCTTTTGCGCACACACAGAGCATTTCTCAATTTTTTTTGTAAATCAAAACAAGGCGGCAACCTGCTTGGCCTTCACTGCCTGTGATGTCGGTGCAGCCCCGCCCACTCGGGCGCGATGGCAGCCCCCTTTGCTCGCGGCGCCCCGTGCTCCTCCTCCTCCTCGTCCGCCGCCAGCGAAAAGACGGGCGTCGTCGGCCGCGACGGCGCCTCCCCCCCGTTGCCCGCCTCATCCCCCTCATCCCCCTCGTCCCCCTCTTCCCGCGACGGCAGCCGCGCCATCGCCACGCCCCCCCCAACCCCGGCCCGCCCCCGGGCCTCGGCCGCCTCGCGCGCCGCCCCCGCCGCCGTCGCCACCGCCGCCGCCGCCACGAGCGCCGCCCCGCCCGCCCAAGTCGACAGCCCCAGCGGCGCCAGAGTCACGCCGAGCAGCCGCGCCATTGCCGGCGCCACCACGCCCTCCAGGTCGAGCGCGAGGGACACGGCCAGCGGCGGCACGTGCGCGAGCAGAAAGTTGAAGCCCGTGTGGCCGACGAGGCCCGGGCCGACCGCCAGGTAGAGCACGCGGGGGCCGTAGAGGCGCAGGCCGCTGGCGGGCGCCGCCGCCGCGGCCGCCGCCGCCGCTCCTGCGGTTGTTGCTGCTGCTGCCGCCGCCGCGCCTGTCTCTGCCGCCGCCGCCCCCGCTGCTGATGCCGCCGCCGGCGCCGAGCCAAGCCACCCAAAGACGCCCTCGGCGGGTCCGGGCGCCGTCTCGAACAAAAAACCCGCGGCCGACAGCAGCGCGGCCGCCACCGCCGTCACGGGCGCCGCGTAGACGCAGAGCGGCAGGGGCGGTGGGGGCGGTGGGGGCGGTGGGGGCGGTGGGGGCGGTGGGGGCAGCGGCAGCAGCAGCAGCGCGCCGCCGCCGCCCTCGGCCTGTGTCGGTCCGCCACCCGCCCCGCCCGCCGCGCCCCGCCCGCCGCCCCGCAGCCGCCGCCCGATCAGCAGGTAGCCGATGACCGACGCGCACGCCCCGAACGCCGCGGCGTCGCCCAACAGCGTCGCGGGCACATCGCGCGCGCCGCCCGCCGCCGCCGCCGCCGCCGCGGTCGCCTCGGCGCCCTTTGCGTTGCTCCGCCCGGCGGCGCCGAGGCTGAGCACGAGGGCGCCGGCCGCCGCGAGCGCGACGCCGAAGGCCTCGCCGGGCGCGACCGCCGCCGCGCCGTGGAACACCCTGGCGTGCAGCACCAGCAGCACGGGCGACAGGGACACGATCAGCACGCTGTGCGCGAGCGACGTCATCTGCAGCGACGCGACCCAAAAGCCAAAGTGCGCCGCGAGCCAGCAGCCCGAGGCGAGCAGCAGGGGGGCGGCCGAGACGGCGGCGCGCCGCGTCCGCGCGTCGGCGCGCCGCCACTGGGCGGCCGCGCCGACGAGCAGGAGGACCGCGGTCAGCTGGAGGCGCCACGCGGCCAGCGTCATGGGGGGCACGCGAGGCATCGTCGCAAAGACCACGCCGGCGGAAGAGACTGCGAGAACCGAGGCCGCCAGAAGCGGCCAGCACCACCAGGGTGCCGCGGTTCCCCCAGGGTTGGGCATTGGCCGGCGACTGCGATCCTTTCCAGAGAGAGGGCAGACAGCAGGGCTCAATTCCAGTGTTGTCAACAAAGCAAGGCTCGCCAGGCCACTGGAGCCCACTAGTGCTAAGTAGCCTTCGCGGAGGCGGCTTTCGCAGCGCCATCGCCCGCCGACGGCGGCGGCGATCGACGCGCGTCGTCGTCGCCGCCGTCGGCGGAGCCGCCGTGCCGCCGCCCAAACGGCCCCCGCGCCAAGGCCTCGCGCTCCCGCGCGCGCACCTCGGCCTCGGGCACGGCCGCCGTCCGCTCCAGGAACACGGCGAGCGGCAGCAGCTCCGCCGCCCGCGCCACCAGAAACCCCAGCGCCAGGAAAAAGGCGGCCGCCGCCAGCGGCAGCTCGGGCACGTCGGCCCACCACCGCGCGGGAAAGGCCGCCAGGGCGCCGTCGCGCGCCGCCTCAACCAGCCGGCCCGCGGCGTAGGCGGCAACAAAGGGCCAGGCGTAGGCGGTGCGGAAGCCGTGCATGAGGGTCGCGGAGCGGGCGACGGGGCGGCGGGCGGAGGCGACGGCGGCGCGCAGGGCGGCGAGCGGCACCTTGACGACGCGGGCCGCGCCGTTTGCGCCTGCCGCCGCCGCCGCCGCCGCCCTTGCTTCCGCCTCCGCTCGCGCCTCCACCGCCTCCTCCTCCGGCCGCCGCAGCACCGCCGCCGGCACCGCCAGCTGGATCGCCAGCAGCCGCGGCACGGCCCACGGCGCCGGCGCCACGGCCAGCGCCAGGGCCTGCAGCGGCACGGACTGCGCAGAGACCCAGAGGTCTGCAAGCCAGGCCCGCCGGAGCAGGCCGGGCGTCGCCAGCACGCAGCGGCAGGCCTCGAGCGCGGCAGCCAGTCCGCGGAGCGGCCCGCGCAGGGGGCCGAGCGGCAGGCGCGCAGCCGGCAGGCGCGGCGGCCAGGCGGTCGCGGTCGGCAACTGCTGGTGCTGCGTCGGCCGCGGCGAAGAAGCAAAGGACGCCGCGCCCGAGCGCCCCGCGCCGCTTGCGCTTGCGCTTGCGCTTGCGCCGCCGCTCCCGCCGCTCCCGCCGCTGCCGCCGCCGCGGCTCACAGGAGCAGCAGAGAAGCTCCCGGCGCCCGCGCGCCCCGGGCCGCCGCCATGGCCTGCCTGGCGCCACGGCTCGGCCGCCCACCAAGCTCCGGGCCCGACCGCCAGCGCCCCCGGCCGCGCCGCCGCCTTTCTCCGCCGCCACTTTCCCGGGGATGACGACGCCGCCGCACCCGCCGCTGCCGCCGCCGCCCGCGCCGCCGGCCGCCGCGGCAGCAGCAGCGCCCCCCCGGCGCCGCGCCGCGACGTGCACAGCACGACCGCCGCCGCCGCCGCCGCCGCGTTGACCGCCACGTTGAGCGGCAGGGCCAGCGCGAAGAACAGGGCCACGAGCGCCTGGTAGCCCGGGTTGGCCTGCAAGAAGGCGGCGTCCAGGCACAGCCACCAAGGATTCGGCGCGATCAGCGTTGCCGCGCCGCCGCCGCCGGCCCCCCCCAGCAGCAGCAGGGCCGCCGCCTCGTTGGTGGCGCGCTGCGACAGGCGGTGCAGCAGGAAGGTGACCGAGTCGCGCGCGACGCCGAGGGCGGCGAGGGCCCAGGCGTTAGCGAGCGCGAGCTCGGCGGCGCGGCGCAGGGCGGGCCAGGCGCCGCGCGTCGGCAGCAGGTCGCGCGGCGACGGCGGCAGCGCGGGCGGCTGCCACCAAGGGGGCGGCGGGGGCGGTTGTTGCTTGGCGGGCAAGGGGGTGGCGCCTTCGTCGCCTTGTCCTGCTGATCCTGCTGACGCCGCCGATGCTGCTGGCGGTCGACGCGGGACGGGATGCCTTTCCCTCCTGTTTTTTTTTTGCTTTTTTTTGCGACTGAGTGTGAGCGCGCGAGCGTCGACGACGACGCGACGCGATTCGACGTCGGCGAGAGGAGGGCCGCTCTCTCCTCTCCACTGCGTGCAAGGCGCCCCATCCTCCTGTCCACGGCGCAGTGATCCCGCCGCCCGGATCGACACGAGCGCCCCATTGGTGATATGGCAAGCGTGCGTGCGAGCGCGCGCGGCCCCCTCTCTTCGCCCCCCCCCTTTTAGACAACGTACCCGCAGCATCCGGGGGTGTCCCCACCGCGCCTCCTCACGACGGCGGCGGGCGGCCGAGCTCGTCCTCCCGCGCGCGAGGCCCCCGCGGCTGCCCGCGACCGCGGCCCCGCCAGCGGCTGCATCGCTGTGCTGTTCTTTCCTCTGTCGCTGCGTTTCGTCCCGGTAAAGTGCTGTGGGGTTGAGTGATCGTGGGCCCGCGCGCGCGCGCGTGCGACAGAGGGGATTGGTGTTGCGTGTGATTGTGTATAAGTGCGTGTTTCATCGATTCTGCCGAGTGAGAGTGACGGGACCGGGGGTCGACGCGTCGCCGAACGTAATCGCCGACGCCGCTCGCGTCTGCGTCGGCTGCGTCGGCGATTCAAGAGCGAGAGTCTCGAGGCCGTTTGCCTCGTCTCCGGCCACCGGCGCGCCTTCCAGCCACACAGGGGGGTCGATGGCGGGCCTTGCGTTTGCAGAGGAGGAGCTGCTGCCGGCCGCGGCGTTTCGAGGGTTTAAAGGCAACGCAGCTCGATGAACCGCCGCCGCCGCCGCCCCCGCTTGAAGAGGCCGCCGCCGGCCCCGAAGACGGTGCTTCGAACCAAATCTCACTGTTTCGGGATCACATCGATCCCTTCGACACACCAGAAACCCGTCCAGTGATAGAGATCAACCCTGTGCGTCGCTTCCGCGGATTGCGGGCATCGCGAGTCGGCGCCACGAGCGAGCGCGCGTCACGGGAAAAGCCCCGTTCAATGAGCGGAGGCGGCGAGAGGCTCGCGCGCGCGCCCGTGCCCGCCGCGTGGCTAGTGGACAACGGCGCTGGCGATCAAATCTCGACGCGGGCGGCGGCGCCCGCGCCCAAGCGGCGGCGCTGGCAGGGTCCCTCGGTCGTCGGCGCGACCACGACCGCCGCCGTCGCCGCCGCGCGCACGGCGCCGCCCGCTCTGCCGCCGCCCGCGCTCGCCGACTTTTTTTGGCGGCAGGACCGACGGCGAGCGGGGGTGCGCCCGACCGTCCCCCTCGCCTCTCTGTCCTCCGGTGGTCTTGTTGATGGCGGTGGCGGTGGCAGCACCCTCGCGGACGCGTCTCCCGGGCAGAAGCGGCAACCACGGCAGCAGGAGCAGCAGCAGCAGCAGGAGCAGCGGCGGCAAGGCGGCGGCGGCAGCGAGGAGACGGCGCCGGCGGCCCATCAGCAACAACCGCCCCCTCTGCCCCCCTCCATCCTGCCCGTGGCCGCGCGCCACCACGGCACGCCTCAGCGCTACGTGTGGGACGGCCGCCGCATCGTGGCCGTGAGCACCTCGCTGCTCGAGCACCACAACCAGCAGCAGCAGCAGCAGCGGCAGCAGGAACAGCAGCAGCAGCAGCAGCTGCGAGCGCCCAGCGGCGGCGCCGGAAGCAGCGGCGGGAGCATCAGCATCAACGCCGCTGCCGCCGCCTCCTCCTCCTCTTCCCCCCGCCGCTCCTCTTCCCAGGCCCTCGACCTCGACGCCTTCTCCCTCCTCGCCCGCCTCCGCGACGCCGCCCAGCGCGCCGCCGTCGGCCTCCGCGGCGCCTTCGCCCCCGCCCCGGAGGACGTCTCCCCCGACTACTGGGAGTGGCTGCGCTGGCGCCTCTCGCAGCGGCTCTTCTCGTCGACGCTGCAAAACTTCGCGACGCAGTCGTTGCTGGTGGCGGTGGGCGTGGGCGCGCGGCGCTCCCTCGCGGCGGGCGCCGTGATCAACTGGATGCTGAAAGACGGCGTGTCCCGGCTGGTGCGCATGGGCGTGGCGACCAGCTTCGGCGCGTCGTTCGACTCGGACCTCAAGCGCTTCCGCTTCGCCACCAGCCTCGTCTTCAGCGCCTGCGTCTCGTGCGAGTTTGCCGCCCCCTTTTTCCCCCAGCACTTTCTGGCCTTGGCGTCCGTCTCCAACGTGGGCCGGGCCGTGGGACTGACCACCTTTGTCTCATCGCAGCCGGCCTTCATGCAGGCGCTCAGCAACGGGGGCAACCTGGCGGACCTGTCGGCAAAGACGCAGGCGCAGCACATGGCGGTGGATACCGTGGCGCTCGCGCTGGCGGCGGGGCTAAACTGGGCGCTGCGCAGCAACGAGCGGGCGCGCGCGCTGCTGCCCGTGGTGGCGTTTCCGCTGCTGTCGGCGGCGGACCTGTACTGCATCTACCGCGAGCTCAAGGCGGTGGAGCTGCGGACGATCAACCGGGAGCGGGCCGAGATGATCGCGGCGCGGTGGCTGGAGCTGAGGGACGGGGACGGCGGCGGTTTGGGTGCGGGCGGCGGCTTGTGCGGGGGCGGGGGCGACGGCGACGTGGGGAGCGGGCGGGCAGGAGGGGAGGAGGCGGGGGCGAGGCGGAGACAGTGGTGGTGGGGGCGGTCGTCGTCGTCGCCGTCGCCGTCGCCGTCGATCCCCGCGGCGGCGGTCGGCAACGGGGGAGGAAAGGAGGAGCAAGGAGGGGCGGGGGGGGGGGGAGAGAGGGCGGCGCCAGCGACGGCGCCCCCCGCCTCTTCCTCGCCCGCCCCGCCCTCCCCCGTGCCGACGCGCCGCGAGGTCAGCGACGCCGAGTCGCTGCTGGGCCCGCCCAACATCGCGGACGGCTTCCTGCCGATGCGCATCCTCCCGCTCGAGCAGGTCGTCGAGACGCCCGCGGATCTGTACGCCCTGCTCGACGCGTACGGGCAGGCGCAGCAGCCGCAGCCAGGCGAGAAAGGGCGCAGGGGCGGCGGCGGTCGCTGGCGGCGGGGCGGCAACGGCGGCAACGGCGGCGGCGGCGGCGGCGGCGGCGGTCGCTCTGGGCGCGCCGGCGGCGGCGCGCAGCACCTGCTCGCGCTCAAGCCCGGAGACGGCGCCGCGTCAGGCCCTTCCTCCGCGTCGCCGGTGGCCGCGCTGGCCGGCGCGCTGCGCCGGCGGCTGCCCCCCGCGCTCGGGGGCGGAGGCGGCGGCGGCGGCCGCCCACCGCACGTGGCCGTCGCGCTCGCCGAGGCCGCCGCGCCGCGCGATGTGCTGCGCGCCGTGCTCGAGGCCGGGCGCCTGCGCCGCGCGCTCGCGCGGGAGGCCGGGCTGGAGCTGCCTCCGGGCGTGGGGCTACGGCGCGCGTCGTCTCTCGAGGGCGTCGACGGCAGCAGCAGCAGCGGCGGCAGCAGCAGGAGCGGCGGCGGCGGCGGCGGCGGCGGCGGCAACAGCAGCGCAAACGAGGCGGCGCGCGCGAGGGCCGAGCGCGCGGTCTCGGCGCTGTGCTCGGCGCCCGCCGGCAGCGCGGCCGCGGGCCGTCTCGCGCGGCTGCGCGCCGAGGCGCGCCGCGCGGCAGGCGCCGACGTGGACGCCTTTGTGCGCGACCTCGAGCGCGGCGGGTGGCAGGTGCGGCCGCTGCTGCTGTCGACGGGCGAGCGGAGGGGGTACCGGCTGCTGTGAGAGCGGGGGGGGCGCTGCTGAGCGCTGTTTGTTGCCGCCCTTTCGAGGTCCTCTTTACTCGTGAAATGGAATCAGAGACACACGCGCACTTGGAGAGGAAGACGGTTGATTTGCAGGTTGGATTTATTTTTTTCGATCATGGGGGGAAACAGACAAGGGCGAGCGAGAGGCGCCCCCCTCCCCGGCTCACTTTGCCCCCGCGGCGACCGCCGCGAGCTCGGCCTTGAGCCGGTGCTGGAAGTCGGCGCTGGTGTCCTCGTCGTCCCAGTCGGCCTGCCACAGCGCCTCGTTGGCCTCCTCCTCGACGACGGCCTCGTCGGTCACTGTTGTTTTGTGTTTTGATTTCGATTTGGCAAAGGGTGAGCGAGCGAGCGACGACAGGCGCGCAAATGAACGAGCGGGCGCCGCCGACCGACGACGACGATCGTGCCTCGTCGTTTGTTGGGGTCGTGCCGGGTCTGGACAACGTCGTCCAGTTCCACGGCCGCCGTGGCCACATGCTGCAGGACAGCCCACCGCGCCGTCCGGAGAGGGCGACAGGTGGGTGCGCGCGCCGGACTCCGAGAGGACAAACTGACGGGAGAGAGAGGACATCAGAGCGACAAGAAACGCACCCGTCTGCTGCGCTGCAAACTCTTCGAACGCGTCCTCCTCCTCGATGAGCACCTGCTGGTCGGCGTCCGCGGGTGCGGCGTCCTTGGCCGGCTCGGCCGCCTTCCTCTCGGCCGGCGCGACCATTTTCAGCTGCCCTTGGGGGAGGGTGACGAGAGTCGCCCGTGCGTGCGTTGATGCGGTCACGCGTGCGCTTGTTCCGTTGGTGGTGGGTGACACAAGGAGTGGCAAGGCAAGTCGAAACGGGCGTCAAGTTTAGCTCGTCATTCATTGCTGCTGCCGCCGCGCGGATCGGCGCCTCTCAGGCGCGGCGTCGGCGGCGGCGGGCGCGACAGCCACAGCGGCGGCGGGGGGCGCTCCCTCCCCCTCACCTTCCTCCGCCCCGACGGCCTCGCCCCCGCCGTCCGCCCCTCCCCCCCCCTCCGCCGCCCCCACCTCTACCGCCTCTCCCCCCGCTGCCCCCGCCACCGCCCCCCCAGCCGCCGCCGCCGCCCGCGCCAGCAGCCGCGCCTTGATCCAGTGGCACACGCTCCGGTAGCCCCGCGCCCGCGCCTCGTCCGCCGCCGCCCCCGTCGGCCGCATGCCGCGCCGCGTCATGCAGATGGACGAGTTGCACACGACTCCGCACGTCGGGTCCGCCTCCTCCTGGCAGTGGTAGCACACCCACTCGCCGCGCGACGCGCGGGCGCGCACGTCGTCCAGCTCCTCGCCGTAGCGCGCCCACAGGCAGCCGCGGCAGAAGCGGCCGCGGGCGGCGCCGCAGCGGCCGCAATCTGTCTTCCCCAGGCACGTGGGCTCGGTCAGGCTGCGGCGGCTGCAGCGGGGGCAGCCGGGCTCGCCGCTGGTTTTTGTTATGTTTTGCGGGTGGTGGCGGGTGGAGCGTGGGCGGGCGACCGAAGAAACCAAAAAAAGACGGTGAGCGCGCGCGCGCCGAAAAGGCGGCGGCGCGTGAAAAAAAACGCTCTCTTTTCCTCTCTCTCTCTCTGTCTCTCTCCCGCGCCTCACCAGAGCTTCTTCTGGCGGCAAAAGTGGCACGAGACCCCCGCCGGGTGGTAGATCGACCCCCGGCTTGCCAGCGAGCAGCGCGCGGCGTTGAACGCGGCGACCTCGTGCTCGCGTGCCGCCGCCGCCGACCCCGGCGACGCGCCCTCCGCCGGCCCAGAGCCGCCGCCGCCCCCGCCCCCCGCGCCGCCGCCCCCGGGCCCGCCGCCGAGCACGTCCAGCAGGCCCTCGTGCGGGTCGCACAGCCCCTGGTCCCCCTCGCCCGCGCCCGCGCCGCCGTCGTCGCTCCCCTCCCCCTCCTCCTCCTCGCCCCGCGCGCGCGTCGCCTTGCGCCGCTGCCGCGACGACCGCCGGACGCTCTCGAGCTGTACGCGCTGCTTGAGCAGGCGCGCGGCGCGACGCGCGGCGAGCTGCTCGGCCGTGAGCTGGGGCCGGGGCGGGGCGGCGCGGAAGGGGGCCGCGGGGCGGAGGGCGGCGAGGCCGTCGGCGGCCTCGCCGATGCCGAGCTCCGCTGTTTGTTTTTTGTTTTCCTAGGAGGGGCGGCGGCGGCGTGTTTAAACAAGCGAGCGCGCGACAGACCGTCCGACTTGAACGGCGTTTGCCGCTTCCCTTGTTGCTCTGGTGTCCGAGCTTCCCTCCCGCGTAGGCCACTCACCCATCCTCCGACGGTTTTCCGCGATGCGCGCCAGGCGCTGCGCCTCGTAGTCGGCCATCGACGCCGTTGGCCGACTAGTGTCGTTGGCTTGCGGAAAAGGGGCGAACGAGAGAGAGAGACGTTTCAGGTGGGTGCTCCACGCCGCCGTGATCGTGCTCGCGCGCACACGAGACCGCAGTCGCACGTGGTTGGTCGGTATAGGTGTAGGTATGAAATGGGATCGGGTTGGTCTGCGATTGGGGAAGCGGGGAACGCGGCCTGACTTGAGAAAAACGAGCCTGGCCCGCGCCGCTCTCGACGGACGCGCCGACGGTTCCGGCCGCGGCAGAGTCGTTTCTCTCTCTCTCTTGACGACAGAAAGCGAGCGCGCCCTCTAGTCTCTCCCCCTCGCCGCCCGCCCGCCCGCCCCCGCACCCCCCCTGCCCTCCGGCTGCTGCCGCCGGTCCTCCCCCGGCGCCGCCGCCCTCAGTAGCGCCGCCAGCTCGCCGTCGCCCTCCATCGCCCGCGCCACGGCCTCCCTCGCGCGCGCCACCCCCCGCTCGATAATCTGGTGCGCCCTCTGGTGCGAGGGGACGCCCAGCTCCTCGGCGGCCCGCTGCAGCGTGGCCCCCTGGCCGTGGCGCAGGCGCAGGGCGCGCAGCACGCGGCGCTCGAGGGCGGCCTCCAGCAGGGCGTCGACGGCGGCGGCGGCCTCGGCGCCGGCGGGGGCGGCCGCGGCGGCGCGGAGGGCGGCCGCGCTCGAGGAGAAAGAGGCGGACGAAGAGGGAGCGGTGCGCACCCCACCGGCCGCGGCGTCTGTGGCGGCGCGGAGGGCGGCAGCGGTGTCTGGCCCCTCTTTCTCGTCGTCTTCGTCGTCAGAAAACGCATCAATCTGAAAGACCGGCTGCTGCCGCCGGACCTGCTGCTGCTCCTGGTGCTCCTGGTGCAGGCCCAGCATGGCCTCGAGGTCGTCGCCCCCGCCCCCGTCACCTCCGCCTTTGCCGCCCGCCGGCGGGCGCTCAAAGGACAGGACGCCCGCGCCGCCCGGCAAAGCCGCGAGCGCGGCGAGCGCCTCCTGCGCCCGCCGCGGGGTCAGGCCCGCCTCGGCCGCGAGCACGCGCAGGGCCGCCGTGGGCGACGCGCTGCGGGCGCGGCTCGAGGTCGTCGTCCTGCGTCGGGACGGCGCAGCCGCAGCGAGGGTCGCTGCTGCTTTGACCGCAGTTGCCGCCGCCGCCTCTCCGCCCTTTCTCCTCCTCGCCGCCGCCGCCGCTCCCGCTGCTTCTGCCGCCTCTTCTTCCGCCTGGCGCTCCCGCTCCGCCAGCGCCCGCCAGCGCGAAGGGTCGGCGGCCAGACGTGCCTTCGCGACTCGCAGACGCCGCAGCGCCCCCTCGACGCGCACGGGCAGCGCCAGGGGCACGTCCAGGCGGCCGGCGCCGCCCGCGCCCGCCCCGGCCGACGCCACGCCCGCGGCCGCCGCGCTCGCGCCGTCCAGCATGACGTCCATCTCGCGGCGCACGTGGTACTGGGCGAGCGTCGCGTATCGCGCGCCCCGCGCGGGCGAGAAGCGCACGGCCGCGCGCACCAAGCCCGCCCGCCCGGCCTCGACAAGAGCGCCACGGAGGGCGGGCGACGCGAGGCCCGCCGCGCCGGCCGCCAGCGGGCCGCCCGCGGACGCCACGCGCGACTTGAGCACGCGCGCGGCCGTTGCAGCCAGCAGGGGAGTGTAGAGCCGCAGGAGCAGCTCCCGAGCTGCGGCGCCGTCGGCCAGCCGCCGCTCGAGCTCGCGCGCGGTCTTCGGGGGCGGCGGCGGCGGCGGCGGCGGCGGCGGCGGCTGGCGAGCGGGCGGCAGCGGCATCATCTTTGTTGTTGTTGCTGCTGCGCGCGCCGGCGCCGCCGCTCCGGTCGCCTCGTCCTCGTCCTCTTCCTCGTCCTCCAGCGTTTCCAGCCCGTTCTCTTCCTCACCCTCCGTCTCCCGCCCTTCCCGCGCCCGCCGCTCGCCCAGCAGCGCCTCGGCAAAAGAGCCAGCGGCCGCCGCCTTGAGCCACGCCCCGACCGTCGCCGGCGGCGAGGGCGGCAGGGAGGCGCGCGCCTCGAGCAGGCGCAGCAGGTCGGCCACGGCCGCGCACATGCGGGCCTCGGCGGCGGCGGTCATGCGGGTGGCCTCAAAGGGGCCGGCGGGCGGCGGCCCTTGCGGCTGCGGTTGCTGCTGCTGCTGCTGCTGCTGCGGCCGCCACGGGGGCGCCGGCCGAGGCAGGAGCGGCACCGGCGGCTGCTGGCCTGGAACGTCGTCGGATGGCTGCTGCCCTCGGGGCAGCCGCCGGCCGCGCGGAGAGGGGCTGCGCGTGCGCGCGCGGCGGAGGGAGCGGCGCGGGGGTGGCGTCGAGGCAGCAGCAGCATCGTCGTATGCTGCGTTTCCCCCCGCCGCCGCTGCTGCTCGCGCCGACGTCGTCGCGGCAAGCGAAGGGGGGCGAGCGGGAAACGCGCGCGCGAGCCGGCGCTCGGACGCGGGTAGCAGGGTGCTCGCGCCTGGCGGCGCGTGCATCGCTTTTCGCTGTCCCGCTGATGGTGACGGCGATGATGATGACGATGTCGATCGCGCGCGAGAACCGCCCGAAATCTCCCGTCAGTTTTTTTGTCAGTCGACGAGGGGGGTTTCATGGGTCAGTGAGGCGTCGACATTGCGAGTCAAGTCAAGTAGAGCAGGTCTAGGACGCAGGGGCGGGGAAGACGAGTAAGGCGTTGCCGCTGCTTGTCGTAGCGCGCACATGTGAGCGCGCGCGCCGCTCCGTTCGGCGAGCGTCGCGTCTCAGCGTCCTGTCTCAACAAGAGGGGCCCGCTCTCCTTCTGAGCTCGGCTTCACACGGACGAAACACACGTATGCCACCGGTAACCTTTGACCTCAGCAAAGCCCAGCACGCAGCCGATCGCAAAGGTGCACGAGAAGCAACTGCCACCGGCAAACGCGCGAACCTTGCCCCGCATCTCGCCGCCGGATCACCAGGGGTGAAGGCTCCCCCCGACACCCACCCGTCCGCTCAAGCGAGGTCGTGAAGACCTAAGCCCCTCCGGACGAGGCGTCGTCGCCGTTCCGCGGCGGCGTCGTTGGCCGCTCTGGCGGCGCGGCGGCGGGCGTCGGCCTCTTGACCGCCACCGCCCGCGGCCCATGCTCCCCCCGCCAGCAGCAGCAGCAGCCGCCGCCGCCTCGACGCGCGACGAGATGCCGCCGGCCTTGCTGCGCCACGACGGCGGGGGGATCGGCGGCGGGGGAGGGGGCGCGGGACGCCAGCAGGCGGCGGCGGCCTTTTCCGGCGGCGGCGGCGGCGGCGGCGGCGGCGGCGGCGGCGGCGCCCTCCCGACAACGGCAGCAGCAGCGCCAAGTCAAGGCGGCGGCGGAGGCGGCCTCCCCTGGTACGCCCGCCTCGACCTCTTCCGCTTCTGCCGCTGCCTCCGGCTCCTCGGCTCCGTCATGTGCCTCATCGTCTGGCTCCTCTTCGGCGCCTCCTGGTGGGCCGTGGCCGTCGGCGTCTACGGACCCGTGATCCTCGGCGCCGGCCCGCGCGGCGCGGCGGCCACCGCCGCCGAGCGCGCCGGCGCGCTCGCGCTCGTGTCGCTCTTCTCCTGGCTCTGCGCCATGGCGCTGTGGTCCTACTTCGCGGCGGTCGGCACGGACGCCGGGCGTGTGCCCGCCGGGTGGCACCCCTTCGTGGACGAGGCGGCGGCCGAGGCGGAGCTGCGGCGGCTGGCGCCGGGCGCGGCGGCGGCGGCGGCAATGGCGGGCGAGGGCGGCGGCGGCGGCTATGGCGGCGGCTATGTCGGCGGCGGCGACGACAGCGCCGAGGACAGCGACCCCTCGCTCGCCCCGCCGCCGCCGCCGCCGCCGCCAAACGGCTCCCCCTTTCACCACAACCACCCGGGCGCGGGCGGCCTCTTCTCCCTCCATCACGGCGTTCACATCAACGGCAACGGCAGCGGCGGGTGCGGCGGCCACCGCCCCCACCCGCCCAACGGCCTGCTCGTCGCGTCGCGCGCGCCCGGCGGCGCCGCCGCCGCCCCCTACTACGCTGGCGACGGCCGCGACCCGCGCCGCCCGCGCCACTGCCGCAAGTGCGGCGCGTGGAAGCCGCCCCGCGCGCACCACTGCTCCGCCTCGGGCCGCTGCGTGCTCAAGATGGACCACTACTGCATCTGGGTCGTCAACTGCGTCGGACTGCTCAACTACAAGGCGTTCCTCCTCTTCTTGCTGTACACGTGCCTGGCCTCGGCCGTCGCCGCGCTCGCGCTCGTGCGGCCGTCGGTCGCGTTTTTCAGCGCGCTGGCGCCGGACGCGTCGCTCGCGCTCGCGTTTGTGTCTCTGGCGATGGACGCCGCCTTTGCGATCGCCCTGGCCGCCTTTGTCGGCATGCACGCCAACCTGGTGCGCGCCGGGTGCACGACCATCGAGATGTACGAGAAGGAGCGGCCGGCGCGGTGGCCGTACCAGCGCGGGTCCTTTTTGCAGAATCTAGAGGACGTGTGCGGCCCCTTTCCCTTGGCGGCGGCGATGGAGACGGCGACGGCGGGCACGGCGACGGGGACGGCGGGCGGGGGAGGGGCGCGGCCGGCGGCGTCGTCCTCCTCTTCGTCGGCGGCGGCGGCGGCGGCGGCGGCGGCGGGCGGGAGAGGCGGGGGCCGCGCGTGGCGCGCGCGCTGGCGCAGGGGCTGCGACTTGGCGCGCTGGCTCCTGGCGCCGACGCACACGCGCGAGGCGACGCGGGCGCTGCTCGAGGAGTGCCTGGGGCCCCATGGTCTGGCGGGCGACGGCGACGGCGCGCGGCGGCTGCTGTCGCGCGGCGGCGGCGGCGGCGGCGGCGGCGGCGGCGGCGGCGGCAGCGATGAGGTCTAGATGCGCGGTCGATACGTGTCTGGATTTACACTCAATGAGCGGTGTGGAACAATACAGAGGAATTCTTCGGGTCGTGTGTCGGACGCGCTGATTGGCTGTTGTTGTACATGCAGGGGCCGCGTCGTCGGCGGCGGCGAGGGAGCAGGGGGTGGCTGCCGGAGGGGGCCCTTGCTGCGCCTGCCTAGACCTGGTCGAGCTGCGCCCGAAGCACGCTAAAGTCCAGATCTCCGGGCAAGTCCTCCCACCCGTCGCCGTCGTCGTCGTCATCGGCGGCGGCGGCGGCGGCGTCGGCGGCGGCGGCGGCAACGTCGCCGGGCCGCGCGGCCGACCAAGCGCGGGTGCCGCTCTCGTCGTCCTCCTCCTCGCCGCCGTCCGCCCACCCAGCGGCAGCAAACGCCTGGCGCATGCCGCCGCCGCCGTACAAGGAGGCGTGGCGGCTGCGGCCGCCGGGCGGGGGCGCCGGCTGCGCGGGGCGGCGGGAGCTTTGGCCGGAGCGGGGCGACGCGCCGGCGGCGGGCGCGCGAGCGGGCGGCGGCAGCGGCCGCCGCTGCTGCTGCACCTGCCGCCGCTGCGTCACGCGCCCGCCGGCCGGGCCGCACGGCGGCAGGTCCCACAGCAGCTCCTCGAGGTCGGCCATGCCGAGCTTGGCGCTGCGGGCCGCGGCGGCCGCGGCCGCGGCGCCCAGGTCGCCGAAACCAGAGGGCGGCGAAAAAGGGCGGCCGCCGCCGCCGCCGCCGCCGTTTCCGCCGCCGCCGCCGCGCGCGCGGGGGCGCCAGCGCGGGTCGTCCGCCAGCTCCTCCACGTCGCGCCCCGTGGCCTCGGCCGCCTCCTCGAGCGCCTGCACGGCCTCGACCACCTCCTCGACCCCCCTCGCGCCCGGCAGCGCCGCGCCCCCGAACGCGCGCTCCGTCGCCCGGCGGACGCCCGGCGGGACCGCCGCCATGAGTTTTGCCAGGTCGGCACGCCGGCGGCGCAGGCGCGCCTGCTGCTGCTGCGGGGTGGCCGCGGCAGGGGGCGGCGGCGGGGGCGGCGGGGGCGGGGGCGGGGCGGCCCCGGCCGAGGAAAAGGCCGCGGCGCCGCCGACGCCGCCGCCGCGGGAGGAGCGGCGCGACCGCCGCCGCCCCGCGGGCCCGCCGCCGCTGCCGTTTCCGCCGTTTCCGCCCCCCCCGTTTCCGCCGCCTGAGCGCTTGGCCCAGCTGACCTGGTAGTCGTAGGGCGCGCCGCCCGCCCCCGTGCCGCCCAGCCAGTCGTGGAAGGGGCTGCCGCCGCGCCGGCGCGCGGGGCGGTAGCCCCTGGCGCCGCCCTCGTCCTCGTCCGCGTCGTCGTCGGCCTCGTCCTGGCTGTCGGGCGGCGACGGGCGCGCTGGCGCGCCAAAGCCGCCGCCAAACCCGTCGCCGCCGAACCCGCCGCCGCCGCCGCCGCCCCACCCGGCGCGCCGCGCGGCCCCGCCCCAAGAAAAGTACTCGTCGGACGCCCGCCCGTCCGCCCGCTCCCCCGGCGGCCCGGCCGGGCCCGCGAAGCGGTCGTCCCACCCGCGCCCCGCGAAGGAAGAGGACCTGGACGAGGACGAGGCGGCTGCCGCGCGGGCGCGCGCGGCCGCCGCCGCCGCCCCCCGCCGCGCGCAGTCGTCGTGCCGCGCGCGCCGCAAAACGTCCGAGAGTGTCTCGTAGGCCGCCACGCACCGCAGAAACTCTTCGTCGCCGCCCGTCGACGCGTCGTCGCGTCGGACGTCCGGGTGGAGGCGCAGGGCGCGGCGGCGGTAGGCGCGCTTGATGTCGGCCTGGGTGGCGGACGGGGCGACGCCGAGCACGTCGTAGGGGCAGAGGCTGCCGCTGTCCTCAGAAAAGGAGGAAAAGGAGGAGGACGAGGCGGCGCGCGCACGCGGTCGGCGGCGGCGTTGCGGCGTCGGCACGGCGGCGGCGGCGGCGGCGGGGGCGGCGGCGGCGGCGGCGGCGGCGGGGGGTGCTGCCGTTCTTGTCGTTGGTCCGCCGCGAACCCGCGCCGTCGAGGCGGCGCCACCACCGCTTCGCCGCAGCAGCATCGGCGTCACGTTGTTGTTGCTGCGTCGGTTGTGAAAGACCCGACTTGGTGATTTGCGATTCGTTCAAATCCTCACGTGTTCTGTGTCCTCAGCAGAGGGTCGCCATCGTCGGGATTGTTCGATGTCGATTGTCGGAGACTGGGACGTCGTGTTGATTGTGATTGCGAGCTGCTCTCTGTTGGACATCGTCGCCAAATCCGTTTCATGGAGGGGTTTTCATCCGTCGTCGTTCCCAAGGAACGAGACACGACATCAAACGCACAACACACACACACAACGCAGAGATTCTCACACACCACTGACCTGCATCGACATTACCTCACACCAGCCCCCACAGCGATTCAAAGCAGACAGCGACGAAAGAGGGAGACGCACAAGCACTCAGAGCAGCAAGAGAGAGGGAGGCTGGAGAGGAGCAGCAGCCGCCCGCCATGGCGCAGCAGGGAGCAGGGAGCGACGATGCTCTCCTCCCGATCGCCGTCCTAATGTGAGGGATTCGCCAGGCGGTGGCCTGCGTGTGGGCGCGCGTCGCAAAACAAGCAGCAGAAGGGGCCCTCGACACGCTCGCTCACGGTTTGTTGACCGCGCGCGCGCGCACAGAGAGGCACGCCCCTCTTCGCGGTGCGCGCGTGCCGGGTCTACACTCGGACGTGACGCGGCGCTGCGGCGTTTGGAGCTCGGGCGCTCCAGCCGACGCCCGAAAGGGGAAACCAAAAGGCTCATTTCCCCCCGAAAAACCAAACCAAAAACCAAAACCCAAAACACAGCGACGAGCTGAAGAACGAGGACCCCATCCGCCGCCTCAACTCGATCCAGCGCCTGTCCACCATCGCCCTGGCCCTGGGCGAGGAGCGCACCCGCAACGAGCTCGTCCCATTCCTGACCGAAAACTGCGACGACGAGGACGAGGTGCTGCTGGCCATGGCGGAGCAGCTCGGCGACTTTGTGCCGTTCGTCGGCGGCCCCGCGCACGCGGCCTGCCTGCTGCCGCCGCTGCAGGCGCTGGCGACGGTCGAGGAGACGGTCGTGCGCGACCGGGCGGCCGAGGCGCTGTGCAAGGTGTGCGAGCAGCTGCCGGAGGCTCAGGTGGCGGAGCACTTTGTCCCCGTGATCAAGGTGAGACGACTGAGGAGAGAGGCGGGCGCGGCGGCGGCGGCGCCCCCGAGGCGCCGTCCGTACGTCCTCTCGCCCTTCGCTCTCTCGACTCATTCGCCTTTTTCCATTCGACACACGCCGGCCCACCCACGCAACAACACCAAAACCAAACAAAACAGCGCCTCGCGGGCGGCGACTGGTTCACCGCGCGCGTCTCGAGCTGCGGCCTCTTCCGCGCCGCCTACGCGCGCCTGCCGGCCTCGGCCGCTGCGCCGCGGCAAGAGCTGCGCGCGCTGTTCGGGCGGCTGGCGGCCGACGAAACACCCATGGTGCGGCGCGCGGCCGCGTCGAAGCTGGGGGCGTTCGCCAAGGCGGTCGAGCGCGAGGCGGCCGCCAAGGAGCTGCTGCCGCTGTTTACGGCGCTCACGCGTGACGGTGAGGAGACGAGGAGGGGACGGGGAGGAGGGACGACGGGGACGACGACGGGGACGACGACGACGACGACGACGGGGACGACGACGACGACGACGACGACGACGACGACGACGACGACGACGACGACGACGACGACGACGACGAGGAGGAGGAGGCAGCGATCTCTTTTGCTTCCTTGTGTCCTTGCGTGCTTTGCTGCGCAGTCGTGCTTGTCCCCGGACGGGCCACCAGGCCCCCCCCCAAGGAGAGCGACCGCCCGCGCCCATGCCGCCGCTCCGTCCTCCCTCGATCGTCCGTCGCCCCCCGCTCACTGGCCCTCCCCCCCCCGCGCCCCGCGCCCCGCCCCTTCCTCCCAACCTCCACAATCCAAAACCAAACGCCGTCAAAAACGCAACAGACCAGGACTCGGTGCGCCTCCTCGCCGTCGAGTCGTGCGGCGCCTTCGCCACCGCCCTCCCGCGGCCCGACGCCGCCTCCTCCCTACTGCCCGTGGTGCAGGCCTTCGCCGCCGACAAGAGCTGGCGCGTGCGGTACAACGCCGCCGCGCAGCTGGCGCCCCTCGCCGAGGCCCTGGGCCCCGAGGCCGCGGCCGCCGAGCTCCTGGCCCCCTTCCTGGCGCTGCTGCGCGACCCGGAGGCCGAGGTCCGCATCGCCGCCGCTGCAAAAGTGGCCGCCTTTGCGCGGCTGCTCCCGGCCTCGGCCGCCCTCGAGGGCGTCGTGCCCGCTGCGCGCGAGCTCGCCGGCGACGCCAGCCAGTTTGTGCGCGCGGCCCTGGCCTCCGTGGTCATGGAGCTGGCCCCGATGCTGGGCAAGCAGGCCACCGTCGACCACCTCGTCCCTGTCTTCCTGGCGCTCCTGCGCGACCCCTACCCGGACGTCCGACTGAATGTGATCGCGAGGCTCGACCAGGCCAGCGCCGTGGTCGGCGTCGACCTGCTCGCGCAGTCGCTGCTCCCGGCCGTCGAGGAGCTCGCCGAGGACAAGCACTGGCGCGTGCGCCTGGCCATTCTCGAGCACGTGCCCCTGCTGGCGGCGCAGCTGGGCGGCGAGTTCTTCCAGGAGAAGCTCGGGCCGCAGTGCCTCCGGTGGCTGGGGGACCCCGTGGCGGCCGTGCGCGACGCGGCGACGCGGGCGCTGCAGCGGGTGGCGGCGGAGTTCGGCCCTGAGTGGACAAAGACGCACCTGGTCCCGCCCGTGCTCGGGATGATGTCGGGCGAGGGCGCCGGCATGGGGGGCGCGCTGGCGGGCGGGAACGCGGCGGCGGCGCAGCAGCAGGAGCAGCAGGGCGGCGCGGCGATGATGGCTGGGCTCGGCGGGCCCGGCGCGGGCGGCGGCCTCGGCGGCGACGGCGACGACGGCGCGCCGGCCGGCCCGCCGCTCACGGCCGCGCAGCACTACCTGTACCGCATGACCCTGCTCGGCGCGGCGGCCGCCCTGGCCGCGCACGTCCCCCGCGACGTCCTGGGCGGCGAGCTCCTCAGCGCGGTCGCGGGCCGCGCGGACGACGCCGTGCCAAACGTGCGCTTCTGCGCCGCAAAGGCGCTCGAGCGCGTGGCGCCGCTCTTGGCGCGCGAAGCGCCGCTGGCGCTCGAGCGGAGCGTGCGCCCCTGCCTGGCGCGCCTGTGCGAGGACGGGGACGCGGACGTGCGCTTCTTCGCGACGCGGGCGCTGGCGGCGTGCGACGCGGCGGCGGCGACGGCGGCGCACTGAAGGGGAGGGATGCGAGGGAGAGGGGGGGGGGGAAGTGCGTGCGGGTGTCTCCGCGCGCGCGCGCGTTCGCTCGCGCGCGCGTTCGCTCGCTCGCTCGCTCGCTCGCTCGCCTTCTCTTTTTGACGCCGGCGCTCGCCGCCCTTTTCGCCGCCCCCATTTTTACCCCCGCTTCCTTCTGTAAGACGCAAACTAACCATCGAGATTGGCCCAGCATTAGACTCTGCGCGCGCGTGATCACGTTACTGACGCGTGCAGCCCGCAAAACACGCAAGCCATCGGCGGCGGCGGCCGCGGACGGGGCGAGATGCCAAGAGCAAGGGCTCGCTGCCGTCGTCAACGCCGCCGCCGTCGCCGACGTCGGCGCCCAAGATGCCCGCCCTCCTCCTCCCCAGATTCCGAAGACTGCCCCTCTCTATCCCTCCACGCATAAACATCTCCGAAAAGCATGTCGTCCATGCTGGCCTCCACGTCGGCGCGCGCCGCGTCCGGCCGCGCGGCCACCACCAGCTGCAGGAGCGCCTCTCCTCCTGTCCTCTCCCTCGGCCCTGCCGCGCACGGCGCGCTCGCGCGGTCGCGGAGAGCGACCGATGCGTCGCCCCTCGCCTCCGCCGACCTGGTCGCCGCCGGCGCCGCCTACGCGCGCTACTGGGCGCGCGGGCGCCGCGGGAGTGGACGTGAGTTTGCTTTTTGAAGCAAGAAAGAGGGAGGGGAGGGGGCGAGGGGGGAGGGGGTCCTCGCATCGTCCTCTCCCGCGCCGCGTCACACAACTCACGCGCCATCCCAACCCCCCCAATCCACGACCAACAAACAGGCATGCGCTGCCGCGCCGCGGCCACCGACGCCGACATCCTCGACCTCACCGAGGAGAACGTGGAGAAGGTGCTCGACGAGGTGCGCTTCCCTTCGTTTTGCTCGGCGTCGTCTCGCGTCGCCGGGCGCCGGCGGCGCTCGCCTCCTTCCTCCCCGCCGCCCGCGCGAGCCCGCGTCCCGTCCTTCTCCCGCCGCGCCTTGTTTTGCCCACCAAAAAAACCCCACTGTACAACCAAACCCACAACCCCAAACGAATCAACAGGTCCGCCCCTACCTGATGGCCGACGGCGGCAACGTCGAGCTGGTCGAGGTGGACGGCCTGGTGGTCAAGCTCAAGCTCAAGGGCGCGTGCGGCTCGTGCCCGTCGAGCCTGACGACCATGACCATGGGCATCAAGCGGCGGCTGATGGAGAAGATCCCGGTGCGTTTTTGGTCCTCCGTTCCTTTCGTGGCGCCGTCTTGCACCCTTATCTCGCGCCGTTTTTCTGGCGCCGGCGCCCGGCGTCGCGGCGTCGTCGTCCCGTTTCTTCCGACGCCCGTCCGTCGCCGCCCTCTCTCTCTCTCGCCTGCTCTCTCACGCAAAAAACATCCTTTCCCCTCCCCCCCCCCACCATAACCACCCCCCCAACCACACCCCCCCCCGCCAAACGACCCCCCCCCCCCTTTGCAGGAGATCCTCGAAGTGGAGCAGGTCATGGATGAGGAGGCCATGGGCCTCGAGCTCACCGCCGCCAACGTCGACGCCGTGCTAGGGGAGATCCGCCCTTACTTGGTGGGCACGGGCGGCGGCGAGCTGTCGTGCGACGCGGTCGAGGGGCCGATCGTGAAGGTGCGCATCACGGGCCCGGCCGCGAGCGTGATGACGGTGCGGGTGGCGGTGACGCAGAAGCTGCGGGAGCGCATCCCGCGCATCGCGGCGGTGCAGCTGGTGTGATTGAGCGGAAGCGAGGGGGACGGGCCCTTGTTTTTCGGCGAGGGGGCGCGCGCGCCGTCGCTCGTCCGTTCAAACGACGGGGCGCGGTCTTCTCGCGCTGCTGTCGAGAGGGGGACGGCGCTTGTGTATACTAGTCACGCCTGATTGCAACAACACCAACACAACGCCTGCGCTCCGAGAGCATCAGGCCTCGCGTCTACCCTCTCGCCGGAAACAAAAAGCGAAAAAAAACGATCGTTTCAAAAAACCAAGAGAGCAACCGCGACGCACACACACGCAACAGTTGTCCACTCCCCCAACCCAAGATGGCGCGCGGCGGCGACGACGACGACTACGGCGGCGGCGGCAGCGCGCGCGCCGCCTCGCGCCGCAAGCGCGTCAAGGCGGAGGAGGAGGATTCGGACTTTGAAGGGGCGCAGGCACAGCGCCAACGCCCTTCCGCCCGCAAGCGCGCGCCTCCCGCCGCGTCCGCCGCGCGCGCCAAAAAGAAGGCGCCCGCGCGCGGCCAGGCGCCCGACACCGACGACGAAGACGACGACGACGGCTTTGCGACGGCGGCCGAGGACAGCGACGACGACGACGACGCCCGCGCGGTCGCCGCGCGCCCCGGCAAGCGCGCGCGCCGCCCGAGCGCGGCCGCGACCGCCGCCGCCGCCGCCCTGATGACCACCGAGGACGACGACGAGGAGGCGGGCGCGGGGGCCGCGGCCGCAGGGCGCAACCGCAAGCGCAACGGCAACGGCAACGGCCGCCAGGACGACGAGGACTTTGTCGACGCCAAGGAGGAAGAGGAGGACGAAGACAACGGCTCGGCGCCGTCGTCGTCGGTCGAGCTGGCCGACGAGCAGGAGGACGAGGAGGACGAGGAGGAGGAGGAGGACGACGACGATGGCGGCGACGCGCGCCGCAAGAACAAGGGGAGCAGCCAGAAGACCAAGAAAAAGACGGCTGCGGGTGCGGCGGCGGCGGCGCGCCGGCCGGCGGCGGCGGCGGCGGCGGCCGCCGGGCCCCCCCAGCGCGCGCTGACGGCTGCGGACCTGAGGCGCCACATCGCCGACTCGGACGGGGTCGAGGCGTTCAAGGCCGCGGACGACCGCCCGCTCAAGTCCCTCCTGACCCACTACAAGTCCGCGGAGACCGAGGCGAGGAGCCGCTTCCAGGGCGGCGCGGCCGCCGCTACCGGCGGGCGCGGCGGCGGCGCGCGCGGCGGCCGCGGCGGCGGCCGCGGCGGCGGCGGCGTCGCCACCCTCGCCGACGACGACCTCGACGCCATCGGCGCCCGCGTCGCCCGCTACGCCCTCTTCAAGTGGCACCGTGACCCGGGCGCGCCCATCCGCCGCGCCGAGCTCGCGCGTGAGGCACAGGCGGAGCACGCCAAGTCAAAGGCGGCGCCGCGCCTGCCGGCGGTCGGCATCGCGATCGCGCAGCACCTGCTGCTGCGTTCGGCCGGGCTGGAGCTCCGGGGCCTGGAGAAGCTGCAGCCGACGGCGGTGCCCGCGCACCTGGCGGGCGGGGCGGGCGGTGGGGGCGGCGGCGGCGGCGCGTCGGCGGCGGCGGCGGCGGCGCTGGCGCGCGCGGCGGCCGGCGCGGCGCGGCGCGCGGGCGCGGCCGGCGGCGGCGGCGACGACGACGAGGCCGGCGGCGGCGGCGGCGCCGTCGCGCACTACGTCCTGCGCTCGGCCCTGCCCGCCCGCATGCGCCGCGCCTTCGTCGACAACCCGCACGACGACGCCAAGCGCGGCTTCCAGGCCGCCGTGCTCGCGCTGGTGCAGCTGAACGGCGGGTCGATGGAGAGCCCCGAGCTGTGGCGCCACCTGGCGCAGCTTGGCCTGCGCTCGCGGGTCACGGGCGCGGCGGCGGCGGCGGCCGAGGGCGCGGCGCCCGGGGCCGGGGTCGGCGGGGGCGGCGGCGCGGCCGGCGCCGGCGCCGCCGGGCGCGCCGGCATGGGCGCGCTCGACGCCAAGGCGCTGCTGTCGGAGATGGAGCGCTGCCGGCTGCTGATCTCGGCGCCGCTGCCGGCGCCACCGCCGGGCAGCACGGCGGCGGCCGAGGCCGAGGACGCGGCGGCGGCCGGCCTCGGCGCGCCGCGGGTGTACGAGTGGGGGGAGGCCGCGGCCACGTTCGGCGGCCTGACCGCGGGCGACGGGGGCAGCGGCGCCGACGCGGTCAAGGGCTTTGCCGAGGCGCAATTCCAACAGGTGCGGCGGGCGGCGGGAGGCGGCGGCGGCGGCGCGGGGGACGAGGGGGACGAGGACGGCGGGGGCGGCGACGACGGGCACGACGGGGAATATGGGCTGAACGGGGGGGAGTGAGCATCGGCATGCGCCGTCCAACCCCTTGCGACCCTCGTCGTCGTCCTTCTCCTCCTTTCACCGCCGCCCCCCCCGCCCTCGACCGCGGGCTCGGCCACTTTTAATTAGTTTTGGCGGCGACCGGCGGAGGGCAAGCGTGGAGCGAGCGACGACGAGGAACGGCGGGTCGGCGCCGCGCCGCCGTTTTCCGACGGGTGATTATCCCGCCCGCCCCGCTTACGGCGCGCGCACGCCATTGTCCTACGCATCGTCTTCATCATCCGCATCTCCAGCCCCAAATGCAACAGCAACGGTTTTTCTCGTCACATCAAAAACAGGGGATGGCGGGCCGCTGCTGGTAAGGGAGGAGGAGGAGGCGAGACGGCCGAAACCACAACCGCCAATCATGCGAGCGGCGCGAGTCTCTCCCGCCCCGGGCGGCCGGCGCCCAATCGGCGCCTCTCAGCGCCTGCATCCGCGCGGGCCGCGCGCGCCCCTTTCCCTCGGGTCGCCGCCGCGGTGGCGGCTGGCGGCAGCGACGGTGGCCGGCGGCGGCGGCGGCGGCGGAGCGGGCCGGCGGCGACCGTGCGCGCCCGCCGCGTGGCAGCAGCATCAGGGGCCGACCGAAGTTGCCGCCTCTCCGCCGCCGCCGCCGCCCCAACAATACGAAGGGTACTACTACTACCACGACGAACCCCCTACGGGCCAGGGCCCGCCGCGGTACGAGTACCGCCCGCCGCCGCCGCCCCAGTGGCAGCAGCCTTACGAGGGCGCGCGAGCCCCCGCCGCCCCCGCCCGCAAGGGAACCAAACAGGCGGCAAGAGGGGGCGGCGGCCTCGGCGTGCTCACAGACCCGCTGGCCTTTGCCGTCGCGGCGGTCGCGCTCGTGCTCGGCCTGGCCGTCGCGCTGTACCTGAATGCGCACCCGCCCGACGGCGCGGGCGTCAGGGCCTGGCTCGCGGGGGCGGCGGCGGCGGTCGCCGGCGGCGGCGGCGGGGGGGACGGCGGCTCCGCCCCGGCCTCGCGTTTGCGCGAGGCGGCCGAGCGCGCGGGGCCGTCGCTCGCCGCTGTCGGCGCGGCCTTGTGGCGATGGTCGGTCTGGGTCTGCGCGCTGTCCGGCGCGCAGCTGGCGCGCGCGTGCGCCCACGTGGCCCAGGCCCCGTGGCCCGCCGAGCGCGTGGGCGCCGCCGCCCTCGGCGCCCTCGCCGCCGCCCTCGCCGCCTCGCTCGCCGCGGCGCGGCGCGCGCGCCTCGCCGGCGCCGCCGCCGCGCGCTCGGCGCTCGCGCGCGAGCGCGACGCCGAGCTCACTGCCGCCCTGGCCGCACTGAGCGACCCGCGCCACCAGGTCCCGCCGCTCCCCGGCCAGCCCGCCCCGCCCGCGCTGCCGGCCCCCGGGTCGCGCGCCGCGGCCGAACTGCGCGCGCGCGCCGTCCGCGTGCGGTCGGTGCTGGACGCGAGGCTGGCGGCGCAGCGGGACGCCGAGGGGCGCCTGGGCGGCGCGGCGCTCGAGCTCGCGGCGTGGCGGCGGCGCGCGGTCGAGGCCGAGGCGCGCGCGGCGCAGGCGGAAGCGGAGGGGCGCGCGGCGCAGGCAGAAGCCGAGGCACGCGCTGCGCTGCTGCTCTCGGGCGACGACGGGTTGAGCAGCGGGGAGGACGCCGACTCCGACGCCGACGACGACGACGCCGACCGGCAGGAGCAGGAGCGGCTGCACCAGCAGCAGGATCAGGAGCTCGAGAGGTGCTTGGCCGAGGCGCGCGCCGCCGACGAGGAGGAGGAAGAGGCGAGGCGGCGGCGGCAGCGCGAGAAGGACGCGGAGCTGGCCGCGCTCGCCGCCGCCGCCAGCGCCGCCGCCGACGAGGCCGCGGCCGCCGAGGCCGCGGCCGAGGCCGCCGAGGCCGCCGAGGCCGCCGAGGCGCGCGCCGCCGGGCGGCTGGCCCGGCAGCAGGAGGAGCACGACCGGCTCGCGCAAGGCCTGCGCTCGGCGCTCGCGGCCGCGGGCGCGCGCGTCGCCGAGCTCGAGGCGGCGGCGGCGGCGACGGCGGCGGCGGCGTCGGCGGCAGACGAGCGGCGGGCCAGCGAGCAGCGGCAGCGGCAGCAGGAATGGGCCGGGGCGGAGCAGAGGGCCGAGTCGGCCCGCAGGGACGCCGAGGCGGCCGCCGCCCGGGCCTTAGACCTGGCGGAGAAGCTTGAGGCGGCCGAAGCGCGCCTCGCGGCGGCCGGGCGGGCGGGGGCCGAGGCCGAGCTCAAGGCAGCCGCGGACCGCGAGGCGGCGGCGGCCGCCGAGGGCGCCGCGGCCGACGCGGCCGCCGCCGACGCCCACGCCGAGGCTGCCGCGGCGGCGGCAGCGGCAGCGCTCGAGGCCAAGGCCGCCGAGGCGGGCGAGATGGCCGGCGAGCTTGAGCGCGCGCGGGCGACCATGGCGGCGCTGTCCGACGCCCTCGAGGCGGCGGCGGCGGCGGCGGCTGGGGGCGCCTCTCTGCAGCGGGAGCGGGGGCAAGAGGTTGCCGAGGCCGCCGCCACCGCCGCCGCTGCCGCCGCGGCCTCCGAGGACGCCGCGCGGCGCGAGGCCGGCCTGCGCGCCGCCGAGGCCACGGCCGAGCTCGCGGCGCGCCTCTCGGCCGAGGCCGCGGCGCGGGAGGAGGCCGCGGCGTCGGCGGCGGGGCTGGCGGCGGCGGCGGCGACGGCGGCGGCCGCTGCGGACGAGCGCGCGGCGCAGCTCGAGCTCGCGGGGGCGGAGGCGCGGAGCCGCGCCGCGCGCCTTGAGCGCGAGGCCGCGCGGTCGAGCGAATGCCTGGCCGCGGCCGAGGCGCGCGCGGACGACCTTGCGGCGCGGCTGCAGCGGGCGGCTGAGGCCGAGGCGGAGTTACGCGCCGCGGCGGCGGCACAAGTGGCGGCGGCGGCACAGGCAGCGGCGGCGGCTGAGGCGGAGGCGGAGGCGGAGGCGGCGGCAGAGGCCGCCAGGGCCGACAAGGCCGAGACCGCCCTGGCCGCTGCCGTCGCTGACGCTGCCGCCGCGGCGGCAGAGGCGGAGGCAGAGGCGGCAGAGGCAGCAGCGGCCGCAGAGGCAGCGGCGGCGGCAAAGGGTGCGGCGGCGGCAGAGGCGGCGGCGGCGGCAGAGGCGACGGCAGCGGCAGTGGCGGCGGCGGCGGCAGAGGCCGCCAGGGCCGACGAGGCCTTGGCCGCCTTGGCCGCCGCCGTCGCTGACGCTGCCGCCGCGGCGGCAGAGGCGGAGGCGGCTGCAGAGGCCGAGGCGGGTCTGCGCGCCGCCGCGGCGGCAGAGGCGGCGGCGGTGGCAGAGGCGGCGGCAGCGGCAGAAGTGGCGGCGGCGGCATCGGCCGCCAGGGCCGACAAGGCGGAGGCCGCCTTGGCCGCCGCCGTCGCTGCCGCTGCCGCGGAGGCGCGCGAATCCGCTCAAGCCCGCGTCTCGGCCCTCGAGGAGGAGCGGGCGGCGGCCGCAGCTCGCTCCGACGCGGCCGAGGAGCAGCGCGACGCCGCCGCGGGGGCGGCGGCCGCCGTCGTAGCCGCCGCCAGGGCCGCCGCCGAGCGGTCCTCCGAGGCGCGTCGCGCCGACCTCGCCGCCGAGCGGGACGCGGGGTCGCGGCGGCTGGCGGCGGCAGAGGGGCGCGCGGCGCGAGAGGCGGCCGACGGGCGCGTGCGGCTCTCGGCCGCCGAGGCCGAGGCCGGGCGGCTGCGGCGCGAGCTGGCGGACGCCAAGGAGGCGGCGGTCGCGGCCGGCTTGGCCGCCGCTCGCGCCGCCGCCGCCGCTCCTGCTCCCGCCGCTGCGAGCGCCGGCGGCGCCGGCGGCGGCAAGTCCGGCAGCAACGGCGGCGCCGCGGTTTTGGCGGCGGCCCTCGCCGCCGCCCCTCCCACTTCTGCCGCCGACGGGCCAGCGGTGGCGACCGCCGTCGCGGCTCTGCTCACGGGGAGCGGGAGCGGGAGCGGGAGCGGGAGCGGGAGCGCGCCGACCGCTGCCAGCCCCGCGGCCTGCGCCCGCGTCGTCGCCGAGGCCGAGGCCGGCGCCGAGGCCGACGCCTCGACCTCGTCCTGGGGGGCGTATCTGGACCGCTACCTCCCCGCCGGCGCCGCCGGGGGCGCGGTCGTGGGCGCGTCCTCGGGCGTGTGGGCGCAGCGCGGCGCCTTCCCGGCCGTGACGGCCGAAGAGGCACGGGAGCTGCTGCTCTTGCTCCAGACGAAAGGGGACCGCGGCAGCGGCAATGGCGGCGGCGGCGGCGGCGGCGGCGGCGGGGGCGGCGGGCCAAGGGCGGCGTCGCGGGCGCCGCCGCCGCTCGTCGTGACGCTCGGCGGCCGGCCGTTCGCGGTCGCCGCCGGGGCGCCGGGAGGCGGCGCGGCCACGCTCCTGGAGCAGGGAGGGGAGAACAGCCCGCCGCCGGCGCTGCTGCCGCCGCCGCCGCCGGCGGCCGAGACAAGGCTGCGGCTGCGGCTGCCCTCGCTGCCGTTTTCGGGCGCGCGGGCGCCGGCGACCTCTCCGCCGTCGCCGCCGGGCGCCGTCGTCCGCCTGGCGTCTGCGTCGGGGGACGTGCTCGTCGTTGGCTTATTTGACGCCGCCTCCTCGCGGCGCGAGCGCGAGGCGGTCGAGCGCGCCGTGGCCGAGCTGGCCGAAGCGATCGCGGCCGTGGGGTTTTGACGGCGGCGTCGGGGACGGCGAGGAAACGCAAAAAGCGCTCCCCTTTTCGGTCGCTCGCGCCACGGAAAACTTTTCCGGGAAAAGGCCACCGGCCTCGCCAAGGGGGGTCGGCCCCTGCCCGTTGCCGGACACACGCTGGAAAATGAGCGCGATTTGTTCTTTCGTAGAACTAGAACCGTGAAATGTTCGGGGACTCACGCGTCAGACATGATTCAACATGTGTTTGGGATTCTTGGGAATTTTTGTCAGCTTCGCGCCGGAAAAGCTTTTTCGGCCCCCTCTCTGCAAATGCCCCCCCTTCCCCCC
>Ga0335398_10001805_pt1 | contig 35413 bp, 32 predicted proteins | sample BON03_FD_205742 | JGI IMG/M metagenome (GOLD analysis project Ga0335398, IMG submission 205742) | Freshwater microbial communities from Lake Bonney liftoff mats and glacier meltwater in Antarctica - BON-03 (spades assembly) (version 2) | ecosystem: Environmental > Aquatic > Freshwater > Ice >... | reverse complement strand
CGATCAACGCTCGGCACGCGGCCCCTTGGGATCCGTCGCCTGCTGGAGATTTCTCAAACTATCTGTTCAACTTGGTTTACAGCTCAACAAATCTTTGTGGTGACGCCTTCTACAGCTGCGGCAAAATCCTGAACCTAATTTTCTTTATTGGATTCTTGATTGTCGTTTTCATAATTGCGGTCAGGTTTCTGAACTACTGGGTTGCCCTGGCATTTACAGTCGCGGCCGGCCTGTCTCCGATTTCGGTCTACACATCCATGTTCCTTCCAGAGTCGATGTATTTCTTCATGATCAGCCTGGTGTTCTTGGCCGTCCTGAAGGCTGCTGAGAGCTACGCCTGGAAAGACTGGGGCCTGGTTGGAATCCTGATTGGTGTGGCGTCGCTCGTAAAACCGCACGCATGGCTATCGGCAATCGCCATTGGTATTTTCTTAGTTGTGCTGGGTCTCACTCAAGCTCGTCATAGATTCAAGCCGTTGTTCAAAGCAGTTGGCGCGATTTCACTTGGGGCGGTTCTTGGCCGCATCGTGATTGGCTTTGCGGTTGCGGGGCCTAGGGCTCTGGACTTTTTCGGTATTTACCTGAACGCGGACACCATCAGTAAGGTTGCCGACGGCGTCCCCGCTCAAGCTGCGGATGCAATTTCGCCCGTTGGAAGCTCGCCGGTGAACGGGGTAATTTCACTCTTCGGAACTCAGCTAAACGTTCACGTTCTCACTTTGGTTGCACTCATTGGCATTGCAATAATTGGCTTGATAGTTGGCCTAATTGAACTCATAAGAACCCAGCAGCTTACCCCTGTCACTTCGCTATCACTTTTCATGTTCATTTGGCTGGTCAGTTTGGTCATCGAGATCATCATGTTTACCGGCTGGATTACCGGTTTGGGCGATGACCATACCGGCCGAGTTTTGTCGCGTTATTACGACTTTTTGTTTGTTTTCGTCCCACTAGCTGGACTCGTGGTTCTAAGTTCGAAGTTTGCCGCCGAAACAAAAGTTTGGATCCGTATACCTCTGGCCGGGCTCTTCCTGATTCTCCTTACACCGGCCTTTACCGGGTTCTTTGGAAGTCTGGAAATTCAAATTGCTGACGCGCCGAACCTAGCTGGTCTCGTAGTAGATCTCGATGTGTTCAACGCTGTAGCGATGATTGGTTTTTTGGCCCTGCTGGTTTTTGCCTTCCAGCCAAGGTTCTCCCCTTGGGTATTTGTGCTGCTCTTACCGGCAACGATGATTGCAACCGGCTTCACAATTCAGGGCGAGTACCAAAGAATTCGTGGTGACCTAAATCCTCAAGACGTTGCGGGTAAATATTTGAATCAGAACCTAAGTGATGCTGAGATTGACGCAACTTGGATTATCGCCACCTCAAGGTTCGAAGCAACTAACGTTGCGATCTGGGCGGATTCCGCCACTGTTCAATACGACCTCTTCGCGCCTGGTGGCGTGCTGGACACTAGCTTGATCCCTGAGGGTAGTCAGTATGTTCTAGCAACCGGAGGATTGTCAGTTGTTGGGGACTTCGAAGAAACCATCACCGGTGATGGCTACATCCTCTACAAGTTGAAGTAGGAGCTTCTCTTGAGGATCTTGTTCCTGCATGAGGTGAACTACCTCACAAAGCCGATTTTCGAAATGCACGAATTTCCTGAGCATCTAGCTGCGCTGGGTCACGAAGTTGGTTTCGTGCAGTTCCCTGAGAATTTAACAAGGGCTGAATTAGCGGGTACTCCATACAAACAGCCCATTTCTGGAAGAGTTCTTGACGACGTGAGCTTGACTCTTTACACGCCAAAAGCACTTTCAGGGGGTCTGAATGGCCGACTGCTCACGGTTCTGACTTTTAGGAAGCAATTCAGAAACATTCTGCAGGACTTCAAGCCAGACGTTGTGGTCAGCTTTGCCGTTCCCACTTCGGGATGGCAGGCGCTAAGTGTTAGTAAGAAGTCAGGAATACCATTCGTTTTTCGAGCTTTGGACGTGAGCCACAAAATTAGAAAGTCGATTTTTTCACCGCTAATTGCATTAGCCGAACGCTTCATCTACCGAAATGCAGACTGGGTTTCGGCTAACAATCCGGCGATGCTCGACTACGTACTGGAGAACGGTGGCAGCGAAGACAGGGCCGGGGTCAATTTTCCATCACTTGATCTAGTGCACTTCACTACGGACAGAGAAGGCGTAGCCTTCCTTAGGCTTCAACTAGGAATTCCGATTGAGGCCAAGGTTATTCTTTACATGGGAAGCTTTTTTTACTTCTCAGGCCTCCCGGAGGTGATTCGCAGTTTTGCCAAGGAAGCAGCCCATGACGATTACCTCGTCCTTATTGGAGCCGGTGAGCAGGCGCAAGAGCTGGAAGGCATCGTGAATGGCCTCGGTATTCAAGACAACGTTGTGTTCACGGGTTTAATTAGCTTCTCGGACCTGCCGAGATACCTCGCTATTGCTGATGTGGCTATTAATCCTCTAAAGCCATCATTGGTTTCCAACACCGCCTTGCCTAATAAGGTTCTTCAATACATGGCCTCGGGTTTACCTGTCGTGAGCACGAAACTGAGAGGCTTAGAGCTGACCTTTGGTAGCGACCTTCCGGGCCTAATTTTTGAAAAAGACTCATCTGACGTTGCGTCCAGTGCCCTCAGGTTGGCGCACGGAGAATCCAATCTTGAACAGTTAGGCTTGAACAATGCTGTGAAAGTAGCCGAGCTATTTGGGCCCGGGCTCGCAGTGGAATCTTTTGAGGCTCAGCTGCTTGCAATGGTGGGGACTAAATTATGAAGCGCTTGATTGTTCTTGGTGCCAATGGCATGTTGGGCAGTGAAGTTGTACGAGTAGCGGAAGTTAACAGCATTCCAGTTGTTGCAATCTCCAGGGACTCCGAGGTTCCGTTCGAGGCGGAATCAATGGAATTTGAGCAGGTAGCCCGCAAGCTTGGTCTCTCTGAAGCCGACTGGCTAGTGAACTGCATCGGTTGGATTTCGCAAAAGTCATCGGGAGACAAAAGGGAGGACAAGCGACTAGCTGGTCTGCTAAACACTTCCTTGCCTGCTCAGATTTCAAAGGCCAAAGCCCAACTGGGCTTCAACTGGATTCAGATAGCCACCGATTGCGTTTTCAAGGGAGATCGGGGCAACTACTCGGAGAGTGACACCAAGGATGCCATTGATCTTTATGGCCTGTCAAAGATTGCTGGCGAGGATCTTTCGCAAGGAGCAATTCAGATTCGCTGTTCCATAGTCGGGAGAGATACCAGAACTAGTTCCGGTATCTACTCTTGGTTCAAGTCTGCCGCTTCAACAGGACCAGTAAATGGGTATTTCAACCAACATTGGAATGGGGTGTCCACCACCGCATTTGCCCGGCTATCAATCGGCATGCTTAAGAATGACTGGACTACTCCAGTTACTCAGCATTGGCTCCCACGCGATGCTGTGAGCAAATTTGAATTACTGGAACTCTTTGCTAAATCGTTGGAGTTTGAGCCCAGTGTGGTCGCCCCTGTGCAGGCAAATGACTCCGTGAATCGAATCTTGGCCACAGAGGACCAAAACGCCAGTGACGTATTATGGAAGCTCGCAGGATATTCGAAAATTCCTACGATCGATGAGCTTTGTCAAGAGTTCATAGCTACCGATAGAAAGCTAGGCTCTACTCATGAGCAAAAATAGAGCCGTCAAAGGTTCAGTTGTAACAATCACCGGAGGAACCGGTTCGTTTGGATCGACTATGGCCAAGCACTTACTTGAGCGTGGTGCAGCCGAGGTTCGCATCTTCAGCCGCGACGAGGCAAAACAAGACGCCATGCGTCACGCTATTGCGGACCTGAGGGTCAGGTTTTATTTGGGTGACACTAGAGACCCCGAATCCGTCGAGCGAGTCGTCAGAGGGACAGATCTAATTTTTCATGCTGCGGCCTTGAAGCAGGTGCCATCGGCTGAGTTCTTCCCACTAGAGGCCGTAAAAACAAACATCAATGGCTCTGCCAATGTGCTCAGGTCTGCAATAGAGAATTGCGTAAAGGGAGTTGTTTGTCTCAGTACCGACAAGGCTGTTTACCCTATAAACGCTATGGGCATGACGAAGGCCCTGATGGAAAAAACTGCACAAGCTTTTGCAAGAGACTACTCAGATTCGGACACAACAATCTCCATTACGCGCTATGGGAACGTAATGTATTCGCGTGGCTCCGTGATTCCGCTTTTTATCTCGCAAATCAAGGCCGGCCAACCCATCACAATTACTGACCCGACAATGACCAGGTTCCTAATGTCATTAGCAGACTCTGTTGACCTTGTTGAATACGCATTTGAGCACGCTCAGTCTGGGGACCTGTTTGTTCGCAAGGCCCCGGCCTCAACCATTGAGGTTCTAGCTCAAGCTCTGATTGAACTGTTCGGCAACTCCTCGAATGAGATTCGCCAGATTGGCTTCCGTCATGGAGAGAAGCTCTATGAGTCCCTTCTTGGAACTGAGGAGCGCGCTAAGGCTGAGGACCTGGGTGGCTATTTCCGAGTGCCGCTTGACTCCAGAGACCTGAACTACTCGGTTTACTTTGAAGAGGGCGAGAAACGACCTGTTGAGCTTGAGTCCTATACGTCTCATAACACCGAGCGACTGGACCTCGAAACAACCAAAGAGCTTCTCCTGACTATCCCAGAGCTGCGACAGGAGCTGGGACTTTGAAGAAACTTAAAGTTATCACAATCGTTGGAACTAGGCCTGAAATAATACGCCTTTCAAGGCTTATTCCCAAGCTTGACGAATACACCGACCACATCCTTGTCCACACTGGCCAAAACAGCGACCCGAAGCTCAACGAAGTTTTCTTTGAAGACCTAGAACTGCGACAGCCTGACTATTTTCTGAACGTTGATACTTCGTCAATGGGCTCGGTCATGGGAGATGTTCTAAAAAAATCTGAGGAGGTTTTTCTGAAGGAAAAACCCGATGCGGTAATGATCTTGGGAGACACCAACTCGGCCATCGCGGCCGTTGTTGCAGAGCGAATGCACATTCCCGTGTACCACATGGAGGCAGGCAACCGTTCCTTCGACAACAATGTTCCGGAGGAGCTCAACCGCAAGATGGTTGACCATATTGCAAGCTTCAACCTCCCCTACAACGACTACTCGATGCGGAATCTTCTGGCCGAGGGTATTCACCCCAGGTTTATCCAGAAGACCGGATCTCCGATCCAAGAAATATACGAGCACTACAAAGACAAAATCGCCGCCTCTACTGCTGTCGCAGATCTGGGACTAAGTCCCGGCGGCTACTTTCTCGTCTCGGTACATAGACAGGAAAATGTAGATCTGCCTGAGAGGCTTGAAAAAGTACTCGACTGCCTGGTTGCCGTTCGTGAGAAGTGGAACATGCCGGTAATGGTGTCAACCCACCCAAGAACCAGAGTTCGTCTCGAGGCGCTTGCAAGAAAAGACCTTGAGGGTATTACTTTTCACGAACCATTTGGTTACCTGGACTACAACAAGCTTCAGTTAGAGGCAAAGTGCGTGATCTCTGACTCTGGCACTATCAGCGAAGAGTCATCGATTACAGGCTTCAGCGCGGTGAGCCTAAGAGACTCAATCGAAAGGCCTGAAGCCCTCGACGCAGGGTCCATTATTCTTACGGGGCTCGCTGCAGCATACCTAATTCAGAGCATTGAATGCGAGACCGCTCTCGAGGCAGAGGCCTCCATCCCTGACGGGTATCAGGTCTCGGACTTCTCAAGTCGGGTGATTAAATTCCTCCTCTCAACCTCAAGGAACCACAAAGACTGGAAGGGAATCAGATCGTAGTGTTCTCGGCTGCTTGCGAACAGCGGTCTCCCAATTAACTCTTCTTTAATTAACCTTTCTGTCTTTATGAGCGGGAGTAAGAGATAAAGCTAAACCAGATGAGTTCTTTTCGCTTATGGAATTTTTAGTATTCATCATCCAAACCACACGCACAAATTTGGATTCTCGGAGCTCTTTGGAAGTTTTCCACGGTTGGCCCCGGTATGAGTTCAGTGCCTCTCCAGCAACGAATTATTTCTTACATTTTGCCAGATTGATACGTTCTCCATCCAGAAAAAGGGACTGAGGACTGGTTTTTTACCAAGTAAGCAGTCTAAGAAGAGCTTACTCTTCGTTGAATTGCACCTCATACATCAAGGATTCCGTGAACGTTGTGGTCGACCTCACTTGGTTTTTGTTGAACCATTCGTTCAGATACCACCTCTGCGGTAGCCAAGTCCTAGACGTATTACTGTCCCTCCTTAGTGCTATGGCAGCAAGGAACGAAACAGCACTTTGTGAACCGATAAAGGTTTTCGAACGAGTCATTGCATACAAGTCCGACCAAATGTCAGAAGAGACGTACTCGATATCCCTCCCCTCAGTCCCTTTATTCACTAATTCCATCGCCAAATCGCGAGAGTCAGTGAAGATTTTGATGGGTACATCGTCGCGAACAGCATGTCTAATACTCTTTTCTAACGATCCCCAGGTGATTGATCCGTGGGTAAAGTTGTTAACGTAATCCCCAAGTCGCCAATGGACTGCTACGGAGTCCTCAACTCCTGTCGCTCTTGAAAAATTTGGCAGTCCAGACTGCTCGATTAATTCGGACAAAGTTGACCAAGCTTCCTCAATCACCCGATAATCGCCGGGGTAGCCGACAAGGTGTGCACCTGAGCCAACCTCTCTAAGAGTTTCCAGGGAAATTGTTCCTGTCTTTCTCACTGGAAAGAACCGACGTCCGTTTACCTTTCCTTCGCCTCTCAGTGCCCCCAACGCGAATTGCGCAAGGCCCCAAACTTTTGTCCCTCTCATCCTGTCTCTGACCAACTCACCCATCCGGCTTGAGCTTCCGCTTGACCGAGCAAGATTGCCACTGACATTGGAATAAGAGATGCCCAACTGCTTGGCCGCCTGAGTCTCGAGAAGGGGCCCTACGGCAAATGCAGAAATCTCAGTCCCGATGTCGTAAAATTGGAGATGGGTTTCTACTCCTTTGTTCTCACCCAGCCAAACCGCGTAGCAGACTGCCAGCAGTTGTCCGGCAAGTCCTCCGGGAACGGATATCGTGATTTTTTCAGGGCCTAATTCGCTCATCAGAATTCACTCCTAGCAAAATAAAAAAACAAATTTTCTTAATGGTACATCCTTGGGATTGTTAGAGATGACGAACCACCAGAAAAACAAGGGATTAACTAAAAAGTACAAACTCGAAACAAGTCAAAGCGAAACATTGCGAAAATAAAATTCACCGCGCTCACGATCTAGTCTCTTGGATAGAGAGTCGAAACGAGCGCGCTTGATTCCTAGTGAGCTACCGAAAATAGCGTGCCACGCTTCACACGTGACAGCCTGCAAGGGTAAAAATCAATTCAACAAATCCTATGCACTTTGTCATCGCGAGAAGCTCAAAAACCTCAGTCACCAAAGTTTGCTAAAAAAATCCAGGCCCTACCGCTTCGATTTGCGATGTTAAACAGTTATGAGGGGACCTGACATTCACAAAACTCTGAAGACTGTGCTCTTATTCTTGCATTTTATTCGACATGAATGAAGCGGGATTGGGGGCACACAGTCAGAAATAATTGACCTCCGGGTTTATTTTACGATGAGCTTTGGGTTGTGAGTTTGCAATGATAAAAAAATTTCTTGTGACGAATCACGCAGAGTTTTTCAGTTCTCTTAAATGGTATAGTTCGGCAGGCAGTCCGTTCTAATCCGAATAGGCCCCGAACAGGAACAATGCATCTTTTACGTGGCGAAGTATGAGAGCACAAATCAAGGAGCGATATGTCCCACCACTACAATCCATGGCCGCTGGGATCACTTCCGCGTCAGATGCAAAGACCAGAGCCTCAGACTCTCCTCGAAAAAGGCTACTCTTGGGACGACCCTCGAGACATCGTAGATTTGTTTGAAAATAAGTTAGCTAAATACTCCAATTCTAAGTTTGCAGTATTAACAGACTCTTGCAGCAATGCCCTTTTCTTATCGATGAAATTACGAGAGGTGAGTGGCAGCATCAAGATTCCTGCACAGACATATGTTTCGCTTCCAATGCAAATACACCACGCCGGTGCAACTCCAATTTTTGAAAACAAAGAGTGGTCGGGTCTGTATCAGCTTGGAGACACGGGCATATGGGACTCCGCAGCAAGATTCACAAAAGATATGTTTGTTGGAGGCAGTGCACTCCAATGCCTCTCTTTTCAAATCAAGAAGCGCTTGCCCATTGGCAGGGGTGGCGCTATTTTAACGGACGACCCGGTGGAATACGAAAAGTTGAAATACATGTCTTACGACGGGCGTGACTTGAAGCTCCCTTATGCGAGCGACAAACACGTTAAAGGGTTAGGTTGGCATTTCTATATGACTCCAGAAGATGCTGCACGTGGAATCTTGCTCATGGACATGTTGCCCGAAACTAACCCCGACACCATGACTCACAAACACTACCCAGACTTAAGAAATTGGCCTAACGTGTCGGCACTCTCTTCAAACAATTAGGAGCAATAATGAAAAAAGCTTTGATCATAGGTATAGCAGGTCAAGACGGCAGCTATCTAGCTGAACACCTTTTGGACAAAGGCTACGAAGTTCACGGGACACTGAGGAGGAATTCTACGCCGGAGCACCAAGAATCGAGGATTCATCACCTTGCCGAACGAGTCACAACCCGATACGGGGATTTGAGTGACTTCCATAGCCTAGATGCTGCTATTCGAGACTCTGAGCCCGATGAAATTTACAATCTGGGAGCGCAGAGCCATGTGCGGATTAGCTACGAGGTTCCTCAATTTACCGCGCAGGTTAATGCTCTAGGGGTGTTGAATTTACTCACCGCCGTCCGCAGCAGTGCGCCGAAGGCAAAGCTTTACCAAGCTAGCTCTTCCGAAATGTTTGGCGATTCAGTTGATGACGACATGTACCAGCGGGAAACGACGCCGATGCATCCAGTGTCTCCTTACGGCTGCGCCAAGCTTTATGGCTATCACATCGTGCGGAATTATAGAAAGTCTTACGGGCTTTTCGCAGCCAATGGAATTCTGTTTAATCACGAGTCACCTCGGCGAGGCTCCAATTTTGTGACGAGTAAGGTTGTCAAAGCCGCATGTGAGATCAAGCTAGGAATGAAAGACCGACTTGAGCTCGGGAACATGGACAGCTCAAGAGACTGGGGCCACTCGAAGGACTACGTCCGAGCAATGGTCATGATTTTGAACCACAAAGTGCCCGACGATTTCGTGGTGGCGACGGGTCAAACGCACACAGTACGTGAGCTCGTACAGGGAGTTTTCGAGAGATTAGACATGAACTACGAGGAGTTTACGTTCCAAAACCCAAAATTCCTCCGACCGGAAGAGCTCCCCTACCTCAAAGGTGACTCCTCCAAGGCGAGAGAACTGCTCGGTTGGGAGCCAAAAGTTAGCTTCGATGAATTGATTACTGAGATGGTAGAGAGCTGGATGCAGCGGTTGAGTAGTCTGCCTGCTTCTTCATGAACCAACTAAATCGACAGCAGATTCTGGACCCAGATTCAGGATTACTTCTTCATGAAGTAATCCGACCCAGTGCGGTAACGGAGCCGGTTCTAGAGCTAAACAGGGTTGATTTTTCCGAACCCAAAGAGTTCTTGCAGGGAGCTCTGATCGAAATCCCAGCAAACCATTCATTCAGGCCTCACGTTCATTTGGAACGAGAGCGTTCCTTCTCCAATCTAAGGGCACAAGAGTCCTGGGTGGTGATCAGGGGCGAAGTCTCAGTAGATTACTACAGCGATAGCGGAGTATTGCTGATTACCGAAAACCTCCGGGCAGGAGACGTCACAATTACTTTTAGGGGCGGACACGGATACCGAACACTCACATCTGACGCGATCGTTTATGAGTTTAAATCGGGTCCGTACGAGGGTCTAGAAATTGACAAAGTCTTCATTTAGAAATCCTGCATTGCCAACTAGGGGGTTGGAGTTTTCGGTATCCTAGTGAATCCAATGGGCCTGAACCAAAATGATATTCACGTCCTAACACTCTGCGGCTAAAATGGCAACTGTTAGCAGGTTTTAACCTTTTCACTTAGCCAGAGATAGACATACGATAGAGGGTGATTTTTTTGGAGCAAGAAGTGCTTTACGCACCCTTGAAGCGTAGCCAGATGCCTGCTGTTATTTCGCTCCTACAGGGTATTTCGCAATTCGCGCCGGACCCAGACAATTACGACGAAATTTGGATAAACCATTCACTGCAAGAAAACGTTACCTCAATCGTGGCGCATCATGCGAATGGCCTAGTGTTAGGTTTCGCCACTCTCGTCCTAGAGACCAAAATTAGGGGTGGGAAAATTGGCCATATAGAAGATGTAGTGACCCACCACGAGCATCGAGGAATCGGAGTGGGTCGATCTCTAGTTCACAAGTTAGTCCAAATCGCACGCCTCGAAGGTTGCTATAAGGTTGCGCTTCACTGTAAGGATCACAACATTTTATTTTATGAAAAATCTGGCTTTGAGGTCAGTGGGTTCGCCATGCAGAGACTCCTGTAGAACCCAAGTGCATTTTATGCCTCCTGCAAGCAAGTTGTCACATGGGCGGCTTTACCCATCTAAACGTGCAGGATGAACAGACTTGAGACCATCCGGGAATCAGGTAAAGACAGTCTCAGGCCCTACTGGCAGGAAATCCTTGGGTTTAAGAACCGAATAGTAGTCGTTAATCAGGATTCTAGATCACCTAAAGTCGTTGGTGTTCTTACTTTATCGGACTAATGATGATCGCATGAGTCGTCTGCATTGTCGCTGCCGCCACAGCAGTAAATAGGAGATTCTCTTTTGGATCTGATGCTGCAAAGCTAAACGTTAGATACCTTTCTTTTGAAAAACTTTTTGCTCCAGGCTGGCGCACTGTACCTTTCCAATGCAATCAAATTAGGTTCTGGATTGTCTAGATATTGAGGGGTTTGTAACGTCCATAAAAATCCTATTCACTGGGGTCAACTCAGGGGTTGCCAAAATATCGAAAACTGATAAGGAGGCTCGCAGGCATTGCAAGACGTCAAGGGTATGAAGTTTGTCAGGACATTGCCGATAGCCCGGACTTGCTAATCTGTATCTACTACGATCCGCGGCACAAGAAATTGCTTCGCGAGGCTGGTGACACTCTGGTGTTCCGCTTGTTTTGGTCAAGCAGGGGCCCCCGTAGTCATCCCATCGCATCGCTGGGCGAATCCATCAGGGCTATTTGACTTTGGTATTACTCGCGCAAAAGCTGAGCACACGCCAATTTTTGCGGTCCACTAGCACTGGGGCGCCAGCTACCGGACTCGTGATGTCCGACTGAGCAAAATAGCAGCAATCTCCGCCGACGAATGGTCATCTGTCCCGGGTGAACCCTACTCCCTCAGACGCAGGATGTATTCGCGGGACGCTAGGTTAGACGTATTTGGGCATGGTTGGACAGATACCAAGTGGAAGAGATTGCATCGGGTCGTGAAGGAACTGTTGATTCCGCTCAAGCACGGTGTCATGCCCACGCTTGCCAACTTACCTTTCGCGTTTGATGAGCCTTTCAGCTTCAAAGGGATCGCAGGAAACAAGTTAGAGGTACTCTCGTCGTACCATGCCTCTCTTGTAATCGAGAATGACTCAAGCAGTCTTAGTGAAAAATTGGTGGACTGTATCCTGGCGGGAACTATTCCGGTTTATGTTGGATCACCTACCTCCCCTTTCGGCTTTCCAGAAAGCCTAATTATTCGCAGCGAGGCCGATATAGAAAGTCTCACTCGCGCGCCGGATTTGGCTCTTGAGATTGACTCGCAAGAATCTCGGTCTCGGGCTTGGAGTTGGGCATCGCAGGCTAGCTCCCGCGAAAACTGGTCCGACGAGTATGTTGGAACTTTGCTTCTTCCTCACATCGTGAGTCAAATCACAAATAATTCCACCCGAGGTGTCGTGGTTTCGATTTTTAGCCGATACAGCAGAAGGCCAATAGCCTTCGCGCAATCTGAGTTCCTGCGCTTCGTAGGCTCTTTCCAAGTTGCAATACATACGAGCTCGATTATAAAAAGCCTCGCCCGCATAACCGAATGACGTAAACTCGTTAGGGGCTCAAGTGGGCTTCCGATTAGTCCCACTCGCCCGTTACTTCGCTCTTCCGCTCTGGGTCTCGATAAGTTAACCAACAACTTCTTCCAAGGGTCACTTTTACAAGCGGCGATCAGAAGCTTCCAGGCTCAAACATTCTTTCGAAATCGTTAAACAAAGCACCATTAGTTAAAGATAAAAACCAAACGACAAGTTTCGCAAATAGCCTCTCGAAAAATCCTAGAGGTATGTATGCATTGAGACTGAATTGCAATCGTATTCGGACAGTGTCTTTCCACTTGAAAAGAAATCCCCCCTCGATACAGGCTTATTCCGGAAAGAACTTAGAACGAAGTCGCCCTGAAATTTAACTGCCGTTAGCGCCGCGCCGTAAAGATGATATTCAGACAACGGCGACCCAATACCCGGCTCAAGAGTCGTGGCCCAGTTTGCTAAATCCTTGTCCCCTCTAAAAACACTTTTTAGAACTCTTGGTTTGAAAAGTTGATGGTGAGTCACAAAGCTCATAGATTTTGACATGGCGGTTGGCTGAGCAAATATGGAAGCTTGGTGATGGTACGGCCAGTGATACTAGTATCCCACAATCAGGATCTGCACGTCATTAGAGTCCACGAAGGTCCTTGGATTCGACAACATCGTATCGGAGTCTATAACCAGAACACCCTCTTCACAGCTAGAGTCTAAGGCGTACTTTATTTTTAAAACTTGCTGCCTAACCCAACCCGGATTTACGATATTTCTGTCATCTGCTTTACTCTTCTCGAGAGCGTCGACGAGAATCTCAGTCAGTACATCGCCGTCTGAAACATAAACGACTGGATAGCGTGAATTTATCGCAACTAACAATGGCGAAGGCGAAGATATTGTAATTTTGGAAATCGGATTTTGACAAAAAACTTCCAAGGCACTGACGCAGGCCTGCAATACATCGAAATCCTTCCCGGCAGTCGGTATGAAGACCTCGATAGAAGGTGCTCCGATTGCCGAGAGGGGGTTACTGGGCAATGAGTCCACCCACAACCGCCTGAGTCGATCCCCAAGAAAACGTGGAAGATAAGTTGTGGCGCGCATGCAAATTCCATCAAACCATCTCACTTTGCCTCCTATAATCGAGCGGCTTAGTCGTTTTGGGCTAAGTCACGCCGCATGACTTTTTTCAACAACGTTCAGTCTAACCACCACCGCTAAAGAACAAGAGGTTTGAATAGCCACCATCGTATTAGCGTAGCTAATCTTGCTTCTCTTGAACAATGTGAGTTTTAATTACTGGTGCCAGCAGTTTTATTGGCTCGCATCTTGGCGAACGACTGCTCTCGGAATGGCATGAGGTTCTTGGAGTTGACAACTTCTTCACAGGGTCAAAGTCCAACGTTGCCCACCTGATGAAAGACAAGAACTTCGAACTGATGAGGCATGACATCAGCTTCCCACTCGTTGCAGAGGTTGACGCAATCTACAACCTTGCGTCTCCGGCCAGCCCGATTCACTATCAAAGAGACCCTGTCCAGACGATAAAGACGAACGTCCTAGGTGCGGCTAACACGCTTGGTCTCGCGAAAAGGCTAAAAGTGCCAATTTTTCAAGCGTCTACGAGCGAGGTTTGTGGTGACCCGCAAGTTCATCCGCAAACCGAGGAATACTGGGGTAGCGTCAACCCGATCGGCCCGAAGGCTTGCTATGACGAAGGAAAGCGCGCTGCGGAAACCCTGTTCTTCGACTACAACCGACAAAATAACGTGATGATTAGAGTTCCTCGTTGTTTTAACACTTACGGGCCTAGATTATCTGCAGGCGACGGGCGAGTAGTCAGTAATTTTATCGTCCAAGCCCTCCGAGGCGAAGAAATAACTATCTTCGGAGATGGTGCCCAAACGCGCCCCTTCTGTTACGTAACTGATCTGATAGAGGGTTTCGTGAGGATGATGGCTTCGTCAGAAAATCTTGTTGGTCCCCTCAACCTAGACAACCCCCGGGACTTCACGATTCTCGAATTGGCCAAACTGGTTATCAAGAAAACTAACTCAAAATCCAAACTAGTATTTCACGACTTACCCCAGGACGATCCCAGGCAGCGCCAGCCAGACATCTATAGAGCCAAGAATTAGCTAGGTTGGGAGCCAAAGGTCGAGCTGGATGAAGGCCTTTCACTAACTTTAGATTTTTTCAAAAACAACGTCCTCGATAGGTAATGATGATGGAACTCTCCTTTTCTCTTTCAGCCAAATCTTGCGTCTAGCGCTCAAATTACATTCCTACTCTTTCTTTCTTTTGTCCTTGAATATATTAAATTTTCCCGAAGGCCCATTCAGACCTGACGCCATCAACCAGTGGGTAGATTGGACTGCTTTAAGGTGGAGCGCTGCCTCGGTTTTATCTGTTCAAGGGAAGAGGCGCAATGGCATGGGTGCCGAGAATCCCTGAGATTAAGGACTAACTTGGACTTCCTGATGGCGCATTGGGCCTGGGCCTTGAGTTCAGTAATGATGGAGTTAGCCCGCAATGCATGGGCGCCAACTCGCCGTGAACAAGGGTTGATTCAGCTTGGGCATCGTTGGGAGACCTAATGCGGCACTTAACACTTGTCAGTAACTCCTAGAAAGAAAATGGCTTTGACATGAGAGTAAAATCTCGCGTCCCTAGTACTAGTCGAGAAAGCTTTGCCAGCTTGGGGATCGAGAGTTATGATTCGCACTCAGGAGGTTCCAGGTCTCACTTGCTGGAGAGAAATAACCTAGACCCTAATTCGATTGCATCCCGTCTGAGGTCTTTTGTTGAGAGTAATTAGGGCTGATTTTTAATAAAAGTCAAAACCACAAAGTCCCAGATATTTCCGTTCTCAATGACTTTAGGTTCAGGACAGAGTTTTTCCTTGGGTAATACCTGAGTCTCAGGTCGTTTTCACGGTCTTTGTCGAACTAGAAGGGCTAATCGATTGCGCGCCACACACCCACCTTAGGGCATCAGCTGGAATGAGGGCTTTTTTCTGCCCAACCCTAAAAAGCAGGGATAGCCTACACAAAACTTGAGTGAAAGAAGGGCTCAGAGTTGGTGACCGATAGAGTGCTAATCGTTTGCATGTTCGACAGCATCCACTCAGCCCGCTGGCTAAGCCAGTTCGAAAATAAAAGAATCAACTTCCTGCTCTTTCCTAGTTCCCCTAATAGAAGAGTTCACCCTGAGCTTGAGAGGTTGCTATCTAGCTCTGGGGCGTCAACCTAGCGGTTAGTGCCACTCTCCCGACATTTCGCTCTTCCTCTCTGGATCCTCGACAAGCTCGCCAGTAACTTTGTTCGTGGGTCACCTTTGAAAGCTGCGATCAAAAGCTTTCAGCCTCGTGTTGTTCACCCTCTGGAGCTTCAGAATGCAGGCGATGTGACCCTCAGGGCCATGTCTACCGGGAAACCAAAAGGTCTTAAGTTGCTGGTGACCAATTGGGGCAGCGACATATTTTGGTTTCAACGGTTCCCAGAACACAAAACAAAGCTGCAAGGGCTTTTGCAGCTTGCAGATGCGTATTCTGCAGAGTGCGAGAGAGATGTCGTGCTTGCAAGGAACCTGGGTTTCACTGGACAATCAATTCCAGTCATACCGAGCGCAGGTGGCTTCTCTGAAGCTGGCTTCGAGATTTTACTACTGGCCCCCAGTGAACGCAAGACAAATGCCCTCAAGGGCTATCACGGCTGGATGGGCAGGGCGAAAGTCGCCCTCGAGGCAGTCAGGGAAATGTCGAAAGAACTGCAGGACTGCAAGATTATTGTTTATTCGGCCAACCAATCTGTCTTGAAGCTAACGAAACAAGTCTCCAAGCAAACAGGACTCGAGATCACAGCATTCGGCAAAGGAGCCATGAGCCACAAGCAGGTTCTTGAGATGTTTGCAAGATCAAAGATATATGTTGGCCTATCTGAGAGCGACGGAATCAGCACCTCTATGTTGGAAGCCATGGCAATGGGGGCTATACCCAGGCCCATAAAGGTTAAAGAGAATTGTCGTGCGGTAATCGAGGCCAAAAGACGCAGAGGCGTAATCACATAATTTCCTACCCGCTATTTTAGCAATTGCATAACCCTCATTGGCTGGCTCAAGCGGCGGCGCAAGAATATCAGTTTCCACAAGATGTTGGCGATAATCTTTCGGGTACATACAACTGCTGCCCACGTACAAGACATTTTCAATCCCTGCAGAAATGCAGGATTGAATCACGTTAGTGTCCATGCTCAAGTTGCTCACCAAAAACTCAAAAGGGCTCTTTATGTTCGCCTGGAACCTCCAAGTTTGGCTGCGGCGTGGATCAAAAGGTCCGGTTTCTCTCGAGTCAAAATTTGACCCGGGGCCTTTGGGTCCCTCGAATCCAGGTCTGCCCTGGTAAGCCCAATTGTTGAGTGTTCCTGATAGGAATTAAGTTTCCCTAGGAGATTGGACCAAGTTCGTTGAGAGTGACCCAATTTACTTTCGACCAACCGAAGTGGACGCTCTAGTGGGGGATCCTTCAAAAATCACTAGGGCGACGAGCTGGACTGCGGAAACTTCCGCCCTTCAACTGGCCGCAAAGATGACCTAGCTGACATGGAACTGTCCCGCAATCCAGAATATCTAGATGTATTTCAATGGCGGTTTTAGTCTTAGAACATACCTCGAAGAAAGATAGCGGCTACCGCTTTATTGGAAGCTCCGCAGTATCAAGAATCAGCCTGAAGACAATTTGCGAATCCCACAACTCTCTTACTCCTGGTTCCATAATCCACTTTTTAGCCCGCATGTGCCATTCCTTGTGGCTCATCCCATGGGCTTTTGCTAGAGCAGCTTGAATACATAGGATTTTCGGCTCAGCTGACACTACTAATTCTTTAGGTATCCCGAATATCTCGACCGGTGGGCCAACATAAACTGGAATTGTTCCAGCGAGTATGCTGTCGATTAGTTTTTCGCTCACAAACTCAGTGCTATTTTCGATAACCAAGGAGACTTTGTAGCGCGATAAGGCCTCGAGCTTGTCCTCGGCCGGTCCAAGAAAATTACACGGTCTAATCCTCAAGTTTCCGGCGCATGATGAGGTCAGTTTTCGAGGCGCTGCCAAAACGGCAATCTGAAGCTCTTTAGCCAACTTCAAAAGGTCGAAGAATAATGAACGATTCCAACCAGAACCAAAGAGGTCTAAAAATTTTATCTCAGCGTATGCCTTTGCCCTGAGTGAGTACAGCTCCCCTTTGATGAAGGAGAATTTGTTTGCACTCATGGCAACGGTCCGGTCTAGCCTTTTAGGATTGTCAAAATAATTCGTATTCCAGGTTTGCGGCCACCTAATAACGATTTTGCCAAAAGGCCGTCCGACCTCAAGGAGACTACTAAATTTGCTGTCCACTCTGGATTTACCGTGCGCAGGAATGACGATAGACGGCTCATTTTTCACCAATAAAGAAGGGATGCCTCGATTCCGCGCCATGCGGAGCTGCCGTCCCAGTGATTTGCACCAATCAACTCAAATAACAATGTCTGGCTTTTCTGACAAGTCCCTGGCCACAGAGTGACCCGCCAGAATCGCCACTGAATGAATCGAAGTATCGTCTGACTCCTTCAGCCCCTGACTTGCGTTCCGACCGATAAAGAGAACTTTCAATTTCGCCACTTAAAGTTCCACTGTGGTTGTGTGGCTCTTATGTGTGAGCTCCTCAACGCCCGCATGTAAAGAAACTTTGCAAGCCAACGAGGTAGGGCGCCTAACAAAGTCGGAAGAAGCCTCGTTGAGCACCTTTTCGCAGTCGAGTCATCGACTCTAATAGCAGGCTGAACGAAGGCAATTGAGCCTTCACTCTCGATCGAGGGCTCCCCCTCTCCGAATGTTGCCAAGTTAGACAGCGTATTAGACGCTTGAAAGTCGCCAATGTCTTTAAAGGCCGGGTACAATAAGGTAGCGCTTGTTCTGTTGAGTCCGGAAGACTCCAAGATGGTCTCTTGGGCAATGGCTTGGATTAACCCAAGAAGGGTCGCATCTGTAAGACGAATCCTCAAGGCTCTATTTACTCCAAAAGCAAAGTCTTTAAGCTCCAATGCTTCTAGTCCTCGCAACAGATTGGAAAATTCCTGCGATCGAAATACTCGAACGAGCGCTAGAAAAGATCCGAGTTCTCTTTGCCCTTGGCTCAGGGCATGCGACTCGCTCTTTGGGTTTTCCAAATAACTGACCGTCGCTTTAGATATGTAATGGAAGTTCCATTTAGGAATCGCTCGCAAAACTATCTCCGTATCGGGGAAGGCGGTGCTGTGCCACAAGATAGGGATGGTATTCAGCATCTCGACCCTAAAACTTGCCCCGGAGAATGGGAATGAGTGGTTCTTTAGATGGCCAATAAAAATATCAGCCGGGCTCGCATCTGGCCCCAATAACCATGCCCCTCTGGGATAACTCAGCTCTTTTCCGCCCGGGCTGAAGCTCCGGGACTCGGAACTGATCATTCCGAGGGACGCGGAGGCTTGGTTCATAATTTTTAAGTGTTCCTCTAAGTGAATTGGCGAGTACTCATCATCTTGATGAAGAGTCATTACCCACTCGACGGAGGATAAAAGGTCTAAGTTGACCAGTAAAGAACCCCCGGCGCCCAAGTTAACCGGGTTCCTGACTAAAACTACAGTGGAATTCGATAACAAGGGCGTTAGAATTTGCCTCGCCCAATTCCATGTGCCGTCTGTAGAGGCGTTGTCGACGATTAAGATAACGGATTGCGCCTCGATGCTCGGCAGCCATTTTTCTATTTTGCCGAAGAACGGTGCCGAGTTGTATAGCCCGAGGAAAATAACCGAATTGCGCTTGAGGCTGGTGACGTCACCAATCACTTCCCTTGCCGCTCTTAGTTCATTAATCAGCATTTATCACCCTCCATGATTCCAATGTTGCGTCTGGGGCAAAAGCATTGGTTTTGCAATCATATCTGGGCACAATAATGCTTTGCTGGTTTACGGTCAAAAAAGCGGCCCACCAGCTAAAGGTACTGTTGGAACAAATTAGGCCACCGCCGTGAGACATAAGCATCAGATTTTCAATGGGTCTATTGAGGACTTTAGAGTCCATGACTCTTTCTAGGTTGATGGTTTCTAACAAATCTTGCCCCAAAACATCCTCGTTTTGAGTGAATATCCAGGTTGGAGGTCGGTCCGCTCCTGACAGAGAAGCGAGCCCTTCCCGGATGAATTTGGTGCTTATTTTTCCATAAATCTCAGCGAGAGACAGGTAATCTCCCATTCTCAAGTGAACAACGATTGGTCTTTTCGCTCTAGTCTCAGAATCTAATGCTTCAAATGTTCGAGACGGGTTCTTGATGGCATGAACCTGGTCGCTGATGACTTGTCTTTGGGCTAAAGCAAGAAACCTGGAAGTCGCATAGCCATTTACAGTCCTTAAGTTTCTGGTTAAAAATTCATCACCCAAAAGCCCTGATGTCTCAGCTCCGTAAATGCCGAGCCTCAACAGCAACCCGGGGACCGAGTCTCCAAGCATGCGCTGGGCCTGCATGAATTTCCCAAATAAGTTAGTGTCGTATTCAGGCTGTTGGGACCTTGTAAAGTTCTGGCCAGAGTGCTGAAAATGACTAATTTGATTTGGCCACCTTGAGACTCTTCCAATCTCATCTTCGCTTTCCGGTAGCAGATCTTCTCTGATTACTAATTTTTTGTCTTGCGTGATGCTGACATGCAAACCCAAGGCGTACTGAAAGAGTTGATTTCCCAGTCCCCCCCTGAGGAAAACGTGAATCTCGTTTTTATTCATTACTTGCTCTGACTCTCCGCGCGCTGATCCAAGAAGATAGAGATGGCGTGAGAGGCAGACTCTCGAGGGTCACCGAGTGTTACATCCAGACTTAAAGCGACCGCCTCGCTAAAACCAAGCCTATTTTCCCAGCCTAATTTCTGATGCGCCATTTGAGAATTCAAAGTAAGGAGCCACGTTTCCTTCAGCTTTGGCGAAGCTTCCGTCTCAATTTGGAGATCTGGAAACATCCCGCTGGCGACTCGAAGCACATCTATAACGCTCTTTATCCCGCCGGGGTCGGGCCCGAAGTTGAGGGCGACAGGAAGGTCCTGGCCTTCCGCAATGGCGTCAACAAACATCAGGTAGCCGTTGAGGCAGTCCAAAACATGCTGCCAAGGCCTGACGGCTTCAGGGTGCCTGACCGTGAGAGGAGTTTTTTGTTTCAGCGCCCGAATGACATCTGGAAGAAGACGATCTTGGGAGACGTCAAAGGCGCCTATCACATTTCCAGCGCGGGCTATGTGCAGGCGAAGTGAAGGGTGCGTCTCGGCCCAGCTTTGAGTCAAGATGTCAGCCATCGCCTTGGAGGCACTGTACGGATCGTGCCCGCCGAGAGCATCTAACTCAGAATAAGAACCTTTGCCGGTATCTCGATACACCTTGTCCGTTGTTATCACAAGAGTTATGGGAGGCGAAGATAGATGAGTAATCGCTTGCAACACATTTAGTGTTCCGTTGACATTGGTTGTGTACGTCTCGACTGGGTCTTCGTAAGACCTAAGGACCAGCGGCTGCGCCGCCAAATGCACCACGACGTCCGGTTTGGCTTCGGCAAGAGCAAGGCTAAGGCTCTCCGAGTCTCGAATGTCTGCGATCGTGTGGTGCTTGAGGTCTTGATCTAGTTTGGCTAGGTCAAAAAGACCACCTTCCACTGCCGCCAATGAATACCCGGAAACCTCATGGCCCTTTGACTTTAGAAGCGCAATCAGCCAGGAACCCTTAAATCCAGTGTGCCCAGTGACGAAGAAGTGCATTAGGAATTCTTCTCCACAAAGTCGTGAACCACTGAGACTACATAGTCAAGCATCTCCTTGGTCAGTCCTGGATAGACTCCAAGCCAGAAGGTATTAGTCATGATTAGGTTGGTGTTATTCAACTCTCCAATAACTCTGTGCTCCACATTTCTGTAGGCGGGTTGCTTTAATAGATTCCCCCCAAAAAGGAGTCGAGAGCCGATCTTTCTCTCGTCAAGATGCTTCAAAAGCGCAGTTCGGTCGACTCCACTCTCAGGCTTGATTGTCAGACCAAAACCAAACCAGGAGGGATCTGAATTTGGCGTGGCCTCTGGCAAAATGAAATCGTTGAGGCTTTCGAATGATTTCTTGAGGTACTCAAAATTATCTTTACGGGCTTGAACAAATGTATCCAGCTTCTTCATCTGGGAAAGTCCCAGTGCAGCCTGCATGTCAGTGGCTTTCAAGTTATATCCGATGTGACTGTAGATGTACTTGTGGTCGTATCCCCTAGGTAGGTCCCCGAGCTGCCATTCAAACCTCTTCTTACAAGTGTTGTCATGTCCAGTAGCGCAATAACAATCTCTGCCCCAGTCACGAAAGGACTCGACTTGTTTTTTGACAAGTGGGCTGTTGACAAAAACAGCGCCTCCCTCGCCAGTGGTTATGTGGTGTGCCGGGTAGAAACTGACTGTGGCGGTATCCCCGAAGCTTCCTGTTCGCTTGCCGCCGTATGTGCTGCCGAGAGCGTCACAAGAGTCCTCGATTAACCAAAGATTGTGCTCTTTGCAAATAGCTTTGATCGCGTCAACGTTGAACGGGTTGCCTAAAGTGTGCGCCATCATAATGGCTCGAGTTTTCGGAGATATGGCCTCCCGCACCTGATCGATTACAGCATCGTAAGTACCAAGTTCCACATCGACAAAAACCGGAATCATCCCATTTTGAATTATTGGATTTACTGTTGTTGGAAACCCCGCCGCGACAGTAATTACCTCGTCTCCCGCCTTTAGGGCGCGTTTGCCGAGCTTTGGGCTTGTGAGCCCCGCTAAAGCGACAAGATTTGCGCTCGATCCCGAATTGACAAATAGAGCATTCCTGACGCCAACGTACTTTGCAAGCGCCCTTTCAAAGTCGTCATGAAAGCGGCCTGCTGTAAGCCAGCCATCAAGAGAGGCGTCAACCAATGCGGCGATATCTGTGCCATCCAGCACTTTACCCGAAACCGGCACCGCACTTTCCCCAGCGATAAACTTTGGAGGAGGTGCGGCATCGAAGAAGTTGCTGGCTAGATTTAGTATTTCAGATCGGGACAAAGGGCCTCCAGTAAATTTCTTTAGCGACCTCGAGTTTACTACGATAAGAAAAGCTACTTGAAAGGTAAAACATGAAAGCTGTAATTCTTGCCGGCGGGCTTGGTACTCGAATGCGCGAGGAAACAGAGTTCAGACCAAAGCCCATGGTTGAGATTGGTGGAAAGCCCATCCTTTGGCACCTAATGAAAATACTCTCGTCGCAAGGAATACGAGAGTTCGTGGTGTGCACTGGTTACAGAGGAGATGTGATTAGAGACTATTTCTATAACTACAGTTTTAGAAACCTTGACTTCACAACGCGACTGGAGGGCATGGGGCAAGTTAAATTTCATGGATCTCATGGTGAGTCTGATTGGGAAGTTACGATCGCCGATACGGGACCTCTCACGATGACTGGAGGGAGGATCAAGAAGATACAGAAGTACATAGGTGACGAGCGTTTTCTTCTGACTTACGGGGATGGACTGGCGAATGTTGATCTTTCGGCACTGGTGAAAAAGCACGAGGAGCTTCGATCTGCCCTCACCATAACTACTACTAGGCCAACCAGTCGTTTTGGGGTCGTGTCGAGAGATGTCAGTGGAAAAGTAATTGAGTTTTTAGAAAAACCGCCAAGTTCCGAAGATGTGAACATTGGTTACATGATCGCTGAACCAGAGTTGTTTTCCCTGTTGCGGTCCGACGATGTTCTGGAGGAGCGCCCCCTACGGCATCTAGCAAAAGAGGGGAAACTTGGAAGCTTTCACCACGATGGTTTTTGGCAACCAATGGACACCCAGAGAGAGTCGCAAATCCTCAACGACCTTTGGGCTAGAGACTCCGCGCCTTGGAAGCTTTGGGAGTGACAGAAATAGCAGTTTTGGGAGCCTCAAGCTCTATTTTCCAATCCCTCCTTGCCCAGCGCAATTTCGTCAGACCCATGGATAAATTCCATCTTTTCACGAGGCGTCCCGAAGACCTGGCTGAGCCCAAGGGAGACGGTCAATTTTTTTTTAAAAGTCTTGATGATTTCGAAACCGAAACAATTCACTTCCAAGAGATTTTCAATTTTATTGGAACAGGTAATCCGAGCTTAGGCCGTGAACATTTAGTGGATTTGGGAAAGGCTAGCCTTCGATGGGACTTTGAGATTAGTAAAATGTTGAAACGCGGGCAAGCTCGGAGGTACTACAGCATGAGCAGCGGAATTGCAGCTCCGGCTTATGAGAATAAAAGCGAGAATATTTACCGAGACATTAAGTTGGAGCTTGAGAGAAGACACCAGGAAGAATCAATGGCCATCTCCGATATCAGGGTCTACGGATTCGCTGATTCAAGCGGCAAATTTTTCCCGGGATCGCTAGTTGGTGACTTAAGTTTAGCTCTCGCCTCAAGATCAGTTTTTGAGACAGACACCGAGGACGTTGTTCGCGATTACTGCGGAGGAGAGGAGCTGGTGCTTCTTCTGACGGCACTCCGAAATAATGAAGAGTCCAAAGGGATCTCTGAACTTTATTCATTGAGTCCTGTTAGTAAAAATCAGCTTTTAGAAACCCTGATGGGCGCCGGTTTGTTGGCTATTTCCGTCTCCGCAAGTGGGCCTGCACCGATTTCAGGCCGCAAGTTAGAATATGTGCCAGCCAAAACGGAAAATTGCGTTGGATACTCCCCAAGACGGTCCTCTCTGGAGGTCGTTTTGTCAGCACTTGAAGTGAAGGTGTAGTCTTTATCCATAATTTCCCCCAGAACGTCCACAAATTGGAGCGCTATGAGAAAAGCAGTGATACTCACCTGGTCCGGCTTTCAGGATCATGAGCTCGTGTACCCTTACTATCGACTTTTGGGCGCTGGATACGAGGTGAAAATTGTATCTGACAGCCGAGATCATCTAGGTCGAACATACGGCATTTTTGGCTTAAACATGCCTTGTCATTGGACTTATGAGGAATTTCTAGACCGAAATGAGGAGGTTTTGCAAGGTTGGGATTTGCTGCTTCTTCCAGGCGGCGTGAAGTCTCTTGAAAAATTGAGGCAAAAGTCGGAGGCGGTAGAATTTATTAAAAATTGGAACAACCTAGGGAAGATTATTTCCTCGACTTGTCATGGAGCCCAATTGCTTATTTCCGCAGAGATAACAAGAGGGGAAACTATCGCGGGCTATTACTCCTTAGAAGCAGACATAAGGAATTCTGGCGCGACCTACTCCCGCGAACCTGTGGTGGTGTCCTCGAACATTGTCTCATCGCCTCACTACGATTACATGGGTATCTGGATGGAGAGGACCCTGGCTGAAGTAGAGAATCTTTAGGAGACCAACTTGTTTCGAGAAAATGCAGTCAATAAACCTTGGGGTTATGAGTACTTGGCCTACGAATCCGAAGACGTCGCTCTCTGGGTTCTTCATCTAAATAAGGGTTTCAGCACATCGATGCATGCTCACCCACAGAAAACCACTGGCCTCGTGATCTTGAGCGGTTCAATAGAACTCGGTTTTATCGCCGACAGCAAGGTGATTACTGCTCCCGACAAGCAGATGATTCGAAGGGGACTGTTTCACCAAAGCAGAGCGATTAGTGACAACGTGATTCTTCTTGAGGTGGAGACACCTAACGACAAGGGAGATCTAGTTAGGTTGTTTGATGATCACGGTAGAGAGGCGCTTGGATACGAGAGTCAAAAAAATTATTTCGCGAGAGACTCCAGCCATCTATGGATTGACAGCAACGCAGGCAGCCCTCCTCTCGACATTTACGGATTTTCGTCTCCCATTAAGATTCAAAAAATAAATAACCTGTCGGACTTTAATGGGTTTGACAATGAATCGATAATAATGTTTTTGTCAGGAGGTGTTGGCAAAGTAGTCGGAGGCCGGGCGCACCTCGCCACAGTTCCCGGCGACATAGCGAAATATGAGATTTTAAAAGTCGTTATTGATTCAATGGAGTTTGCTCAGGAAGACACTCTGATTCTGAAAGTGAACTGATGGACCCTTCGTTCCCGCCAGGTTTTAACATTGACCAGCCAATCTGCGCGATAGATTTTGACGGAGTTTTGCATGACGACCATTTAGGTTTCCATGATGGGACTTGCTACGGGGCTGTAATTTCAGGCTCTGCGGATGCACTTCGCAGCATTTCTGAGACATTTAAAATAGTGGTTTTTACGGCAAAGGCTAAAGAAGACAGACCCTTGGTCGGAGGCAAAACTGGGACCGAGCTTGTTTGGATGTGGCTTGAGGAAAAGGGACTAAGCAATTTCGTGTCAGACGTCACTGCCGAAAAACCCAGAGCATTTATTTACATTGATGACAGGGGCTTTCGTTTCACTGATTGGCGAAGTACGATGACCTTCTTAAGAGACCTGGAGACGATGTGAACGTAGCGGAGCTTATAGTCCAGGATCTTGTAGATCTGGGTTACACCGACTGCTTTGCAATCGCAGGGGGTGCGTCCGCACACATTTTAGATGCTCTGGCAAGGCAAAATACTCTAAGAGTGCATTTTATGCTGCACGAGCAGTCGTGCGCGATGGCGGCAGACTCCTACTTCAGATACTACGGACGCCCAGCTGCGGTCCTCGTTACTAACGGACCAGGAGTTTCGAACACAATAACTGGCGTCCTGGGTGCCTTTCAAGATTCAATTCCTATGTTCTGCCTTTCAGGGCAAGTCCCTCAAAAATTTATAACACCTGCCACTTCTAACCTGAGACAACTAGGGGTTCAGGAGTCGCTCACAGAGAACCTAGTTGGCTCAATAGTCACCAAATTTGTCAGACTGGAATCTAGTTCAGTGGGACAGCTCATACCAAGCATGCACGCGGGCATGATATCAGGCAGAATGGGACCAGTTTGGCTAGAGGTTCCGCTAAACATCCAAGTGCTTAAAGCCGAAATAGGCCTTGACGCCCAACCTAATTTTGGAAATCAGCCCAGCTCGAACCTTAAAAACCGAATTCCCGAAATAAAGCGGGTGATAATCGACGGGCTATCAAAATCTGGCCGACCTTTGGTGGTGCTTGGAAATGGGGTGCGTCTTTCTGGATCCCAAGCTCGAGCTTTGGATTTGATTAAATCTCTAGGAATTCCGGTAGTTGCGACCTGGAGTGGCGCTGATTTGATCGCTCACAACAACCCGCTCTACATAGGCAATTTTGGTATTCTGGGGGAGAGAGCCGCAAATCACGCGATCCAAAAAGCGGACTACTTACTTATTTTGGGGTCTCGATTGAGCATCCCTAACATTGGGTACCAGACCGACAATTTTTCGCCGGATAGCTTTAAGGCCATGGTCGACATTGATGAAGCGGAGCTGGCCAAGGATTCAATTAAAATAGACCTGAAGATCTTATGCGACCTTAAGTCATTCCTCAAAGACGATTTGGGGGTGCTGAAGGCATCGAATGAGAGAAGCGATTGGCTTGTGAGCCTTCAGGCTCTGAAAGAGGAACGGAGCCTTAACATGGAGGCAATGAGCGACTCTGAGGAGGGAGTTGACGCGTATAGAGTAATGCTGGAAATCTCCGGTGCGATTGAAAATTTTGATGCCATAGTTACAGACATGGGCAGCAGCTTCACGGTTACGATGCAGGCGTTGAGGAGGGATGGAAGAGCAAGGGTTCTTACTTCTTCGGGGACCAGTTCGATGGGCTTTGGCTTGCCTGGAGCCCTGGGAATCGCCTTGGCCGACGCAGACAAAAAAATATTATGTATAGCCGGCGACGGTGGTTTGCAAATGAACCTTCAAGAACTACACACCATGGCAACGAAAACCTCAAATTTAAAACTTATCGTACTTAACTCCAATGGATATTTGGCCATCTCCTTGATGCAAGATAACATTTTTCAAGGCAGACATTTCGGGTCCACGCCCGACTCTGGCGTGTCGTCGCCTGACTTCCCTAAGGTTCTGAGGAGTTTCCAAATAGAGACCTTAGAAGCTTCGTCTACTTCTCATTTTTTGACAGTATTTGCCGACTTCGTCAATAATCCAGAGCTCAGAGCTCTTGTTGTTAATCTCCCTCGGAATCAGGTGATGAGGCCGCGCGTGCAGACTCAGAAACTACCGGATGGCACGTTGGTTTCGCCTTCGCTCGATTCAATGTTGCCCGCTATTGAAACTTGGAAAAGTTAGCAAAAAAAACTCCCCCCTGAGCAGTGGGATCACCCATAAATCCGACCTTCCGTAATCGCCTTGCCCACTGTAACAAATCGCCCGCTACCAGCTTCAGCCCCACACCTCGGTCTTGTCACGCCTCGAGAGCCTCCAACACAAGCTAAAGTCGCGCTTTTAGTCTGGAAACCCAGCTCATTAGAGTTTAGCGAGGTCGATAAAAGTATCTCGTGGGACTAGAGGTGTCAGAACTGGGTTATTCACACTGTTCGTACGCGTCAATGCCGCGTTGACTGGCGACGAAACATTGCATGGCTGCTATCACGTCATGAGAACAATGCCGTACTTATGAAGAGCTACGCTTGAAATTAAGAATCTTGATTGAAATTCTTGCGGACAAAGGTGTCACCTATTACTCCAGGTTTCAGTGCGAGGTAAGATACTCGCTCTTAGGCTTGAGGAAGGGGCTGAATGATTCAAAAGAAAGTTCTAGTGGTGTGCATGCTGGATAGCATCCACTCTGCACGTTGGCTGACGCAGTTTAGGGAACAGGACATTGACTTCTTGCTCTTCCCAAGTTCACCTCATAGAAGAGTTCACCCCGAACTTGAGAGATTGCGGTCTAGTTCTGAGGCAGCAAGCTTCCGACTAGCCCCACTGGCCCGCTACTTCGCTCTTCCTCTTTGGGTCTTAGACAAGTTCGCCAATAAATTTTTTTCGTGGGTCGCTTTTGAAAGCGGCGATTAGAAGTTTCCAGCCAAGCCTTGTTCATTCTCTGGAGCTTCAGAACGCGGGTTATGTGACCCTCAGGGCTCTATCTAAGGGAAAACCAAAAGATCTTAAGTTGCTGGTCACGAATTGGGGTAGCGACATTTTTTGGTTCCAACGGTTCCCAAAACACAAAACAAAACTTCAAAAGCTTTTGCAGCTTGCCGATGTTTATTCTGCAGAGTGCGAAAGAGATGTCGTGCTTGCAAGGAACCTGGGTTTCACTGGACAAGCAATGCCAGTCATACCGAACTCAGGTGGCTTCTCTGAACCTGACTTCGCGATTCCACGACTCGTCCCCAGTGAACGCAAAACAATTGCTCTCAAGGGCTATCAAGGTTGGGTGGGTAGGGCAAAAGTATCCCTCGAGGCAGTCAGAGAAATGTCAGAAGAACTGCAGGGCTACAAGATCATCGTCTATTCGGCCAACAGGTCTGTGTTGAAGCTAGCAAGACAAGTCGCCAAGAAAACGGGGCTCGAGATAAAGGCATTCGGTAAAGGAACCATGAGCCACAAACAGGTTCTTGAGATGTTTGCAAAATCAAAGATATATGTTGGCCTATCTGAGAGTGACGGAATTAGCACCTCTATGTTAGAAGCCATGGCAATGGGTGCTATCCCGGTGCAAACCTCAACGGCTTGTTGCGACGAATGGTTTGGCGACAGCGGAGTTGCCGTGCACCAGATTAAGGTCCCGGTGGTCAAGAATGCGATTAAATAAGGCCAGCGCAGAGGTGTTGAAGTTGCGCAGATAAAGCTCTGCTTCTAACACTGCTTTTCGAGCCGTGATTCGGAAGCTGGGTCACGAGTCAGCGACTCCGCGAGTCCGGGAAAAATAGTGAGCATTGGCATCTTGGGCTGCTGACCATTTATCCGATAGCATCATTTCTATGGCGTCAAAGCAAAGCGCACCCAACAGGGTGCTAGCAATTGGCATGGTGGACAGTATCCACTTTGCTCGCTGGCTGGACTCTGTAAACGGCATGAATGCTAAGATTACGATTTTTCCATCGGGACCGAATCGAAGAGTTCATCAATTAATAGTTGATTTGCTATCGACGAATTCACGGTGTTTCACCCTGAGCAAATCGATGACGAGATTATCTCTTCCAATTTGGCTCATGGACAGGGTCCTCGGAGGAAAACTGAGGGCCTTGATCCTTCGTTCACTCTTAAAGCTAAGGCCATTCGAAATCGTCCATTTTCACGAAATGCAGTCTGGTGGATACCCTCTCACTCGACTTCCAGCTGACTTGTTATCTAGGTCAAAAGTGTTCTACACCCCCTACGGAAGCGACTTATTTTGGTTTCAGAACGATGCTAAACATCTAGCTAAAATTCGTCAGACACTGCGTCTTGTCGACGGCATCTTTCCTGAGTGCGAGAGAGACGGCAAGCTCGCCCGCCAATACGGCTTTCAGGGCGAGCTGCTGAGACACATGCCTGCCGCCGGTTCTCTACAATTCGATGTTCGGGAACCACCCCCCATCGCTGGTCGCTCAAAGATAACCGTGAAAGGCTATGGGGGAACTTGGGGTAGGGCGGTCACTGTCTTGAAGGCGCTAGAGGGCATTCAGGACCATCTTCTAGATTACGAAATCCACCTAACTTCAGTAACAAAAGACGTCGCCAGGGAGATCAAAAAGCTGCAGTCTTCTTCACTTCACCTTGTTTCCCACCCAAAGTTTTCATTGACTTCCGAAGAGATAAAAACCCTATTAACTCATTCCAAGTACCACGTTGCTCTTTCCGTCTCGGATGGTTTTCCGGCAAGTCTTGTTGAGGCTCTCCTTTGCGGTGCTATTCCCATCCAATCCAACACCGCCTGCCTACCAGATTCGCTCATTAAAATTTCCCCCGACAACTTCGTAGCAACCAAAAACTGGAATCAGATTGGAGAGCTATTGCTTAGCCTCGAGTCAAACCCAAAGAGGCTCCAAAAGCTTTCGACGAACTTCTCAGAATGGGCAACCGCCCAACGCATCGAACCACACGAATTCCGAACCACTCTCTCAAGCGCTTACGGGTTAGCGGACAGCTAAACCTAGGACATTCAGGGTCCAAGCTGAATTTCTGATCTACAAGAGTCAAGTAATCACCTCCAATGCCGTCACTTAGATTAAGCAGAATTCTTCACTCCTACAGCTTGCAAATGGGTTTTCCTAAATCGGTCATGATATTAGTCCGGGGGGCAAGTCCTGAAAACCCATAAGCCACAACATGTTGATTGCAAGCGGGCGCCCTAATCGAGGCCGACCTGGGCGCCGAAAATCGACTCTGTGATCCTTTGTACAAGCGATAATGTATTTTTGTTGGGTTCGGCGAGGCATGGGCATGCATCACAAAGACGACGGAGCGAAGCAAATGAATTTGAAGATAGCTGGGTATCGAGTGTTTCCGACATTTGTCGGACTAATTTTGCCGCTGGTGCTTCTCGCTTTAATCGGAAACAATGGAAGGCTCGTAGCAGATGGTTACTGCAATTGTGCTGCGCTAATTCAGGGTGGCAACAATCCCCTGAGGCTCATGTCTGCACTTTACGAAACATGGAGTGGTGAAGCCTATTCTCAGCTTATTCAGGCCGCTTTCGCGTGGTGGCCTGCAATCAATCTGGGCCAAGGTTGGGGCGTTGCTATTTCTCTCTGTACGGTCTTTCTTGTCATGTCCTTCGTAATCAAAGAGCTCGTAGTGCTGTTCAGCAAAGACCTATCGCCCCGAACGGTTCGATTAACGTCAAACATTTTGGCATTCAGCCTCGTTGTGTCACTGATTGCTCCGGCGGCCTTACCAATTTGGGAGGGGTACGAATTCCTTACGCAGCAATCTTTTGTTGCCCAAGTTTTTATGAGATACCCGGGACTAGTTGCCCTCGCTGCTGGTAACTGGCTTTTGGTGGGGCTGTCGTTAGCAATTTTCAGACGATTCGACACAAAAGGTCTGGCGTACAACCTGACATTGGCGCTGCTGGCATTTCTGGCCGGATTGTCTAATTATTCATTCACAGGTTTTTTTGGATTTCTGATCATCGGGCTAGCTCTTGCAGCAAGGTCGGGCAATCAAAACGATCGAGTCAAGACTTTGCTTAGGAGAGCGGCTGTTCCTCTTACCGGACTGATAATCGGATTCTTGATCTCTTACTTCTCCCCTGGGGCTGCCATTCGAAAAAGCGTTATTTTTGATGGAACGCGAGAACGAACCGTTCTGGACTGGATTAGAAATGGTTCAGCAGACGCGGTTTGGGCTTTCGCTACCCCTTTTACGTTCTCAGGACTAGCTATGTTCGGTATAGCTATCTCCTTGGGTTACATCTTGATTCGCAATAATCCAAACGCGAGTTTTAGGTTCTTTCCTAAGCCGGCCATATGGCTGGGTGGAATTTGCGCCCTGGCCTTGGTAACGGCACTGCCGAGTCTCATCTCTTACTCGGCTGCATGGCACACTGTGTTTCCAAGATCGGCAATCTTGCTCGCAATAACCCTCTGGGGTCTGCAAGTCGGCTCTTTCTTGCACTGGAGAACCAAATTCTCCGGGCGTAGTCCATTGACCTCTATCCACAAGGTGCTCAGCCTGGCCATGGTCTCAGGACTCGTAGCTATGTCAGTCGGCTGGACCAGCTCGCTTCCAGCGGAATGGGGCGCAGGCGATTTGCCAATACAACCAGTCAAAAGCGGCTGGGGTAAAAGCATCTACATGAGCGACACTGAAGTCCCAGAATGGAAAGATTGCTACATGTTGATCGAGAAGAACTTGCGGGAAAAAAAGGTAGGGCCAGGTTTCTAATCCTTCGCTATGCGTTTTTTCTACTAAGAAAATCACTCCGACCCACTCTGAGTTGACCTAAATCCTCGATTTGCCAAAAGCGTGGAGGAACCTGTGGGCTTTCGAAGCTGGCCTGATGTCTCCAGAGAGTTGAAATTGCCTTTGCTCTTCGGCACTCTCAATGGAAATGTGATGAATTTGGTCAAGTTAAATGGAGTAAAGTTTTGACATAGACCCCATGAGGGTCCGACTAATCTTCTTGGATTTAAGGCCGCTCTACTAGGGAAGTCAGGTGATAGCTTGCAAGTTCCATTGTTTCGATCGGACCTCTCCGATGATTTAGTAAGAGAGGAGTTGAGTGACGCCTTCCAGCAGGTACTCGCTTCGGGAAATTTAGTTCTAGGCGACAAGGTGGTGGCCTTTGAAGAAGCGTTCGCTGAGTACTTGGGGGTTGATTTCTGTGTTGGAGTTGCGAATGGCACCGATGCAATAGAACTTGGACTTAGATCTCTCGGGGTCGGCCCTGGGTCTAAGGTTGCGACAGTTTCTAACGCGGGCTTCTACACTTCGACTGCTGCTATTGCAATTGGAGCTAAACCTGTATTCATGGACATCTCACTGGATGACGGATTACTTACTCTTGCCGAGGCTGAGGCTGTCCTTGTTCGAGAGCGGCCGTCGGTTATTGTGCTCACCCACTTGTATGGTCAGATGGTCCCCGACTCAGGAGTTATTTCAGATTTGGCGAGATCCCTCGGTGTGAAGGTACTGGAGGATTGCGCGCAAGCCCACGGGGCAATTTTGGAAGGTAGGATGGCGGGGAGTTTTGGCGATGTTTCCTCCTTCTCCTTTTACCCGACTAAAAACCTTGGTGGCCTGGGTGACGGAGGTGCCGTTGTAACATCAAGTCCCGAAATAAATCAAAGTCTTCGGCAGCTGAGGCAGTATGGTTGGGAAACAAAATATAACGTGGTGATAGCTGGCCGAAATTCTCGTTTGGACGAGTTGCAAGCGGCCTTCTTGCTTGCACGACTCCCGAAGCTGGACCTCCATAACAAAAGGAGAGTGCAGGTTGCCAAGATGTATAAACTGGGAATTACTGAAAGGCCCGGGAGGATGACGCACGTTAAAAGGGACTGGAGCGGATCCTTTGTCGGTCATCTTTTTGTTATGAAAGTGAAGCATGAATTAAGAGATGATCTGAGGGGCTACTTGTCCGAAGCTGGAGTTGCAAGCACAATTCACTACCCAGTACCTGACCATCTTCAACCTTTTATGCAAGAATGGGATTATCCGGCTCTCGCTAGGACAGAAGAATGGAGTGACACTATTCTGTCACTTCCACTATTTCCCTCGATGTCCGATGAGGAAGCGGAATACGTCATCCGTGCGGTGAATTCTTGGAAGCCATGAATCAGAGCCTCAGCATTTTAGTTCCTGTATACAACAATGCCGACACAATTCCACTGCTCGTGAGTCGACTTGCTTCCTTTGAGAAAGAGGTTGACGGCCACTATGAAGTGATTTTCGTGATTGACGGCGCAACCGACGGGTCAATGCTGACACTGGAAAGTGAGCTAGGCAAAAGCCACTTTAAGTCGACTATCCTTGTGCATTCCAGAAATTTTGGCTCATTTCAGGCCATAAGGTCAGGGCTTTTGGCTTCCACAGGAGACCTAGTTTTAGTCATGTCCGCCGACTTGCAAGAACCAGTAGATCTTTTTGTCGCCATGCTGAGGGGGCTTGCCTCTGGAGACTGTGATGTTGCTATTGCGACGCGAGCCTCCAGGGAGGACCCAATTTTGAGTCGCTGGTCCTCTTCAGCCTTCTGGGCGGTTTATCGGGCTTTTGTGAATAGCGAAATGCCCAGAAAAGGAATGGACGTCTTTGGATGCACCAAGGCCTTTTCTGAGGCTTTGGTTTCACTGCCTGAATCTAGGTCATCTCTGGTGGGGCTCATTTATTGGCTTGGCTACAGCAGAAAAGAGTACCCCTATGACCGATTGGAGAGGGCCGGTAGTGGAAAATCAGCGTGGTCTTTTGGAAAAAAACTTCAGTATCTCGGCGACTCCGTTTTTAGTTTTACAAACCTCCCTGTTCGCGCATTGCTTTTTTTAGGTGCAGCTCTACTGTTTGGCTCAGTACTCTTCGGGTCGTTCATCGTTGTTGAGCGTTTGACTGGAGGCATCAGCGAACCGGGATATGCGAGCGTGGTTTTGCTGGTCCTGATCACAAATGCGCTAAATATGACTGGGCTTGGAATCGTCGGCGCTTACGCTTGGAGGGCGTACGAAAATACTAAGCAAAGACCTTTATCAATAGTTAAGGAACAAAAGGAGTTCTAATTAGAAATTTTTTTGCCCATGCTTCCGCTGATGTTCAAAGCTCAGTCATAGGAGAGGGGACTAGTATTTGGCAGAATTGCGTTATTTTAGCCGGCTCCGTAATCGGCCGAGACTGCAACATCTGCGCCAACTCGTTCGTAGAAGGAGGCGCTGTGATTGGTAATCGAGTAACAATAAAAAATGGCGTGCATGTTTGGGACGGAGTCTCGATTGGAGACGATGTCTTCGTTGGACCAAACGTCAGTTTCACAAATGACAGACACCCGCGAAGCAAGCAGCACGTTGTCGCATCGACCACTGAAGTGCAGGATAATTCTTCCATCGGTGCTGGGGCAGTAATACTCCCTGGCATAGTGATTGGAAGGGGAGCAATTGTTGGTGCCGGTGCTGTGGTCACTAAAAGCGTTCCTCCCAACGGTGTGGTTGTCGGGAACCCGGCTCGGCTCATAGGACATGCTGGAAGCAAGTCAGTCAATCAGGGCGCAACTCCAAGCCTGGACTCGAAAACCGACTTGGTCCCGATCTCGACCGTGAGACTAATCGCTCTAGCTTCTCTGGTTGACGAAAGAGGAAAGCTGGCCGTGGGCGAGTTTCCCTCGAGCCTTCCTTTTGAGCCCAAAAGATTTTTCATGATCTCCGAAGTGCCGGAAGATGTTGTTCGTGGGCAGCACGCTCACATCCAATGTTCCCAGTTTTTAGTTGCAACTGCGGGAAGCCTGAAAATAATGATTGAGGCCGACGGTGTTAGAGAAGAGTTTCTGCTCAATAATCCTGAAGTTGGACTTTTAATACCCCCCATGAATTGGGCGGTACAGTTTTCATATTCGGAGGACTGCGTTTTGTTAGTACTCGCTTCTCACACATACGAAGAGGAGGACTACGTTAGGGACTACGACACCTTCCTTGCCCTCGAGGTCGCGAAATAGTCTTGCGATCGAAAATTTTTAGGCATCTAGTCGCAGGTGTAATAAACACATCTTTCACCTACTTAATTTATCTTTCACTACTGAATTTCGTGCCAAGAAGTATCGCGTACACGGTAGCCTTTGGACTTGGGGTTTTGATTTCGTACTTCGCCAACAGAAGGTTTGTCTTCGATGTTGGAGGCTCTGGATCAAGATTCATCATTTTCGCTTCCGTCCCGCTTATGCAATTTGCTCTTACGCTAAGTCTTCTAGAGCTGCTGGTTTTTTGTGGCGTTGACCAAAGAATTTCCTTGGGAATATCGATTTTGGCTATTTACCCCTTTGTTTTTCTAGCTTCGAGATTTGTATTCGA
>Ga0335398_10001801_pt1 | contig 35445 bp, 35 predicted proteins | sample BON03_FD_205742 | JGI IMG/M metagenome (GOLD analysis project Ga0335398, IMG submission 205742) | Freshwater microbial communities from Lake Bonney liftoff mats and glacier meltwater in Antarctica - BON-03 (spades assembly) (version 2) | ecosystem: Environmental > Aquatic > Freshwater > Ice >... | reverse complement strand
GGGGGGGCTTCTGATTCTTTAGAATGAATGTTGTCCTCGACCGCTTGGTCGCAGGACAATTTTCACCTTAAGGACGGTGATCCATGAAGTTCGTCATGGCGCGATAGCGCTACACTTTTGTAGCGATGCTATGCCAATAGCGTCGATCATGGCGCGACAATTTGCTTATCGTGCTAATCCGATTCGCCCGGCGGCAGCCTGCATGCGTTGGTCGCAAGTGATGAGTTTGGAGCACTTGAGTTTACGGGCGGTTCCCAGGTGGATGCCGTCCAGACTGCGGAGAAAAATTGGCGGCTCGGATTGATAGCAAAGCTGGGCGATCTCGCGGGCATCGGCGGATACGTCTTCGCCTTAGATGTCGGCCACCGCCTGATCGTAGAAGCCGATGTAGTCTTCGGGCGTCTCGCTTGACCGCCATGCCATCGCGCTACGCGGATGCAGGTTCATTTGGCCGGTGATGTTGTAGGGAATCGACGAACCCCAGTCGTAGCGTTCACGCATCGGCAGAATTGTATTCTGGATACATTCGAGCACGGGACGCAGCTTGAACTTCGGGTTGCGTAAAAAGCCTAGGAGCAATTCCATCGGGCAATTGCCAGCGCCGCGACCAAGTCCCATCATGGTGGCATCGACCCGATTGCTTCCAAGAATGATCGCCTCGATCGTATTGGCGAAAGCGAGTTGAAGATTATTGTGCGCGTGCATGCCCACTTCCTTGCCAGTGCCTTCAACCGCTTTCATGTACTTCTTAATCAGGTAATCCACCTGCTCGCGATAGAGGTTGCCGAAGCTATCGACCACGACCACCACATCCGCTGAGGTTTCGGCTCCGATTTCGAGTGCTTGACTGATTTCCGCTTCGCTCGCACCGGAGATGGCCATGATGTTCAGGGTCGTCTCGTAGCCGAGCCCATGGCAATGCTCGATCATATCCTTGGCTTCCGAAATCTGATGCACGTAGCAGGCGACACGGATCATATCCAGCACACTGTCCTGAGCGGGGCCGATTTGTGTCTTCCAATCGCTTTTCCCCCCTGCATCCGCCATCGCGCAAAGCTTCAGGCCCGTCTTTTCAAAACTGTGATCCCCCACCACGCGCCGGAGATCTTCTTCATGGCAATGCCGCCATGGACCATATTTCTCTTTAGGGAAGGCCTCGGGCGAGTTCTTGTAACCGATCTCCATGTAGTCGATCCCGGCTTTGCAGCAGGCTTCATAGACTGCCTTCACTTCGGCATCGGTAAAGTTGGAGTCGTTGATCAGGCCGCCGTCACGGATCGTGCAGTCGAGCACGCGTAATTCAGGGCGGTAGGTTATCCAAGGGGCTTTTTCAGTCACTGTTCAGTTGATTTGGTTGAGTAAGGGAACTGGGCTACAGGAGGATCCCGTGGCATCACTCTCCTTAAAAGAAGACATGAAACTCAATTACTAGCCTCGGATCGGATGCAATCAAGCAGGGAAATAGAATTTAAAACAGCGCCAATTGCTCGTCTTCATCAGTGGTGTCGTCGCCGGATTTTTCCTTTTTCATGCGCTTGCGCAGGAGGTTGTGAGAGGAGTCGTCGGCTTCGAGGCGTTCTAAAATAGTTTTGGCGCGGTCGATTACTGTGGTGGGTAGGCCGGCAAGTCTGGCGACCTGAATGCCGTAGGAGCGGTCGGCGGCACCTTTCACGACTTGGCGGACGAAGACGATGTCGTCGTTCCATTCCTTGACCGCGACGGAGTAGTTTTCCACGCGTTTGAGAGTCTTGGCCAGCTGGGCTAGCTCGTGGTAGTGGGTGGCAAACAGTGTGCGGGCACCAGTCTCGGTTGGGTGCAGGTGCTCAATCACTGCCCAGGCGATAGAGAGGCCGTCGTAGGTGCTGGTGCCGCGGCCGATCTCGTCGAGTATGACGAGGCTGCGCACGGTGGCGTTGTTCAAAATGTTGGCCGTCTCATTCATCTCGACCATGAAGGTGGAGTTGCCCCGGGCGAGCTCGTCGCTCGCGCCGACGCGGGAGAAGATACGATCCACCATGCCGAGTTGGCAGGCGCGGGCGGGCACCCATGCGCCGGATTGCGCCATCAATACGATAAGGGCGACTTGGCGAATGTAGGTTGATTTACCGGCCATGTTGGGGCCGGTGATGAGCGCGATCTGCGGGGCGTCCTCGGTCGATAAAGAACTGGAGAGGCGGCAGTCGTTGGGTACGAAGGCGTGGGTGCCGGCGAGGCCGAGGCGTTGCTCGCGCATCATTTGCTCGACCACGGGGTGGCGGCCTTGGTCAATGAGTAGGGCGTCGGTATGGTCGAGCTGCGGCTTGCAGTAGTCCCACTCGCGGGCGAGGCGACTCCAGCCGATAAAGACGTCGATCTCGGCCATGGCGGCGGCGGTCTCTTTGAGCGCGTTGGCGTGTTCGAGGATGACTTCAATCAGGCCGTTGAATAGGGCTTCTTCGCGGGAGATGGCCTTTTCCGCTGCGTGGAGAATCTCGCGTTCGCGCTCTTTGAGTATGTCGGTGGTGTAGCGCTCGGCGTTTTTCATCGTCTGCTTGCGCACGTAGTCTTCGGGCACGTTGGCGATATTGCTCTTGGTCACTTCGATGAAGTAGCCGAAGGCGCTGTTGTAGCGGATGCGGAGATTTTTGATTCCGGTGCGTGCCTGCTCGCCTTGTTCAAACTCGGCTAGCCATTTCTGGCTGTCGCGGGTCAGGCTGCGGATGTGGTCGAGATCTTCATCATAGCCGTCGCGGATGGTGCCGCCGTCGACGATGTTGCCGGGCAGTTCGTCGGCCAGGCCACGGTCGAGGGTGGCGGAAAGTGTACCGAAATCATGGATACGCTCGGCAATCGCGGCGACAGGTGTATCGGGAAACTCCAGTAAAGTCGTGGCGATGGCGGGCAGAGCGGCTAGTGTATCGCGCACGCCGCCGAGTTCGCGCGGGTTGCGCATACGGTTTTGCAGGCGGCTGAGGATGCGCTCGATGTCGCGCACGCCTTTGAGCAAGTTTTGCATCTCGGTGGCGAGGCCGGGGGCAGTCACGAATTCGCCGACGCAGTTTTGGCGACGTTTGATTTCTTCGAGATTCAGCTCGGGGGCGCAGAGCCAGCGTTCTAGTAGCCGCGCACCCGGGGCTGTCACGCTGCCGTCCATTGCGGCGAGTAGGGAGCCTTTGCGGGTGTTGGCGGCGGATTTGAAAATCTCTAGATTGCGCAGGGTCGCTGGGTCGAGCAAGAGGGTGCGCTCGCTGCTGTATTCTTTGATTTTGCGCAGATTCTTCGGTGCGGCGCAGAGCGTTTCGGTGGCGTAGTGGATGAGGGCACCGGCTGCGCCGAGAGCGGGGTGATCCTTATCGATGCCGAAGCCTTCGAGATTCATCACGCCGAGGGCCTCCATCACGGATTGGGCACCGGAGGCTTCGTCGAAGTGATAATCCGGGATTGGGCTGATCGCGCGTCCATCTCCGATATGGGTATAAAGATCGCGGAAGCGGGCGTCGATGTGTGGTAATGTCCACTGCTCGGCGGCGTGCTCGGGTACGATGATCTCGCGTGGATCCAGGCTCTCGAAAGCGGCGAAGAGGTTTTCCGGTTTCACCTCGGAGGCGAGGAAGAACTCGCCCGTGGTGAGGTCGAGCCATGCGGCGTTGAGTGCTTTCTTGCCGAGAGAAAGGGCGAGCAGGAAGTGGTTACGCTGGGCGTCGATCTGGGTGTCGGCCAGTCGAGTGCCGGGGGTGATGATGCGGGTCAACTCGCGCTTGACCAGTTTACCAGGCTGCGGTGTTTCCACCTGATCGCAGATCGCGACCTTGATGCCTTGGTCGAGGAGTTTCTGGATGTAGCCGTCGGCCGCGTGAAAGGGAATGCCGGCCATGGGCATGCCGTGGCGGTGGGTGAGGGTGATGCCGAGCAGCTTCGCGCCCCATTCGGCGTCTTGTTTAAAGATCTCGTAGAAGTCCCCGAGGCGAAACATGAGCAGGGTGTCGTCCGAGAGCTTGGCACGGATCTCGTGCCACTGCTGCATCATGGGGGTGAGTTTCTTTGGTGTTTCGGAAGACATGGTGGCTGGATACAAGGGATTCAGCACGGCAGATCAACACAGATCCAATATTTACTCATGGCACTGCGATATAAAAAACCTATGTCGCGCATACTAGGAATAGGCGTGACCTCTCACATCTTTCATCACTGCCAAAGGTTGAGAGGCTTCCGCCCGAATGCAACACAGCTTCGGGGGATGCTTACGCCCAGTCGAGCGTTGCCAGCTTTCAAGGTGAGATTTCACAAATTCTTGCGATCCCAACACGGCACCCTCAGATAAATAGCGAATCCGGCACCTCAGTAGCACGTGAGTCGGTAATGCTCCCTGTTCCTCTTCCAGAACACGAACAGCCTGCGCACGGTCGAGCTGCGAAGCACCAGGTGCGGGCTTGCTACCTTTGCCAAAGAGCATGCAACGATAGGATTGAAGTGCATCTGCGGTCGGAATCGTGTAGAGTCCCGCCGTTATGAACTTGAGCCCGCTGACGGCCTTAGGTTTCCCACTTACAGCCTCCGCGTAGCCACAGAAGCGGTATTCCTTCGGATCGTCGACTAGTCCAGCCCGCACAGGATTTAAGTCGATATAGGCGGCCATGGTCTGGAGCACGTTCTCTTTCCCCTCGACCAAAACGCTTTTGAAGCGGTCTGACCACAGAGGGCCGAAGCGATCATGGCTTTTATTAAACCAAGTCGAGAAGCGCTGCTTCAGTGTTTTCATAAATGCAGAGATATCGCCCATTCTGGCAAGTAGCTTCGTCCGAATTGCTTCTGCATCCGGGCCATTAGATTTCAGTTCATGAAGCATCCTATCCGCCGAAGCCGTTTGGTAAGGAGTCGGTTTCGAGTAGAGTATTCGGTAGCGTCGAATCAACTCCTCATCGCTCACTGAGTCAGCCACGGGCACCCTTACCAGCAGATGGAAGTGGTTGTTCATTAGGCAATAAGTCAAAACTCCGACACCAGAAAAATCGGCAACTTGGTGAAGCATCTGCCGGAACACTTCCATTTCTCGTTCCTTAAAAAGAGCTTCTCCATTCACCGTGCGAGACATGCAGTGATAGGTCCCCGAGTCTGCTATAATTCGCCTCATTCGCATAGTAGTTTAATCTCCATTGTTTAATCAGTAATCTATTTACAATCGTTGGGGCAATAACTAAATAAGGGACGGGTCAAAAAAATATTGTTGGGCATTCTTAGTATGCTATGACATTGGGACTAGTGACGCCCTTAGAAGTTCTTGCTTCGAGACCCTTTGGGTGTGCTGGCGCTGGCTCGCTCAGTGATTCCGTAGATGTCTTTGGGGTTATCTTTTCCGGTCTTTGCGGGGTCATTTCCCGTGCCTCCGCGCACGCAGCGCACGAGGTTCTCAATACGGATAACATCGCCTTGCGGGCCGCGCCCCTGCGGGAATTTAGAGGCGTCGCCGACTTTTGGATCGTTGCGTTGAGAGCCCGCACCGTGCACGTCCATTAGTTATGTTTCGTTGCTCTGGCGAGATTTCATAAAGCCCAGTCCTCGCCCAAAGCAGAAGGTGAAGTGGAAGACTTCCTTGTTGATGAAAGGAGTGAGATTGGAGCTATCACTGCTCGTCGGATCGGGATCAGTGCCGTTAAATTGGATTAGCGAGTAGAGCTCTTTGATCTAGGGCAGGCGCCTGTCCTCGTATCCGGCAACGTATAAATATAAGGGACAGGTCTAAGTATAGAGGTGGGCGTGAGTTGCTAAATGAGTGACAAGCGACTGAAATTTGTAGGAGAGTGGGCTGCATATGGCAGTGAAGTTACATTCCCTTCGTTTTGAGAATCTTGGTGCGCCGGCGCTGGTTATTTTGCATGGGCTATTGGGCTCTTCGCGTAATTGGACGACGATCGGGCGCACTTTGCAGGATCGCTTTGATGTGCATGCGCTTGATTTGCGTAATCATGGTAGCTCCCCGCACGCGGATGCGATGCGTTGGGCTGAAATGAGTGGGGATTTGCAGGCTTATCTTGATTTACATGGGCTCCAAGAAATTGTGCTGATGGGGCACAGCCTTGGTGGTAAGGTCGCCATGCGCTATGCCTGCGAAAATCCGGACGTGGTCAAAAAGTTGATCATCGTGGACATCGCGGCTAAGCCGTATCCTCCCTATCACGATAACGAGTTTCGTGCGATGAAACGTATTCCTGTCGGGGAGTTGGCGAATCGTAAAGAGGCGGAAGAACTATTGGAGCCAATGGTTCCGGAATGGGCGATTCGGCAGTTTTTACTGACGAATCTTGTGCGCGATGAGGCGACGGGCGGCTACAAGTGGCAGATCAATTTGGACACGCTCCATGCCAGCTTGCCCCACATTCGACAAAACTCACTCCTCGAAACCGACCGCTACGATAAGCCGATGCTCTTGGTGCGCGGCGCGAACTCCGACTTCATCGACGACAACGACGCCGACGAAATGCACCACTGGTTCTCGCACCTCCGCGAGGAGATCGTGCCCAGCGCCGGGCACAACGTGCATGTTGAAAATTGTGCGGGCTTTCTCGAAGTGCTCAACGATTGGTTGTAGGGGGGGGGCGCGCCAGTCGTGGTGTGCTCGCTTGCCGAGCGCTCGCGTCAGAGTTGCGCTTGGTTGACTGGCTGATTCCGGGGCGTCCGGCAAGCGGACACGCCACGCTTGGTAGCAGCAATAATTACGCAGCAGCAATAATTACGCAGGGTATTTATTGCTCCTTGGTGCGTGGCGCCAACTCCGACTTCATCGCCGACAACGACGCCGACGAAATGCACCACTGGTTTTCGCACCTCCGCGAGGAGATCGTGCCCAGCGCCGGGCATAATGTGCATGTTGAAAATCGCGCGGGCTTCTTAGAGGTGCTGAACGATTGGCTGTAGTGTGCGCGTCAATTTTTACGACTCGAACATATTTTAGCTTAATAATGCTTGACTGATGCATTTTCACGCCTAGGTTGATGGCATGGCTGAGATAAAAAATATTACACACCTGACTACTCAAATCATGGACGCCTTTGATTGGGTTCGTGACGACATTGAAATTAAGTTTCGCGACAATGGAGACATTGATTATGGACGGTTCCTTCTTGAGCGGATGGACACCCTTAATCGACTGGAGAAAGCATTGAGATCTGTAGAGGAAGAATACGATTCTATCCGCGAAGACCTCGGGTTAACCAACGAGGTCAGATCAGATCAGAAAGAGGATAATCTTCGTTTGCTTCGGGTTTCAGTCACTGAAAATGCCGTAAAGCAGAGTCTTCTTTCTTTGACTGGCCCAAAGAAGCAAGGGTTGGTCGAAGTAGGAGAGCGCATGACTATCCACACTCCGGTAGGTAAGCCGTTTAGTACTAGAATTGGGAAGGTTGGCAATCGCCTTGAGGAGCGTGGACGAATTCGCGCTTTCTATAAGGAGTATAAGATCGAGGATGAGGATGTTGTCATCTTAGAGGAGATTGAACCAAAGGTATGGAAGCTCTATGTGGATGAAGCACGCCGTGAGCATGAAGCGAAGGTGTTTAAACAGATGTTAGAGGATTTATAATGATAAACTTAACCAGACACGCTAAACGCCGAATGCATCAGCGTATGGGTTTGCCCCGGCGTTCTTTAATTAGAACAGCATGCTTAGCTTTACGTTATGGCATGGACATCGAAGAAACGCCTAAGTCGACGCATTGGTCGCTTTGCAATCAGTATGCCAAGTGCGACGCGCACCTAGTCAAGCAATACGGTGATTTCTATTTTGTGTTTAGGCCTAATGGCGACCGCGATACTTTAATTACGGTCATAAGACCTAGCAAAATAAGTGAACCAAGATGGAGGCAAGGAAATTGATGGTACTCCTTATTATGCTGTAGGTAATATGTCTAAGCGACTGATGGTTGGTGTTCTGGAGCGGATCATGGTCAAATTGGGGTATGATCATTACCAGATTAAAACTACAAAGCGATTTGTTGATTCTTAGAGACGATAAAGTGGTCGCTAGCTATTTGAGAATTATGAATTAGCTTTAAGGGTGGATTGACTTTTTCCTGGTATCGGAAGAAGCTGTGTAAATGAAAAACATCACACTTTCTGTGGATGACCGAGTTTATCACAGGGCGCGGATCTATGCTGCGGAGCAGGGAAGCTCCGTTTCCGCTGTGGTGCGGGATCTTTTGGAAACAGTTGCGGCGGAAGAAACTGGTTTTGAGCGTTTGCAACGGCTGGAGGCTGAGACGATGTCTGAGACGATGTCTGGGGTGCTTGCTCGGCGCGCTCAGTTTTCTGGAGGCGACCGTCTGACCCGCGACGAAGTACACGATCGAAATGCGCTTCGTTGATACAAATATTCTGCTTTACCGCGTCAGCACCGATCCGGTGGAGACCGAGAAGCAGGCGATTGCGGAAGCATTGCTCGGGCAGGGGGATCTGGCACTTTCGGCTCAGGTCTTGCAGGAGTTTTATGTGCAAGCCACGCGAGCCAGTCAAGCGGATGCACTCACGCATGACGAGGCCACGGCGTTCATTCGTAGTTGGAAACGTTTCCCGGTGCAGGCCATCTCTTTAGATTTGGTCGAAGCGGCTTTGGCGGCCAAAGATCGTTGGCAACTCTCCTATTGGGACGCGGCCATTCTAGAGGCGGTTCGCGCCATGAAGTGCGACATCGTGCTTTCCGAAGATCTTAATGACGGGCAAAACTATGACGGCGTAGTCGTGATGAATCCCTTTACGGTAGAAAGTCCGCTTTAACTTTGCACCTAGGCACCTTCCGACTTTCATACATCTCCAATGACCACCCGTTCCCAGTCCGAGGCCGATAAAGTCGCCGCTGCCGGTTTTGCCGAAGTGTATGCGCCGGTGAAGCCCTATCTCGATGATCTCGATGTTTTTCTCCAGTCGCAGGTGGCGGAGCTTGAGCCTGAGATCCAAGAGCACGTGCGCTACGTCTTTGGTCACAGTGGCAAGCGCCTGCGCCCGATGCTGGTCGCCTACAGTGGTTGGGGAGGCTCCGGGGCTCGCCGTAGGGAAGATCTGGTCAAGCTTGGCTCCGTGATCGAACTCGTCCACCTCGCGACGCTTGTGCACGACGACATTCTCGACGAGGCCGACACGCGGCACCGCCAGGAAACTGCTGCCAAAAAGTTTGGGCCGGCTGCTGCGGTGTTGATCGGCGATGTTCTCTTTTCTCATGCGCTCAAGCTCGCAGCCGAGTTTGATACCAACGAAATCTGCCGCTCGGTCGCGCAAGCCACTTCACGCGTCTGTGCGGGCGAGATTGCGCAGACTTACCAACGCGGCGAGGTCAACTACAGTCGCGAATTTTACTTCCGCGTCATTCAGCTCAAGACGGCTGAACTTTTCGAGGTGGCCTGCCGCCTCGGTGCGAAGGTTGCTGGCTATCCGACTGAATTTAGCGAAGCCGCGGGGCTTTTCGGTCGGCACTTAGGCATCGCCTACCAAATCTTTGACGACCTTGTCGATCTCTACGCCGACGAGTCCATGATTGGCAAGACCCTCGGCACGGATCTGGATAAGGGCAAATTTACCCTACCGTTGCTGCTCCTTTTGGAGAAGTTGTCCGTCGAGGAGCGCGAAGCCTTGCTCGCTCGCTTCAAGGCAGGCGACAAGACCGTGGCCGCCGATTTTACCGCTCGCCTGCACGACTTCCCGATCTTCGACGAGGTCGTGGCGACCTTCGAGGAACAACTCGCTCAAGCCACCGACGCCGTGGCTCCCTTTGGCGAACTCGCTCCCGTGCCCGCTATGCAAAAAATCGCTGAGCTCGTCCGTGCGCAACTTGGGCGGATTTCGTAGGGGCTTCACTTGTGAAGACCGCCGTGGATCGGCGCGAAGGATCGGCGGTCGTGACAAGTCGCGCCCCTACGAAATTACGCAGACCCCAACCGATTTCCATTGCCAGCACCCGCCCCTGCGTTAGCTCTCTCCTCTGTCGGTCACTCGACGACTCACACATTTAATCATCCTCGCACACGTCGTTGACGAACCCCCAGCACGGGTGTTCTCCGTTTGCCGAGCCACTTTATACAGTTTATGGACATTGCAATTGTCACTGGCGCCGAGACTCCTCTCGGGCTCCGCCTTATTCAACGCTTGGTTCGCCAAGGTTATCGCGTTCACGGGATTGGAAACAACTTTTCCAAAGTTACCTTCGCCGACCCACAATTTTTCGCCCATCCGGTCGATCTCAGTAATCTCGCTGCGGTCACCGAGACGATGGCCAAAATTATCGAAGCGGAAAAATCGCTCGATTTGCTGATCCACGCGATCGACGTCACGCCGGGTGCCGCTTTTGAGAAACTTCCTGTGGGCAACCTCGAAGCGATCCTCAAGATCGGCCTGCTCGGTCCAGTCATGCTGACGCGTCTCGCGCTGCCCAACTTGCTCCGTTTCCGCGGCCAGTTGATCAACGTCATTCCTGCCAACAAGAGCGGTGCACCCGCCAGCGCGGTCAACGCACTGCTCGAAGGCGGCCTTCGCGAGATGAACCGCGCGCTCTTTGACAGTGCCCGCGACGCTGGCCTGCGCGTGACGAATCTCATCCTTCGTCAGAACCCCGAGCCGGACGCCCTCTCTGTGCAGAGTAGCGAGCAAACCCATATCGACCTCGAAGACGTCGCTCGCGCGGTCGAACACCTGCTCGATCCCAACTTTGCCAACGTGCCAGCCGAGCTAGTGCTCCATCCGCGTGCCAGTGCGCATTCCGATAGCGTCTTGCCGGAAGTAGCGCTACCGCTCGACCCTTACGGTGAGATCGTGCTGCCGCCAAAGGCCTACTGCCCGCCCGAGCAGCCTAAGATTCCTACTCAGGAAAAAGAAAGAGTCGAGCGCAGCATTCCTTACACCGACGACGAGATGGAAGACAAGATCGCCGCCGCGATTGAGGACTTTGAGGCGCATCCCGAGCGCTACGAGCCATCGCAAAAGCAGGAGCGCAAGCCACGCCCCGAGCGAAAGCAAAAGCAGGAGCGCCAGCCGCGGGCAAAGCCATCGCAACAGCAGGAGAGCCAGCCACAGTCGCAGTCTGAGCCCCCGACGGGGGTAATACCAGATCAGAACAGCGATGCACAAGATTCCGGCAATAATAAACGCCGTCGTGGTCGCCGTCGCGGTGGTCGTAACCGCAACCGAGATCGCGATGCGAATGCCCCTGCGCAGGATGGCCAGTCTCAGCCAGAGGGCAATCAACCGCAGCAGTCGCAGCCACAGTCGCAGCGCGATTCATCGGAAAGCCAGAAGCCACAACGCAATAATTCTCAACGCGATGCCCGTGATTCTGAGAACGATTCCCCGAATCAGTCTCACTCGGATAACGGAGGCCAGTCGCAGGATAAGCCGAAGCGCGCTTCGCGTAGGGGCCGCGCACGCTCGGAGTCCAAGCCGCTGGTTGACGCACAGATCGATGCGCAGTCGGAGTTTTTGTCGAAGTCAGACCCGCGTCCACAGCGCAGAGGCCGCTCGCGTCCGGAATCCCAGTCACCAGCCGCGGCAAAACCGAAGTCAGATCCTAAGCCGCAGCCAAGTGTTGAGGTCAAAGAGTCCAAGCCAGCAGCGCCTAAGAAAAAGGCCGCGAAGAAAGCCGCTAAGAAGGCGGCGCCCAAAGCGAAGGCTGCCACCAGTGCAACCGCGGGAAAGGCTGCGGTGAAAAGAGCGCCGACTAAGAAGGCGGCTAAGAAGACCGCGACTAAGAAGGCGGCTAAGAAAGTTGCGAAGACGGCAGAGTAGTTTGCTGTAGGGGCGCGACTTGTCACGCCCGCCGAGAATAAGGAGCCATTCCGACGCGGGCGTGACAAGTCGCGCCCCTACGAATGACTAACCAACGCAGGCGTCGCCCCCCTCTTACGGCGTAACACAAGCGGACGCACCGCGATTGCCCTACAGCACCGCGTCAATCGCGCGAATCGCTTCGCCGAAGCGTGCCGTCTGATCGCCGCTCAGTTCTACGTAGGGCAGCTGTAGCTTTTCCAAGCTCTCTTTGAACTTCACCTGCAGTTCTTTGCGTGCGGCCGGGCTATCGCGTTGGCCGGGGTCGTCCTGCCATTTAATGTCTTGCGGTGTGCAGAGTAGGTAGAGTGTGTAGTCGCGTTGCAGGAAAGTGTCGTTTACCCAGTCGGTTACTTCACCGAAGTAGTGGTTCGCGTAGATGATCGAAGAGAGCAAATTAGTGTCGTGCAGGACGAAGCGTTTTAATTTGCACAGGCAAGCGTCTTCGGTGGCGATTTGCCCTCGCGCGATGGACTCTAAGTCATCTCGGGTCAGCTCACGTTTGATTTGATTGACGTATTCGCGGACGTATTCAGTCGTCCACGGCTCCCCGTAGTAGCCGGAGAGCGCTTGAGTGAGGGTGCTTTTTCCGGTGCATTCGGCACCTGTGAGGACGATACGTTTCATGGTCGGGATGAAGGATGGAAGCGCGTGAGGCGAAGTCTTTTACGCGGCGGGACTTTAGATGCGTTAAGCTTTCGCATTATTGATGATCGCTTTCCATTCGAGCCAGCCTTTGACGGCTAAGAAGATGAACACGACAAACAGAATGACGCTTGGCCAAATGCGATCATTGAAGAAAAAGACGAGCCAGACCAAGTCGGCTGCGATCCAGCAGAACCAGTTTTCTACATGCTTGCGGCTGAGCATCCACTGCGCGGCAAGCGCGCTGGAAGTGGCGAAGGCGTCATAATAGGGGAGTCGCGCGTCGCCGGTCGCTGCCAGTATGGAGCCAATGCCGAGCGTGCCCACACAGATAAAAAGTGCGGCGAGTAAGCGGTGCTTGGGTGCTAGGTGGGAAATGGCAATGTCGCTGCCGCCGCTCTCGTTTTTGGAAGTCGACCATTTGAACCATCCGTATGCGGCGAGCACCACAAAGATGATATTCATACCCCCGAAGGCGTAGTAGTTGCCGCGAAAACTGATGTAGACGTAGGCCGCGTAGCACAGTATAAAGAGCGGCCATGCCAGGATCTTCTCTTTAATACTGAGATAGACGGCGACGATACCGGTCACCATCGAGAACCAGTCAATTAGGCTGATCTCGCTAAGTTGAGTCAAAAAGTTGTCCACTTAGTCAGCGTCGTAAACTTTGACCTTTTTCCAGTGCTCCTTGTGGGCACTGATGAAGTTCTGGTGCTTCTCATGGGCTTGATAGGCATCATGTGCAGGCACATCTTTAAGAATGACCGTCAGGCAAAAGTCGTAGCTGCTGTCGCACACGGGGCGCTCGGGTACACGGGCGGGGGTGCCAATATACGCCGATTCAGCGTGTTCGATTGATTTGAGGCTCTCAAGCCCCATTCGGAACTCGGTGATCTGCGCGCCGTCAAGATCTTTGCGCAGCCAGAAGAATACAGTGTGTACTAGCATGGTATTTTTTTGGTTAAAGAATGCCTTCGATAATCTGGCGAAGCTCGGCGTGGTTTTTCGCGACAGGCAGTTCGGGGCGTTCTATTGTGAGGCGCTCGGGTGGGCAGTAGAGTGCGCGGTGGTGGGCCACATCGATCATGGAGAGGTCGTTGTAAGAGTCGCCCGCCGCGAAAGTGTCGAAGTTGAGCGCTTTGAACGCTTCGACCGCCTTGCGCTTGTGGTCTTTCAGACGCAGCTGATAGTCCGCGATGCGGCCTGTTTCGTCGATCACCAGGTCGTGGCAGAAGAGCGTCGGGTGGCCAAGCTTCGCCATCAGGGGTCCTGCGAATTGGCGGAAGGTGTCGGAGAGAATAACGAGGCGCGTCTGCGAGCTCACCCATTCGACGAATTCCTGTGCGCCCGGCAGCGGATCGAGTGTGCCGATGACTTCTTCGATGTCGGCCAGTTTGAAGCCCTCCTTATCGAGAATATCCAAACGGTAGCGCATGAGCACATCGTAGTCCGGCTCATCACGGGTCGTGCGCTTAAGCGCTTCGATTCCGGTCTTTGCCGCAAATGCGATCCAAATCTCGGGGATCAACACCCCTTCCAAGTCGAGACAAACGATATTCATGTTCTCAAAACCGCGAGAAACCGCCCTAGAGTCAATCCCTTAGTCCGCTCATAACACACTTGCCAGCCATGGTCATTTTCGCCATCTTCTCCGTTTTTTCGCGTTTCCAGTGTCCCCTCTGAGCCTGAACTTCGCGCAAGTCTCATTTTTCAACGCATCTATTAGGTCTCATGATCTCATCCATTCTTAAGAAATTCTCTGGTCGTCACTATGGCAAATACCTCAAACGGTGTCAGCCTATCATCGAGCATATCAACGCGATCGAGCTCGAGTATCAGTCGCTCTCCGACGAGCAGCTTCGCGCGAAGACGGCTGAGTTCATGAAGCGTAATCAGGAGGACGGCGAGAGCCTCGATGATCTCTTACCCGAAGCCTTTGCCGCAGTGAAGAGTGCCGCGCGCCGCATGTGCGGCCAGTCCTACGATGTCTGCGATCACCAGCTTCCTTGGGAAATGGTGCATTACGACGTGCAATTTATCGGCGGCATCACGCTGCACGAAAAGCGCATCGCGGAAATGGCGACTGGTGAAGGTAAGACCCTCGTCTCGACTTGCCCGCTCTATTTGAATGCACTGACTGGCCGCAACTGCCAGCTCGTCACAGTGAATGACTACCTCGCTCGTCGTGACTCCGAGTGGATGGGGCACATCTTCCGCTTCCTCGGGCTGACCGTCGGCTGTATCCAGAATAGCATGGATCCGCAGACCCGCCGCGAGATGTATAATTGCAATATCACCTATGGCACCGCCTCCGAGTTTGGCTTCGACTACTTGCGCGATAACGGTATGACCAGCCGCAAGGAAGACCAAGTGCAGCGCGACCACTACTTCTGTATCATTGACGAAGTCGACTCCATCCTCGTGGACGAAGCACGCACGCCGTTGATCATCTCTGGCCCCATGCAAGATGACAACCCGCTGCCCTTTAACGAGGTCAAGCCCATCATCCAAAACCTCTTTTCTGAGCAACAGGCGTTTTGTAATCATCTCGTCGCCGATGCCAAAAAGGTCTTCGACAACGAACAATCTAGCCAGGAAGAGAAATACGCTGCCACTGCCAGCATGTATCAGGTCAAGCTCGGCATGCCGAAGAACAAGCAATTTCACCGCTTAAACGAGGTGCCTTCGATCCGCCGCGCGGTTGATAAGTTCGACCTAGAGATGAACAGCGACTTTAATAAAGAGCAACGCTACGCCCTCAAAGAAGAGCTCTTCTATGTGATCGACGAAAAGCAGCAACAGGCCGACCTCACCGAGCGCGGCCGCACGCTGATGAGCCCCGACGACCCCGACGCCTTCATGCTGCCCGATCTGCCGACCCAGTTTATCGAGATCGATAAGAAGGAAGCCCTTACCCCCGAGGAGAAACAAAAAGCCAAGCTCGAAGCCGAGACCCTTTTTCAAACAACCAGCGAGCGCATTCACTGCATCAGCCAACTGCTCCGTGCCTACAGCCTCTATGAGCGCGACAAGGAATACGTCGTGCAAGGCGGCAAGGTCAACATCGTCGACCAAAACACTGGCCGTGTCATGCCTGGCCGCCGCTGGTCGGACGGTCTCCACCAAGCAGTGGAAGCCAAGGAAAACTGCACCATCGAAAAGGAGACCAAGACCTACGCCACGGTCACCATTCAGAATTACTTCCGCATGTATGATAAGCTCGCCGGCATGACGGGCACCGCAGAAACCGAAGCCTCGGAGTTTAGTGAAATTTATGGCCTTGCCGTCATGGTCATTCCGACCAACCGGCCGAATGTCCGCGTCGATTTGAACGACGTGATCTTCAAGACTCGCCGTGAAAAGTTCAACGCCGTGATCAATCAGATTCAGGAAGCCAACAAGGAGGGCCAGCCCGTCCTCGTCGGCACCGCTTCGGTCGAAGCCTCCGAGTTGCTCTCCCGCATGCTCAAGCGCAGCAAGATCGTGCACAGTGTGTTGAATGCCAAGTTCCACGCGCAAGAAGCCGAGATCGTCGCTAACGCCGGTCAAAAGGGGTCCGTCACCATCGCCACCAACATGGCCGGTCGTGGTACCGATATTAAACTCGGTAAAGGCGTCCCCGATCTCGGCGGCCTCTTCGTGATCGGCACCGAGCGCCACGAGTCACGCCGAATCGACCGCCAGTTGCGCGGACGTTGCGCTCGTCAAGGCGACCCCGGCCTCTCCAAGTTCTTCGTCTCACTCGAAGACGACCTCATGCGCCTCTTCGCCAACGCCGGCCCCATCTCCCGCATCCTCGAAAAGTCGATGACTGAGGGCGAAGAGCTAGAGCACCCCGCACTCAATTGGTCGATCGAAAATGCTCAGAAGAAGGTCGAGCAGCAAAACTTTTCCATCCGTAAGCGTCTGCTGCAGTTTGATGATGTGCTCAACACGCAGCGCGAAGTCATTTACGGCCTACGTAACGACACCATCCATTCTGACGCGCCGCGCAACATTGTCTTCGAGATGATCGAGGAGGAACTCGAAGTGCGCCTGAACGACCTTGACGCCGCGAAGTCCAGCGATGGCGAAGCTCTGGAACGCTTCCTCGGCTGGCTCAATGCCTACTTTCCCATCGCGCTTAAGGCCGAAGAGATCGAGGCCCTCGGAGCCGATGCGCAGCACGAACTTATCCTTGGCAAAATTAACCACGCCTATGATCAGCGCGAAGAATTTGAAGAGAAAGAAGCCCTGGTCGGCCTCGAACGCTATCTCATCATTCGCTCACTTGACCGCCGTTGGCAGGATCACCTCACCGAGATGGAAGAGCTGCGCCGCAGTGTCAACCTCCGTAGCTACGGCCAGAAAGATCCGCTCAGCGAATACAAGAGCGAGGCCTATGGCTTCTTCCAAGAGCTGATGGCGAATGTGCGCAGCGAGATTTGTAACTCCGTCTTCCGCAGCGCGACCAGCGCCGAGGCCTTTAATAACATGCTCGCCCGCATGTCAAAGGTCGCCCAGGTGGCCGGTCCTGGCACGGAGAATGCTCAACAAGTTAGTGCCTTCGCGGTGGCGGCACAGCCACAAGCCGCCGCGCCGCAAAAGCAAGTCGAGCTGCCCAAGGTCGAGCCCATCCGCCGCGAGCTGCCCAAGGTCGGTCGCAACGACACCGTAACCATCCGCAAGGGTCCCGAAGAAAAGACCCTCAAATTCAAAAAAGCCGAAGCCATGATCCAAAACGACGGCTGGGATCTGGTGCAGAAGTAATTTCGTAGCACAGGCATCCTGCTTGTGTCACCCATCGCTGAATACACAGGCAAGATGCCTGTGCTACTATTTATGAAAACCATCCTCATCGCATTGTTCGCGGCGTTGCCGCTTTTTGTTTCCGCCGAGCCGCTGCTCATTTCGGCCAAGGTCTTAGATCGTGCCGCCAACGGAGCCGCCATTCGTGGCCTCTTCGTTTATCCCGCCGTTGTTTTGGAGTCCGGCGAGAAGGCCTCGATGCACATCGGCCCCGACCTGCAATTTCCTATTGGCACGCAGAAAGTCGACCTCGGCGACGGTGTCTCTAAAACGGAAACCATTTACGAAATTATCCCCGTCGGTTTTAGTTTCACGCTCAGTTATACGCTCAAGGATGGCATTGTCAGCTACACGGGCAAAGGCACATCGAAGATGTCGCTCGGCACAGACGGCCAGACATCAGAGACCGCTTCGCGGGACATTATCTTTTACGGCAAAACCGAACTCGGCGGCCTCGTCGAAGCTCAGCTCACCGGCCCCGACGGCAACGTAGAGGACTTCGCTTTCCACTTCGGCCCCACGCCGGAATAAGCTGGGAGCTCAAGGGGGTAATTGTCGGTGCGGGGACACTATGCTAATAGCGTCTCTTTTTCCGGTGGCGGGGAAGACGTCGCTAGCGCGACATCGCTACAATTCTTGTAGCGACGCTATGCTAATAGCGTCTCTTTTGCCGGTGGCGGGGAAGACGTCGCTAGCGCGACATCGCTACAATTCTTGTAGTGACGCTATGCTAATAGCGTCTCTTTTGCCGGTGGCGGGGAAGACGTCGCTAGCGCGACATCGCTACAGTTCTTGTAGCGACGCTATGCCAATAGCGTCTCTTTTGCCGGTGGCGGGGAGGACGTCGCTAGCGCGACATCGCTACAGTTCTTGTAGCGACGCTAAACTCCCGCACTTCTGGTGACATGGCGCTAAGGGTCCGTTCGGTTTCTCAACATCAAGCCGGCAAAGGCGACAATTCCAACAAGCATGGCGGCGAATTGGTAGTGCTCATCATACCGGATATTTCCATTCGCTGCGGCAGCGAAGGCGCATAGTAGGCAAAGGCATAGTGCGAGCGCGGGCATTTTATCTTTTATCTGGTTCATTTTTTTGTCCTTCGGTCACTGTTTCTAAGGCTTCAGTTGAAATAGATCCGGGGTAATAAAAGAGCGAAGCGACTGTGCCGACATTGGGGTCACTCTTCTCTAAGATCACGCGACTCTGTAAAGTCTCGTCGAGATAGGTTTCGACAAGAAAGGGCTCTTGCATGCCTCCAACCAGACGGTAGTCGCTATAGAGCACCTTGCGTTCGCGCCCGTCGGCAAACTCCTCTATCCGAGCCAGTGGCTGCATGTTCTGGATGTCTACGTAAGCAGAGGCACGTATGTCGCCCTCGTCGGTTCTAAATTCGAGCTTAATCGTTTCGCGCCCCATCCACATGCTAGGGGAGAGGCGCTCAATGCTACCTTCGTCAAAAAGTAAGACGAGCATGATCGGATCGAAAAAATCGCCCATCTGCCCGAGCGCTGCTGCTTCGGCACCGGTTTTTAATTCGTATTGTGGTGCCTGCCCCGCGACGTTGACACGCTGCCAGACTTGGTCGCCATTGACGACAAAGCTAAGCTCGTAGTCAGGCATCTTCAAGGTGGTCAAGCTCTGATCCGGACGGCGCTTCAGTGAGAAGAAGGGCACCGTTTGGCCTCCGCTCTCCATTTGTCCACTGGCCCGCACGCTCTGGAGTGCCTCCAATTGCTCCTCGCCACCGTTTGCTCTTAGATATGCGGATCTAAACTCAGTGAAGCGCGTCAACTTCTCCATGCTTCCGTAGCCGGGGTCGATGACGGCCACTGGTTCGGCTTCCGGCCAAAAATACCACACCCCACCACCGACCAAAGTGGTCAGTGCAGCAAACGCGAGAATCGGCCACCATAACCAGAGCCTTTCTTTGAATTCAAATTTTTCCATGGATGCAGGGGCCCAAAAAAGGCCGTAGCCGCGAACGACTACGGCCAGAGAGAAAGAAAAAGACTATCGACGGCGATGGACTAACACAAAGCCCAAGGCAGCTAGGCCGAGAAGCGCAGCGTAGGTTGAGGGCTCAGGGACGGGCGCGTAATCGTAGGTGACTTCGACGAAGAACTGCCCAGTAGGCGTATTCCCTTGGAAGAATCCATTTGTGCCACTGAAGCTTGCAGAAGTCGTGTATGTAGAATTAATCGTAAAGGTCAGGTCGCCGGTTCCTGTGTATGTAGCCGCATATACCGCAGAATTAACCACTCCACTGTCACCAGCCTCCAGCGCCCCGGGCGACCATGTATCATAGTCAGAAGCTGCAGTTACATTGAAAGCCCCAACCGTATCTCCAGAAGTCGCACCTAAATTGAAAGCTTGAGACGCGTTTAACTGCATGTCTGCTGTTTCGACGATTGCCGCAAAACCGGCGTTTGGAGTAACTGGCCCAGAATAGCTATTCACAAGGTTTTGGACACGAGCTGTGCCCGTTTGGGCATCAACCGAGTCGTTATCCATTTGAACATTTGCGCCCGAAATAATGGTCTTAACCGTGACGGTAACAGACGTCAGAGTTGCCCCGACAGTAGAATTGTAAGGACCCGCAGCAGTATCTATATCGTTAGTAGTATCAAACTGCGTAATTAAGATCGTGACATCCGCATCATTCGGCATCGATACCGTATCAGTAAAAGTCACAGTCGCCGCATTCACTGCAACGGAAGAGGCTGCCAGCAAGGGCAGGAGAAAAAGTGTTTTATATGTGTTCATGGAGCGATTAAGTGGTAGTGTTCACGCAGAACAACTGAGCATTATACCCCATTGCGCAATGGCAATCGGTGGCGTATGTAATACTATAAGCGCTCCAACTACTTTACATTAGTTTAACTTATGCAGGCCTTACCGAGTACTTTACTTTTATTTTACAGGTGATTGCAGTAGAGCTGTTTAGCGCAAGTTTTCCGGAGCCGAAAACAGTGGGGGCATCACTCCAATGTTCGTTTGCCATGTTTTTAGCGAGATCTCATAAATCAATTCGCCGTTGGATGAGACTTTGGTGTGGAAAGGCACGCGTGTGCCTTTGATTCGTCTATAATCTTGGTAAACTGCGGTGCGTTTCTTGCCTGATTCCCGTGAGTGCTCGATGGTCGCCAGGATTTCTAAGGAGTCCGTGTCCAAATAAATATCCGGTTCTTCGTAGATTCTTGTGAAAGATCACGGTTTGAGGTCGAGTTTGCCACATTGAAACAGGATGGCCACACGGTAGTTCTCAAAGCTGCGGAACCCTCTCGCATTAGCTTTGATGGCCTGGATCACGCCGTTGAATCCTTCTGTAGTCGCGTTGGAAATACGGTGCTTCAAATAGGTGATAATGTTTTCAAAGTGGTCTTTTATCATCTTCGCAACTCGTTTGACCGGTTCAAGTTTACTGCGTCGTGCCCAGCCATACCACTGGTTGAAAAACTTCTTAGCCCAACCAGCATATTTGTAATCCCAGAAGTGGTCAAAGGTCTCCTTGATCGCATAAGCTCGCCCCACCTTCAGGCCAAGAGACTGCAACTCGTTGAAACGAATTTGCATCTCTTCGCTTAGGTTTTCAAAGCCCGTCAACCAGAGGTATTTGCTTTTCTTAAGAGTATCATCGTTCTGTTCAGACAGAGCCTTGTGTTCCTGCCTGCGGACTTTATCGATTGCCTGATTCAAATGCGCACTGATATGAAAACGGTCGTGCACTATGTCCGCGTTGGGCAGGTAGAGCCCTGCCGCTTTGATGTAGGCGCGCCACATATCCATCGCGATTGCCTCAACATTCTTTAACTGCTCCTCGCTCAATGTTCCAAACAGCTTGTCGCATGCTGCCCCGTCGCGGCCTTCGACCACATCTAACACTCGGCTACCTTGAAGGTCAGTCAGCAGGCTCACGTAGTTGTGGCCTTTACGAAAACTCTTCTCATCTATGCCCAGGTATTTAATCGGTTCGGACTCCCGTCGCTCCAAGCCTCTGGCCACCGCCCGCCGCTTGATCTCATTGACTTGATGCCAGTTCACCCGCATCAGCTCAGCGGCAGCTTTGACACTCGAACAGGCCTTTAGCACATCTATGGCAAATGACTCAAACAGCAGTGTGAACCTAGAACCCTTACCTGCCCATGGCACACGCAAAGTCTTCACCCCGTGTTCAGGACATTTACAGCGTGGCACCTCGCAGCGCAGGACAGTCTCAAACTGCATCGTATCCAAATGCCGCCACTCACGCATCTCGCGGTGGTCGTAATGAGCGCACTGATCCCCGCACTCTGGACACTCCATAGGCTGAGACAGATCGTAACCAATCTCGACCTCAACCTTCTTAGCCTCTAAGTCCAGTGGAACTGCAAATACTTTCCAGGCGCCGCTTAAACCCAACAATTGCTCATAGTGCTCTTCTTTAGATGTCATGGCTCTCTTGAACATCTTAGCCGCTTTCTTCACAAGATTTTACGAATAGCCGAAAGTTTTGATCAAATCGAGCATGCATCTTACGATCTATCGTATGTCAATATGCGTGTGTCGCTGCATTTCCTGTTCATGGCGCTGAGCGCCGTCTTTGTCTCCGCCTTGATGTCCCGCCTTCGCCTCGCCATGGCGGATCTATCCGGGGAACGCCAAAAACTGCGGCATCTCATCCAGTCATCCGGTATGGGCCTAGCGACCATTCCCAGCGGAGGCGAACCGGAGATCGCCAATCTGGGCGATACGATTTGGGAATCCATCGGTGGCTCGGCCGACGGTGCTGTCTGGCGCAAATGGCTGCGAGAGATGCGCAACCCGCCAGAGGTGCTGGAAGCTCAAAAATATTTATCTCCCCCCACCGGAGAGAGTCGATACTATCAGGTCACGCTCTCGCCACCGGAGGACTGCGAAGGCTTTGTCACAGTCCTCATTTCCGATATCACCGAGCGCAAACGAATCGAAGCCGAGATCAGGCATGCCGATCGCATCTCCATCCTGGGGAAAGTCTCCGCTGGGATCGCCCATGAGGTCGGGAACCCGCTCGCATCGATTACAACCCGTCTGGCCCTGCTGACGGATTGCAATGATCTGGACGAACTCAAGCAGGGCTTGCAACCACTGGAGGAGCAAGTTTCACGGATTAACCGCATCGTGCGGGCCGTCTCACAAATCGCACGACCGAAGCAGGGCAGGTGGACCGTGTTTGACCTGCGCAAAGCCATTCACGATACGCTAAATGTGGTTCGCCTGCACCGACTGGCTAAAAAAATTGAAATCGTCTACCACCCCTCTGAAAAGCCGATGCGAGTCAGCGGAGTGGAAGACCAGATAGAGCAGGTGTTTCTGAACCTTTGTTTAAATGCCATAGAGGCGATGCCGGGCGGTGGAAAATTACAAATCACTTGCTCGTATGCAAAGGGCCAGTGGACCCTACAGTTTATCGATACGGGAGTCGGGATGAGCCGAGAACATTGCGGTCGCGTCTTTGATCTCTTTTTCACAACGAAAACAAATGGACTCGGAATCGGGATGCATATTGTGTATCAAATTATCACAGCGCACGGCGGTGAGATTTCCGTCGAAAGCGGGGTCGGTAACGGCAGTAATTTTACAGTTACCCTGCCTGAGGCGACAGAGACGGTGAATACATTAGTAGCATGAAACGCTCCATACTCATTATAGACGACGAGGCTCTTTTCAGGGAGGACTTGGCGATCCTGCTTCGGCGTGCGGGTTATGACGTTTTTACCGCATGCGATGCTGGTAGCGGCGTGGAGGAGTCGCGACGGCTTCGCCCTGATATAGTATTGTGCGACCTGTCACTGCCCGATCGTTCGGGTTTGGAAATTATCGGGGAGTTACGCACGGTGGGGCCTGATACTGCGGTCATTATGATAACTGCCTTTGGCGATATGGATTCAGCGCTGAGCGCGTTTCGCTTTGGCGCGGTGGATTATCTGCTCAAACCGGTTTCACGCGATGAACTGATGCGAAAGATCAACGGCATTGACCAACATATGAAGCTTCAGGAAGAAGTTTCCAGACTCCGGCAGATAATCAACCAACGTGAGAAAATGGATCCGTTGATCGGCGAAAGCCGTTCGATGAAGTCCGTCAAAGAATATATCCGCCGCGTCGCGCCGGTGGATTCTCCAGTTTTAATCACTGGAGAGTCCGGTACCGGCAAAGAGATCGTAGCGCGCGAGGTGCATCGACAAAGCCAGCGGAGCGACGCACCGTTTTTGGCTTTAAATTGCGGAGCGATCCCCGACCAACTACTGGAAAGCGAGTTGTTCGGCCATACCCGTGGCGCGTTTACCGGTGCCACCGACTCCCGTAAAGGGTTTTTCGAATTGGCAGGCGAGGGCACCCTTCTACTCGATGAAATCGGTGACATGCCCTCAAGCCTACAGGCCAAACTTTTACGGGCACTTGAACAGAAAGAGTTTTTTCCAGTCGGCAGCTCGGTTGCGCTTCCGCTGTGCGCGCGAATTCTGTCCTCGACGAATCGAAACTTAGCACAATTGATCGAGCAAAATATATTCCGCGAAGATCTATTGTATCGCATAAATATAATCGAAATTACCGTGGTTCCACTTCGTGAGCGGTTGGAAGACATCCCGCTTTTAGTCGATTTCCTCTTGCAGCGAATGAGCAGCGAACTCAGGCGAAGTGCTTATCGGGTGGACCGTGAAGTCTTGGACGCATTCATGAGATACCAATGGCCCGGCAACGTGCGTCAGTTAAAAAATGTGATCGAGCGTGCGCTGATCCTCGGCCAAAGTGATACACTGAAGCTGTGCGACTTCCCTCCGGAAATCTGCGGGGAATCGGGCGCCTCGGGAGTCGGCGGACTCTTTAATACCAATGATCTTCGAGAGGCGACGCTGGGTTTCCAGAAAACATTTATAGAAAATATAATCCGCAAGTGCGACGGAAACCGGGAAGACGCGGCCAAATGTATGGGCATTAATCCATCCACGTTATACCGGAAATTGAGTGAACTCGGATGACTGGCGCTTTTCCCTGGCCGCCCCCCTCCCTTGGTTTTAAAGTTAAGTGCAGTTCGACGGATTGGCAAATCATCCTTTCCGGTGTTTTCGCTTCTTATCCTGCCACCAAGTAGCGGTTTTGCGGTTAAAGGGAATGACCCCTGCCAGATAAACTGGTGAGAGCAATACCACGATGGGGTTTTGGACCAAGAAAGTCCTCCTGCCCTCTGCCCCCTGACCTCTGGTCTCTGCCCTCTGACTACTCTTTCTAGGATCATCTATTCCGCGATCTGCTTATCGATCACGCCACAGTGGAGCATTTGTGCGCCGTAGTAGGGATTCATGATAGTTTCATCCGCTTGTAACCAATTCGCGTGGCCACCTTTGCCATCTGAAGCCATCGGGCAATAGGCCCGAAACAGCGGCGTCTTCCCTGTAGTGCCGACATGCTCCACCAATAACTGCAATTCACTCGAAAGCGCAGGAAACTGTTTGCGAGCCGCTTTGAGATCCTTAGCGGAACGAATACCAGTCGTGGAGGCCCGCAATGCGGTGACGGTTGCTTGAGCGTCCGCCTTGTCTGGTGCGGCTTCCAAGGCCTTGGCCAATTGATCGGCGGCGGAGACACTTGCGGCGAGATCGTCGCTAGCGAGGCCTGCTTGGATTTGAAGATACGGCGCAACGAGCGTGTCGACAAAAGCTGGTTTAAAGCTCTCCGAATGTGCGAAAGCAGCGTTGCCGAGCATGACTGTCAGGACGAGTAGAATGTATTTTTTCATGGTGTTTCTATTGGTTTATATGATGTGAATTTAGCTGGTAGATTTCAAGAGGTCGGATCGGCATACGTTAATTGTTAAAAGGTCGCGCGTCCTCAAAACCCTCATTATTTTGGAACCTTAAATACCCTGTGTAATATATGAACCCGTGAGTTGTTAAAATTTTGAGGTGGTTTCCCTGCCGCTAAGCCTGAATGCTTAGCGGTAGAGAAAAACAAAACCAAGGAAACCACCAATGAAGAAAAATAGAAACGAACGAACCGAAGAACAAGCGCAATTTCTGGACAACGCTGAAGCGTTTCGAGACTACATCCGCAGCCAGACCCGCCGAGCCCTGGCTGAGGTATTTGAGCAGGAACTCAGTGCGTTGTGCGGCGAACGTTACGGGCGCAGCGATGACAGCGACTATTGTCGCGCTGGCAGTGCGCCGTCTTACGTGATGAGCGAAGGCGGGCGCAAGCCGATGCAGCGCCCACGGGTGCGTAAAGTCAATACGGACGGTAGCAGTAAGGAAGTCTCATTAAACAGTTGGAAGCTGGCGCAGAGTCCAGACGAATGGGAGGCAGCGACAACGCGTGCTATCTTGTGCGGGGTCAGCACTCGGGAGATGCCGCGATTACGCGCGAGCGAGTTTGATGGACAAAGCAAAAGCGAGGTATCGCGGTTGTGGAAGCGCAAGTCAGCGGAGCTGGTCGAGCAGATGCAGCAAGCGGACTTGTCGAAGTTTGGACTGGTCGTGCTGATGCTCGATGCGGTCGTGCTTTCGGCAGGCCTAGTGGCGACGGTTGCTTTGGGTATCGACGCTGAAGGACAGAAACGAGTACTCGGCTTCCGAGTCGGCTCCAGCGAGAACAAGGAGGTCTGCAAGGATTTACTCTCGAACTTGAGCCGTCGCGGATTAGCTGTTCCTGAAGGCCGTTACCTGTTCGCTGTCCTAGACGGCTCGCAGGCACTAAAACGGGCGCTTTTGGAAGTGTATCCCGATACTTTGATCCAACGCTGCTTGGTGCACAAGGAAAGGAATCTTCAAAGCTATCTATCCAAGCGCCACTGGGGCGAACTGGCAGGGCTGTTCGCGCGATTAAGAAAGTGCCAAGGGAAGATATAAGCTGAGGCAGTAGCCGAAGAGATCGAAAGCTTCCTCTCGAACAAGAACGCGCAGGCAAAAGCCAGTTGGGCTGAGGCTGGTGAAGAGCTATTGGCGCTGCCCCGGCTTGACATTACGAACGAGCTACACCGGTCACTGCTGTCCACGAACTGTATCGAGAATATCTTCAAAAACTTGCGCCAGCACATTGGTAAAGTGTGCCGTTGGCGCGAGAGCACTGATCAGGCAGATCGCTGGATGGCCAGTGGCTTGATTTTAGCTTCGAAGGGCTTCAATCGGATCGTGGGGCACAAATACTTGCCCGAATTGATTAAGGCTTTGGAGAGTAAATTTGATAATGATCGTCGCGGAGGAAATCAAAGTAATGAAGAGGCGGCATAGACTGCCACCGCACTGCCTCCGCTTCGCTCCGGCCTTGCCGCTTCGCGGCACTTCCCTTCGGGAGGACGGCCTCCACGAAGCGGAGGCAGTGCGCCCCTCGAACTCGAACAGAGCCATTACAGGCTTGACCCTAACCAACAACCCCTACACATCTTAAACCTAGCAACAGGAAACTCCTCAGAGTTTTAACAACGGATGGGACATCCCCATTTCGCTCAGCTGGTGCTAAGTAATTTCTTTTTATTGGAGAACGATGCCAAATGATGACTGTTATTCGGGGCGGGAGAACCGGGTTCTGCTGTTGAAGCAGCCTGTTGTCAGCGGTCTCTGGGCGTTATTGGTGAGCGTGCTGTGCTGGGGCGGGTATCGCATGTTTGAGTGGTTCTGGCGGTTCTGGACGGATGGCTTGTTGCCGGGATGAGTGCCGGAGGCATGGGCAACAGTGAGCGCCTTGCTGGTGGTCGGCGTCGCGGGTTTTTGGGTATTCCGCCGTTTTCCCCGGCTGCCGGCCTTGCCCCCTGTCGAGGATCAGTTGACCGTCGACCGAATTCACGAGCAGCGTATTCTTGCTGCGGCCCAGTGGTTTATCGCGATGCGCTGGCTGGCGATCCTCGGGGTGGGTATCATGATTTTTCTGGGTGTTTACGTGTATGCTTTGCTCCCTCCGGAGGTGGCGCTCCCGCTGACTTTGACCGCTGCGCTTCTGGTGGGCCTGAACATGCTTTACACCCTGATGATTGGTCGTGTTGCGGCCTTCCGCCAATTACTCCTTGTGCAGGCCTGCATGGATTTAGTGGTAATTGCGGTTCTGCTGCATTATTCCGGCGGCGTCGAAAATCCATTCGTCATTGTCATGATCTTCCACGTGCTGATCGGCGGGGTGCTCTTGTCGCGGGGCGAATGTTTCGCTCTGGCCGCGACCGCCACCGCATTGCAGATTGTGCTGGGCCTGGGGGAGGCGATGCAATGGCTGCCTCACCACACGCTTGCTCTGTTTCCCCATTTTGACATTGAAGACATGCATGCGGCACACAGGTCGGGCTACGTGGTACCGGTTATCTGCTTGCACACGGCGGTTCTGTTTTTAACAGCCTACTTCGTCACTAATCTGTCGGGCAATTTAAGGCGCAACGAGGGCCGGCTCGCCGAGATAGCGGAGCAGGCACTGGGGGAGCGCCGCCTGCTTGTTCAAGCCCTGGAGACCACGTCGACCGGTCTCCGCCTCCTCGGGACTGATTTGCTTCCCTTCTGGATCAACCAACGTTGGCAAGACTGGTTCGGGGATCACCGGAATGAATGCCGGATCATGCCAGGGTTGGAATGCGACGAATTTTGTCCGGCGAAAACTTGCCTGGAGGACGGGGCAATGCGTTTGGACGAGCTTAAAGTAGGAGTTGGAAAGCACCGCATCTTTCGGATTACCACGGCGCCGCTGCGGGATTCGCAGGGCCGGATCAATCGGTTGGTACAGCTGGCCCAGGATGTGACGGATGAAAAAGAGGCGCATGAGCAAATGATGCATGCGGGGCGTATGGCTGCCGTCGGGGAGTTGGCCGGACAGGTGGCGCATGAAGTTAACAACCCGATTGGAATCATCAGCGCCAAAGCCAATCTGCTGCTGGGGAATCGACGGGAGGAAATGTCCGAAAAAGTCGCCGGCGATCTGACGAAAATAAGGGACCTTTCGGATCGTATCGGACGTATTGCGCAAGGTTTGCTATCCTATTGCCGACCGCCGGGCGGCAGCCGCTCGCGGCAGGACCTGCGGACTCCCGCCCGGGCGTGTCTGGCTTTCGTTCGGGAGCAGGGCCGTAAGCACGGAATCGAATTTATCGATGATCTAGGGGAGGTGCCGCTCTATGCGACGATTAATTCGGCGGAGCTTGAGCAGGTTTTTCTGAATTTGTACCTCAACGCCATGCAAGCCATGCCGGACGGCGGTCGGGTAAAGGTATCCCTGCTGGCGGCGGGCCGGGATCCAAAAGATCGGGGCGTGGGCTGGGCCGGCATTGCGGTGGATGATTCAGGCCCGGGTGTTGAGCCCGGTTTAAGGGAGCGCATCTTTCAGCTCTTTTTCACCACCAAAACCGAAGGGCACGGAACAGGACTCGGGCTGCCGATCTGCCAGGGCTTGGTGAAAAGCCACGGCGGGCGTATCGAGGTGGTGGACTCCCCGGCGGGAGGCGCCCGGTTTCTCGTCTGGCTTCCGCTCAAGGCACCGGGTCATCCCGATTCTTCAAAGCAATTATGAAAGCATTCAAAGTAAACATACTCGTTGTCGATGACGAAGAAGGCATTCTAGAGGTTTGTGAAGAGGCCTTGAGCCAGATCCCCGAAGCGGAGGTGACCGTTGAGGTGGATTCCTCCAAGGCTGCGGAGTATATCCAACGGGAACCGGTTGACCTGCTCATCACCGACATTTGCATGCCTAAGGTCGGAGGCGTGGAGCTCCTTCGCGTGGCGCGTGCACGCGATCCCAACCTGGTCGCACTCACTATGACCGCATATCCGGATGTAGGGACCGCCGTGGAAGTAATGAAGCAGGGGGCAACGGACTATATTACGAAACCCTTTCATCCCGATGACCTGGTGGAAACGGTTCGGCGGCTTATTGAAAGCCGCAAGCTGAAGGACGAGAATCAACTCCTCCGGCGGCAGTTCGAGCGCCCCTATGCCTTTGGCGAGATGTTGGGTCGAAGCGAGCCGATGCAGAAGGTGTTCGACACGATACAGCACGTCGCTGAAATGAACGTTGATGTCCTGATCACCGGAGAAACCGGAACGGGCAAGGAGTTGGTCGCCCGGGCCATCCACCGCAAAAGTTCGCGCAAGGACGGGCCCTTCGTTCCAGTCGACTGTGGAGCGATCCCCGAGGAGTTGATGGAGAGCGAGTTTTTCGGATACGAAAAAGGAGCGTTTACGGGAGCCCAGCAGCGCACGGTGGGCCTCCTCGAATATGCGAACCAGGGTACGTTCTTCCTCGACGAAATCGGGCAACTGTCGCTCCGCTTACAGGCAAAGCTCCTGCGGGTGCTGCAGGAGCGCAAAGTTCGCCGCGTGGGCGGTACCCAGCAACGGGATATCGACGTCCGTGTGATTGCGGCCACCAGTCTTGATTTGAAAGATGAAATCGAGAAGGAGCGTTTCAGGTTGGACTTGTATCACCGTATTCACGTGGCACCGATTCATCTGCCGCCTTTAAGGGTGCGCGAGGGAGATATTCCCTATATGGCGACCCACATGCTCGGGCAGTTGGGGAAGGAAATGAGGCGGGAAAACGTGGAACTGAGCCCGGAAGCGGTCGAAGTTCTGAATTCATACTCATGGCCCGGTAATGTTCGTGAGCTTCAGAACGTCCTTCGGCGCACGCTGGCCATGGGGCGCGAGGCAGTGATCACACCCGAGAGTCTACCTGACGAACTGGTCGCAGCGGCAGGAGAGGGTGCCAACCGGCTTGAGGCGGGCTTCTTCACACAGCGCGATCACAGGATCGCTCTCTTTGAAAGGGAGTATTTGGACTCGCTGCTTCGTCAGTGCGCGGGCGACGTGTCGAAGGCAGCCCGCGAGGCCCGGATACCCCGCGGCACTTTATACCGTCTCCTAAAGAACCACAGGCTCGACCCCGCGATGTACCGGCAGTAATTGCACCTTCACCTTCCATTCGCTGGAATCTGTCACATTTGTGTGAATTTACTGCCCTGAGTGTCATCGAGTTGAGACACCCAGCCCGAAGTCCTGTGTTTAAGGGATGCGTGGCGATTCTCCGAGCGTCGCCGGAGCAGGAGGCAGAAAGCGCGAAAAAAAGTGTCACCCAGATGAGACAACATCCTCTCGCCCCGCAAAATAAATTAAATTATTTTGTCCGGGAGATCACTTTTATGGGTTTTGTAAGTTGTTTATAACAAGCGAATAGTGAATACAGCAGGCCGGATGTATTATAAGGATAAATAATACTAAATGGATTGGTATATTAGGTGCTATAGTGGTTCTGATGCCCGTAATAAGAACCCCGGGCAGCAACAAACAAAAATGAAAATACATAACTACACATTAATTCTCGCCGCACTCTCAATCGGGGTGCCGGCTGCGCCAATCATGGCCCAAGACGGCGACTATGTCAGTCGAGAGGAATATAACCAGTTGAAGCAACAACTGGCGGCTCTCCAGCAGTCACTCGGCAGCACTCAAAGGGAAGTTACCTCGAACAAAGTAACGAGTGAGCAGATCAACGAGTTGCAGACAAAAGTGGATCATACGGAAAAGATTACTTCGTACTTTTCCTCCAGAGACATGCAGTATTACCGCCAGCCGGGTAAAGAAGGCATCAATGTCTTCGAGTCACCCAAGACCACCGACATTGAATTCGATGGCGTCAAGGTGCGGATTGGAGGAGCCAGCACGCTGCAGTTCCAAGCTTTAACTCATGACAATGACACAGGTAATTTGGACTCTTTGAGTAACAACTTCAACCTGGCAACGGCGAATCTTGATCTCGATGTGGCGCTGGCGGAAGGGGTTCGCATGCATCTGCGGTCTTACCTTTCCTCTCGGAACCACGCTGAGGCATGGGTCAAAGGTGGTTATATCCAGGTCGACAGTTTGGACTTCATTCAGGAAGATTTTCTTGCCGGAATGATGGAGCACCTGCGTATCAAAGTCGGTCACATGGAAACCAATTACGGGGATAATCACTTCCGCCGGACCGACAATGCGGATTCCCTATATAATCCTTTCGTAGGCAACTATATCATGGATTCCTTCACTACCGAAGTCGGTGCCGAAGTCTACTATTTCCATGATGATTTCTTCGGAATGGTTGGTATGACCAACGGTAAGCTGAATCAAAGCCCAGGAGAAGCCACGCAAGATAAAGAACCTTCTTATGTTGCCAAGGTAGGTTACGACTCACAGATTAATGAAGATCTTCGCGTTCGTCTTACGGGTTCGGTGTATGCTGCATTTGATACGAGCCGGCAGTACCTTTATGCAGGCGACCGTGCCGGATCACGCTACTACGAGGTGCTGGATGGGGGTGCTTTTTCCGGTCGCTTCAATCCCGATCCCGGTAACCCACGTGCAGGAAACCCCAGTGAAGAGAGTATCGCCTTTATGCTCAATCCCTTCGTCAAATATAAGGGTCTTGAGGTCTATGGTGTGCTCGAGACCGTATCCGGTAATGATTCTTCGGGTAACGATTACGACGCCCAACAATATGCGGCGGAAGTGCTCTACCGTTTCGGCGAGGACGAAAGCTTCTATGTCGGTGTCCGCTACAATCTCGTAGAAGCGGAACTTGCTTCCGGCGAAGATGTCGATATTGACCGCATCAATCTCGGTGGCGGATGGTTCATCACCGATAACATCCTCGCAAAGATTGAATACGTCACGCAGAAGTATGATGGTTTTTCTGGGCGATTGGATGGTGCTGAATTCGACGGTATTCTGCTCGAAGGTGCGATCAGCTTCTAGTCCACTCATCTCCCTAAACAAATCATTATTTGAACGAGGCCGGCAGGGTCCGACCCCCTCCCGGCCTCTTTTAAACAGAAAGGTATTTTATGAAAACACACACATCAAAATTCAAGACGCGGATCCTTTGCGGGGTCCTGGCCATGGCCACGCTTGGTTTCGGTCTGCAGTCGGCTACCGGTGCTCAATCGAGCACAAAGGCAGAGCAACAAATCCGCTTTGAAAGCAGCGGCGAAGGCTCGGGCGAGATCTCGATCGCCGGCACCTCCTCGCTGCACGACTGGGAAGTTATCGGTAAGGACATTCAAGGAACTCTGACGCTCGCCCCCGGGGCAAGCGTGCAGACTTTAACCGATTTAAAATCCGCGCTTCCCCTTGAGGCCAAGGTGGAGGTTCCCTCCAAAAGCCTAGAAAGCGGCAAGGGCGGGATGGACAAAAAGATGTTCAAGGCTCTGGAGGCGAAAAAATACGAGACGGTTTCATTTGTCCTCGACTCGCTCAAAGTGAATGAAGCCGCCTCCCCGGCAAGCGTTGCGGCGGGCACACTGACCGTTGAAGCCAAAGGTAAGCTGACGATTGCGGGCAAGGAGCGATGGGAGGTCTTTCCGGCCCAAATCGCCTGGTTGCCTGAGCAGGAAACTTTAGTGGTGGCTGGCAAGGCGGATCTGCGGATGACCGAATACGGTATCGATCCGCCGCGCGCTTTGTTTGGCACCTTGAAGACCGGCGATGAAGTGACCGTCTCCTTTCGCTGGACCCCACGGCTGAAGAAAGGCACCGCGCCCCGTTGATCCAAAACCGTAACCCCTCAACTGCGATTCAATGATGAAAGATCTGGTGAGACGCGCTTCGATTCTGTTCGGCCTCGCCCTTTTGGGTGCGCCGGGATGGGGCGAAGTGCCGTCTCAGGGCTTCGAAGTGCCGTTTCAGGGCTTCGAAGGGGGGCAGCTCTACTTATTGCACCAAGCGTCATCGGATATCCGGGTGCGGGGGACCTCGACGGTGAACCGTTGGGCGTGCGTCCAGAATACCCTTGGCGGGTTGATTGCGGTCGATCTCGACCGACAAACGCTGCTCGACCGTATTGCCGGGTTGTTGGAGGAAAGTTCGGAGAGCGGAGAAGGGCTTTCAAACCTTGAGGGCGATGTCGATGCCGAGATCTGGGTGCAGGTTGATGCCAAAGGCCTCGATTGCAATAACGGGCGAATAAAGAAAGACTTACTTGAAGCAATTCGTGCCAAAGCCCATCCCACGATCGATTATCACTTTGAAGCGTTGGTTGAAGCGCCCAAGTTGGGGCGGGACGAGCATGGAAAGTATTTGGAAGTCAAAAGCCGGGGAATGCTTTCGGTGGGCGGTAAAGATCGGAAAACGGAGCATATGACCGAAGTGAGACTTGAGGGGGCTGCTTCGATTGAACTGAAGGGACAAATCAATCTTCGGATGAGCGATTACGATATCGAACCTCCGACTGCGTTTTTCGGCCTAGTCCGGGCCGATAACTCGTTTCAAGTGGAATACCATATCGTAATAGACACCCATGAGTCCGTTCTGGTCTCGAGTTTGCCCCAAGTTCCGTAGGGGGAGTTCCGCAGTTGGGGAAGCGGTTTCACATGAAAAAGCGGCATGCCGCTCAATCGGTGAAGAGAGCACTGGCAACTCCCCCCTATATTATTCTTTTAGTCTTTTGAGCTTGATGAACCCTACTTCTTCTTAGCTGTCGCGGTGGCGGCTTTTTTGCTGTCGATGACGCGTTGCTTTTCTTTAGCGACGGCGTTGGATTTACCCTGCTTTTGCTTTTGGTTCTTCTGTTTGGATTTTGGTGATCGGTCGCCCATGATTGAGTTGGTTTTTATGTTTTGGTTAGTTGGTTCTTAAACTGTTCTTGAACCTGAAATAGAGAGGAGTGGGTCACTGTTCGCTTTGCAAAGCCTGCAGGATTTCCGTGATCGGGATGGTCGCAATGACCGTTGTGCGGTCGCTGATCGCGTAGGGTAGAATCAGGGTGTCGCCATGTAGCATCGAGCCACAGCTGTAGACGACATTAGGCACGTAGCCCTCCCGTTCTTCCGGTGTCGCGACGATGAGGGGATCTTTTAGGCGCCCGATCACTTTTGTCGGGTCGTCGAGATCGAGCAAAGCTGCACCGATGGCATATTGACGCATCGGACCGACACCGTGGGTAATGACGAGCCAGCCGGCATCTGTTTCAATGGGTGAGCCACAATTCCCGATTTTGACTGATTCCCACGGCTGCTCCGGTCGAAGAATTACCATTGGGTTGCTCCAGTGATGGGGGCTATGTGAGAACATGATCAGCAGGTAAAACGATGGGGTCCGAGAATTCATAATTTATTGGCTTGATCGATCATCTGTTTCTTCCAGGCGATGGGTGAGTTTTGGGTGAGTTTTCGACTTGACTCTAGGTCAGATTGTAAGAAGAATTATGAGTTCTTATCCCTCATTGATGATCCGTAAGGAACCTGGTAAATGGTTCTGCGAGACGCCCAATGACGGGCTCCGTCGAGCCGCCCTCAGGGCGCTTTGGATGATCGCTGGCTGACAGCCAATCGGGGATTTTTATGATTACGCATTCTCCAAGCTTTCCAAGAACCGGCAGACCATAATACCCAAACAATAAGCACTGGTTGGAAAAACAATCGAATCAAACGAGCTCTGTCTGAATCCAATGCGCCGAAAGCATCTTTACCGTCTACGTACTGTGCTATATTGCCTGGAAAGACTAAAATAAAAAAGAGAGCCAACGCCCATCCAAATTTTACGCATTGTTTTCCCGAAAAAGCTAACCCTAGTCCTAGTATTATTTCTACAATACCAGACAGAATGACCACTAGGTCTTTGCTCAGCGGCACCCAGTCCGGAACTTGTGCCTGAAATTCGACCCTGTTAAAGGTAAGGTGGCTAATGCCAGCAAAGATCATGAAAAGCGCAAGTAGGATGCGGAATACGTTTTGAGTTGTTGATGTTTTTATAATATTTGCCACAATTCTTTAAAAACGTATGCGTTTATATCGTAGGCGATTTGATCAAACCCGCGATGTTTGGTTAAGCTGGATCCTTCTCTCCCGGCGCTGACATATGCTTTGAGATATACGCGGGTTCACCCATTCTCTTGAGGAGGTCGAGTTGGAGTTCAAGCCAACCCATATGCCCCTCTTCGTCCATGACAATGCGCTCGAAAAGTGATCGTGTTCCAATATCGTCCGCCTCATCAGCTTGGTGTGCAGCCGAAGTGTAGAAGGTGATGGCCTCCTTCTCGTCAGCTAGATCGGATCGCACCGCAGCAAACACTTTTGAGAGAACTTTAAATACCCTGTGTAATTTATGAACCCTGTGTAATTTATGAACCCTTTTTGTCTGGAATAGGGAGGGCGACTGTGGGCGGCGGCGTGAAAAGGGTCTAAAACGGGCGGTTTGATATTCCTAGGCAAGTGCGGCGGAGGAAAGTGGAGGTTCCTCCGCCGCAGGGCGTGTGTTTGCAGTTTTTTTCTGCCGGGGCTAT
>Ga0335398_10001793_pt1 | contig 35529 bp, 35 predicted proteins | sample BON03_FD_205742 | JGI IMG/M metagenome (GOLD analysis project Ga0335398, IMG submission 205742) | Freshwater microbial communities from Lake Bonney liftoff mats and glacier meltwater in Antarctica - BON-03 (spades assembly) (version 2) | ecosystem: Environmental > Aquatic > Freshwater > Ice >... | reverse complement strand
GCGGCGATTGACCGCCTGGTGCATCACTCGATCATCCTGGAATTCGATGGCCCGAGCCAGCGCATCCAGCGGGCGGTGGGGGCTGACGGGATGGCGAAGACCGGTGGAGACGGGTTGGACCCGGAGAGCGCCGGATCCTGACGGAAAATCGCCGCCGGGGGGCAGTTTTAATTGTCGCTGGACAGGCTGTTGCGGATCACCAGAAGCTTGGTCTTGTTTTTCTCGGGATTGGCCGGGTCATCGAGAGCTTCGGCAATGTCGGAGATGTCTTTATCAGTGAGTTCGAGCCGGATCATTTTGGCCGCCCATGGTAAGGCAAGCTGGCCGATAAAAACCACCCCTCTTTTTCACAAATCTTGATGCGCGGTGGTATAGTGGGCGTTCCGCCGCCCATCCTGTTGCCTGCGACCGGATGAGTGATCTGACACAGGTCCTTCAGAAAGCGGCCAGGGGAGATGCGCAGGCCCTCGACCGGCTTTGTGAAATTGCCATTCATGCCGGGCATGTGTTGAGGGAAGGGCTGAGCATCCTTTTGTCTGCAAGCGTTGTATGGCGAGGGGAGTGAGAGAGTTTGGCGCAGATTTTGGAATGGTTAGTGAACTCCGTGATGCCTCAGTTGGAATTCCAGTCCTGTCCCACATGGTTTGGTCAACTTTGAACAGGGCCGCTTTGTTACGAGATTTATCGTTTAATTTCCCGCAGTAATTGCCTAATCCTCCACCTCCACCTCCTCGGCTTCGACCACGAACAACTCACCTTCCGCTTCCAGGGAAGAGACTTCCGCCTCACCGATGTCCACGGAAAAATCGTGAAGGAAATTCTGGCGTAGCGGACAGCTCTTGCCGGTTGATGCAAATTACCCCCTTCCAGCCACCCGCCCCTTCCTCAACCGCTCCGCCGCACGATGAAAAATCATCACCAAAAGCTCCCGCTTTTAATCAACCCTCAACCAAGCCATTCAAATTTGGACGTTCAACGTTGAGCGTTCGGCGTTCTCTTCCCTCTTTCCCCCGCAACCCCCTGGTACCCCCCCTGGTACCCCCCTCCGCTCCGGTCCAAAGGCGGCTTCAAGGCCCTCCCGCCAAAAGCAAATTCCTAGCAGTAGCAGTCGATCTTCAGCCGGAGAGTTCCCGCGTCTCTGTCGCCTCGGAGGTATCGCTGTGAATCGCCGACGCGATGATATCTTCGGTCGCCTCCTTGAGATAAGTGCTCAGGAGCTGTGAAAGCTGTTCGAACTGTGGCCAGAGGATTTCATTCATCACCTTGCCTCCGCACTTGATCATCACGGTGGAATACTTCTGCCGATAGCGGCGGAATGGTTTGAGCCCCATCTTCCTGGCAAGCGCGCAGAAAACCTGCCGCTTCCAGGGATCGGGCAAGGATATTTGAAATTCCACCTCTTCTTCCGGCAGATTTGTCAGCTGCTTCGACAATCGCCCGAGCGCATCAAGGGCCGCATCCGCCTCCCCCTTATGATTGGTGCTTTGAAAGAGCGCCTCCACCTTGCGCATTTTCGCCAAAATCTCTTCGCGGGTCATCGTATCAAAGAGCTGGCAATTCAAAACCGATCAGGACTTCTGGGCATTCGCCTCCGCGAGAAACACCTTCAAATAATCGAGATAGCCTCTTCCATCGCTCACAGCGCGACCCTTCGCCGAGTCCTCGATCGCAGCGAGACAATCCAACTGATCCCCCCCGGGAAAACTCCGTCGCCCGCACCTTACAAACTCCCCATAGGGCTTCCGTGAGGGTATCAACCCAAAGGTCTTTGTCCTTCGTTGATTTCACGGGCTGGGGTGCGCGCCCTTTCACATGTCCCATCACTCTCCGGATTGCTAATTTCGCCTGCGAATCGCTTGGCGAAAACCCAGCCGCCCATCCTCCCGTTTGCATTCCATCCATCTGGTCAAGCTCGGAGATCGTCCGCTCAAGCTCATGGATAAGACGGACTAGATTCGACTCCTTAAAGGCAGCTTTCATGCAGCAAACGATATCGATCGATCCAAGCCCTGTGAACTCCGAATCCAGACTTCATCAAGAAACTCACCCTTTCGATCTTCTTTTTTCTTTTTCGTAAGTGTCTTGTCCGATCGCTTGATAAAGCTCCCCGCAGAGGTCGGTTATTTTTTCACAGCGTGCGGAAAAGCCCGGGGAAGCCGCGATGACCGGATGAGCGGCGATGTATTCGGAAAAATGATCCAGCCAAACAGACACCCGGTCCAGAGCTTCATGACGATGGAAATCATCCAACTTTTCTTCCCTCTCCTGTCGATGTGATGTTTTACGCATAAGTTTTGTCCTTTTGTCATGCCTCCGTGATGAACCCAATCTCCACTCCGAGGCTAACCTGGCAAGAGTTGATTCGCGCACTCAACCCGCATTGAACCAAGGGTTCGTGAGCATCTCGTCGAAGCACCCCTCTAAGGTAAGCCGCATCCCTCCCATGTCCATCCACTGATCGTTGTGGCGGCGTGCCCACACGCTCCACTCATCCCTGCTGAAGTATTCAAAGCGAGCCAGTGGCACTTCGAAAAACGGCGATAACGCATTGGGTGCGGGGCAGGCGTACTTGGTCATGAAGATCAAGTACGCCCCGTGCCACTTCACCGACACATCGACCATGTAATTGAATTGCGCATCGACGGGCGCGGGGCGGATCACCACGGCCTTGAAGACTTCATCAAGGAATTTCTGCGCCTTGGCCTTGATCTCCTCCTTTTGAAACGCGGAGAGTTTGCACTTCGGAGGGGTATTCGTGAGCATCCAGACTTTGCGTGGCATGGGAGTGAGGAAAGGTTGGGTGGTGGAACTATTTACGAGTCTTCGATATTCCAGCAGTAGCTTATCCATAGTGCTCGATTACTTGGACTCTGCGAGAGCGACTACCCCGTCAGCAGAGACGCTTGCGACGATGGTTTTCAAGTTTGCTGCCACGCTGGGAATCTATCGTGTTTCCGGATTTTGGCGAGTTTGGATTTCATCACAGGCAACTGCACAAATATCCGCCATTCCACTACTTGATCCCACCCGCAGATCCCTCACACTCCACAAGATTCCTGCCGCCGCTTTCCCGCTCCCCCGCATTCGCCTCGCGCCATCGGTTCGTTTCTCCGAAAACCTCTCCCGCGCCCCTGCGAAGACATCGTCCACAAAGCCCTTGCTCCCGATCACCGCCCCGTCCGTAAAATACCGCACCCGGCAGCGCAGCATCCTCGCCATCGAGAGTTCCGGCAAAACCGTCTGATTGTCCCCACTTTGCAGCGCTTCCGCGTCGTTCTTGGTAACCCTCATCTTCCCGGAAACCTCCACCTTCGCGTTAAGCGTTTTCCTCTCCAGCGCGATGCCCATCAGACGCCGGTAACGCCGCGAAGCCAGATCCCATTGGGTCGCATCAAATCCCGTATCCGTATCAGAAGTGATCGCCCGAACCAACCCCCTTCGTCCGCACCAACCCCCTGGTACCCCCCCCGCTCCGGTCCAAAGGCGGCTTCAAAGCCCTCCCGCCAAAAGCAAATTCCTAGCAGCGGGTGTCGCTCATGACTTGAAATAAAGGCAGATTCATGGGCCGATTCGCCCTGCGCGGACTATGTGGGCGCTAAGCCTACGCGGCAAGTGTGCTTTGTGAAATTTTTCACAAGCTCGGTTTCATGCAAAAAGCCGGTCTGAAACAAGGAGCGGCTACCTATGGCTGCTAGTTGGCGTTTTTCCTTCCCGAATATGGAGGATCGATTAGAACCAAGCTACAAATGCATTGGACCGAACCCGCGACCGCCGAAGACTCCCACTCCGAGCTTGAGAAGAAGCTCTGGGATGCGGCGAACCAGCTCTGGGCGAACGCCGATCTCAAGCCCTCCGAGTTCTCGCCCATCGTTCTGGGGCTGATCTTCCTGCGCTATGCGGAGACCCGGTTTGCGGCGGTTGCCGATGAGATTGGCACATCCTCAGGCCGTCGGAAAATCGGTTCCGCCGACTACCATGCGAAGGGTGTGCTTTTCCTGCCGGAGGAGGCGCGGTTCCCGCATCTGCTGAAACTGCCGGAGGGCGGGAATGTCGGGCAGGCGGTGAATGAGGCGATGCGGGCGGTGGAAAAGGAGAACCCGGATCTCGCCGATGTCCTACCCAAGACCTACCAGATCCTTGAGAACCGCACGCTCGCGGAGTTGCTGAAAGTTATGGCCTCCATCCCCATGGACAAGGAGGGCGAGTCCGGGCCGGACGGGCGGGATCTCTTCGGGCTGATCTACGAATACTTCCTCGGAAAGTTCGCGATGTCCGAGGGGCAGAAGGGCGGGGAATGGAGCGGAGCGACATCGACGCTTCCGCAGGAGCGCCCAGCGGGTGAGCGCGGGGGCGCTCATCAATTCTACACGCCCACCTCCATCGTCCGCCTCATCGTCGAGATCCTGGAGCCCTACCACGGGCGCATCTACGATCCCGCCTGCGGCTCCGGCGGCATGTTCGTCCAGTCGGCGCGGTTTGTGGAAAACCATCACAAGAACCCCATCTCCGAGATCTCCGTCCACGGCCAGGAGCGCGTCACCGATACCAGCCGCCTCGCCCGGCTGAACCTCGCCGTCCACGGCCTCAGCGGCGATATCCGCCAGGGAAACACCTACTACGAGGATCTCCACGATTCCGTCGGCCGCTTCGATTTCGTGCTGGCGAATCCGCCCTTCAACGTCAGCAAGATCGACAAGGAACGCCTCGCCGACGACCCACGCTACGCCTTCGGCCTGCCGCGCACCGACAATGGCAACTACCTCTGGATCCAGCACTTCCACGCCGCGCTGAATGCGAAAGGGCGGGCTGGCTTCGTCATGGCAAACTCCGCCGCAGACGCCCGCGCCTCCGAGCAGGATATCCGGGAAAAGCTCATCCGCAGCGGCGATGTGGACGTGATGGTCAGCATTGGGCCGAACTTCTTCTTTACCGTCACGCTGCCCTGCACCCTGTGGTTCATGGACAAGGCGCAAGCTTTGCTTCCACCTCGTCCACCCTCACCCCCAGCCCCTCTCCCAGAGGGAGAAGGGAGCAAGAAGGGCGAAGGTTCGGTAGGGCGAGGAGGGTTTCATTTTCAGGGTTTGGTGGAACAGGCTAGGGAACTTCGGAAAAAGCAAACGCCTGCCGAGGAAGCGATGTGGGCGATGCTTCGGAATCGGCAGTTGGCGAATCTGAAATTCCGACGCCAGCACCAGATCGGCGACTATATCGTCGATTTCTTTTGTGCGGAACGCGGACTCATTGTGGAACTGGATGGCTCTGTCCATGATACGCCGGAGCGGATGAAGGCAGACAAGAAACGGGATGCCTACCTCCGTTCCCTCGGTCACACCGTTCTCCGCTTCAAAAATCACCAAGTCTTCGACGAAACCGACAACGTCCTGACAGCGATCGCCAATGACCTCCCTTCTCCCCCTGGGAGAGGGGCCTGGGGTGAGGGTGACGGTGCCAAGGAGTATGATTATGAGAATCATAAGGGTGCCCGTTACAGAGATACCGTCTTGTTCATCGATGCCCGGCATATATATCGCCAATTGGACCGCGCTCACCGCGATTTCACCGCCGCGCAGAATGAGTTCCTTTCCAATGTCGTGCGTCTTTACCGGGGAGAGGAGTGCGAATTCGAAAACGGTCCCGAGGAAAAGATCCGCGAACTCTTCACTCTCCCCTCTACCTCTGGGAGAGGGGTCGGGGGTGAGGGTAAGCCAGCACTCGGCTCGCCGATGTGCCTGGCTTATGCAAAGCGGCAACCCGCGCGGAAATCGAAGCCCAGGGCTGGTCGCTCAATCCCGGTCGCTACGTCGGCGTCGCCAAGGGCGAGGATCTCAGCGACGAGGATTTCAAGGAACGCCTCGAAGCGCTCAATGAGGAACTTGAGGTGCTGAATGCGGAGGCGCGGGAGTTGGAGGAGCGCATCGCGGGGAATGTCACCGAAATACTAGAAGCATCATGAAAAGCGAACTGATTGAAACCCTGACCGATACCTTCGAAGGCCACGCCCAGCAGACAGAGGGTGGAATTGAATACTGGCTGGCCAGGGATCTCCAGAGTCTCCTCGGCTACACCGAATGGCGGAACTTTCTCAAGGTCATCGCTAAGGCCGAAACTGCCTGCGAAGTCTCTGCCCATAAGGTCTCAGACCATTTTGTTGACGTCAACAAAATGGTCGACTTGGGCTCTGGGAGCCAGCGCGAGGTTGAGGATGTGATGCTCACCCGCTACGCATGCTACCTGATCGCCCAGAATGGGAATCCCCAGAAGGAGGAAATCGCCTTCGCCCAGACCTATTTCGCCATTCAGACCCGCAAAGCCGAGCTGATTGAACAGCATTTGTTGGAGGGGGAGAGAGTGCAAGCACGCCAGAAGCTGACCTCGACCGAAAAGGAGCTTTCCTCCGTGATCTTCGAGCAAACGGGCGGGAACAAAAACTTCGGGATTATCCGCAGCAAGGGTGATCACGCGCTTTTCGGGAAAAGCACCGAGGCCATGAAAGCGCATTGGAAAGTCCCGGCGAAGCGACCACTCGCGGATTTCGCCCCAACCATTGTTTTGAAAGCCAAAGACTTTGCGGCAGAAATCACCATCCACAACGCCCGCCAGCACAAAATGGGTTCCGAAAGCCAAGTTTCCAAGGAACACGTCACCAACAACCAAGCCGTCCGCAACACCCTACTCGAACGTGGCATCCGCCCGGAGTCACTGCCGCCGGAAGAAGACATCAAGAAGGTCGAACGCCGCCTGACCTCGGAGGAAAAGAAATCCATCAAGAACCCCGACACCCTCGAATGAAACGTGCCAAGAATGCCATCGATGAGGAACTCGAAGTGCTGGATGCAGAGGCACGGGAGCTGGAGGAACGGATTGCGGGGAACGTCACGGAGGTTTTGGAAACGGTATGAGTGTTTCTTGTTCTAAATGGAAATTCGTAAGACTTGGTGAGCTTGCTGAGTTTCGCAACGGCGTGAACTACAACAGAGATAGTTTTGGCGCAGGTGTCAAAGTAGTTGGAGTTAAAGATTTCCAGAATTACTCGAAACCGAGATATGAGACGCTGGAACAAATCAATCCCGATGGAGTCGTCACATCGAAAAGCATTCTCAAAGATGGCGACATCATTTTCGTTCGCTCCAACGGGAACCCGGAACTGATTGGGCGAAGCCTTCTCATTGATAACCCTCCTGAAGAAGTAACTCATTCCGCTTTCACAATCAGGCTCAGGTTTCATTCTCCCGACATCTACCCGAAATTTTTCGCCTACTTCTTCAGAACGACAGCGATCCGAAAAGGACTCACTGCATATGGTGGTGGAACAAACATCTCGAATCTTAATCAAGACATTCTGAATGATCTCAAAATTCCGCTTCCCGACCTCCCCACGCAGCGGCGGATCGCCGGGATACTCTCGGCCTACGACGACCTGATCGAGAACAACCTGCGTCGCATCCGTATCCTGGAGGAGATGGCGCAATCCCTCTACCGCGAGTGGTTCGTCCACTTCCGCTTCCCGGGCCACGAATCCGTCCCCCTCACCGACTCCCCCCTCGGCCCCATCCCGCAGGGGTGGCGAGTTGGACAGCTTCAAGACATTGCCGTGCTTCAACGTGGATTTGATCTTCCCAAGGGTAAGCGAATGGAAGGAGAGGTTCCCATTTATGCAGCTTCTGGAATTACTGGGTATCACGTGGAAGCAAAAGTCAAGGCACCAGGGATCGTGACCGGACGATCAGGAACGATTGGTGAGGTCATGTACGTCCAAGAAGATTTTTGGCCTCTGAATACGGCTCTGTGGGTAAAGCAGCTTCCTGAGTCGGAACCGCTTTACGCCTACTACTATCTACGTAGTGTCGATCTCAAGGGCTTCAACTCTGGAGCTGCAGTTCCGACATTGAATAGGAACGATGTTCACGGATTGGCGGCACTAGTTCCTTCAAAGGCAGTGCAGACAAAGTTTCAAGTAATTGCTGAAAGGCTCCATCTGCAATTGCGGACTCTTCAGTCGAAAAACGAAACCCTTCGCCAAACCCGCGATCTGCTGCTGCCGAAGCTGCTTTCGGGAGCATAACCCAGAATAACCCGGTGATGAATCATGATTTGATCAATCAGGTGGAGGTCCTTGAAGGTGATGATGGTATCACGGGCGAGAGGTGAACTCATGGATCACCCCGATTACAGCAAAATTCGCCGAGCGCTGCTGGCTTCACCTAAGATTGCAAAAAAATTGCCTCAATGCGTGCACGTCTGCCGGAGCCTCACAGAGTTTTGGGGGTTCATTAAAGGCAGGTTTGCAACCTACGCAGAGAGAACGGAATTTCTTAGAACTGAGTTCGATCCGCTATTGCTGATGCTTGAATCCGTAGCTCGTTCACCCAGCGATGGAGCCATATCGGCAACCGTTACGAAGGTGAATCTCGACTACATTCACGAAGCGTGGACCAAGGCTATCGAGCGCCGCGTCTCGGATCCGGAGGGAGCCGTCACGATTGCCAGGACGCTCCTTGAATCGGTATGCAAGCATCTGCTGGATTCAGCCAAAACTCCCTACGAGGACGGAGCCGATCTTCCCAAGTTGTATTCGTTGACGACAAATCAGCTCAACCTCTCACCGAGCCAGCATACGGAGCAGATCTTCAAGCAAATCCTCAGTGGCTGCACATCGGTTGTAACCGGTTTGGGCGCGCTTCGAAACAAGCACAGTGATGCTCATGGCAAGGGGATTCTGGGAACGAAGCCGTCTCCTCGCCACGCAGAACTTGCGGTCAATCTTTCAGGAGCGATGGACACCTTTCTATTGCAGACATGGGAATCCAAGAGCCCATGAGCAGATCAAAATGTTGTCATGCCGTCGTAATCTCCGATCGTATCCCGTTCAGGCTTTTCAAGAGCTGTTCGCCTGCTTATGTTCCCCGTTCACACTCCTTTTTTATGATCTTCGAACGACAACGCGTGCTGCTGACCCTACTGGATGCCCTCGGCGGGCAAGCGGCCCCGACGGATTTCCAGAAACTTCTTTTCCTCTACACCCGGAAGCAGGAGACGCCGAGCTACGAGTTCGTGCCCTATAAGTTCGGATGCTTTTCGTTTTCTTCCTATGCCGACAAGCGGAGGCTGGTCGAAAAAGGATTGCTGGTGGACAGCGCGGATCAATGGAAGCTGACGGACGAGGGGCGCACGACGATCCGCAAGAGATCGGTCAATCCGTTGGTGGCCGCGCGTTTCAACAAGGATCACGCGGAGTTGCGGGGCAATGAACTCGTCGCAGAGGTTTACCGCAAGTATCCCTACTACGCCACCCGCAGCGAAATCGTTGAGAAAGTGCTGAAAGGCAAGGCGGAGAGGGAAAACGTGGCGAAAGCGCGACCTGCGAAGGCAACGGCTGGCTTGCTAACGATCGGATACGAAGGGAAATGTTTGGAAACCTACCTCAACCAACTGTTGCAAGCCGGGGTGACGATTCTGTGTGACGTCCGACGGAATCCGCTGAGCCGGAAATACGGGTTTTCCAAAAGCACGCTGCGAACGGCATGTGAGAGCCTTGGAATCCGCTATGAGCACTTGCCGGAACTCGGCATCCCGTCCGAAGAGCGCCGGGAACTGAAAACCCAGGCGGATTATGATGCGCTTTTCGAGGACTACGAACGCGACAGCTTGCCGCTTCAAACCGAGGCTTTGGCGACGATCCGGTCATGGATCAAAGGTGGTGAAAGCGTGGCGCTGACCTGTTTTGAACTGCATCCGCACCAATGCCACCGGCACTGCGTGGCGGAAGCGCTGGAAGCAGGCAGAGGAAATCGATTGAAAGCTACGCACCTGTAAACCCACGGATCATGGCACGGGAAAGAATTCTGATCACGGTGAAGACGTATCCGACCTTGTCCCGCAAGCACGGGGAGACGGTTTGCACGGCGGGGATCCGGGAAGACGGATCGTGAATCCGGCTGTATCCGGTGCCGTTTCGTCGGCTGAACGAAGACGAGCAATATTCCAAGTTCGACTGGGTCGAGCTGGATGTGAGGAAGGGCACTTCCGATCCACGGCCGGAGACGCATCACCCGACCGATCCCAAGGAGATACGGTCAGTGGACAAGATCGGGACAAAGGATGGGTGGAAAGACCGGCGAAGAGCGCTCAAGGCAGTGACCGTCCATGAGCGTTTGCAGCCACTGTTTGATGGTGCGAAGGCAAACCAGCTTTCGCTTGCGTTGTTCAAGCCGGCACGGGTGATCGATTTCGTCTGGGAGGAATGCGAGAGGGACTGGGACGCGGCCAAGGTGGAAGCCATGAGGGACAAGGCATCGCAAGGGGAGCTTTTCGCAGAAGAGCAGTGGAGGCAGACATTCCAACTGATGCCAAAACTGCCCTATAACTTTTCCTATCGGTTCGAGGATGTGGATGGAAAGAAGAGCGAGCTTCAGGTTCTTGATTGGGAGGTGGGGCAACTTTTCCAGAACTGTCTCAGGGATGCCAAGGGGGATGAGTCCGTCGCACTGGCAAAAGTGAAACAGAAATACTGGGATGCGTTCATGAAAACCGATCTGCATTTTTTCCTGGGAATGATGCAGCAGTTCCACGGCTTTTCTCCCAATCCTTGGGTCATCATCGGAGTGCTGCCAATGCCCTTTCCTCCGCCAGTTGAACAAATGGAATTTTTTGACTGATGAGCGGATACCCCAACCCACTTTCCGGAGGGGAATAGAAACAAACCATTATGCATCAGGTCGATGTGGAGAAGAACGAGATAGTGGAGGTGTTGGCTAAGAAGTTCGGGGAGTTGAATTTCTAGGAGCGTATGGGAGGGCGCTTGTCCGTGACATCGAGGCTGGCAATCCCGGCGAAAGCTGAACAATCTGGGGTCGTAATACATGAGGACGCTTGAGAAACTGACGATCAAAGGATTCAAATCCATCCGGGAGCAGACCCTGGAGCTTGACAGGCTCAATGTGTTCATCGGCGGGAACGGGGTTGGGAAGTCGAATTTGATCGGGGTGTTCCGTTTCCTGCATGAGGTGATCAACCAGAGGCTTGTTGAATACGTGGCGAAGCGCGGTGGAGCAAACAGCCTCCTTCATTTCGGAAGAAAAACGACTCCCGAGATGCAACTTGAGTTCGTATTGTCCGGCCTGTTTCCAGAAGGAACCGTGTCCTACGATACCATTCTCAAGGCAACGGATGACGGGCTTCTGTATGTTCATGATGAATGGCTTTCGATAGAGACTAATGGAGACGATTCGGGGACAATCCTTCCCAACTCAAAGATCGAGTCGAGGCTGAAGGACGGGCAGGATGAGTTTGCTAAAAAGCTGTTTGAGGAACTCGACTCCTACCGGGTTTATCATTTTCATGATACCTCCGAGACTGCTGAGGTAAAAGACGTATGCGATCTGGAGGACAATCGTTTCCTACGCCCGCGAGCACAGAACCTTGCCGCTTACCTCTATTTCCTGGAACAGAAGCATCCTGCTCACTTCTCGCTGATCGAAGATACGGTTCAGCAGATCGCCCCATTCTTCGGAGGCTTTCAGTTGAAGCCATCGCGGCTCAATGAGGGCAAGATCCGGTTGGAGTGGGTAGAGAAGGGGCATGATGGTTATTTCAACGCCACGGCTTTGTCGGACGGAACGTTACGTTTCATTTGTCTGGCAACATTGCTTCTTCAACCGGAGCAGGATCTGCCCAGCCTCATTTTATTGGACGAACCTGAACTTGGACTGCATCCGGCAGCAATCGCGCTGCTTGCCGATTTGCTAGTGGCGGCATCCGAGAAGACGCAAATTATTGTTGCCACCCAATCGGTGACTTTGGTCAACCAACTGATACCGGAACAGGTATGGACGGTGAACCGGGAGGGTGACCAGAGCGTTTTCACGAAGCTGGACCAGACGGATTACTCCACCTGGCTGGATGACTATGCGCTCGGGGAGCTTTGGGAGAAGAACCTGATCAACGCCCGCCCTTGATGAAGCGCTGCCTGATACTTGTGGAAGGGCAGACGGAGGAGCGGTTCGTGAAGGACGTGCTGAGTCCACACTTTGAGCCGATGGGGCTTTGTCCCATTCCTACGATCCTTACGACAAAGGTGGTCAAGGACGGGAAGAATTTCAAAGGAGGGGTGACGAATTATGGGAAGCTTCGCGGGGATCTAATGAAGCTGCTAGGAGACACCACGGCGTTGATCACGACGCTGATCGACTACTATGGGTTGCCGGAGGACACGCCCGGAATGGCGGGGAGAGATTCATTGCCAGGCGGAAGGGATCGTGTTCTTCGTGTGGAAGCCGCAGTTCACGCTGATGTTGGTTCGCCGCAGCACTTTCTGCCGTTTCTAGCCTTGCACGAGTTTGAGGCGTTGTTGTTCAGCGATCACGAAGTGACGGCGGCAACGATTCCAGCATCAGAGAAGGCAGCTGAGCTCCTGGCCATGGCCGGAGGGCTTGAACCGGAGGAAATCAACGAGAATAGGGAGACGGCACCGTCGAAGCGGCTAAAAAACGTCTTTCCAAGTTTTCGAAAGACCTTGCATGGCCCGACAGCGGCAAAGCGAATCGGGCTGGAAGCGATAAGGTCACGCTGTCCTCATTTTGACAGCTGGATCACCCGGCTGGAAGCGTTCGCAATGAGTTGAACCATTTACCAAGATTCGATGAGCGGATACACCGAAGTCCACCTGATCGAGCAGCCGGGGATCCAGCTCATGGAGCATGAGCTGGGCTGGGCTGGGAGGTGGAGGTGGAGGTGGAGGTGGAGGAGGGAGAGATTTTGGATGTTTGGTTTTGGATTTTGGATGGGAGAGGAAGACGCTTGAATAAAAACTTGCAAAATGTTCACGAAATCATCATGTTCACGGCATACGTGAACGTTGGATTGCTGTGAAAATGAAGCCTCAAAGTCGCAGGAACCTTGATTCTTCCCTCGCTTCCAAGCTTGAGGAGATCCTGGGAGGGGTGGCTTGGCTCTCGTCAATTGAGGTGCGGGTCAATCCTGCGGAGTATGAGCGGGCTTTCGACTTGCTCGCGGAGATCGGGCTCCCCCGAGGAAACCGGATCGAGTTATGGGTGGAGTGCAAGGACATGCCCAGACCATCCCGTTTTCCGTATGTCAACTTGGAGAACCGGTTTTGGCACGACGGCTCGAAATCGGTCCGGGTTCCCACCCTGGCGGCTCCGTATATTTCGCCCCGGATGGCTGAGGTGTGTGAGAAGCATGGCTGGAGCTGGTTCGACTTGGCGGGGAACTGCCGAATCACGGTGCCGGAGCTCCTGCACATCGAGAGAACTGGCAACAAACCGGTCCATTCGCGCCCGAAGAAGGGAGATGCCAATCTTTCGACGCACGAATCGGCCCGGATTCTCCGGTTGCTGATGGCACCTGAGAATGCGGAAAGGCGATGGACTCAGCGCGGACTGCGGGACACCTGCGAACCGAAGGTCAGCTTGGGCAAGGTCAACGCGCTGGTCAGTTACCTCCGGGAACAAGCCTATCTGGTCGATCAGCCAGGTGGCGGAGTCCGCATGCATGACTTCGAGGGACTGCTAAAAAAATGGCGGAATGCCTATGCCTACAAAGAACACCGGCAACTGAATTGCTTTACCCTGGATGATCGAAAAAGCATCTCCAGCAAGCTGGCGGATGGTGGGTCGGATTCGTCGGAGAACGTTGGAAGAGCTTGCCTGGCGTCCTTTTCGGCGGCGGATCATCTGGCACCGCATGTGAGGCAATCCCGGACTTGGATTTACGTCCGTGCCCGGGATACCCGCGATGTCCAGAAAGTCCTCGCGGCCAAGGAGGTGGAGTCAGGTGCCAATTTGGTGATGCTGGAGGCTTCCGATGAAGGGGTGTTTGATGGAGTGCGTTTCGGGAGTGACGGGGTTCCCACGACAAGTGCGCTGCAGAGTTATCTCGATCTCTGGCAGGCCGGAGGCCGGGGCGAAGAGGCCGCCACCGCGATACTGAATCAGTGCCTGAAACCCGCGTGGGAGGCAGCGCGCAACGAAGATTAAGCCATGCCAGGAGGAGATCAATACGACGACTACGACGATGCGACCGTCGATGCGGCACGCTCTGCGATCATCGAATTGATGACAGTCCTTGGCGAGTATCGGGAGGAGATTGTCCTGGTCGGGGGATGGGTTCCCTTTCTCGCCATGGATGCTCCGGAAGATCCGCTCGACCGGCATCCCGGGAGCTCCGATGTGGATATCGTGCTCGATCACCAAGAACTTGAAGAGGCGGGCTATGAAACGATAGCCAAACGACTCGGAGATGCCGGCTACGAACCTACCGGCGATCAACCGTTTCAGTTTTCAAAGACGATTCGTGGCGTGGTGGTCCATATTGATCTGCTTGCGGGCCAATATGCGGGCACCGGAAAAAAGCATCGCACTCAGAACATCCAGGACGTCAAGGCGCGTAAGGCCCGCGGAGCGGATCTTGTCTTTCAAATCAGCCCGGACAAGCGCGAGATCGGCGGCCAACTCCCTGATGGCAGTCATGGCTGCGTCGTCGTTCCAATCGCATCCGTGGTCCCCTTCATCGTCATGAAGTGCTTTGCCATGGATGACCGGATGAAGCCCAAGGATCCCTTCGATATCTGGTATGTCGTCAAACGTTTTCCGGGAGGATTCGACTCGCTCATCAGGACTTTCCGACCGCATCTGAGTCACGGATTGGTCAAACAGGGCTTGGAGATTCTCGCGCGGAAGTTTGAGCGGCTGGATTCGTGGGCCCCGGCCCGGGTGGGGGCATTCGACAGCGCCCTGAGTGACGACGAGCAAGAGGCACGTCAGCGCGACGCCTACGAGCGGATCGGGCATTTGTTAACCGAATTAGGATTCAAAACGTCATGAGCACCTACACCGAAGACCACCTGATCGAGCAACCGGCGATCCAGCTTATGGAGCATGGGCTGGGCCGGGACTCGGTAAATGCCTACGACAAACTGCCATACGGAGGGGAATAGGAAGAATTCATCATGTATCAGCTCGATGTGGAGAAGAACGAGATCGTGGAGTTGTCGCCGAAGAAGTTCGGCGATTTGTGGTTTAGGTTTCAGGAAGGGTGTTTCACTGAAAACGGCCATTTCAACATTTGCTGAAATTGTCCGATTCACTGAAATTGATTCTTGCGTGGTTTCACTGAAAAAGCTAATTTCACCACGTGGTGAAACAGGCAGGAAGAGTGAAAGAGCGCGATCTGGGGCAGCAGTTCCAGGGAGCTTTGCGCGGTTTGGTCGCGGGAGTGCCGTTTCTGAATCTGGTTTCGCTGAAGAGTGATGCGCGGCTCGGGGAGGGCGGGGATCGTCGGGCGGATTGGTTGGTGGAGCTCCGTGCGGGCGAGGAAGCCTGGACATTGGTCGCTGAGACCAAAAGGAACGGGCAACCACGTGAGGTGAGGACGGCGGTCTTGCAGGTTAAAGATTATCTTTCGCTGCTGCCGCAGGATAAGCAGGGCTGCGGGCTGGTGATCGCCCCATTCATTTCCGAGCAATCGGCGCAAATCTGCAAGGAGGCGGGGATAGGTTATGTGGATCTGGCGGGGAACGCCCTGCTTTCGTTTGGGCGGGTTTTCGTGGAAAAACGGGTTGCCGGAAATCCAGTGAGCGTGAAACGGGAGGCGCGGTCGGTATTTTCACCAAAAGCGACGCGGGTGATACGGCAGTTGCTGCAAGGGCCGCTGAGGGCATGGAAGGTCAAAGAGCTGGCGGAAGCTGCGGAAGTGAGCATCGGGCACGTCAGTGCGGTGCGTAAGAAGCTGCTGCAAAGGGAATGGGCGGTGGAGGATGAGGATGGGCTGACGATCAGCGATCCGGATGCGCTTCTCGATGCGTGGGTGCAGGTTGATGACTGGGGAAAGCGGACGGAAATCCGGGAGTATTCGTTGTTGCAGAACAATACTTCGGAAGTGGCCTCGCAGGTTGTGGGACTGCTAGCCGGGAAGAAATACGCGTTCAGCCAGTGGTTCGGTGCCTTCCTGCGGCAGCCCTACACGCTGCCGGTGCTGACGACGGTGTATGTGGAAGATTTTCCCGATGAAGAAACGCTGAAGAGACAACTCGGTGCACGGCGAGTGGATGGTGGTGGCAGGTTGCGCATTGTGCGGCCTACGGATGATGGTGTTTTCCAATGCCTTCAGGAGATCCAGGGGCGGAAGGTGGTGTGCGATGTGCAGCTCTATCTGGATGTGATCGCGGCGGGGCTGCGCGGGGATGAGGCGGCGACAGAGCTGAGAGGTGCGGAGAATTTCTCGGGAGGGTGGAAATGAGCGGTGGCGAACACGGTTGGGATTCCTATCCGCCCGATGGGGTGTTGGCCTCGGAAAAGGCGTTGTTCGAGGTATGGGACTGGCTGGAAAAATTCCGCAGGGATCTGGTGGTGGTGGGTGGTCTGGCGGTGCATTACCACAGCCGTGGGAGCGCGAATTCGCTCTATCCCGCCGCGCCGACGTTGGATGTCGATTTCGGCATCAGCCTTGGGACGGATGCGGGGATGAAAGGGACGGTTGAGTTCGATCTGATGCAAGCAGGATATCGCAGTGTGGAGAACCGGATGGTGAAGAAGCTGGAGAATGGGAAGAATCTCTATGTCGATTTCCTTACCGAGCACCCGCCGCGTAAAACGGGGTCAAGGAACGTGAGTGACATCATCGCGTCGATCTGTCCGGGGATCAACCGGGCGATGGAAGAGCGGGAATACGCGGAAATCAGCGGGGTTGACCGTTTCGGCGATAAGCAGACCTACCGGGTGCCGATCTGCGGGATAGGGCCATTGCTGGTTCTCAAGCTCAATGCTTTCGCTGGGAGAAAGCACGATAAGAAGGCGAAGGATGCCTATGATATCCTGGCGGTGGTGAGTTCGTATTCCGGGGGAGCCGCGTCCGCGATTGCGGCTTTCCAGATCGAGAAAGAGAAAGGGAATCCGGCAATCGAGCGGGCGCTTGAAACCCTCGCAAAGGATTTCCGGGACAATGATTCGTTAGCTCCCGGATTGGCTGAGAGTTTCCGTTTCGGTTCTGCTAGAAGAACGGAAAGCGGGCTTCGTTTGCGGAATGATCTTGCTAACATCGGCCAAGCATTACTTGGGGAATGATATGAGCTACACGGAAGACCACCTGATCGAGCAACCGGCGATCCAGCTCATGGAACATGAGCTGGGGTGGGATTCGGTGAATGCTTACGACGAGTGGACTTCGGGTGTGAGCAACTTCGGGCGCGAGGCGAAGCGGGAGGTGGTACTGACCCGCCGACTGAAGTCGGCGCTCCTCTTGCTGAACCCGGGGATTTCCTCTGAGTCGCTGGATGCGGCGGTGGAGGAGTTGGTGCGGGTGATCGATTGGGACGATGCGGCGGCGAACGATTTCCTGTTGGTCTCGCAGTTCTGGATCAGCGGTGATCTCTACACGCGGAGGCCGGATCTGATCGGCTTCGTGAACGGGCTGCCACTGGTGCTGATCGAGCTGAAAAAGCCGGGGGTAAACGCGCGGGAGGGCTTTGACAAGAACCTGGCCGATTACAAGGAGACGGTCCCGCAGCTTTTCCACTACAATGGCTTCCTGCTGGTCTCGAACGGGGTGCAGAGCAAGATCGGCAGCCTGACGGCGGCGTGGGAGCATTTCGGGGATTGGAAGAAGGTGGCGGCGGAGGAAGAGGCTCCGGACATTTCGCTGAACACCCTGCTGCGCGGGACTTGCGAGAAAGGAAGGCTGCTGGATCTGGTGGAAAACTTCTGCCGCTTTGTCGATACGAAGCGCGGCACGACCAAGCTGGTGGCGCGCAACCATCAGTTCCTTGGGGTTAATCGGGCGATCGAAGCCCTGATCAGGATTTGTGAGTGTGAAGGCAACGTTCCGGTTAAAGGTGGCTCCAAGGAAACCCTCACCCCAGCCCTCTCCCAGGGGGAGAGGGGGCAAGAGGTTCCGCATTATCGCGGTGGTTTTCAGTTTGCGGGGATGGTCGAGCGGGCGCGGGAGTTGCGGCAGAAGCAGACTCCGGCGGAGGAAGTGCTGTGGGAGTTGTTGAGGGATAGAAGGTTTCTTGGATTGAAATTTCGGAGGCAACATCAGGTTGGGGATTACATCCCTGATTTCTTTTGTGCGGAGCATGGGCTGATCGTCGAGGCGGATGGCGATGTTCATCAGACAGAAGTAACGTCGAAGAAGGACAAGACGCGGGACGCGGCACTGATCACCCAGGGTTTCAAGATTGTCCGGCTGCCGAATGATCTCATTCTGAACGACACAGAAGCAGCTCTGAAGCAGATTGTTTCTTCGCTCCCCTCTACCTTTGGGAGAGGGGTCGGGGGTGAGGGTAACTGGCAAGTCATGCCAGTTTTAAGCGAGCGGGACGACATCATCGTGCTGACCGACGAGGCGCACCGCAGCCAATACGACACGCTGGCGATGAACATGCGGACGGCGTTGCCGAACGCGAAGTTCGTAGCCTTCACCGGGACGCCGCTGATCGCCGGCGAGGAGCGGACGCGGGAGGTTTTTGGCGACTACGTGAGCATCTACGATTTCAAGCAGAGCGTGGAAGACGGCGCGACCGTGCCGCTCTACTACGAAAACCGGACGCCGGAACTGGAGATCACGAACCCGGAGCTGAACGAGGAAATCTACCAGACCATCGATGATGCGGATCTGGACGAGGATCAGGAAGAGAAGCTGCGGAAGGCGCTAGGGCAGCGTTATCACCTGATCACCCGCGAGGACAGGTTGGAAGCGGTGGCGAAGGATATCGTGCACCATTTTCTGAACCGTGGCTACCAGGGCAAGGCGATGGTGGTGTCCATCGACAAGCTGACGACGCTGAAAATGTTCGAGAAGGTGCGGGCGGAGTGGGATGCGGAAACCGAGCGGGTGCGCGGCAGGCTCAAGGCGATGTCGCCGCAGTTCCCGGAATATACGGAGCTTAACGCGCGGCTCAAAAACCTGGTGGAGACGGATATGGCGGTGGTCGTTTCACCCGGGCAGAACGAGATCTCCGAGATGAAGGCGAGGGGCTTCGATATCCTGCCGCACCGTGAGCGTATGGTGAAAGAGGATCTGGAAACGAAGTTCAAGGATCCGAAGGACGAGTTCCGCTTGGTTTTCGTCTGCGCGATGTGGCTGACGGGCTTCGACGCGCCGAGCTGCTCGACCCTCTACCTCGATAAGCCGATGCGCGGCCACACGCTGATGCAGACCATCGCGCGGGCGAACCGGGTGCATGGGGAGAAGGTCAACGGCCTGATCGTGGACTACGCGAATGTTTTCCAGGAACTGGAAAAGGCACTGGCGATCTATGGATCAGGCAGGAGCGGCGGAGAGCTGCCGGTGAAGGACAAGAAGGAGCTGGTGGAGGCGCTTAAAATCGCGCTGGAGCAGGTGACGGAGTTTTGCCGGAAACAGAATGTGGAACTGGAGGCGGTGATGAAGGATTCCACCGGGCACTTCGTGGAAGCGGTGGACCGGCTTATGAAGAACGATCCGGTGAAGGACGAGTTCCTCGGAAATGATCGCGACGTGCAACGGCTCTACAAGGCGGTGATGCCGGACCCCATCATCCCGAAACTCGCGCCGCTTTGTCAGGTGGTCGATCAACTGGCAAAAGCCATCCGGGCTCAGTCGGATCCGGTGAACATTACGGCAGTGATGAGGGAGATTTCCAAGGTGCTGGACGGATCAATTCTTGCGGAGCCGCATGTGAAACCCGGCGAGGTGGCGAAGACGGTGGATCTGAGCAAGATCGACTTCGAGGTGCTGGAGAGGAAATTTGCCAAGAGCAAAACGAAGAATACCGAAGCGCAGCAGCTCCGGGCGCTGATCGAGCGGAAGCTGGATAACATGATACGCCTCAACGCGAGCCGCCATGACTACCTCGACCGGTTCCAGAAGATGATCGAGGAATACAACAACGGAGCGCTGAGCATCGAGCAGTTCTATGCCGGGCTGGTATCTCTCACCAAGGATCTCAGCGAGGAAGAGCAGCGCCACTTGCGAGAGAACGTCAGCGAGGAACAGCTCGCCATCTTCGACATCCTCACCCGTCCCGGCCCAGATCTCGACCCGAAGGAGATCGAGGCGATCAAGAAGGTCTGCAAGGATCTGCTGGCGAAGCTGAAGACCGAGCTACTGGTGCTTGCGTGGCGAAACAAGCGCACGACCCGCGCGGCAGTCCGCGTGGAGATCGAGAAGATGCTGGATAGCGGACTACCGGAGAAATACACGGCTGAACTCTTCGAGCAAAAGTGCGGGGTGCTATTCCAGCACGTCCTCGAGAAGTATCCGGACGAGGGGCGGAGTGTTTATGGGCAGGCGGGGTGAGAATAAGGAGCGGCGACTCTCTGTGCGCCGACTGAGAATGGCCCTCGGGTTGCCGGGCGGCGGAACGCAGCCCGTCCATGGGGAAGACACTTCTCCATATTTGCTTGGAGAATGTTTCCGGGGCGGGTAGGAATCGTGCGTGAGGAAAGACCGACTTGATGCCCTGCTGTTTAATCGCGGGCTTTTCGACTCCCGGGAGCAGGGAAAACGGCTGATTCTGGCCGGGGAGGTGAAGGTGGACGGGCACGTGGTCGACAAGCCCGCAGAGCGTTTAACCACCCCCTCCGCTCCGGTCCAAAGGCGGCTTCAAAGCCCTCCCGCCAAAAGCAAATTCCTAGCAGCCGCCATGATACTCCCCCTCCAACCTCGGGCGCAGGAGCTCATTCGCCCAAAAGAGATGCCACAATCCCTTGAGTTTCCTAGGAATCAATCAAATCGAGGACGCGCGCGCTCACGCTCAGCCATCTGGGCGACTGGCGGTGTGCTGATCCTCTCATGGACGTTTGCCTCTGCCGGGGTGGTGTCCCTTCTGGAATCATCACCCCATACAGGCAAACCGGGTGCCGAGGCTTTTGATGCGGATTTATCTATTCAAGTTTCCCAGACAGACATCCTGAATGGAGTCATCCCTTCCATGACCCCTTCTGCTGCTGTGTTCGGAGCCGCACCGATCACTGATGGTGATGGAACCAGCCGCGACTATACCTCCGACAGCACTGGAGCAAGTTTCCTCGCAGACGGCCAGACAGTGATTGAATGGACCGCACTGGCCTCAATAGAAATCAACGAGATCCGTGTTTTTGGCTACGGTAAAGATGACCGCGCCTTGATGGAATACAGCATCGAACTGAACACCGGCAGTGGCTATGGCCTTATCGATACCATTGATGATGGCTCAGGTGGTCCCGTTGGCGCTTCCAATGGGACGAACCTCGTTCGAACTTATGACGACACGGGTGCGCCGCTTGCCACAGGTGTCGTTGGCATAAGAATCATCTATCAAGATAACTATTCAGGAGCAAACGGTGCCGCCATTGGCGAAATCGATGTCATTGGCACTCCTTACGTGGCTCCTGATAATGATGGGGTCTGGGCAAATCCGGCAGGCGGAAAATGGCTTGATTCCAATAATTGGAATACTGGAGCGGTGGCCACTGGCAGCGGGAGAACCGCTCGTTTTGACACTCTCGATCTAAGCAGTGACGCATCAGTTACCTTAGACAGCTCTCGACCATTGGCCCACCTGATCTTCGGAGATGTGAACCCCAGCCACAACTGGCACGTCAAGATCGACAACCCTTACCAGCCACTCATCCTGTCGGGAGACAATCCCAGCATCGAAGTCCTTTCCGGAATCACCTCGCTTGAAGTTCAACTTTCTGGAGATCAGGGATTTGAAAAAAAAGGCGGCGGAACATTGGAGCTTAACCGGCCAGCCACCTATTCAGGACCAACCATCGTTCGCGCTGGAACGCTGCGCTTGAACCCCGCACTGAAGGTCATGCCCTTCGGCGATTCCATCACCTACGGTGGCAGCGGCACCAACGCAGGCTACCGCGGCTACCTGTATGCCCAGCTCGCCCGGACCTTGCCAAAGTTTCAGTTTGAAGGTGCTTCCACCACGAACCCCAGCACGCTTCCGGCCAGCCCGGTCAATCAGCGGAAGCACAATGGCTACGCCTCCTATCCCACCCTCACCATTTCCAACAACCTTGATGGATTTGACAACGAGGCCTACGCTCGTTGGGGGCAGGAGTCTAGAAACCCACACGGCGGTTACTGGCTGACCGGAGGCCACGGAACAGGCCGTTCCCCACAGTATCCGGACATTGCTCTTTTCACGATTGGAACCAATGACATCGCTTGGGGGGTAAACAACTTCAATCCAGAGATTGGGGTGGAAGAATACCCGGTCAATTTGCGCAATCTTGTCGATAAAATCCACACTCTGCGCCCGGACTGCCACGTGATCATCGGTCGCATCACTCCGTGGCCAGCCAGAAGTGCTCTTGTCAACGATGTGAATGCGAGTGTGGACGCCGTTTTTGCCACCCTTCAGGGTGAAGGTCGGAATGTCAGCAAAGCCGATCTTTTCACTGACTTCCCAGCAAATGGTCTCAGTGCCGATGGTCTACATCCATCCGATATCGGCTATAGTTTCATGGCTGAAAAATGGCTGGAAGCGATCAAGAAAGCCGTGCCGCTGATGTTGCCGAAGAATGCAGCAGTGCAGGTGATGGCTGGAGCAATCATCGACAGTCCGAATCAATCCTTGGATTTTGATACCCTCGAAGGAGCGGGCGAGGTAAAGATGCGTGCCACGACATTGAGTCTCGGGGGAGCAGGCGGCTCGTTTGCCTTCGATGGAAATATTAGTGGCGCAGGCTCGATAACCAAGCGAGGCACAGGCACCGCCACTCTTGCTGGCACAAACAGCTATAGCGGTGAAACAAAAATCGAGGCAGGAACACTTTCTCTCGCCCAAGCCACACTCGCCGACAGGGCACCCCTGTCTCTTAGCTCAGGAGCCCTCCTTGCCCTGAGCCACAATGAGGTCGATACCGTTGGGGCTCTGATGATCGACGGAATCGCCCAAGCCGATGGAGTTTATGGCTCCATGGACTCCAATGCGCCCAATAGGGTGGGCTACCTGTCGGGCACCGGTAAGATCCGAGTCGGGGCGTCAAACTACGAGTCGTGGAGCGATTCAAATGCAGGGGGAGAGGACGAAGGTCAAGATTTCGACAACGATCATGTCCCGAATGGTATCGAGTTCTTCATGGGGGAAACAGGCGGAACGCAGACCCTGAATCCACCGATTCAAACGGACACGATCACTTGGCCTCGCGATGTAAGCTCTCTAGTCGCCGGTTTTGATGTCGAATCCTCGTCAGATCTAAAGATGTGGACGCCCGTTCCTCATGACGATGCAGCCATGGCGATTATCCCATCCTCTGTCTCATACACCATTCCAAGGATCCCACCCTCTCCAACCATCAAGTTCTATCGGATGAAAGTTTATCCCTAGGGAGACGCCGATTTAATCCGAGTGGTCACTGGCCCAGGACCGACATCGGAACCAGCGGAAGCTTCCCGACCTCGACCTTTTGGCTAATATACGCCATTTTTAGCCTTTTAACTAGTTCACATAAAAAGCCATAAAAATACAAAAAAATTATGGATTTCAAATCGCCAGACGATTTGCCGTGGATGTTAAAGATGTCGTTAGATCACGGAGTTTAGGTCTTTGGAGTTCCGGGTGTCACTTTCAAGAGGTTTCGCAATCGGCCTGACTTGGTCCTGACGGCGGGAGGGGTGCCCAAAGCAAAGCGATTCCTCCGTCTTTTCTCTCTCTGGAGCCTCACGGATGGCGCGGTGATTGGATCGAAGGGTTTTGTCGACGGAGTGTTTCAGGCGAGCCGGGAACGTTTTGGTCCGAAGCGGAAGGACGGAGCGAGGAAACCGCGAGGGACCCTCGCTGAAATGGCGGGCGAAATTTGGTCGCTGCGGGACTTGAAAGAGAAAGGAGTGCCGTAAGCTGGACCCTATTCGAAAAGCCATTCAGACGGAGCGATTTTTGGATTTTCGGCTTTGGGGTCAGGTTATGGGTAAGCGTCCTAAAATTGTCCTCGTTGGATTTTGGGCGCGGTGTGCGAAGATGGCGGACGCTGGAGTCTATGCGGCTTTTGGTTCGGCTTCAGCTTCAGCTGCGGTTTTTCGTTGGGCCGCGATCCGTGCCGGGGTCAGGGCGGCGATCTCTTCTGCCGAGGGGTCGGAGCCGAGGCGGTTGATCGCTTCGATGGTTTCGCTGAGGTAGATCTCGGGCTTGAGGCCGTGGATTTTGCAGTTTTCCAGCAGGGTGTAGAGGATGGCGTTCTGTTTCCCGGCCTCGGCACTGCCGAAGAACAAATAGTTTTTAGCACCTAGCTTGGTGATGCGGATGGCGTTCTCCACGAGGTTGGTATCCAGCTCGTAGCGACCGTCGGTGAGGATGGCTTCGATTTTTTCTCGCTGGTTACAAGCGTAGGTGAGCGCTTCACCGAGTTTACTCTTGGGAAGGATGAGGGGATGATCCGCTGCAGTGATCTGCTCGTAAAGTTTCCGTAGTTCGTAGCCGAGGACTTCAAGCAAGCATTCCAAGCTGCGTCCGGTCTGCCAGTCGTAGTAAACGGTGTTTGTCGAGGGCGCGCGATAAACCCAAAGCTGAAGGCCCTCCAGCAACAGAAAAAATCCCTCATGCAGAAACTCCTCACCGGCCAGGTCCGAGTCAAACTGCAGCGTTCTTCCCTTTTCGCCCCCAATTCTTAAACTTCAAATATGAAAACTTTCCGCTCGCGTCCAACCCGGTGCCATGCTTTCTTAATCCCAAGAAACTGGCCACGCCTCTCCACGATGCGCAACTTGGTCGGTATTTTTTTGCCCGGGTGCTGCGATGAAAGGAGGGTGCTGTGAAATTTACCAAAGCCGCCAAGGATCTCCCGGCGCAGTTGGCTCTTCTTCAGAGCAAGGGGCTGGCAGTGACCGACCGGCCCGGTGCGCTCACCTATCTGGAGAATCTGGGATACTACCGCCTTTCGGGCTACACCTTCCCCTTCCGCAAGAGTCCGGGTAGGACAGAGTTCAAGCCGGGAACAAGTCTGGAGCAGATCATTCGGATTTACGATTTCGACAGGGAATTGCGGCTCCTGGCAGCGGACGCGATTGAGCGAATCGAGATCGGAATCCGCTCCCGCATCGTCAACGCCACCTGCCTCCAGCACACCAGCCCCCACTGGTTCACCGATCCCACCCTCTTCCACTCCCAGTTCAACCACGCCTCCTTTCTCCGCAAACTGGAGAAAAGTCTCGGGATCGAATACGATAGGACGACCCGCACGCGGATCTTGCCGACTTCCCACCCCGAGACTTTCATTGAGCATTACTATCAGAAATACGGCGATCCCTACCTCCCCCCATTCTGGATGGTCGCGGAGATCCTGACGATTGGCTCACTCTCCCACCTCTACAAAGGGATAGGTGACGCCACCCTGAAGAAAGAGATCGCGGCACCCTTCGGTGTGCCCGCCAAGATCCTCGCCAGCTGGCTCCACTCAGTCGCCCACTTACGGAACATCTGCGCCCACCATGGCAGGTTGTGGAACCGGGTCTTTTCGATCAGCCCGAAAGCCGCACAGAAGCATCGGGGATTACTCGTCAGCCCCAGCCGTTTCGAAGGACACGCGGTGGTGCTGGTGGATCTCTTGGACGTCTGCTCGCCCGGACATTCCTGGCGCAGCAAGTTCCAAACCCTTCTCGCAGCCTATCCTGAAGTTGACCATCAGGTGATGGGCTTTCGACCAGGGTGGGATCAGAACCAATTCTGGCACCAGCCAACCGTCTGATTGGGTATCGCTCCCACGTGAACCTCGCCGCCACCAAGAAAAACAAAATCTCCCGAAACCATAACAGGAGCGACAACCTCTCCGCTGAGAATAAAATTAGCCCGCTAAACACCTGAGCTTCCGAAGAAGCGACGCCATGGAGACGACTTTCAGTGCCCGCAGGCCTATTGAAAAATCGCCCATCCCAACAATTTTTCAAGCCGAATCCCATTTGCCATGTCCGAAGACCCGATCCCTTACCAAACCCCGAACTACCTCGAAAAGGTCCAGAGCCAGCTCCCGGCCTTGCAACTTCTCGTCGAGATGGGCTGGGATTACCTTCCCCCTGAGAGGTGCAATGAGCTGCGCAACGGACGTCTCAGCTCCGCGATCTTGGAACCAGTTCTGACCGACTTCATCCGGGAACACGGGCGCTACACCTTCAAGGGGAGCGAGCACATCTTCACCGAAAACGCCATTGCCAATGCGGTGCAAGCCTTGATAGCCTTCCGCGCCACCGGAGCGATCCATCAGAACGAAGAAGCCTATGATCTTCTCTGCCTCGGCACCAGTGTGCCTCAGACGGTCGATGGCGATACCAAGAGTTTTTCCATTGGCTATATTGACTGGAAGCACCCGGAGAACAACCGCTACCACTGCACCGCCGAGTTCAAGGTGGAGCGTGTCGGCTTGCAGAAAGTCTACATTCCGGACATCGTCCTCTACGTCAACGGGATTCCCTTGGTCGTCATCGAGTGCAAGCGCGCCGCCTACAACGACCCCAATAAAAAGCCCATCGATCTGGCGATCGATCAGCTGCGCGGATACCAGAAGAAGGATGGCATCCCTCAAGTTTTCCTCTACTCCCAGCTCCTCCTTGCCCTCGCCAGGGACAAGGCGGAATACGGCACCACAGGCACCCCACGGAAGTTTTGGACGGTGTGGAAGGAAGAAGGAATTGACGAGGAGATTACCAAGCTCATCAAACGCCCTGTTTCCTCAGACTCCCCTCTCCTGGCCGCTCCCTTTGAGCCGGAGGCCTCAGCTTTCCTCAAGCTCCACAACGACGGGCGAGAGATCTACGAGCAGGACCGCGCCATCTACTCCCTCTGTCGGCCCGAGCGTCTCCTGAAGCTCACCTACCAGAGCATTGTCTTCGACAACGGCACCAAGAAGATCGCTCGCTACCAACAGTTCTTTACGGTGGAAGACATCCTCAGACGGATTCGCGGGGGCGACCCGGACGAGCCAAGGGACGGCGGCGTGGTCTGGCATACTCAGGGAAGTGGCAAATCGCTGACCATGGTCATGCTGGCCAAGGCCCTCACTCTCGCCCCGGATATCCTCACCCCAAAGGTCATCCTCGTGACCGACCGGATCGATCTTGACGACCAGATCTGCAATACCTTCCGGGCCTGCGGACAGGAACCCGAACAGGCCAGCACAGGCGAGCACCTCGTGAAACTGCTCAACGACGATAAGTCGCACGTGGTGACAACGCTCATTCACAAATTCGAGGCAGCGACCAAAAACCGAAACCTTGAGGAAGCCACCCGCGATACCTTTGTCCTCGTTGACGAAGGGCACCGCAGCAACTACTCGGAACATCACGCCCGCATGAAGATGGCGCTTAAGGGAGCTTGCTTCATCGCTTTTACGGGGACTCCGCTGGCGAAGGATGCGAAGAGGAACACCTTTGCCAAGTTCGGTTCTCTCTTCACGCCGCCCTACACCATTTCACAGGCAGTGGCCGATGGCGCGGTCACTCCCCTACTCTATGAGGCCCGGCATGTCCCTCAAGAGATCGACCAAGGCCCTATCGATAGCTGGTTCGAGAAGCTGACTCTCGGATTGACCGACAAACAACGAGCCGACCTGAAGAGGAAGTTTTCCTCGGAGAAGCAACTGAATAAGACTGAGCAGAAGGTGCGCATGATTGCCTGGGATGTTTCCCTCCACTATGCCATGACCTACCAGGGCACAGGCATGAAAGGCCAGCTTGTCGCGCCGGATAAGGCCACCGCCCTCCTCTACAAAAGCTGTTTCGACGAGTTCGGCCAGGTCAGCACGGAAATTCTGATGTCCGGACCAAACACCTCCGAGGGCGAAGACGGAAAGAAGAAGGAAGTCTCCAGGGACGAGAAGGCCTTCTGGGAGCGAATGATGGACCGTTACGGGTCCGAGGATAAATACAGCAAGGAGGTGATCAATGCCTTCAAGAAGGGTGATGATCCCGAGATTATCATTGTCGTGGACAAGCTCCTCACCGGCTTCGACGCTCCCTGCAATACCGTCCTCTACCTCGCCCGTACTCTGAAAGGCCACACCCTTCTGCAAGCAATCGCCCGGGTGAACCGTCTCTTCGACGGCAAGGAATACGGCCTCATTCTCGACTACAGCGGAGTGATCGAAGAACTCGACGAAGCCATCGATTTCTATTCCCAGCTCGCTGACTTCGATGATTCGGATCTCGCCAATACGGTCCATTTTGTCGCAGAGGAAGCAGCCAAGCTTCCCCAATATCATTCCGATCTTTGGGAGCTTTTTTCCGCTCTGAAAGGAAGCACCGACCCGGAGGTATTTGCCCAGAGTCTAAGGAATGAGGAGAAGCGCAATCAATTCTACGAGCGCTTCAGCCAATTTGCCCGGACGCTGTCGTTGGCACTCGCTTCGACGACCTTCCTGACCAACACCCCGGAGAAGACAGTCCAACGCTACAAGGTGGACCTGAAGTTCTTCGCGAACCTACGGGCCGAGGTATCGATCCGCTTCCAGGAACGCATCGATTTCTCGGAATACGAGCCCAAGATTCAGAAGCTTCTCGATACGCATGTGGGTGCCGGGGAGATTGTGAATCTCTGCACTCCGATCAATCTCTTCGATGCCAGGGAGCGTCAGGAAGTCCTGGAAGATCAGGGGAAGGGAGCAGAAGCGAAGGCAGACATGATTGCCTCTGCCACTCAGAAGACCATCGAGAAGGAGATGGAGAAGGACCCGGCCTTCCACGCGAAGTTCTCCAAGATGCTCAGCGATATTTTGGAAGCACTGCATCAAAAGCGGATGGAGGCAATTGAAGCGCTGGAAAAGATCAAAGACATCGCCACCAAGGTGACCACCCATACGGACGATAGTGTCCCCTACGAATTAGAGAACAGGGATATGGCCCGCCGCTACTATGGCGTGGTCCGTGAAGAAGCGTTTAAATACAACGCGCAGCCGAAGGCGGCAATCCGCATCGCGCTGGAGATTCAGCAGCGTCTCGGAATGCACAAGATCCGCGACTTCCGGGAAAACCCGGATGCGCTCAACCAAATGCGAAACGAGATCGACGACGTGTTCTTTGAGGTCATTGAAGAGATGGGTCTGGAGATTCCACTGGAAGCCCAGGACAAGCTGATCGACAAGTGTATCGAGATCACCATCGCCAATGAAGACTGAGGCTACAGAGCGCATCCTCATTTATGGTGAGAGGCGAATTCCCTACCACCTTCGTTTTTCTGATCGGCAGCGATTGCGTATTGTCGTGAAACCGGATCTCAAAATCTCCGTGGATTCACCCAACGGTTTCACCGAAGAAGAGACCCTCGAAGCGGTCCGCTCGAAAGCCCGATGGATCGTCCGACAACTGAGTCAGTTCGAGGAGTTTCATCCCCTACCAACACCCCACAAGTTCATCAGCGGCGAGACTTTCGTTTATTTGGGACGGCAATACCGCCTCAAGGTTTTGGCAGGAGAAAGAGAGTCCGCCAAACTCCGGGGTCGGTTCCTCCATGTCGTCGTCCGCCAGAAGAGCGACACCAAAGCCATCAAGGCAGCACTTGACTCCTGGTATCGCGCCCGAGCCGACAACATTTTCCGCCGCTACCTCGTGAGCTGCATGGAAATCGCTCACCGGCACGGAGTGGAGGAACCTCCCATCACAATCCGAAGCATGCGAACTAGGTGGGGAAGCTGCTCTGCCGCTGGTCGGGTCATTCTCAATATCAAGCTGATCCACGCTCCGGTCCATTGCATCGAATACGTCATCATGCACGAACTCTGCCACCTCGTGCACCACGACCACTCGCCGAGATTCTATCGACTCCTCACTCGCTGCATGCCCGATTGGGAAAAGCGCAGAGGGCTTCTGAGACAAGTCGTCTTTCCGCATGAGGATTCACTTAAGCTTTAAACGATTGGGCTGTTTCCCTCACCTCAAATCAAAGCCGCAACTAAGGCGCGAAGGCGGTGTGATGGGAGTTCTTCGAAGCTTTAACTTGAAATCACCACGGTTCTCGATGGCTCCCCCTCCCCTCTTCATTATCCCCACCATGATCTTAAAGCCATAAAACCCTACTTTATGACTTCCTCCTTCTACCGTCCTGGGATTGCACTTCATTGAGCAGCTCCACGAGTTGCTTGGGTTCAGCTTGAAACCCTCTGATCGCTAGCTTGATGAGCGTTGAAGTCCCCGTTGTCCGCGTCGTTCAATGCGGAAAGCGTACGCATCAAGCCACTTTGCGCCTTCTTCGCACCGCGTCCTCCGCCCACCGCTTTACCATAGGAACTCCAACGAAAATCGGCCGGATCATCACAAATGTCCGACGACAATTATAATTGAGCCTGACGACAATTACAAATCGGATTGTTCCACGCTCACAGCTGGAGGGAGTCATTCTTTCCCAACACAACCGTTATGGGTCTTCCCTGCGGTTGTGTTGGGAAAGAATGACTCTGGGTGAGGATGTTCCACAATTGTCGTTGGGGGTCAGTTTTAATTGTCGTTCTACACCGCCCCCGACTTCATCGCCGCCGCTCTGCTCCACCTCCCACCGAAAGGCCAGCAAACCGTCCGCTCCTTGTTATTTGGCAGGCCATCAAGGAATGGATCCCGGATGACGACCCGGACCTGAACTGGTTCAACCAGGCAAGGGACCCCACCGGCGCAGAGCCCGAGTGCTTCGACCAAAGCCCGGATTGGAGGCCTGAAGAAATCCCGCTCGGAGATGGCCGCACCCTGATCCTCGAAGATTCCTGACTCCGCTCAAATAGCCGCCGCCAAAACAATCCTTGGCATGACGGGAGGGAGGACTACGCTCCCAAGTCATGAATTTCGCCCCTGAAACGCTCTGCGGACGTAGGCAGCTGGCTTTCTCACCTGATTTTCCGTATCATCGTTCCCGTTTTTCAGCTTTTCAGCTTAGGTTCGACTCCTCTTCCCCCCGCAACCCCCTGCTACCCCCTCCAACGGCGCCCTCAAGCGCCTCACGCAAAAAGCAAATTCCTAGCAGCCCCCCCTCCCGGGCGCGCCCGAGGAAAGACATCGAGGAAACGGGGTTCAGAGCTCCAGTTTCATAAGAGCGAGTATAGGTGTTGGGCGCTTCTCTCGATGGCGGGACTTGGAGGTGAAGAGGGGCTGCTCGCGATTGAGGATCTGTTCGATCCTGATGCAGAGTTCCGGCCAGAGATCCCTGGGGAGGTCGAAATTCGTGCCGAGATTGAGCAATGTTCGTTGACGGACTTTCGTGCCTACTCTTTCCGATTCGACCAGCCGGTGGGTAAAATATGATTTCTCGTCGCTGGTTGATCTCGTTTTGGCTTGGCGAATGAACATGACCCGGGAAGATTGGCCGGATTGTGGGCAGGGCGCAATAATTTGTTTTTAGTTATGGCACTACATTTAGATTTTCAAAAAGAGGATTCCTTTACTTTCAACGAAGTTCGGACCTCGTCGGCTCAAAAAAAGTGGTTTTCCGGCGGTTTTGGATGCCGGAATGTTAAACATAGGTTAAATCAGTTTTACGTTCCGTTGCTCCCTAAACCCCAATCTATTTCCTGCCTACTTTCCTTCAATCCGGAAGAACAGGTGCGGTTCGTTCTCAAGACCGTTGCTCAGCGGGAAGGTCACGGTGATATGATCGGGGTCGTCGGGGTTCTCGTCAACCTCGACGGTGATGCCGTCGCCGAAGTCCGCCTCCCAGTCGATCAGGTCGGACGAGCGCTTCGCGACGTAGGACGCGGCACCGCTCTTGCGCCAGGTCAGGGTCACAGTCGGGTCCGGTTCGGCGTCGGGGGCGTAGTCGATTTCAGTGATGGCTATATCTGGCGAAGTATCAGAGATGATCTGGAGGTTGTCCCAGACCCGTGTGCCGCTGCCATAGGTCTCGATGCCTATTTGCATACCGATACCAGCAGTGCCTGCGATGGTGACACCCGTGTTTAATTCGGTGCTATCGTAGCCATAGGTGTAACTTGTATCCGTGTCACGAGTGATATAGAGCGAACTTGGGGTGACTTCATCTGCATGAACGATGTTTTCGCCACTTCCGTCGTTGTAGATCCGGGCTCTCATTGAACCTATCCAGTTGAGACGAATGCCGTCTTCGCTGCCCGTGTTTGGCCCCCTGTTGGTCGTTGAAATGGTAAGGTAAACGTCTTGCGCTCCTGAGAGCAGATCGACACTCACGGTTTCCCCAATCGCGAGCCGTGCGGTGTTGTGGAACACGTCATAGGTAATGTTCCCATCGTTCAAGACATTGAGCATTCCGCCAGTGACGTTGAAAGACTGCACCCCGCCACTGCCAAATGTGACGGTGGCGGTGTAATTGGCCGAGGTATCGGTCTCGAAGTCATCGAGGAATGGCGCCGAGTAGGCGACCCCCTGGAGTGCCAGTATACCTGTGATAATTGCTTTCGTGAGTTTCATTTTCTGTTGTTGTTTTCGTTTCTTTTCTGTTGTTGTTTTCGATTCTCTAGTCCACGCGTTCCGGGTGGGATCGTCACTTCACGGGATGGTGAGTTATCAACCTGATGAAAACGCGTCGATCTTCCGCATGGGAGAAGGTGGAGCTGTCCATGAGTTCGACGGTCACGCGAGTTGTTTCACCGGCGGGGGGATCCCACAATTCGGTATCGGTGATCTTGTAATCGACGTCTTGAGAGATCGTGTTCCAGTCCGTCAAGTTGTGGGAGAGTTGGAGACCCCAACCGTAGAGAGTAGAGGCATCATGGGAGAAGGTGAACCCAAGGGTACCATCTGTAGTGAGGATGACATTGAATTCGCGCGCGAGATTCACATCCATGACCTCGACCGGTGTTCCGTAGAAGTGTTCGAGCGCGTTGGACTTGTGATCACCGTCGGCATTGCCTGTGGGAAACTCGGTGCCGGTGCCTAAACCCGCAGCAAATTCCACATAGCTTGTTCGCTGTGTTTCTCCTATGGCGAGCGCTTGGGAAAAGCGGGAGCCTTCGGCACCACCGAGGAACCGTATACGGTATTTGTATTCGGCGACGTCGAGGAGCGGGTTGTCGGTATAGCTCTGGGCCGGTGCCACCGTGGCAATCGTTTGCCACGCCAGAGTTTGCGCCGTTGAGTGGAGTTCGACTTCAGTCTGTGTGATATGGCGGCGCTGGATGACAACAGAGGTGACGACGGCTTCGGCATCCCAGGTGAGGACGGCATCGCCCGACACATCCACTACGGCGAAACCAGATGGAGTAGCGACGGTCGAGTCGGGACGCCTAATGTCCATGATCCGGCTCGGAGTTGTTGTATTCTCTGCCCGGTAAGAAGTAATCGCGGAAGCGGAAAAATCGAGTTGGTACCAATTGTTCTCGCCCTCCACCAACCCCGAGAGGTTCAGGTGGTGACGGGTTCCTAGCTTGGCATAATCCCCCGAATGGTTGTGGCCATTGAGCCACATGACAACGTTGGGATAGCCGTCAAGTATATCCAGCATCTCCTGACTATTGAACATCGCGTGGCCCGTATCCGCAGGGTTATGAATAGGATCGTGACACATGCAGACAACAGGCTCGTTGAGGGCCAGCGATTCATCGAGCAGGTCCATGAGCCATGCGCGTTGGTTGAGCGAAACGGCGGAATTCCAATCGCGGTGCGTGCCGGAGATGTCGTCATAATAATCTTTGGCCACCTGATACTCGGGCAGGCTGGGATGATAATCTTTATAGCGCCAATCCCCGATCAGGGTGATGAAGCGGAACCCCTTGTGCCGGAAGCTGTAGAAGGCCTTTTCGCCGAACCCGTATTTTCCATACACGCTGAGGTGCTTCATATTCCCACCGTTGTCGGTGTCGGGCACGCCGAATTCGTGGTTGCCGAGGCAATAGTATTTTGGGGCCTGGAGTTGGCGCCATGCCGAGAGCATCAAGTCCGTGTTCGTCCAGTCACCATCGTCGATGTCGATCATGTCGCCGAGAACGATGCCCCAATCCAGCGCTCGTTCGTTATACTCCGTGACCGCGTGCTGCAATCGGGGGTGTCCCGAGCGAAAATTCCGGGCACCCGAGCTATTCTTGTCGGCATACTGCGGGTCAGCCAGGGCGGCGATGGAGAATGTTTCGCCAATCGTGATATAGATGGATTGGCTTATCGTGGAGCCACCGTTGTTGGTGATGAGAAGCGTGTATTCTGCGGACTCGGTCACTGTCGTGGTGTAAGGGGGAGAGTCCTGTGACATCCGTCCCGTTCAACGTGGCGGTGTCAACATTGGTGGCATGCCATTTGAAGGTGATATCTCCCGCCTCGCTGATTTCGGTGGAGGATACGGTGAAACTGTTGATAGCGGGCCGGGTGGTGGTGTCAGCAATCTGGAGATTGTCCCAGACCCGTGTGCCGCTGCCATAGGTCTCGATGCCTACTTGCATATCGATACCAGCAGTGCCTGCGATGGTGACACCCGTGTTTAATTCGGTGCTATCGTAGCCATAGGTGTAGCTTGTGTCCGTGTCACGAGTGATATAGAGCGAACTTGGGGTGGCTTCATCTGCATGAACGATGTTTTCGCCACTTCCGTCGTTGTAGATCCGGGCTCTCATTGAACCTATCCAGTTGAGACGAATGCCGTCTTCGCTGCCCGTGTTTGGCCCCCTGTTGGTCGTTGAAATGGTAAGGTAAACGTCTTGCGCTCCTGAGAGCAGATCGACACTCACGGTTTCCCCAATCGCGAGCCGTGCGGTGTTGTGGAACACGTCATAGGTAATGTTCCCATCGTTCAAGACATTGAGCATTCCACCAGTGACGTTGAAAGACGGCGTCCCACTACCAAAGGTGACGGTGTCGGTGTAATTGGCCGACGTATCGGTCTCGAAGTCATCAAGGAACGGTGCCGCGCAAGCGACCCCCTGGAGCACCAGCATAACTGTGATAATTGCTTTCGTGAGTTTCATTTCTGTTGTCGGCAGCGGTCTGAGGGTGGTTTTCCTGGCAGGGTGTAAGGGGGGGGGGGCCGATCCTCCAATCCCCGCGGCGGACTAGACTGCGGGATTGGAGGGTTTGGATTGCATTTAAGGGATCAGGTCTCCACGGGACGTTCAATGTCTTTGGGATATTGGACGTTCCGTGCCTGGTCTGGACCTCCTGACAAACGTTTACTTGCGGCGACGCCGGAGCAAGGCGAACCCGCCGAGGCCAAGAAGGGCCACGGAGGAGGGTTCAGGGACTGCAGAGGCGATCTGGAGGTTGTCCCAGACCCGCGTGCCGCTGTCAAAGGTCTCAAATGCCTACTTGCATATCGATACCAGCAGTGCCTGCGATGGTGACACCCGTGTTTAATTCGGTGCTATCGTAGCCATAGGTGTAACTTGTGTCCGTGTCACGAGTGATATAGAGCGAACTTGGGGTGACTTCATCTGCATGAACGATGTTTTCGCCACTTCCGTCGTTGTAGATCCGGGCTCTCATTGAACCTATCCAGTTGAGACGAATGCCGTCTTCGCTGCCCGTGTTTGGCCCCCTGTTGGTCGTTGAAATGGTAAGGTAAACGTCTTGCGCTCCTGAGAGCAGATCGACACTCACGGTTTCCCCAATCGCGAGCCGTGCGGTGTTGTGGAACACGTCATAGGTAATGTTCCCATCGTTCAAGACATTGAGCATTCC
>Ga0335398_10001789_pt1 | contig 35554 bp, 31 predicted proteins | sample BON03_FD_205742 | JGI IMG/M metagenome (GOLD analysis project Ga0335398, IMG submission 205742) | Freshwater microbial communities from Lake Bonney liftoff mats and glacier meltwater in Antarctica - BON-03 (spades assembly) (version 2) | ecosystem: Environmental > Aquatic > Freshwater > Ice >... | reverse complement strand
ACACCGTAAAGCGCCAACCGCTCGGGGTCAGGTGCCACACGGATCAGTTCGGGCACTTCACCGACCAGATAAGTCAGCCCGACATCCTCGGTCTTGGCAACCTGTGTGCGCAATTCGCGGGCGATACGGGTCAGATCATTGGCGCTGATGCCTTCGACCCCCGGTTTCGGTGCCAGCGTCAGCGACACGATCGCCACATCATCAATGCCGCGCCCGACGATCAGGGGCTCGGGGATTCCAACGGGAATGCGGTCCATATTGGCGCGGATCTTGTCATGCACCCGCAGCACCGCCGCATCCGCCGAGGTGCCGACCTTGAAGCGCACCGTGACCAGCGCATAATCGTCGTTGGTAGACGAGTAGACATGTTCCACCCCGGCGATGCCCTTGACGATACCTTCCAGCGGTTCGGTCACCAGTTTGACCGCATCTTCGGCCCGCAGCCCCGGCGCCTGCACATGGATATCGACCAGCGGAACCGAAATCTGCGGCTCTTCCTCGCGCGGCAGGGAGGAAAGGGCCACCAGCCCCATCGCCAGCGCTGCCAGAATGAACAAGGGCGTCAGGGACGAGGCAATGAACGCGCGCGTCAGGCGCCCGGCGATGCCAAGATTGACCGTTTCAGGGGCCTCACTCATGTGGACTGACCACCCGGTCACCGGCCACGAGGCCTGACAGAACTTCGATCATCACAGCTCCGTCAAGGGTCTGGCGCTGGCCCAGAACCACAGTGCGCAATACGGTGCCATCCGGGCCTGCAACCTTCACAAAATCAAGGCCGGTCCTGGTGATCACGGCGCTTTCCGGTACCATCAGAGCGCTGCGCGTATCGACCGGAAGGCGGACCAGCACCCGCGCGTCGATAAAGCTTTCGGGCAGATCCGGCACCTCGACGTCCGCAATCACCCGGCCGTTTTCGATCAATGGATATATCCGCGCCAGCGTGCCCTGCGACGGCCCCGTGGCGGTCTCGATCTCGATCATCGCCCCTTCCCGCAAAAAGACGGCATGACGCTCCGGCACGGCGATGCGCAGAAAAATCCCGCCCCCGCCAATGGTTGCCACAGCTTCACCGGGCAGCACAACCGCACCCGCTGCAACCGGCACCGACAGGACGCGGCCCGCGATCGGGGCCAGGACTGCACCCTCAAGCCCCTGCTGCTCCACCACCTTGCGGTCAGCGCCTACTGCCGCAATCTGTCCCGTCAACACATCGACCTGCGTGCGCAGCGCGTCCAGCCTTTGCGCCGTGGTGACGCCGCGCGCCAGCAGATCCTCGCCGCGTGTCAGTTCAACCTTGGCATTGGCCAACTGGGCCGCCAGCGCCTGCACCTGCGCGTCAATGGCCGCAAGTTGGTAGTTGATCTTTGCATCGACGACCTGCGCCAAGACTTGCCCCGCCGTCACGACGTCGCCTTCGATAACCTCAAGCGACACGAGTGTGCCGCCCAACCGGGCGCGGGCCGGGATACGGCTGCGCGCCTCGATCCGGCCATAGACAGCCTTCCATTCGGTGACCGATACGGGGGCCAGCGGCACATCTTCGGCAAGCAACGCAAGCGGCAGTGATGCCGCCAAGGCGACCATGGCAAAGACCGTTCGCATGATCATTCCACTTCGTGAATTGGGGGCACCAGCCACTTCAGGCCTGTAACGGCGGGGTTCATGGGCTCAAAACGCCGGGCCGGGTTTGACGCCAAACCATTTGAAAGCCATCGCCGCCGGGCAAAACCCGGTAAAGGCCGCCTGGATCTGGTTCACACCGATGAACACCGTCAACCAGATGAAATAGGGCGAAACCCAGAGGGTCAGCGCCAGTGACAAAAGCACCATGAAGCCCGCAAAGGCCATGACCATACGATCAAGTGACATGTGGTTTTCCTTTCTCATTCCATCACACATTGGCAATGGCGAATTGTGGTTTGTGCAGCCGCCTGGAGGACCGCTGCGAACTTAGGCCTCTGTCTCAAGCTGGACCTTTTTCAGCTTTTCGATCCCCAGCGCCTGCATCGCAAGCCGCTCATAGAACGGTTCGGATTTGCCGCTGCGGATCTTGTGCAGGAAGTATTTTTCAAAGCCGATCTTGGCCAGATGCACCCATTTGCCCGACGACGACCAGTTTACGTTGCGCGGCGGAATTTGCGGTTGGGCCACAAAAGCGATGCCGCCGTCGCCGAAATCCGCAAGACAGACGGCGTTCCAGGTGGCAATGGCACTGGGCTCATGCCCTTTGATCATCTGGCTGATATTATGCACGGTGGCGGTCACCATGGATTCGATCATGAACCCGGTTTTTGGCACGCCCACGGGCACCGCCGTCTTGCCCACCGGCGGGATCGCGACGCAGACCCCTATGGAAAATACCTCCGGAAAGGCCGGATTGCGCTGATACTTGTCGGCCAGAATAAAGCCGCGCGGGTTGGTCAGCCCTTCGATCCCGCGCACCGCCTCGATACCGCGAAAGGCGGGCAGCATCATGGTGAAAACCTGCGGCACTTCATGAGTCTTCAGAACCGAGCCATCCTCGGCAATTTCCGATACCAGAACCTTGTCCGCCTCGACTTTGTCCAGCCGGGCGTTGCAGATCCATTTGATGTGATGCGCGCGCATCTCGCCTTCCAACAACCCGTTGGTGTCACCCACGCCATCCAGCCCCAGATGCCCGATATAGGGCTCTGATGTCACAAACATCATCGGCACCCGGTCGCGCACCTTCGCGTCCCGCAGCGCCTTGTCGAGGATGAAGGCGTATTCATAAGCCGGGCCAAAGCATGAGGCCCCCTGCACGGCCCCAATCACCACCGGGCCGGGGTTTGCAATCAACGCATCCACAGCCAGTTTCGCCTGCAGCGCATGATCGACATGACAAACCGATTGGGTATGGGCCTCTGGGCCGAAGCCCTCGATCTCGTCAAAGGCCAGGTCGGGGCCTGTTGCGATCACCAGATAATCATAGCTGACCTGATCGCCGCCAATCAGCTCGATTCGGCGTTCCTTTGGGTGCAAACGCTTGGCACCTTGGGGATACAAAGCGATCTGCCGTTTGGCAAAGACCGCTTCCAGATCAACCTCGATCGCGGCCTTGTCGCGCCACCCGACGCCAACCCAAGGATTTGACGGCACGAAATGGAAATGGCTGCCTTTTGTGACGACCGAAACCGTATGATCCGCCCCAAGCGTGTCACGCAGTTCGTAAGCCGCGATCGTGCCGCCAAGTCCTGCGCCGAGGACTACAACATGTGCCATGTGGATCTCCTTGATGATGCTGGACCGAGCCTGAGCGATTCCCGGATTCGACGTCGCGCTATTGCGACGAGTTGAATGCTACCAAATTCGGGGGTGACGTCCTTGATGTGGATCAATTCCAGCACATGCCACCTGTGCAGGGGACAAAACCCTTCCACCACGAAAAAGGGCATTGCGCCAAAGAACCATGGCCCGCCACCCGGGAAGGCTGCCACGAGGGTCAAAAATGTTGTGGCGAGAACAAGTACCCAGAACTTCGCTGGTGGCTGGGGCGGTCAGATGCCCAGCACCAAAGGCAAGGTCATTTGCAGGATGCAGATTCCCACCATCAGGGATTGCCTCACTTTGCTTCATGTGGCGCCCGTTTCAGAATCGTGAGGATGGAAGCCACAATCAACAGCCTGGCCAAGATCATGCAGGATCGTGTTTCGCCCTCAAACCGGCATCTCCGGCAACACCATGGCCGCCCAGTCGATCGCACCATGGGACAGGATGTCGGGCACCACGCTGAATCCCGCCCTTGCGGATAAGCGATGCAAAAGAGCGGACAACCGCTGGATGCCAAGTCATGTCTGTGCCATTTGCAAGCAACACATGAAACGGTTGCCAGTTTTCAGATTGGGCTGACCGGGCAAGCTGCAATCAGTGCCTCGGCGTCTTCTGCCCGGCACAGTTGCGTTCCCTCGGTCATGATTGCCGCAGCGGCCGCCGCCACACCGCAAGCCAACGCTTGATCTGGCGCTGCGCCCCGCGCCGTCGCGAGCAAATAGCCAGCGACAAAGCTGTCGCCAGCGCCGATCTTGCTTTTGACCGCAACATGGGCCGCGCGGCAGAACCATCGCCCCTGCGCCGAGACCAGAACCGAGCCGTCGGACCCGCGCGCGATGATTACAGTTTCGGCGACGCCCCGCGCCACCAGGCCTGCGGCAAAGTCAGCAGCATCCTCATTGGTTTGCAGTGGTGTGCCCGCCACTTCTTCGGCCTCCTGGGCGTTCATGCGCAAAAGGTGCAGCCCAGCCCCCTCTGTCGCCGCAATCGTGAAAAGCGGTGCGCCGGATGTATCCACCAGAACCGCCCCATGGCCCGCCATCGCAGTGGCAAGCGTCAGCAGGAAGTCCGCTGGGAAGCCTGGGGGCTGGCTGCCGCTCACCAGCAAAAGTGCGCCTTTCGGCACGGCCTTCGCTATGGCCTGCACCGCAGCTGAAATCTGGGGTTCTGTCCACTCCGGCCCGGGCATGACAAATCGAAATTGCCTGCCGGTCGCGCTTTCGGTCACGGCCAGGCTTTGTCGCGTTGCACCTGGCGCTTCCAGGGCTAGAAAATCAACGCCCTCTGCCGTTAGAAGCTCTGCCAGTTGCGCGCCGCTTGCACCGCCAAGTGCGGCAAATACAATGCTTTTGCCACCCAGCCTTTCAATCACGCGGCTCACATTGATACCGCCGCCGCCGGGATCGAATCGCGGCGCAGCACAGCGCAGTTTCGGACCATCCCGCACCTCGCCAACCGAAGTGCTCATATCCAGTGCCGGGTTAAGCGTCAGGGTTACAATCGGGGTCTGTGCCATGGCAGTGCCTCCCGCACCAAATCCTTTTCGTGGCAGAGCAGGCTCCTTGTCGCAAGTCACCCAGAAACTCCGTCAGATGGGTGTGAGACGAATGGGAACCAGTCGCTGCGTGATTTGGCGAACATGCGTGACGGCGGATTCCGAGAAACGCGGATTCTGGCGGCATGTCCGCTGGTCGTGGCATACCCAAACGGATCGGCCGTCCTCGGGATGACGGGCGAAAACGCTGTCATGCGGGGGCCGGAGAGGGTCTGAGCAGCACCACCCGAGCTGGTTCTTCCCATTGCAGATTTTGGCCGAGAGCACTTTTTTCGTTCAATTGTGCATGCGTTTCAACATCATCTCGTGGACGGCTTGCATCCCGCGATCGGTCATGTCCGAGACCTCGCCAGCATGGACTTGCAGCGCCGTGATCATTTCAGGATCGTCAGAGGTCTGAACGACCACGATCCCCCCATCAGTTACTTCGATTTGGGTGGAAATTGCATCGCCGCGCATGAAGAAGACATCAAGTGTCGGGCTTTGTATCATGATCTGCGGATCATTGCCGTCCTGAACACGTTGAATCATTCCGATGACGTGGCTGACAAGCGCTGCCATCACCGCATCGTCCGAAGACCCCGTCACGGTGCGGATGCCGTTTGGAAGGTTGACCACCTCTCGAGAAAGGGTCTGGAAGCCCCGGAACATTACGGCCAGTTCGGTGCTTTCCTCCGCCGTTGCGTTCAAACCTCGAAGGCCAGGCATATTGACTTCGTCGTGGCCAGTTCCCTCGGCGCCATGGCCATGCATGCCTTGCCCCATTCCGTGGTTCTGCATCTGGGCCAGTGCGCTCAAGTGGCCGAACCCAACCAGGATGACAATTGAAACAACGGCGACTACAGCCAGCAGAAATGCGCCCCGAACGGTTTTGAAGAACTTCAATGACATGTGGGGGTATCCTCTCTTCGGACTCATCGTATTCTGTATCAGTTTTTCGCGGCAATGACAGCGCGCGAACGTCTGTCGGCGCAATAACTTGCACTGGGTCTTTAGAGGTCACTCGAAAGCGACGCTTCGCATCTTTGATCTCGAAAGTCTGCTCTGGTATTCGAGCATACAGCTGTTGGCTGGCGAACGTCTACAAGGCGTGGGATTGATCATGCATACGCCTGTTCGCAGGGTTGGCGTTCCAGTTGCAGGGTGACATGCGCGATGCCATGAACATCCGCCAGTTCATCGGACACCCGGTAGATGAACGCGTCTGGGTCGTTCCCGTCCCATAACAGCTGCACAGCAAGTGCCGTGCAGCTGGTTGAGATCGGCCAGATGTGCAGTTCGTGCAGGCTTTGCACGCCGTCTTGACCGCCCAGCGAAGTCTTGATCGCCGAGCGGTCAATCTCGAACGGTACGCCGTCAAGGCTCAGGTGCAGCGCCTCACGAAACAATCCGGCGGCGGTGACCGCAATCAGCAGGCTGACAGCAATTGCAACGGCGGGGTCAAGCCAATCCCACCCCGCAAGCAAGATGCTCCCCGCGGCCAATACAATTGCACCCGACACCGCCGCATCGGTGGCCATGTGCAGGAATGCTCCGCGGGCATTCAGATCGCCCTTGCGTGCCGACATGAACAACAACGCAGATCCGGTGTTCACCGCGATGCCGACCAAGGCCACCAGCATCACCGTCAATCCCGGCACGGAAACCGGATCTGACAGGCGATGAACCGCCTCCCATGTCACAGCACCGACGCCAATCAGAATGGCAATGGCGTTGAACAGTGCGGCCAGAATGGTCGCCCGCCCCAGACCCCAGGTATGGCGCGAGGGTCGTGGCCCTTTTGGCCAGCACCGCTGCACCCCAGGCAATCAGCAGCTCCGTAACATCGGTCAGGTTGTGCGCCGCATCGGCCAACCGCGCCAATGACCCCCTGATCCACCCCGCCATGCTCACGCCATCACCTGTTCGACCAGCGCCGCTGCCATCGACGTCCACAGGTGCGGCAGCAAGTCAGGCCTGATACGGAAGCGCACCTATTGCGCATCGCGCCGATCTAGCACCAGACCGGCAAGTTTCAGCACCTGCATATGGCGTAACATCCGGCTTTGGGTGGCATCAAGGCGGTGCATGAGATCGCAGACGCAATGCTCGTTCCCATCGTGCAATATTGGCATGCCGGCCAGACGCGTAGGTTCGGCAAGGGCGTCAGGGTTGGCCGATGCCCACTAATTGGTTGCTCCGACATCGTGTCTCATGGGGCGTCACTGATCAGACGAACACGAGACCATGGTGAACCTTGTGCGACTGTTCGTCTCTTTGGCGGGGTCCGGTGAGGGCGAGGGGTCGCCGACCTCAGGTGCGAATGCACCGAGAACATTCGTCGGATCGGAAGCTTGATTGATCGCGACGGGTTCCCTCAGTCGAACAGGATGCTGCGCCTCGCGTCGACACCCCGTGCGACAAGCGCCCGCTCAAGTCCGGGGCCGGGGGGCAGGCAATCGGGGGGCACCCGGGCGCGCTGTCCGTCGTCAAGCCACAGGGTCAGGCGCTGGGACAGATCAAAGGTGGTGCGAAACCGCACCCGTGTGATCCGTGCCAATGTCACCTCGCCCCGCCGCGCGCCGCTTTCCCAGGTCAGCCGGTCATCGTCCAGCGAAAGGGTGGCGACCCGCCCTTTCGCCGCGTCCCACAGCGCGGGTGCCGCGATCAGCGCGATTGGCAGTGCGATCCACCAGACTGCATCAAACACAACCCAAAGCACCGACGCCACCATCACCGTGCCGCAAGCGACGATCAGGGTCGCCGGGGCGCGGGCGTCGCGGCGATAGGTCAGGGGCGGCGGGGTCATCCGAGGATGCGACCCACCATTTCGGTCGTGTCGCGCGACAGGCCCGGAGTCGCGCCGATGCGTTCCAGCGCACCGCGCATCAACGCCTGGCGGTCGGCGTCATAGCGTCGCCAGGTCTCGAACAGGGTCGACATCCGCGCTGCCGTCTGGGGGTTCAACGGGTCGAGCCGGATCAGCCAGTCGGCAATCAGGTCGTACCCCGCCCCACCATCGGCATGGAAACCTGCGTGGTTGGCGCCAAGCCCGCCGATCAGCGAACGGAACCGGTTGGGGTTTTTCCAGTCGAAATCGGGATGGCGGCTGAGCGTGTCGGTCACGCCTGCCGCCTGCTCGGGCAGCGCCTGAAGCGATTGCAGCATGAACCACTTGTCCATCACCAGCCGGTCGCCCGACCACTGGCGATGGAACGCCGCCAGCTGTTCGCCCGCCGCGCCGATGGCCAGCAGCGCCGACAGCGCGCCCAGTTGCTCGGTCATGTTGTCGGCCCTGGCGAATTGCCGCGCCGCCCGCTTGCCGCCGTCCAGGCGGGTCAGGAACGACAGCGCGCCGAGGCGCAGCGCGCGCACGCCGGCCGCCTTGGCATCGGGGGTATAGGGGCCGGGGACGGTCATCGCGTCGTAAAGACCGGCGAAGGCACCCCCATGGGCCTCGGCGATGGCCAGCGTCAGCTTGCGCCGGGCGGTGTGGATCGCCAGCGGATCGGGGGTCAGCCCTCCATCGAACAGCGATTGCGCCATGTCGTCCTCGCCGGGCAGCGACAGGGCCAGGGCGCGGAACGCCGGGTCCAGCGTTTCATCGCGGATCACCTGTTCGAGGGCCGACAGATAGGCGGGGCCGGGGGCCGCGCCCTCGGTGATCATCGAGGTCAGCACATCCTTGGCCAGGGCGCGCCCGGCCTCCCATCTGTTGAAAGGATCGGTGTCATGGGCGAGAAGAAACGCGCGCTGTTCGGCGGCAAGCTTGCGCTCGACGATCACCGGCGCCGAAAACCCGCGCAGGATCGACAGGACAGGGCGCACGCCCTGGGTGTCGAAGGTCAGCACTGTTTGCCCGTCGGTCATTTCCACAAGTTGGGTCGCCACCATTTCGTGCCCTTCGGGATGCAGCAGGCCGAAGGCGACGGGAATGACCTGTGGCAGTTTTTCGGTCTGGCCCGGGGTCGGAGGAGTCATCTGGGTGAGCCGCACAGTCAGGCGGTTGTCCGCAAAACTTTCCTCGACCTTGAGGCGCGGCGTGCCCGGCTGGGTGTACCAGCGTTTGAACTGGGTCAGGTCGCGGCCCGTGGCATCGGTGAACACGGCCAGCCAATCCTCGATGGTGCAGGCCTGCCCGTCGTGGCGGTCGAAATAGAGGGTCAGCGCCTTTGCATAGGCCGTATCGCCCACAAGGGACTTCAGCATGCCGATCAGCTCGGCACCCTTTTCGTACACCGTGGCGGTGTAGAAGTTGTTGATCTCGACATAGCTTTCGGGTCGCACCGGATGCGCCAGCGGCCCATTGTCTTCGCGGAACTGGCGGGCGCGCAGTTGCAGGACGCTCTCGATCCGCTTTACCGCCGCTGACCGCATGTCGCCCGAAAACTGCTGGTCGCGGAACACGGTCAGCCCTTCCTTCAGGCACAATTGAAACCAGTCGCGACAGGTGATGCGGTTGCCGGTCCAGTTGTGGAAATATTCATGGGCGATGATCCCCTCGATCAGTTCGTAATCGCGGTCGGTGGCGGTTTCGGGGCTGGCCAGCACATATTTCGAGTTGAAGACGTTCAGCCCCTTGTTCTCCATCGCGCCCATGTTGAAATCGTCGACGGCGACGATGTTGAACACCGACAGGTCATAGGCGCGGCCATAGATCTGTTCGTCCCATTTCATGCTGCGGATCAGTGCGTCCAGCGCATAGGCGCATTTGCCCTCGTCCCCCGGACGCACCCAGATGTTCAATGTCACCGCGTCGCCCGAAATCGTGGTGAATTGCCCGGAATGGGCCACCAGATCGCCCGCGACCAGCGCGAACAGATAGGCGGGTTTGGGCCAGGGATCGTGCCATTCGGCCCATCCGGGACCGGTGTCGCCCGGGTTGCCGTTGGACAACAGCACCGGCGCCGCGCCCTCGACGCGCACGGTGAAGGGCGCCATCACGTCGGGGCGGTCGGGGTAATAGGTGATCTTGCGAAATCCCTCGGCCTCGCACTGGGTGCAGTACATGCCGTTCGACATGTAAAGGCCTTCCAGCGCAGTGTTGGCTGCGGGTGCGATGTCCACCTCGCATTCCCACAGGAACGGGCCTTCGGGCACGGCGCAGGTCAGGTGGGTCGGGGTGATGTCGGGCGAAACGGGCGCGCCGTCGATGCGGGCCGAAATCAGCGACAGGTTCTCGCCGTCCAGCCGCAGGCTGCGCGACGGAGCGGCCTCGGGGTTCGGGCGAAACGCGATACGCGCGATCACCCGGGTGGCGGCGGGGGTCAGGCGGAACGTCAGGTGTACGCTGTCGATGGCGTGGCTGAAGGGGCGATAGTCGGACAGGTGCACGGCTTGGGGTGCGGCATCTTTCATCGGGGGGGCCTTTCGGGGCAACGGCGAATGAACTTTCGATTGCGATGAACGTTAGGCCGTCAACAGCCCGGCTTCAATGGCCGGGTCCACCAGACCTGAGGAGAGCGCAATGTCCGCCCCGGATACCAACATCAAGACCCAGGAAAAACGCCACAGAGGCCCGCTGATCGGCATGGCGGCGGGTGTCGCCTTTGCGGTGATTCTGCTGACTGGGCTGCTGGTCTGGCTTTCGGCGAATGCCGACCCGCCGGAAGGGGCAGCAGTGCAGATCGACGGCCGCACCGGCGAAGCGGTGGCTGTGGAATAGCTTGGATTCAAGTTTGAAGTGCGGCGGTTGATTTGATCGCCGCGAATTCCTCGGCCACGGCTTCGGCGGAGTGTTCCATCCCAGGGTTTTGCGGGGTCGGTCGTCCATCAGGCGCGCGACGTCGTTCATGGTGGTCTGACTGAGATCGCTCAGATCAGTTCCTTTCGGGAACAACTGGCGCAGCAGTCCGTTGGTGTTTTCGTTCGAGCCGTGCTGCCACGCATTGTAAGGCAGGCGATTGCGTCACGCCAACGGCGTGCTTCCAGCACGTCGCAATCTGCCGAGAGGGGCGCGTGCGGATCGCAAAACCAGATGTCGATTTTCAGTCGTCGCGCCAGTTCGGGGTGGCAGGCCATCTCCGATCCGCGATCATAGGTCATCGACCGCCGCAGCGCCAAGGGCCGCTTACGCACCCGTTGAAGATCATCGCCAAGCCGGGCGATACTGTCATTGGCCCGTTTATGGGCAGCGGTTCGGCGGGCATGGCGGCGGTTTGGGCCGGGATGAACTGCATCGGGGTTGAGTTGGACCCTCGCTATGTTCGCATCGCCGCAGTCCGGATTTACTATGCTCAATCCAACCCAATCCCCGACCGTCTGGTGCCGGGATATGCCGCGACGGGCAAGGTTGCGCGCAAGGCTGTATCAGCGCGGAAGAAAGTGGCTGCGCCCGTTCGCGCGGACCATTCCGGTCTCGACCATGTGCCGCAAGACGGTCTCGGCCCGCGCCGCGCGGTTGCGGCCCCCGCGAAAGCGGCGGGCGATGACGTCGGGCGCAAGGGGTGTGGTGGCACCCGCCAGGATGCCGCGCACCGCGCGGATTTGGTCCAGCCCGTCGCTGGGCCACGCAAGGTCCAGCGCCGTGCCCTCGGCAGAGCCTCCAAGGTCCGCCGTGGTCTGCTTGGCTCGGTCCTTCGGGCTGGGGGGCCCTTCAAGCGCAGGCGGGGCACCTGATACTTGGGGCACCTGATACTTGGGGCGCAGCCATTCAATCTCGCCCTTCGCCTCGCTGGCCTGCCGCGCCTGATTGAGCGCCACCAGCCGCACCAGCACCTCTTGCTCGGCGGCGATTTCCGCCGGGGTCTTGTGGGGCGACGGAATGGTCGCCCCGGCTTGCCCACAACCGCCGGGGCCAAATCCGCCCATCCGTAGGCGTCCAGCACCGCTCTGTCGATTTCATCGTGAAGGTCGCGCAAGACTTGAATCTGGCCCGCGTCCTTGATGTCGCGCTCGGCCTCGGACAATGGCGGCATATCAGCCCCGTTAGCCAGTTCGCGCAAGCGTTCAACGCTGTTGTAGAGGCCCGTCATCGTCAGGTGCGGGTGGACGGCAACCGCCACAGGCCAGCTTGCGGCGTCGTCCGCACCGCTTGCGGTGGGCCCGATATCGGTCCCCGCCACGTTGCGCGCAATACGGCCGGGCGGGTTTTCCCTCCGGGCGGCCACGCAACAGTTCCCGCCCGATCGTCGAGGCACTACGCCCCAGCAACAAGCCAATCGCCCCAAGGCTCGCCGCGCGCAGATGCTCCGCCAAAATCACGCCACGTTCCTCGCCGTTGAGGTGCTGGTATCGTCTGTCCAACCCTGATCGAAACCTGCAAACTGAACGCCGTCGACCCATACGCTTGTCTGCGCACAACCCTTGCTGCGCCATCGCCAACAAACACCCCAGGTCGCGGATTGATGACCTCATGCCATGGGCATTCCAAAAGACGTCAAGCTGAAATCCCGGCGGTCCTCACGCACCGCTTACGAATGACCGCCGAAACAGGAAGCCAGTCATGGATGTTCAACAGTGGGCCGGGCGTTTGGCGTTGTGGACGCGGGCGGCGACCTGAACAAAAACGCATGTTCTGTTGGCCCGTGTGGCGCGCAAGGTTACCTTGCGCTGGCTCTCTTGAACGCTGGCCGCTGCCGCATCCGCGCCAGATAGGCGCGAAACATCTCATTCTCGACCGGGAATTTCGCGCCTATGGCCCAGCCGCCGCAATGGGTGGCGATGATGTCGGGGATGGTCATGGTGTCGCCCATCAGGAACGGGCCTTCAATGCGTGCGGTCAGGGCGTCGAGGGAACGGGCGAATTCCCATTTCAGCGCCTCCTTGATGGCGGGCAGGCGCATTTCCTCGGGCAGCGCGAAGCTGTGGCGCGCGGCGGTCCAGAGGCAGGCGTCGAGTTCATCGAGGATCATCTGGGTCAGGCTGTCCTGCTGGGCGCGTTCCAGCGTTCCGGCGGGATGGGTGAAGGCGCCGTGGCGGTCGGCGAGATAGGTGAGGATCGCGGTGGAATCGGTGATCGCCGTGCCATCGACCAGCAGAACAGGGATTTTCCCGGACGGGCTGGCCGCGCGGGCCGCATCGCTTTGGGGGCCCGCGGGGTCGTGGTCGAACGGCACGCCCAGCTCTTCAAGCAGCCAGAGCGGGCGCAGGGCGCGGGATTTCACGGTGCCGATCAGCCTGTACATCAGCGTTTTCCCATCATGGCGAGGCGGATCAGGGTGCGTTCCATAACCGCCATCGGCGGCGCCTTGGCGGTCGAGCGCAGGGCAAGGTCGGTGTCGGTCAGCAGTTTCAGCGCCTGTTCCAGACGGTTCAGCCCCCAGTTGCGGGCCTGCCCCTGCAACTGCTGCGCGCGGGGGTGGAACACGCGGGCACCGGCGGCAATGCCGTGCAGCGTGCGAAAATGCCGCGCGGCGCCGATGCACAGGGTAACGGCGTTCACGCCCTGGCTTTGCAGGCGCGCCATCAGCGGGCCGATCTGTTCGGTTGTGCCGGTGGCGACGATGTCGAGCATATTGTCCAGCGCCGCCTCGGTGGACAGCGGCGCGCAGGCGGTCACGTCGGGCGCGGTCAGGGGGGTGGGGTCGTTCAGTTTGTACAGCGCGATCTTTTCCAGGGTCTGGCGGAAATCACCGGGGTCCAGCGTGCGGGCCAGCGTGCCAAGGGCGTCGCGCGCTGCGGGGTCGATCCGGACCAGGCCGGCGCGCGCCAGATCGGCCTCGATCTCCTGGGCGGTAGGCGGAGTGTCGTAGATGGCGATGGTGACGGCGCCGGGGTGATTCTCGAACAGCTTGCGCAGGGGGCTTGTTTTCTTCAGGTCGCCCGCCGTGACGATCAGCGCGGCGTCGCCGTTGCGCCAGTCGGACAACGCGAAGGTGAGCGCGTCGGCAGAATAATGGTTGGCATCCTCGACCAGAACGGCGCGGGGGCCCGGGAAGAAGCCCTGGGCCTTGAGCGCGTCCAGCAGCAGCGCATGGTCGCTGCGCAGATCGGCGGCGGGCAGGCGGGTGAGGCGCATCTCGCTGTCGCCGTCCGGGCCGATCAGGGCCTTCACCGCCTCCTGCCGTTTCAGCGCCACGCGCATCGCATCGGCGCCGTATATCAGCAGGCCGGGGCGGGCGGGATCGGGTTTGGCAAGGTACGCCCTGGCCTTGTCGCCTGTCAGGATCACGCGCGCCACTCGGGCGCGGTGGCGATAAGGCGGCTGACCAACTGGTCGGCGAGGATCGTCATCAGCCGTTCGCGGGCATCGCGCTCGGCGGTCAGGACCGAAACGGTGTTGCCCGCGATGGATCCCCTGGTGTTGTCGAACACCGGGGCGGAATAGGCGGTGAAGTTGCGCACCATGCCATCGGTGACGATGGTGTCGGTTGCCAGGTTGCGCAGCGCCCAGGTGAGTTCGCCGCGAATGCGGTAGCGGGTGATGTCCTGGTCCGGGGTGATGCCCAGCCCGCTCTGCCCCAGGGCAAGGCTGGCCGACAGGCGATATTGCGGGGCGCTGGCCTGGCCCAACCGTTCCTCAAGCCGGCGCGCGAGGTAATAGCCTTCCGCGTCGCTGGGTTCGTCCACCCTGATGCTGCCGCGCAGGCCCGTGGCGGCGCCCCCCGGCCCATAGGCAGGGGTGAACCCGCAGGCGGGCAGGGCCATCAGCAGGGCCAAAAGGCTGCGTCTAGAAAACGACATTCACGATTCGCCCCGGCACAACGATCAGTTTCTTCGGGCTGTCCCCATCGGCCATGGCCCGTTTCACAGCATCGCTGTCCATCACCAGCTTTTCAATCTCTTCCTTGGCCATGTCGCGGGGCACGGTGATTTCGGCCCGGCGTTTGCCGTTGATCTGGATCGGCAGGGTGATTTCATCGTCGATCAGCATCTTTGGGTCGGCCACGGGCCAGGGGGCGTTGGCGATAAGGCCGGTGCCGCCAAGGTGTGCCCAGAGTTCCTCGGACAGATGCGGCGTCATCGGCGACATCAGTTGCGCGAGGGTTCTGGCCGCCGTGATGCGGGCGGCGCGCCCTGCGGTGGATTTTTGCAGGGTGTTGGTGAAGGCATAGAGCCGCGCGACCGACGAGTTGAAGCCGAAGGATTCGATTCCCATGGTCACATCGTGGATTGCCTTGTGCATCTCGCGCAGCAGGTCTTTGTCGCCCTCGCCGGTTTCGGGGGCCTCGGTCGCCTCGGTCGCGATGCGCCAGACGCGGTTCAGGTGTTTGCTGGCGGCTTCGGCGCCTGATGCCGTCCATTCCACGTCCCGTTCGGGCGGCGAATCGGACAACACGAACCAGCGCGCGGTGTCGGCGCCGTATTGCGCGATGATCGCCTCGGGGTCGACGACGTTTTTCTTGGATTTCGACATTTTGATGGGCGGACCGATTTCTATACGGTCATATTGTCTGTCGTCATAAAATTTCTGCAAATTTTCGACACTATGGGTTGTTCCGTATTGTGCCTCGAATGGTGCTTTTAGAACTCCAACCCGCTCACCATTCCGCACGAAGAAGATAGCTTCGCCGGGATGAGCGAATGTCTTTACCCGCCGAGGCTTTCCATCAGGAAATTGTTGATCTGGAACCTCATGAAGCTTTTTATAAGACTCATGCGTGACCATCCCCTGTGTAAACAGCGCATCGAAAGGCTCGATCGCGCTGGCGGGCAGGTGGCCGGTGGCGTGCATGGCGCGGGCGAAGAAGCGGGAGTAGAGCAGGTGCAGGATCGCGTGCTCGACGCCGCCGATGTACTGATCGACGTTCATCCAGTAGGCGGCATCGTCTGATACCGTGGGGGTGGTGGCATGGGGCGCGGTGAAGCGGGCATAGTACCAGCTTGAATCCACGAACGTGTCCATCGTGTCGGTTTCGCGCTGGGCGGGTTTGCCGCATTTCGGGCAGGGCACGTCGCGCCATGTGGGGTGCCAGTTCAAAGGGTTGCCGGGGCGGTCGAACGTCACGTCGGCGGGCAGTTTGACGGGCAGGTTTTCCTTTGCCTCGGGCACGACACCGCAATCGTCACAGTGGATCACCGGAATCGGACAACCCCAATAGCGTTGCCGCGACAGGCCCCAATCGCGCAAGCGGAATTTAGTCACGCCGTGGCCCACGCCATTCGCCTCGCAGAACGCGATGGCGGTGTCGATGGCCTCAAGGCCCGTCTGTTCGGTTTCGCCTGCGAAGCCATTGATATAAATCACCTTGTCAGTTTTCGGCGGCACATACGCGGCGCCGCCATCCTCGGGCAGGGTTATTCCATCATCACTGGCGGGCGCATAGGTCGACACCACGGGCAGTTCGTATTTACGGGCGAATTCGAGGTCGCGCGCGTCGTGCGCGGGGCAGCCGAAGATCGCGCCGGTGCCGTAATCCATCAGGATGAAGTTGGCGACATAGACCGGCAATTCCCACGCCGTGTCGAACGGGTGGCGCACGCGCAGGCCGGTGTCGAAACCGCGCTTTTCGGCCTTTTCCATCTCCTCCTCGGCGGTGCCCATCTTTCGACACTCGGCGTTGAACTCGGCCAGCGCGGTGTTGTCTTTCTCAAGCGTTCTCGCCAGCGGATGATCGGGCGAGATGCCCACGAAGGACGCGCCCAAAAGCGTGTCGGGGCGGGTTGTGTACACCTCGACCCGGTCATGGCCCAGCGGCCCGTCGATCAGTGAGAACGCGAATTGCAGACCGCGCGATTTGCCGATCCAGTTGCGCTGCATCAGCTTGACCTTGTCGGGCCAGTTGTCCAGCCGATCAAGGGCGCCCAGCAAATCTTCGGAATAATCGGAAATCTTGAAGAACCACTGGGTCAGTTCGCGCCGCTCGACCGTTGCACCCGAACGCCAGCCCTTGCCATCCTCGACCTGTTCGTTGGCCAGAACGGTCATGTCCACCGGATCCCAGTTGACCACTGCGTTCTTGCGATAGACCAGACCTTTTTCCATGAAATCGATGAACATCGCCTGCTGCTGGCCGTAATATTCAGGAGCGCAGGTGGCGAATTCGCGCGACCAGTCCAGCGACAGGCCCAGCTTGGAAAACTGCGCCTTCATGTTGGCGATGTTGGCATAGGTCCAGTCGCCGGGATGCACCTTTTTCTCCATCGCGGCGTTTTCGGCGGGCAAACCGAACGCATCCCAGCCCATGGGGTGCAAAACGGCATGGCCCGTCGCCAGTTTGTACCGCGCCACGACATCGCCCATGGTATAGTTGCGCACATGGCCGATGTGCAGGTTGCCAGAAGGATAGGGAAACATTTCAAGGACATAGTATTTCGGCTTGGCGTCATCGCGGCGCGCGGTGAAGGTGCCCGCCGTTTCCCAGGCGCGCTGCCATTTCGGTTCGATCTCGGCGGCGGAATAGCGGGACATGGGGGCGGGCCTTTTCACGATGCGGTAACGCCCGCTTGATATGGCGCACCGGGCGATTGGTCCAGTGGCGTGTTTCGGGCGGTGACGGATCGGCACAATCGTGTATAGCCTTTGCAAAACTTTAACGACGAGCGGTGGGCGCCCATGAAGATCCTGTTCCTGCATCAGAACTTTCCCGGTCAGTTCAAACACCTGGCCCCGGCGCTGGTGCGGAAGGGCCATCAGGTGGTGGCCCTGACGAGCCGGGTCGAAAAGGCGCAGAAGTGGCAGGGGGTTAACATGGTGCCCTATGGTTGGGCCGAACCGGCAGATCAAAAGCATCACCCCTGGCTGACCAACCTGAACGGCGCGCTGCACCGGGGCGCGACGGTGTTCAAGGCGGCCCATGGGCTGGCGCAACAGGGGTATCTGCCTGACGTCATCATTGCCCATTCCGGCTGGGGCGAGGCGCTGTTCGTGCAGGACGTTTGGCCGAACGCCCGGCTGGGGGTGTTCAGCGAGTTTCATTATATGGCCGAGGGGGCGGATATCGGGTTTGACCCGGAGTTCGTACTGACCAATGCCTTTGGCGAGGTGGCGCGCATGCGGATGCGCAACATTTCCATGCGGTTGCAGCTGGAACAGGCGGATATGGCGCTGTGCCCGACCGACTGGCAGGCCAGCACCCACCCCGCCGGTCTGCGCGAAAAGATCACCGTGGTGCATGACGGGATCGACACGGCACAGGCCCGCCCCAACCCCGGGGCGCGCGTCACGCTGAACGGCGTGACGCTCAGCCGGGCGGACGAGGTGATCACCTTCGTGAACCGCAATCTGGAACCTTACCGGGGGTTTCACATTTTCATGCGGGGTCTGGGCGATCTGCTGCGCCGCCGCCCCGAGGCGCGAATCGTGATCGTGGGCAGCGATGGTGTCAGTTATGGCACGGCGCCGAAAGGCGGCGGCACGTGGAAGGACAGGATGATCGCCGAGGTGCGCAGCGGCATTTCAGATGCCGACTGGGCGCGCGTGATGTTCGTGGGCAAGGTGCCCTATGGCGATTTCCTGTCGCTGCTGCAGGTGTCGCGCGTGCACCTTTATCTGACCTATCCCTTTGTTCTGTCATGGAGTCTGATGGAGGCGATGGCCTGTGAGGCCGCCATCGTGGCCAGCGCGACGCAACCGGTGCAAGAGGTGATCGACGATGGCGAAACCGGGCTGCTGTTCGGTTTCTTCGACGCAAAGGCGATGGTCGATCAGGTCGAGCGGTTGTGCCTGGACGCCGATCTGCGGGCGCATCTCGGCCGCAACGCAAGGGCACGGGTGCTGGAGCGGTATGATCTGCAGACGATCTGCCTGCCGCGACAGTTTCAGTGGGTCAGCGATCTGGCCGGGGTTTCGGTGGGATAGGGCAGAGGTGGGTTTGCATCCACCCTACGCGGGCTGGCGTGGGATAGGGGAGAGGTGGGTTTGCATCCACCCTGCGCGGGCCGGCGTGGGATAGGGGAGAGGTGGGTTTGCATCCACCCTGCGCGGGCTTGCGTGGGATAGGGGAGAGGTGGGTTGGCACCCACCCTGCGCTTGTCGCGGCGGTCAGAGCCTGCTGTCGCGGATGCGCAGCTGGCGGGCGCGGGTGAGGATGGCATCCTCGATGGCGCGCACGGTGTCGACGCTGGCCGGGCCGCTGCGGGTTTGCAGCGCCACGTTCAGCGACCGCGCGTCAAGGGCGGGATCCTGCACATAGACCGTGGCGCGGTATGACTGGCCACCGCCGGGCGGAGTGCCATAGCCATAGACCAGAACGCCCGAGAACGGATCGGCAGCCTCGACCGGCATGAAGTTCAGAACCTCCTGCGCGGCGTTCCAGATGTACTTGTTCACTTCGATGGTGGTGTTGGGATCGTCCACGTTGGTGAACAGGTCGAACAGGGTCGAATCGGTCGGGCGCTGCTGGAGCTCGCGCTCGCGGAACTCGCGGATCTCGCGGTCGGCGCCGCTTTCGCGGCTGGGATCGTTGCGAAACAGGCCACCGGCCCCGCCGCAGGCCGAAAGCGCCAGCGCCAGCGCCGTGAACAGGCAAAGTTTCCTCGTGATACCGCGCATGTGCATGAGATGCCCTCGCTCCCGTTTTTCCCGTGTGTATCCGAGCGGTTCTGACGTCACAAGGATTTTTGAGGATTCCCCTTGCAAGCCATGGGTCTGCCCGATTCCCGCCGCCCTGATTCCACACTGTGGCAATGCTGCACCATCTGACGCCCGTTTGCCGGGGCGCTTGAAGGCCAGCTTGCAATCGGGGCCGGACAGAGCGAATTAGGCTCATGTCTCACTTCGGATTCCCTGAAATGAGATGAACAATTTAGAGATTTACGAGGGAAATCGAAATGAAAAAAGTTCTCCTGACTTCTACCGCGCTGATCCTGTCCGCAGGCATCGCGTCTGCCGACGTGACCGTCGGCGGCGACGGCCGCATGGGCATCATCGACCGTGACGACGCGGCCGGCCTGTCCTTCACCAGCCGGATCCGCATCTCGTTCGCCGCTTCGGGTGAAACCGATGGCGGTCTGACCTTCGGAGGCTCGATCCGCGCTGACAATGCCCCCGGCGGCGTCGCTGGCACAGCCGGTTCTGTGTTCATTTCTGGCGCTTTTGGCAAGCTGACGATGGGCGACACGAACGGCGCTGCTGAAGCCGCTGTCGGTGATGTGTCGGGTGTCGGCCTTACCGGCCTGGCCGACCTGAACGAGACAAACTATCTGCTGAACACTGCTCCGTTCCGTCCGAACGCCCGTTACGAGTATTCCTTCGGCGATGTCACCGTCTATGCCTCGGCCGAGAATCCCGCCTTCGACAACGAAGGCTTCGGTCTGGGTGTGAAGTATTCGCCCGGCACCTACAGCGTTGCCCTGGGTTACGAGTCCGTGAATATCCCCGGTGGCGGCACGATCGACCACATCGTTCTGGGCGCGACGGGCACCTTTGCCGGCGCAACCGTGAAGTTCGTCTATGGCGATCTGGACGGTGCCGCAGACGACCAGATCGGTCTGTCGGTCGACTACGCCTTCGGTGCAACCAAAGTGACCGGTTTCGCCAAGCAGCAGTTCGACGGTGAAACCGACTTCGGCATCGGCGCAGCCTATGACCTGGGCGGCGGTGCATCGCTCAAGGGCGGCGTCGTGCGCGACAACTTTGTCGGCGGCGGCGACCGGACGATGTTCGACTTCGGTATTGCGATGACGTTCTGATCCCTCACAGGATCGGTTTTCGGAAAGAGCGGGCCTTGTGCCCGCTCTTTTCTTTTGTGCCCCGCTGTGGCTTATCCGGGCCAACCCGAAGGAGCCGCACGAGATGAGCCTTGCCGAGATCACCACCCGCATCCGCGCCGCAGAAACCGCAGCGGGCCGCCCGCCCGGTTCGACCGCGCTGATCGCCGTGTCAAAGGTGCAACCGCTGGAGCGGGTCGAGGCGGTGCTGGAGCAGGGCCACCGCTGTTTCGGAGAAAACCGGGTCCAGGAGGCGGCAGGCAAGTGGCCCGCGCTGCGCGACAGGTTCGGCACTGTCGATCTGCACCTGCTGGGCCCGTTGCAGACCAACAAGGCGCGGCAGGCGTTCGGGCTGTTTCAGGCGATCCATTCGCTGGACCGGCCCAAACTGGCGGAAACCCTTGCCCGGCTGGCGCAGGAGACGGGCCGCTGCCCCGGCCTGTTCGTTCAGGTCAACACAGGGCTTGAGCCGCAGAAGGCCGGGGTTCTGCCCGCCGATGTCGACGGATTCGTCGCCGATTGCACCGCCCGCGATCTGCCGCTTTTGGGGCTGATGTGCATCGCCCCCGAAGCCGATGACGCCGCACCGCATTTCGCCATGCTGTCCGACATGGCCGCGCGAAACGGGTTGCCGGGCCTGTCCATGGGCATGTCGGGCGATTTCGAGACGGCCATCGCCCATGGCGCCACCCATGTGCGCGTCGGATCGGCCATCTTCGGGGCGCGTGTGCCGGGCTGAATTGCTTTGTGTTCGATGTGAATCGCAACCCGGCGCCTCTCGCTTCGCTCGAACGCGGGTTTCGATAAAGCTTGGTTCAGATAAGACGCAAAGCGCTCTAACGCCCCGGGATCGCGTCGCGCTTGGTGCCCGCACCGTCCCAGGTGTCGATGGCGTCCAGCGCCTCGGCAGAGGTTTCGACGAAGCGGAACAGATCCAGATCGTCCTCGGAGATCGTGCCCGCCTCGGCCAGCATGTTCCAGTTGATGACCCCCTCCCAGAAGGCGCGCCCGAACAAAAGGAACGGCACACGCTCCATCCGACCGGTCTGAATCAGGGTCAGCGCCTCGAACATCTCGTCCAGCGTGCCGAACCCGCCCGGAAACACCACGATGGCCCGGGCGCGCATCAGGAAATGCATCTTCCTGATCGCGAAATAATGGAAATTGAAGCACAGGCCCGGCGTGACATATTCGTTTGGCGCCTGTTCATGGGGCAGCACGATGTTCAACCCGATGGACCGCCCCCCGGCATCGGCGGCACCGCGATTTCCCGCCTCCATCACCCCCGGCCCGCCGCCGGTGGCGATCACGTCATGGCCGCCGTTCCGGGCGATGGACCGCAAGGTGATGGCCTTGGCGAAGGCGCGCGCCTCGTCGTAATAGCGCGACAGATCGGCCAGGGTTTTCGTGCGGGCCGTGTGGGCATTGGCGGGCGCCGGGATGCGGGCGCCGCCAAACAGCACGACGGTGGATTCGATGCCCGCCTCGGTCAGCAACAGTTCGGGTTTCAGCAATTCCAGTTGCAGCCGGATCGGGCGCAAATCGTCTCGGCACAGGAAATCGTCATCGGCAAAGGCAAGCCGATACGAAGGCGCTCGGGTCTGCGGCGTATCGGGAACCTCGCGGGCGGTCTGGATGTCTTCCTGAGCATGGCGGAAAGGCGAATTTCGCTGGTCTTTCATCTGTGGTGCGTCCTCGATCTGTTGGCTCAACACCTAGCCTGCGTCGTGCGCGATGGCCAGCGCCGCCGCGAAACCGGGCAGGTTTGCCGGGATGCGCGGGTTTGTCCGCTGGACGCGCCCCATGTCCCCCGCTAAGTAACCGATCATAAAGACCCCGGGCTCTAAGCAGGGGTCTGACTGATTTCGCCCGGCGACGGGCTTGATGATGGAGAATGTCGTGTCCCACGCAGATGATCCCGAAGGCACACGCCGCGATTTCCTGTTCTACGCGACCGGCGGCGCCGGTGTCGTTGTTGCGGGCGCCGCGGTGTGGCCGCTGGTGAACCAGATGAACCCCTCCGCCGATGTCCAGGCGCTCAGCAGCATCCGGGTGGATGTGGGCGACCTTGAACCCGGTTCGCAGCTGACGGTCAAGTACCTCGGCAAGCCGGTGTTCATTCGCCGCCGGACCGAAGAAGAGATTGCGTTGGCCCGCGATGTCGAGCTTTCCGAGCTTCCTGACCAGATCGCGCGCAACCCGAACCTTGAGGATACCGCCCTCGCGACGGACGAAAACCGCTCGCTTGCGCAGCCCGGCAATGACAACGCCGAAGAATGGCTGGTGATGATCGGCGTCTGCACCCACCTGGGCTGTGTGCCCCTGGGCGAAGCGGGCGATTTCGGGGGCTGGTTCTGCCCCTGCCACGGGTCGCACTATGACACGGCCGGGCGCATCCGCCGCGGCCCTGCCCCCGAAAACATGCATTTGCCGATAGCCTCGTTCGCCGACGAGACAACCATCGTTCTTGGATAACGGAGCATAAAATGGCTGGAATTCCGCACGACCATTACGAACCGACCACCCAGGGCGAAAAGTGGCTGCATCGCCGCCTGCCCATCGTCGGCCTGTTGTACGACACGCTCATGCTGCCCACGCCCAGGAACCTGAACTGGATGTGGATCTGGGGCATCGTGCTGACCTTCTGTCTGGCGTTGCAGATCATCACCGGCATCGTTCTGGCGATGCATTACACGCCCGATACCGACCTGGCCTTTGCCAGCGTCGAACACATCATGCGCAACGTCAACGGCGGCTTCATGCTGCGCTACATGCACCAGAACGGCGCCTCACTGTTCTTTGTGGCGGTCTATGCGCACATTTTCCGCAGCCTTTACTATGGCTCCTACAAGGAACCGCGCGAGATCACCTGGATCATCGGTATCCTGATCTATGTCGCGATGATGGCGACGGCGTTCATGGGCTATGTTCTGCCCTGGGGCCAGATGTCGTTCTGGGGCGCGACCGTGATCACCGGCCTGTTCGGTGCGATCCCGTTCATCGGCGACACCTTGCAGACCTGGCTTTTGGGCGGGCCCGCCGTGGACAATGCCACGCTGACCCGGTTCTTCAGCCTGCACTATCTGTTGCCCTTCGTGATTGTCGGCCTTGTGATCGTGCACATCTGGGCGTTCCACACGACGGGCAACAACAACCCCACGGGGGTTGAGGTGCGTCGCACCAGCAAGGAAGACGCGGCCAAAGACACGCTGCCCTTCTGGCCCTATTTCGTGATGAAAGACCTGTTCGCGCTGGCGATCGTGCTGGCGGTGTTCTTTGCCGTGGTCGGGTTCATGCCCAACTATCTGGGGCACCCCGACAATTATATCCCGGCCAACCCTCTTGCGACACCTGCGCACATCGTGCCCGAATGGTATTTCCTGCCATTCTATGCGATCTTGCGCGCTTTTACTGCTGATGTGTGGGTTGTCATCGCGGCTGACTGGATCACGGGCGGCATCGTCGACGCCAAGTTCTTCGGTGTGCTGGCGATGTTCGGTGCGATCGTCGTCATGGCGCTGGCGCCTTGGCTTGATACTTCTTCGGTGCGGTCAGGTCGGTATCGCCCGATGTTCAAGTGGTGGTTTGCGCTCTTCGTTGTCAACTTCGTTGTGCTGACGTGGGTGGGCGCCATGCCGGCAGAAGAACCCTATGCCACAATCTCGTTGATCGCGTCGGCCTATTGGTTCGGGTATTTCCTGGTCATCCTGCCCTTGTTGGGGGTGATCGAGAAACCGCTGCCCCAGCCCTCCACGATCGAGGAAGACTATAACGCGCACTACGCGCCGAATACCGGGGGCACGAAAACCCTGGTCAATCCGGCCGAGTGAAAGGACCGCTGAAAATGTTAAAGCAGCTTACCATCGCCGCGACCCTGGCCTTTGGACTGTCCTCAGGGTCAGCCATGGCCGCCGGGGTCGCGGGCCATATCGAGGATATCGATTTCTCGTTCGAGGGGCCCTTCGGCAAGTTCGACCAGAACCAGTTGCAGCGTGGATTGCAGGTTTACACCGAGATATGCTCGGCGTGCCATGGCCTGCAATATGTGCCGCTCCGGTCGCTGGGCGATGCGGGCGGGCCACAACTGCCCGAGGATCAGGTGCGGGCCTACGCCGAATTCTACGAGGTTTTCGACTCCGAGTTGCTGGATGGCGATGGTGATTTCCGCCCCGCCACCCCGACCGACAACTTCCCGAAAAGCGGGATGTCCACCGCGCCGGATCTGTCGCTCATGGCGAAGGCGCGGGCCGGTTTTCATGGGCCCTATGGCCTGGGCATCAACCAGTTCTTCAAAGGGATTGGCGGACCCGAGTACATCGCGAATCTGCTGACGGGGTACACCGGCGAGGAAAAAGAGCAGGCGGGTGCCATATTCTACGAGAACACTGCCTTTCCGGGCGGCTGGATCGCGATGGCGCCGCCGCTTTATGGCGACGATGTTGATTTTGCCGACGGTGCGTCCACCGAGTTGGAAAGCGTTGCCGAGGATGTATCGGCGTTCCTGATGTGGACGGCCGAGCCGAAGTTGATGGCGCGCAAGCAGGCTGGTTTCGTCGGTGTGATGATGCTGATCATCCTGGCGGCATTGCTTTACCTGACGAACAAGCGGATCTGGGCGCCGGTCAAGAATGGCCGCAAGACAGGCGTTCCGGCCGAGTGATCCTGACCTGACCGGGTGGTCCTGGGGCGCGTCCTGCGAAGGGCGCGCCCTTTTCCGTGTTCCGGTGCCCGGGGCGGACCTGCGCCTCCGGCGGGGATATTTTCAGCAAGAAAGAATCACGGCGATCAGAGGGGGCGGCCCAAAAGCAGGTTGGGCCGGTCGCCGGTCAGGCCCGCCGCTTCGCGGATGAAGCCGCGGCGCAGGGCGGGCAGGGCGTTGACTGCGCCGAGGCCGATGTCACGGGCGAGACGCAGGACCGGGTTGTCGTTCGAGAACAGCCGGTTGAACGTATCGGTGGCCAGTGCCAGCGCGGTGATGTCGAAGCGGCGCCAGTGCAGGTAGCGCTCCAGCACATCGCCCCGCCCGATGTCTTCGCCGCGCCGCCGCGCTTCGGCCAGGACTTGCGCGAGGGCGGCAATGTCCTTCAACCCGGCGTTCAGCCCCTGGCCTGCGATGGGGTGCAGGCCGTGGGCGGCGTCACCGCACAGGGCGACGCGGTCGGCGATCAGGGATTGGGCGAGGGAGAGGGACAGCGGATAGCTGTAGCGCGCCCCGGCCAGAGCGATGTTGCCGAGGAAATCGCCGAAGCGGGGGCGCAGGACGGCGAGGTAATCGGCATCGGTCAGGGCGTTCAGGCGGGCGGCATTGCCGCTGCGTTCGGTCCAGACGATGGAACTGCGGTTGCCGGTCAGGGGCAGGATGGCCAGGGGGCCTTCGGGCATGAAGAACTGGTGCGCGATGCCATTGTGGGGCCGTTCGTGGGCGATGGCGGCCACCATGCCGGTTTGACCATAACCCCAGCCGACATGCCTGATGCCCGCCCGCGCGGCCGTGCCGCTGCCCCGGCCATCGCAGCCGATCAGAAGCGAGCCGGTGACGGCGCGGCCATCGGCCAGCGTGACGCTGGCGGAGCTGGGGCCGGTGGTCTGGGCGGTGATCGCGGTTCCCGACAGTTGCGTGATCAGCGGCTGGGCGTCGAGCGCGCCCAGCAAGAGGGGCCGCAGGTGCCGGTCTTCGACCATGTGGCCCATCGGCCCTTCCTCGATCTCGGCATGGTCGAATTCCAGCACGAAGGGCGAGGGGCCTTGCCCCGCGCGCCCGTCGCTGACCTTGATTTCAAGGATCGGCTGGGCCTTGTCGGCCAGACCGTGCCACAGCCCCAGAGCGCGCAGCATGGCGCAGGAGGTGTGGGCCAGGGCGTAGCTGCGCCCATCGAACCCGGGCGCTTGACGCTGTTCGCGAGGCTTCGCGTCGACCAGGGTGACCGACAGGCCCGCACTGGCCAGCGAAAGGGCCAGCGTGGCGCCGTTCAGCCCGCCACCCGCGATGATGATATCCGAATCCATGGGCCAGAAATGGCGCAGTCGCGGCCCATTGTCCATGCGCCCGACTGCCGCTAGCGTTGCGCGGGAATGACAAGGGGGCGGGCGATGGCGGACTGGCTTGACATGACGGCGGGCGATCTGGGGCGGGGCATCGGCGCCGGGGAGATCGACCCCGTCGCGCTGTGCGAGGCCTATCTGGCGGCCATCGCGGCGCATGCCTTCACCTCGCGCATCTATGCCCGCACCACGCCTGAGCGTGCCATGGCCGAGGCGATGGCGGCCCGGGGCCGCGCCCGCGCCGGCCGGCGCCTGTCGCCGCTGGATGGGGTGCCGATTTCGTGGAAAGACCTGTTCGATACCGCCGGGGTGGCAACCGAGGCGGGATCGGCCCTGTTGAAAGGCCGCGTGCCGCAAGCGGATGCCGAGGTTTTGCGCAATGCCAGCGCGGCGGGGCTGGTGTGTCTGGGCAAGACCCACTTGACCGAACTGGCGTTCTCGGGGTTGGGGGTGAATCCTGTCACCGCCTCGCCGCCCTGCGTGAACGATCACGACGCCGCTTCGGGCGGGTCGTCGTCGGGGGCGGCGGCCAGTGTGGCCTTCGGGCTGGCAGCCTGCGGCATCGGATCGGACACGGGCGGTTCGGTGCGCGCGCCTGCGGTGTGGAACGATCTGGTGGGTCTGAAAACCACCCATGGACGGTTGTCGCTGACGGGAGTCGTGCCGCTTTGCCCGCGGTTTGACACGGTGGGGCCGTTGTGCCGGTCGGTGGAGGATGCGGCGCTTATGCTGGCGGCACTTGCGGGCCGGGCGGGGCCGGATCTGGCGGGGGCGAGCGTGAAGGGCGCGCGGTTCATGGTGCTGGACACCTGCGCGCTGGACGATCTGGACCGGGTGGTGGCCCGTGGATTTGAACAGGCGGTGGCACGGTTGCAGGCGGCGGGCGCCATCATCGAGCATCGCGCGATCCCCGAGGTGGACGAGGCCATGGCGCAATCCAGGCACCTGTTCGCCTCAGAAGCCTATGGCGTCTGGAAGGACGCCATTGAGGCGAACCCCGAGGCGATGCACGATCAGGTGCGCGAACGGTTTCGCGGCGGCGCGCGGACCAGCGCGCCCGACTATATCGCGTCGTGGCGGATCATCGAGCGGTGCCGCGCCGCCTATGCCGCCGCGACGGCGGGGTTCGATGCGGTGCTGGTGCCCACTTGCCCGATCCTGCCGCCCAACCGGTCTCGGCTGGAAACTGATGGCGATTACTTCATCAACGCCAATCTGATGACCCTGCGCAATACGCGAATCGGAAATCTGATGGGTTTGTGCGCCCTGACCCTGCCGATCGGTACGCCGTCCACCGGAATCACGCTGCAAACCGGGCCGATGGGCGAACATGCCCTGTTGCGGCTGGGCCACGCGGCAGAGGCGGCCTTGGCCTGAAAGACACACCCGCCGCGCCAAACTGTGGAAATGGCGGGGCTTTTTGTGGACCGGGCGCGCGACCATACGCTATCGTCCATTCAAAGGGGCGCGACGACCCCGGTTTTTGAGGCACTGATGCAATACCCCCAGAGGTTTTCGAACCTGCCTGAGTATGCGTTTCCGCGTCTGCGGGCGCTGCTGGACGCCCATGCGCCCGGCGGGGTGCCTGTACACATGACCATTGGCGAGCCGCGCCATGCCTTTCCCGCCTGGATCACCGATGTGATCGCTGAGAACGCGGCGGGCTTTGGCAAATATCCCCCGAACGAGGGTGCGCCCGAATTGCTGGGCGCGATCGCCGGGTGGGTGCAGCGGCGCTATGGCGTGGGGCTGGATGTGGCCAGCCAGATCATGGTGCTGAACGGGACACGCGAAGGGCTGTTCAACGCGGCGATTGCCCTGTGCCCCGAGGTGAAGAACGGCAGGCAGCCTGTCATTCTCACGCCCAATCCGTTCTACCAGGTCTATGCCGTCGCCGCGCTGAGCGTCGGGGCCGAGCCTGTCTATGTGCCCGCCACCGCCGCCACCGGGTTTCTGCCCGATTATGCGGGTTTGCCGGTGGATGTGCTGGACCGAACGGCGATTGCCTATCTCTGTTCGCCGTCCAATCCTCAAGGGGCGGTGGCCAGCGCGGAGTATTGGCGCGATCTGATTGCCCTGGCGGAAAAGCACGATTTCCGTATCTTCGCCGACGAATGCTATTCCGAAATCTATCGCGATACGGCGCCGGTGGGCGCGATCCAGATCGCCCAAGAGATGGACGCCGATCCTGACCGTGTGGTGATCTTTCACTCGCTGTCCAAGCGGTCGAACCTGCCCGGTTTGCGGTCGGGGTTTGTGGCGTCAGGCGCAAGAACCATCGGCGCGCTGAAACAGTTGCGCAACTATGCCGGCGCGCCCCTGCCCCTGCCATTGCAGATGGCAGCGGCGGCCGTTTGGCAGGACGAGACCCATGTCGAGGTCAGCCGTGGCCAGTATCGGCGCAAGTTCGAGATTGCCGACGCGGTGTTTGCGGGCATCCAGGGCTGTGGCGCGCCCGAGGCCGGGTTCTTCCTGTGGCTGCCGGTGGACGATGGCGAGGCGGCGGCCGTCAGGCTGTGGCGCGAAACCGGGGTCAGGGTGCTGCCTGGCGCCTATCTCGCGCGCGACGTGGGCGGGCTGAATCCCGGCCACGGATACATAAGGGCCGCGATGGTGGCCCCGGAACAAGAAATGCAGCGCGGGCTGGAACAGCTGCGCGACTGTCTCTTTACTTGAGGAAGCGGAACATGGCGTATCAGACCAGACAGCGGGATCCGCTTTTTGACAGCAATACCCAGGCGGCGCTGGAACGGCGCGGCAAGGAACTGCTGGGCATGGCGCTGATCGCCGCAGGGGTGCTGACGGCTCTGCTGCTGGGCAGCTATGTGCCCGACGATCCGTCGTGGTTTTCCGTGACCAACGAACCGGCGCAGAATCTGCTGGGCCGGTTCGGTGCCTCCATCGCCGCGCCGTTGTTCAACATCGTGGGTTGGGGCGCCTGGGGCTTTCCGGTGGTGTTCACGGTCTGGGGTCTGCGGTTTCTGGCCCATTGGGGCGAGGACCGCGCCAGCCAGCGGGTGATCTTTGCACCGCTGGCGATTGCGCTGGCCGCTGTCTATGTGTCGACTCACGAACCGCCCCAGGGCTGGACCCATTATTTCGGCCTGGGCGGGTTGTTCGGCGACACTATTCTGGGCGCCGTTCTGGGGGTTGTGCCGATCAAGGCGACCTTCGGGTTGAAGCTGATGGCCTTTGCCATGGCCATCGCGACCATCGTCATGGGCCTGTTCGTGCTGGGCTTTACCCGTCCCGAGTTGCGCCAGCTTGTCGGATTCCTGACGCTCTCGGTGCTGCGCTGTTATGATATGGCGATGAACGCGCTGGGACAGGGCGCCGTGGGCCTGACCCGGGGCGCCGTCGTCAGCCTGCGCGCGGCGCAGAGAGCGACGCACAGCCTGGCCGAGAATCGTGCCCGCGCCCGCGCCGAGGCGGCCGATGCCGCCGCCGCCCGCGCGGCGCTGGACGTCGAGATGGCCACCCCCCTCACCGCGCGCCGCACCCCGGTGTTGCGGGCCGAAAAGCTGCCGGTGCAGTATGACCCTTACGGCGTGTTCGACGACGAACCGCTTGCGGCCCCTGCTGCCCGCCCGTCGTTGCTGACCCGGCTGCCGGGTCTGTTCAAGCGCCCGGTCGAGGAAGTGCAACCCTTGGCCGATGACAATTATCACAGCGCGCCGCCCCCGATGATGGGCGATGACCGGATCAAGGCGAAGATTGCCGATGTGATCAAGTCGCGCGTCCGGGCCAAGCCGATCCTGATGGCGGGTGCCCAGGGCCGGGCCGAGCCGCCGGTGCAGGGCCGCCATCCCCGTGGGCCCAAGCCGATGATCCTGGACACCTCCAGGCCGGTGCTGCCTGCCGAACCGCCGCTGAAGGCCGCCCGCGCCAAGGCACCGAATTACGACACCCATGACGATTTCGACGACGCATCAATGCCCGAACCCGAACTGGTGGCGCCCCGGCCGCTGGCCGCGCCCGAGGTGCCGCTGTTCCGCAGCACCCAGCCCGAGGCGGCGAAAAGCGTGGTGCAGCATCCGGTGAAGAAACCGCCGCAACCCAGCCGTCAGGCCCAGGCCGAGGCCCAGCCCGCGCTGCAGTTCGAGGACAAGTACGCCGCCTATGAAACCCCGCCGCTGTCGCTGCTGACCAGCCCCGATACGGTGAAGCGCCATGTGCTGAGCGACGAGGCGCTGGAAGAAAATGCGCGGATGCTTGAATCCGTGCTGGACGACTATGGCGTGAAGGGCGAGATCGTGTCGGTGCGCCCCGGCCCCGTCGTCACGATGTACGAGCTTGAGCCTGCGCCGGGCCTCAAGGCCAGCCGGGTGATCGGGTTGTCCGACGATATAGCGCGGTCGATGTCGGCGCTGTCGGCGCGTGTGTCCACCGTTCCGGGGCGCAGCGTGATCGGAATCGAACTGCCAAATGTGCACCGCGAGATGTGCGTTTTGCGAGAGATCCTGTCGGCGCGCGATTTTGGCGACAGCTCCATGCGCCTGCCGCTTGCCCTGGGCAAGGACATCGGCGGCGATCCGGTGGTCGCAAACCTGGCCAAGATGCCGCATCTCCTGATCGCCGGAACCACCGGTTCGGGTAAATCGGTGGCGATCAACACGATGATCCTGTCGCTGCTGTACAAGCTTTCGCCGGAAGAATGCCGGATGATCATGATCGACCCCAAGATGCTGGAACTGTCGGTCTATGACGGCATTCCGCACCTGTTGTCGCCCGTCGTGACCGACCCGAAAAAGGCCGTCGTCGCCCTGAAATGGACGGTGGGCGAGATGGAGGACCGCTATCGCAAGATGAGCAAGATGGGCGTGCGCAATATCGAGGGCTATAACGGCCGGGTGCGCGAAGCCTTGGAAAAGGGCGAGCTGTTCAGCCGCACCGTGCAGACGGGTTTCGACGACGACACCGGCGAGCCGGTGTTCGAGACCGAGGAGATCCAGCCCGAGATCCTGCCGTTCATCGTGGTGATCGTCGACGAGATGGCCGATCTGATGATGGTGGCGGGCAAGGAAATCGAGGCCTGCATCCAGCGCCTGGCGCAGATGGCGCGGGCCTCGGGCATCCACCTGATCATGGCCACCCAGCGCCCGTCGGTCGATGTGATCACCGGCACGATCAAGGCGAACTTTCCGACGCGGATCAGCTTTCAGGTGACAAGCAAGATCGACAGCCGCACCATTCTGGGCGAGCAGGGCGCCGAGCAGTTGCTGGGCATGGGCGACATGCTGTATATGGCCGGCGGATCAAAGATCGTGCGGGTGCACGGACCTTTCTGTTCGGATGAGGAGGTCGAGGAGATCGTCAACCACCTCAAGGGCTTCGGGCCGCCCAAATACATGTCGGGCGTGGTCGAGGGGCAGGACGAGGACAAGGAAAACGGCATCGATGCAGTGCTGGGTCTGGCCGGTGGCATGGGCGGTGACGATCTGGAGAACGCACTTTACGACACCGCAGTCGCCATCGTGATCAAGGATCGCAAGTGTTCGACCAGCTATATCCAGCGCAAGCTGGCCATCGGTTACAACAAGGCGGCGCGCCTTGTCGAGCAGATGGAGGATGACGGCGTCGTGTCCTCCGCCAACCATGTGGGCAAGCGCGAAGTGCTGGTGCCCGAGCCGCAATAGGCGGTGAACTGCGAACGGCCCGGGTGAGGGGAATTGCCCGGGCCGTCCGCGCTCATGCGGCTGCGGAAGCGTTCGCGCCGATGAACCACGCGTCCTTGTCCACCACGCGGCTGACTTCGGTGAACAGGTCTTCGGTGTCGGCGTCGCCCGCATCAGAGGCCGTTTCGATAGCCTCGCGCAGGTTGGCGCCCAATTTCAGGAACCGGTCTTTCAGAGCCTCGATGTGTTCGGCGATGAGTTCCATATCGAGCGGATAGGCTTCGATCACCGTCTTGGCGGCGGCCTCTTCCAAGGTGCCCCTGGCATGTCCGCCCAGAATGACGGCGCGCTCGGCCATCAGGTCGGCGCCATCGCGCAGACGGTCGGCCACTTCGTCCAGCAATTCGTGCACGCCGATATAGCCGGGGCCCTTGAGGTTCCAATGGGCCTGCTTCACGGCCAGGGTCAGCGCGACCGTATCGGCCAGGCGGGCATTCAGCACGTCGATCATCTTGTGGCGGGTCTGGTCGTTCAGGCCGGATACAAAGGCTTCGGGCATGTCGTCTCTCCTGTCATCCATTGCGGGACTCCGCCCGCAGTTGACCATCAAACGCCGACGGGTGCGGCGCGGTTCCACACCCCATGTCGCGGCGTTGTTATTGCATGTCGGTGGCGCAGCGCGCAGCCTGTGCCTATATGAGAAACGACAATCAGCAATGAGGACACCCATGTTCACCAGACGCAGTTTCATGGCCACGGGCACCGCAGCCGCAACGCTGGCCCTGGCCGCCCCGGCGCAGGCGGCGAGGGTCTCGCTTGGCGATCTGTCGGGCTATCTGAACCGCTTGCAGACCGCCGTTGCCGATTTCACCCAGATCAACGACGACGGCACGATTTCCACCGGCAAGATCTATATCCGCCGCCCGGGCCGCTGCCGGTTCGACTATAACCCGCCCGAGGAAACGCTGGTGATGGTGGGCGGCGGGCAGGTGGCGATCTTCGATGGCAAGTCGAACAAGGTCGAGCCCGAGCAATACCCGCTGTCGCGCACGCCGCTGAGCATCATCCTGGAGCAGAACGTCGATCTGGCCCGGCGCAACATGGTGGTTGGTCACCGCGAGGATGGGCCGAAAACCGTCGTCGTGGCACAGGATCCGGAAAACCCCGGCTATGGGTCCATCGAACTGGTGTTCACCGCCAACCCGATCGAGTTGCGCCAGTGGATCATAACCGATGGGTCGGGGTCGCGCACCACGGTCATTCTGGGGGATATGGTGAAGGGCGGGAAACTGTCTTCCACCCTGTTCAACATTCCCTACGAAGTGGGCCAGCGCCGGGGCTGACCCCCGGCGCGCCTTTCAGATCTTGCGGCAGGCGCGCAGCTGATTGTCGTATTTGACGGCGCGGTCGCCCACTTCGCCGGCGACCCGCAGCAGCCATGGCTTGGCGTTGAACGACTGTCGGGCATAGCCCGTGCGCCCTTCGTGATAGGCCAGATACTGGTTGCGCGCGTCTGATTTGGAAAGGCCAAGGCGGCGGTTGGTTTCGTGCATGTACCAGCCCATGAAATCGGTCGCGTCGCGGATGTCGTCGCGCTTGGCCCGGCGTGCGCCCTGCTGTTCGACGTATTCGTCCCAGGTGCCGTCCAGGGCCTGCGAATAGCCGAATGCGCTGGACTGGCGCCCCATGGGAATCACGCCCAGGGCATATTGCACCGGTGTGCGGGCGTTGCCGATGAACTTGCTTTCCTGATAGATCGTTGCCATCTGCACCGAGACGGGCACGCCCCATTTGCGTTCCGCCGCCCGCATGGCGGGCAGGTATTTCGGGCGCTGGTCGATGATCGAACAGGCGTTGTCGAGGTTGCGCGGCGCCGAAAAGTCGCGGCTGCCGCAGCTTGCCACGAAAACCAGCAGAATAAGGGCGCGAAGGGGTCTGCTCATCTGCCTCTCGCTTTTTTTGTCGTTTTGTTTTGGAAACCCTAGCCGAAACGGGCGCCGGGGTGAAATGAATTCCGAAACCCGCTCACATCACGAATGCGAGTGTGACCGGCAAGGCAACCACCGCCATCAACGTCGACACAACGACAAGACCCGCCACCGCATCGGAATCGGCGCCATATTTTTCGGCCAGCAGGTAACTTGTCACCGCCACCGGCGTGCCCACCTGCAACACCAGGACGGCAAAGGCCACGGGGGGCAGTTCAAACCACCGCCCCACCCCCCAGGCCAGCCCGACGCAGACTGCCACCTTGACGGCGGAAAGAACGATCGCCCGCCCCAACCGCCCCGGCGTCAGCCGTGCCACGGCGACGCCCAGGGTGATCAGCATCAGCGGAATCGCCATCTGCCCGATCAGCGACAGGGTGTTGGTCAGGAAGGTCGGCGTTTGCCAGCCCATGGTCAGGAACAGAACGCCCAACAATGTGGCACCCACCAGGGGTTCCTTGAGGGCCTTCGTCATCGACCCGCCGCCCGACACGATCCAGATTCCGGCGGTGAACGAATACATCGCCATGATCGCAAACACCACGACGGCAAAGCCCAACCCCTGCTCGCCGAAAGCAAACAGCGCCAGTGGCAGGCCGACGTTGCCGGTGTTGCCGAACACCAGCGGGGCCAGATAGGTGCGCAACTCAAGCCCTGCGATCAGCGCCACCGCGCCCATCACCAGAGTCACCGCGCCATAGGCGGCAACCGTGGCCAGCGACAGGGTGGTCAGCGCCGCCGGGTCGATGTCGGTGCGCATCAGCGCCACGAAGATCAGACAGGGCACCGACAGCGTCATCGCCATGCGCGTGACGAATTCGATGCGGTAGTCGAACCCCAGCTTGACCCAGGCAAAACCGATGGCAGCCAGAAGGAACACCGGGGCCACGACCTCGGCCACTGTCAAAACAAGGTTCACAGACTGTTTCCCCATTTTTTGCCCTGTCCGATGGACAACGCCGGGGTGAATTGGTTATTGAAAGGGGTCAGGGGGACGACTCTATGCTCAAGACACGCGCGAAATATCACCTGGGCCAGGTTGTGCGCCACCGCAAACACCCGTTCCGGGGTGTGATATTCGACGTGGATGCGATGTTTGCCAACACCGAGGAATGGTATGACGCCATTCCCGAGGACAGCCGCCCCAAGAAGGATCAGCCGTTCTATCATCTGCTGGCCGAGAACGATCAAAGCTATTACGTCGCCTATGTGTCGGAACAGAACCTGGTCGCCGATTATTCGGGCGAACCGGTGGATCACCCCGATCTGCCCGAACTGTTTGGCGATTTCCGCGATGGCGCCTATCCGCTGGATTTCCAGATGAACTGAAGGCGCCAACCGCCCACTCAATATCCCAGCGCGCAGCCGTCCTTGCGCGGATCCGACGCCCCCTCCAGCACACCTGTTTCATGATCGATGCGAATCGCCTGGGCACCGCCGATGGCGGTGTCGGGAATGCTGACCGCGTGGCCACGGGCGGCCAGATCGGCGCGCACGGCGTCGGAGTAGCCGCGTTCCACCTTCATGTTGCCCGCATCGCTGAACGCGCG
>Ga0335398_10001788_pt1 | contig 35559 bp, 53 predicted proteins | sample BON03_FD_205742 | JGI IMG/M metagenome (GOLD analysis project Ga0335398, IMG submission 205742) | Freshwater microbial communities from Lake Bonney liftoff mats and glacier meltwater in Antarctica - BON-03 (spades assembly) (version 2) | ecosystem: Environmental > Aquatic > Freshwater > Ice >... | reverse complement strand
AGTGCGTTAGTGTTAGCCATATCAATCCCAGTTGGCCCTGAAATAACAAGGGCTTGAGCAAAGCAATTAGTACACGCCTCACCAGCCGCGACGATTCGAAATCGCACGCTAATACTGCCACCACCGCTGCCCTTTTTGTGCCAGCGGCCGTTATGTGATGCACTACTACGCTCGCGCCGTAGCGTCTCCCGTACAGTCTTTTTGACCTGCTCATTAAACGCCGGACTCATGCCGATGCTGTCTGACATTTACGTCACCCCCGGCAGTGTGGCGAAGTCGATTTCGTTATAGATTTGAAAGTTCAAAAACACGGCTGTGGAAGGCGTCGCCGGGTTTAGCATCTGCCCGGCGCCGTCCAATGGCACCGGCATTGTGACTTCCGAAAAATCAGTGTCCATGGCCTGAAACGCGAACGCAGATATGCTAGGACGCAGCACCCGAAATCCCGCGTCTAATGGTTCCAGCCGCCAGCCTTCTTTTCGGATATGGATTTCAAAACTTACATCGTAGAAATTGTAGCCAAATCGTTTCTTCCGCTCGCCGATCTCTAGCCGTTGCATTTTCGCGAGTCGTGGAGCGATCGCTAATCCGCCGATCGTGATGTCCGCATCGTTTACCGCATTCTGAGCCGAGATAACCCACGGCGGCACGTAGCTGACCGACGTTCTGATTTTTGCGATCAAATAGGCCGCGTCACGAGTAGGCGACGGATCCACAAAATAATCACCAGCACTGTTCAGCACCGCATGGCCAAAAACATCTTGGAAAACTGGCTCCTGATATATCTCAGACGACCACGAAACTAACACCTCATCGTTTTCCGGATCCTCATCCAGTTCGCGCTCAGATGTGTATGTCACAGTCACTAGCCACGCCATCGGCCCTTCAAATTGCGTGTATGTGATTTGCTTCGCCCATGTCGGCACAGCAGCATCAACAGGTGCTGGATGTAATTCGCCGTAGGCTGGTAAGCCGCCTGCCGTGCTAGCTACTGCCTCACCATCGGCAATGCCTGTGGTCTTAACTAGCCACTCACGATTCTGCGACCAAGTGCCACCGTCGTAACTGCTAGTGCGTCCCTCGTATCGCTCGTGCGCTGCACCGTCCACTGCCATTAGACTGGCCCCTGTATTTGCTGTATTGGTGGTTTAACGCCAAGTTTCTTATCGATTTTCGCTAACAGCTTATTACTTTTTTGCGCTTCTTTCACCACCGGATCGCTCCTCACGCCGCCTTTAATAATCGCGGCGAGTGCTTCTGATGATCCGCGTTGCATCGCTCCTGCAAATTTCCGCGAGCCACCAGTACTGCCGCTGTCTGGTTTTGCTTCCGGCTCAACCTGTGCTTTAGCATCTGCAGCCTGCTGAGCCTTGAGTTTTGCAATAAATTCCCCGGCCGCGTTTTCTGATAGCGCTCCACCTTTTACGAGATCCGCTAACCTAGCTTCTTCAATTCGGAGCTTATCCGCTGGCGTCTCAAGCGACGCGTAAATTGCGTCGGCCTGTGCTTTCATGGCGGCCTCTTTGTCGGCCCAAAATGCGGCCGAGTCATCTTTTGCGGTGATCTCGTCACGCTGAGCAAACAGACTTCTCAGCTCTTCGATTTTCGACGGATCGACTTTCATGTCCAGCATCTGCTGCAGTATGAGACCCGTCTCCGTCGCTTCGCCTCGCATGATCGCCAGCTCGTTACTGATGCTGTTTGATAGCGACGTGAAGCCTGATTCAGATTCACGAAACGATACAATCAGCGGGTCACTATCCCAGATAGGGCCTGTTTTCGCTGCCGCTAAAATCTCAGTGAATTCAGCAACCGAATCTGTCACAGCCTCAACCGGCGTCCGCATTGAACTCATTGCTGTCTTCAGATTTTTCGTGGCGTCGGCCATACGCTCGAGATTCGCAACCGCACGGGCTGCTTTTTGCTGCACCTGATCTATGGCGGCCGCCGAGTCGTCCGCCGCCTTAGCGGCTAAGGCGGCTTCGTTTCCTGCTCGGTCGAGACTATCGCCCACATCATCCGTGTACGATGACAGGACTGCCGTTGCAGCAGCCGCTGCGACGACAGCACCGGCAAGGCTAACCCAACCGACAGGACCGCTGAACGCCTGAGCAATTGCCGCTCGTTTTGCATAAATCACCAGAGCCAGACTGAGCGTTTTGAAGGCTAGAGCAGCGCCAATAACAGCAGCCCCGACAGTGATAAACGCTGTACCAAATCGTTGCGACCACGCTATCACTGTGGCGAGTGAATCCGCTAACATAACTATGGCTGGTGCTAGATGTGTGCCGATGATGCGGAACAACCCGTCAGACGCCACAGACACGCGGTTGAATGAGTCTGTTAACTGGGCTCCGAGTTTAGCTTGTAGCTTTGTGACGGTGGCACCCAACGCATCAGACTCATTGGACAGCCTCTGAAACCCGGCCGCACCCTCATTGATCAGCGGCAGCAATTGTGTTCCAGATTTCCCGAAGACTTTCATCGCCAACGCCGCACGTCTGCCGGGATCTTCGATGCCAGCAATCGCGGCGGCGAATACCTGAAACTGCTGCGTCTGATTTTTGCCGGAGAGAGCCTGAGCAGAGATCCCGAGATCCGCCAGCGTGTCAGTCGCCGCCGATGCCCCATGCGATAGATTGAGCATCAGTTCGCCCATTTTTCGCATCGACGTTTCGACAGCTTCTATACTCGATCCGCTCTGATCCGCTGCGAATTTAAAACGTGACAACTCTTCAACTGACATCCCCGTCCGTTGAGACATTTTATCAAACTGATCTCCGACAGATGCTAGCCTTGCGATCGCCACGCCACCCATTGCGGCAGCAGCGACCGCCAGTTTATTGACCGTTGCTTGAGCGCTGCTCATGGACTTCTTGAATGCCGCAGTGTTGGCGGATAGATTCACAACTAGGCTGCCGATCGTCGCCATCAAATCACCTTCCTAACATTGACCCCAAAAGCTGTTTTGCCGCCGCGTTGTTTGTTTTTGGTTCTTCGGCTTTTGAAACCCACGGCATGAAATCGTGAGGCTCCAGCGTGCTATCAGCCCCCGCAATCCATGCGTGTAATAAATAAGCGACATAGCCCATCATTTGCGATTGATACCCGACCGGTTCAACTAAATCTTTCGCCGCCCACTCGTCGAATTGTGCCGGCGACATACTGTCGAGCATGCCGTCCACATCTGTCGTGTGATGTACGTGTTCAGCCAACCGCATCGCTAAGAATCGGCGACGGTTGGCTCGTAGTTTTTTGCGATCTCCTCAACGTCCGATGTCGTCATACCGCACAGACGCATCGCAACGTTAACTATTCGCTCAACGATAGCAGCCGACTGATTACCAATTGCTGCAACGTCGTCGTCTGTGAAGATTAAATTGCCTGCATCATCAACGCATGAAGCAACAATCAGCCGTTCCCGAACTTCCGCCTGCCGAGACTTTGACGGCTTACCGTTGGCTGTCTGCATTTGCTTTTCAAATTCGGATCGCCCCCGTGCGGTCATGCCTTTTACTTTTACGGTGCCACCCAATTCTGGCACCTGCACGACCTCGACCGGTACGGCAATCGGCCTCAAAAACGCTTCTCTGCTAATACTCATTCGTCGTCATCCTCATCGTCATGTTGCTCTGTGTAATTCGGCCCCGGCAACCAGTCACCGTTAGCATCGTATCCAATCATCTGGCCGTCGAAATAAGCCTGATAATCATCGGGATGAATCCCCTTAGCGACCAGCACCTGCATCCGTTGAGCCACTGCCTGCTGCTCCGATGTCATGCCAGCGGCAGCCGTACATTCTGCATCTGCTGGTTTTGCAGTGCCCATTTTCACCAGCATGTAAGCGTCCGGATGATCAATAATTGACCCCGCCGGAAAGTGCTTCACACCGTTGATTAATATCAATCTTGCATCACCAGCCGCAGACCGTGCTGGCAATGTGTCGCGTAGTAGTTCGGCTTTCAATTCACTATTCCTAGTATGTGATTAACTGATCCAGCTTGAGCGAGCAGTCAGCTTTGAGACCGTCATTCATCGACCCCGTCACATTCAGTCCAACACCCGCCGCTGTAAATGCCCACGACGCCGAGTCTGTGAATGTGATTGAGTAGTCTCGCTCTGCCGGCACAGTTATGCCGGCAGAGAACGTTGCATGGCCTGCGAGCGATGGATCGAAAAACATCGAGAAATCAACGGTGCCACCCTCTGAATAACCCGTCTGTGAATACTCTTTACCGGCACCAACTGTATCCAGCGTCGTGCTGTCGTATGTCTCAGACTCCGCACCCGACGTGCTAAATTCGATGATCTGACCGATTGCCGTTAACATGCCGGAAACGGCACCATTAATAACGGTGCCTTTGACTTTAATTTTTGCCATTTAGTGTTCTCCTTAGCATGGTGTTGAAATTATTTAGCCGCGACTTTTGCGAGTTCTCGAGCCAACGATTTAGCTGCGCGTTCTTTCATTTTTGCCATCAGCTTCGGCCTAGCCGCTAGCACGGCTTCTTTCAGAAATGAATTTTCTGGCATTGTTCCTGTGGTTAACTGCTCTGGTGTTGGATCCGTGACCCTTGCATACTTACCGCCGAGTTTTGTTCGTGTTCGTCGCTTTGTTCCCAATGCAACAAGATGTGAATGCGGTGCCTTAAAACCCGTGGCTGTTTTCTTTCGCTTGCCCACTCCGATCCCTGCTTTTGCACTCGGCGGCCGATTTCCTTTAGCTCGCGTAAACCGCGACCCGATTGATTTCTTCAGCGCTCCTGTTTTACCGACCGGGGCATTTTTTTTAATCGCTTGTTTCAATACTGTTAACCCGCCGCCGATTGCTGAGCGTGCCACTCGATCTGCCGATTTATCGGCCAGCTTAGATAGCAATTTTTCTAACTCTTTATCGCCTGTGATTAACTGTCTGCTCATTAGCTCGGTTCCACTTCGATTCGCATTAGCATCGATGCAATAAATACGTGGTTTGATGCCAACATTGATTTGTCTGGAACTTGCTTTGAATCCATGTCTAGTTCCCAGACTCTCACGCGGCCGTCAGCCGAATCGAAATCATTAAGCCGCTGATAGATTTGCCTGACGATGAGCTTCAGTTTGTCGACGTTGCCGTCATCCGGATTCACTCGCCTGCGGATCCACACGCGAATCAAATGACTCGTCGGATCCTCAAGTGTTAATGTCTCGTTTAATTGCTGTTCGCTTTCAGCGATCACATCAACACGCAGAGCGCTAATATCTTCCATGATGTCGATGATAGATTCGCCGTAGTCGGCCGCGAACGGCAACGCATACTCGCCACCGTTAATACGCAGCACGATGGCCTGCATGGCTTCCGTTGACGGTGCAAGTTCAACAGCCATCAGTTAACTTTCTTGGAATGGATCCTCAGCATCTGATCACTGATTATCCGGTAGCACTTTTCGCTGTTCATCGCCTGCACTTCGTAGGTTGAGCCGCTCAGTGTGATCTGATCGCCTCGCACTGGTTCCGCATATGGGAACGTCAGCGTTAGGCAAATGAAATCGACCGGCCGCAACTCAACGATGACCCCGTCGCCGTTATCAATCAGCATTGGTTGCTGCGCGGATTTCCGCATCACAATCGTTGTTGATGTCGCCCCGCGATGGTAGACGCAGGAACTGCCCGCTTCCGTGAGCAGTTCCTGTGTCATGTCACCAATTGCATCGTCAAAATCAGACATTGATCAACTTGGGACTAGAGGTAGCGTGTACCATTGCCCTGCGGCACTGGCGATAAATGTCGCTGGAATCAATCCACTCGCTAGGCTCATTGCAGCACTGGCCGTGATACCATTGATGGCTGCCGCAGTTTGCGGATACACCTTCAACACGCCTGCTGTGTTGCCTTTAATAACTACCTGCAGCCCCGGAACCGCCACCGGAAGAATAACGCCTTTTGTGCCGTCTGCTCCGGTAACTATATTAAGCCCCTGTGACAACACAGCCGCGTCACCAATCACGGAACCGGCGGCAGCAACGGTTGACACTGCGATCAGATTACTCTGCTCGTTTAGGCTCACGATGGCATAATCATCACCGCTGATTGTTGCCCCAGCCGCGAGACCTGCATAAGTGCCGACGCCAAGCTGATTAGCAGCACCCGTGCCAGCGTCCCCGCTGTCAGGATCGCCAGTTGGATCCCAATGGACGGGCAAGCCGCGAACGATTGCCGCTGTGGTTTTTGGCAGTTTGTAAATGCCTTCGACCGCCAGCGATCCGAGTGCGTCGGCTGCAATATCATTACCGGCTACGCCGACAATTCCACTCAGCACAATCACGTCGCCACCAGTGACCGCAGTCGCTGGTGTATAATCAATTGCACAGTCTGCGCTGTACAATAATGCTGCTACTTGAGTCATCTCAGTGATCTCCGTTAATGTTCAAAAGATGCCCGGTGGAAACAACCACCGGGCTTATTGTTAGTCACTGAGTGACTATGCTGCACCCTTAGATTTCACGCCAGAAAGATACTCGGCTTGGTCACATCCGAAGTCGTGATAGCCACGCATCTCAATGCCGAGCGTGCTGAAGGTCGCGTCTTGCTGATCCACTGTCGGAGTCTCAGCACCATCCAAAAATGACACAACTATTGACGCCGCAATTGCAGGATCTCGCAACAGGTACCACGCTGTCGCAGAGCCACCGGAAACGGTTGAGTCGTTCAGGAAAACAGACTTCACCGGCGTGTAACGGCCAGAGTGAATGTTTGCGTTTGCCGTTGTGGTTCCGCCGCCGATGTTCGTATTTACGAAGATGGACTCGGCCACCCGTGAAATGCCGCCACCCGGTGTGAGTAGCACAGTTGGAGCACCCCCGAATAAACCGCCCGGAACTTTCTTGCCGTCCGCTGTTGGCGTCCGCAGTGCATCAAACGCATCAAGAGCTAAGCCGAGACCAACATTATCAGTCAGCAGCGTTGTGGTGCTGCCAGTGATGTAGTTGCCACGACCAGCCGTAAAGAATGCTGCGTTGTCAAGAAACTTCGTCCAGAAGACTTTGTTCAACTTCTTGGCAGCACCGCGACCGATTCGAGTTCGCAAATCGTCAAATGCACTCATGTCGTCATTGATGATCTGTGTCCGCGTCAGGCTAAACATCTTGGCGTAAGTTCTGGCCTGCCTGGTATACGATTCTTCGTTGATCGACCCGTGCTTGATTTCGCCACCCGGCCCGACTTCGTCGTACTCCATGTCATCCAGCATGCGATAGCTGGTGACGGTTTTGAAGTCGGACACAGAAGCCGTGCGGCTGATTTCTTTCCAACTTTGTTCTTCTTGCTCATAGCCTTGCAGCAGTTCTTTGTTCGCAATATTGCTAAGGATGCCAGGCAGTGAGACCGTTGAGAATCCGGCCTGAATGTTGCCGCCCCAAGCCGCCCGGCCGATGTCCTGCCAGTTGTTGCGGGTGACGCCTTCACTGGCTGAAACGTAGTGACCATTGGCAACAGCAGCCTCAATCAACAGGCGTTTGATTCCCATGGATCCACGGTAGTTTGAGTGAGCCGCTTGCAGCACCTTATCGTTGAAGTGCTTATCAACGTCTTTGATTTTGCGAGTCATGCATATCGCAGCCTCTAGCACCTGCGGCAGGTTTTCCGGCTTGTTTTCTTCGCCGCGAAATGATGTCGGGCGTGTTCGTGCAGCAGATGCCTTCAGCACTTCCAGTTCAACTTTGTCGATGCTCCAACCCAGTTCAATGGCCGTTGCTGCGATATTCGGATGCCCGGCAGCCTTGGCCTGGATGTCGCCCATTCGGCGTTGCTCGGTACCGAACTTTTTGCGAGCGTCTGCAATTACTGCAGTGATGTCGAGATTTGCGTTTGCTGCCACTGGAATAACCTTTTCATCTTCGGGGACTGGAATTTCGGCGGCAGCGGATGCCATTGCTGGTGCTGGTGCTGTCTGCTTAGATTCGTATGCCAACTGCATAGCCGCGGCGTCGTCTTCGGATAATGCCGCAGGATCAATTCCCAACGACGTGAGCCATTCTTCGTAAGTCATCGCTGACCCTTTCTGTTGGGCAGCGCTCGCTGCCAGGTTAACTTGTGTCGTCGCATCCGCACCCATTGGCAGGACTGACGTTTCACGCAGCACCGATTGGCGTGCGACAATCACCGGCCCGACAAATGTCTGACCGTTCACCTCCACCGTTTCACCGGCTTTGATTTCTTGTTTCTCAATAACTCTGGCACCGATAGACGCCTGCCATTTGTGGCCGGCTTTGTGCGACGCAATCACCTGCATGGCACGCGGCGAACTGCCTGTGATCTGGCCCGTCATCAGCAATGTTTGCCCGTCGTTTTCAATTGCGTCCGTGATGCCGAACGTAGCGTCAACAGACTTTTCGTGATCAATTAGAATCGGAATCGCACCCGGAACTTCCAGTCCAGCCAGATCAACAATCACCGGCAAGCCAAACCCATCCACAGGCAGTAGTCCGCCCGAGTAGGCAAGGATTGCAAAACGCTTTGGCGTTGAGCCTTCCGCCGCTTGAATTGTTAGCGATGCGTGAAACTTCATGGCGTTGCCTCCACCGTTTCGCTGATCAACTTTTCGATCCGATCAGGTGCCAGCCCGATAGATTCCAGCGTCATGCGAGCCATTGATTCTGAAACATCTCCCGCCGCCAGACTTGCCAGCGTCGTTTGAATTCGTTTCATATTGTTATTGAACGCCCGCTGCCCTAGTTCTGTGTATTCGCCTGTCGGAAGTTCAGCGTTCGCAGTCATCGGAGCACCCGATGCACCCGGCACCGCTTGTATTTTGAATATGGAATTGAATACCGCCCGTTTGTATTCCTCCGGCGTCACACCTAAATCCATGGCTGCTCTGGCGCTACCTGTGTCCCAATCAGCCCCGCGTTTTGCATACTCTTCAGACGGGCTTGATTGCCCCGATGACATACGCAGCGTTGCCGCCTGTGCTGACTCGACCGCGTCAAGTTCTGGCAACGGTGGCCAGTGCCATCGTCGCTCAACTAAATGCAGCGGCGGAGCACCATTAAGTAATCCCGGGGCATAGATTGCCGCTTCGAAAAACCAATCCAGCACAGGCTCCAGAATCGTGTTCTCGATCCTGTTTTGCTCGACCCTGACTTCAGGTTCCCAGACGTTTTTCATGTCGCCTTTAAACGAGCTGAAGTTGGAATCTTTGCCTGTCCCGGCCGCTAGTGAGTAAGGCATGTTTGTACAACGGCAAAAACTCATTAGGGCCTGCCGCTGGAACATTTCGTAAAGTGGACCCGGCTGTTTCGGTTCGACCTGCCCGATCTCCCAACCCTCTGGCAACGTCGTCAGCATGTTGCGAGTGAGTTCAATTTCCGCGAAGTCCGCAGGACTCGCAGACGGGTTAACCGCTGGACCTGTGGCTTTCAAATACATCGCAAAGTTCGCTGCCGTCTCTGCACTGTACAGCGTTGCGAGTTCTTGCCGTCGCATGATCGGTAGCGTCTGTAGTGCTGGCGTGGCCCGTGGAATACCGCGGACCTGTCCCGGACGCTCTGCCCGAAACAGATGTGCAACAACCTTGCGAGCCGGATACCATTGACCGCTCAACGCGCTAACTGAGTAAGCTGCCGAACCGGGATGATGATCGTAGACGTAGATTTCGAGCTCATCGGTATTGCGATTAAATCGGATCCCGTCGTCTTGGAATGGATCACCAATCGCTGACGATTCCCACGGCGTTGATACCTGATCCGCCTCAATCAATCGCACGTCGAGTGATACCGGATAGCGGCTAACTGATTCGGCTTTGATCAGGAATACTTCGCCGTCACGCCAATACGATTCAATGGCCATTCGCAGTGTGTCGGTGAAATCGACCGATCGGCACCACCTCGACCACGCCTGTTCAATTCGACGATCAACTTCGGGATTGCCTGACAGTAATTGCAGACGCGGACCCGGACCACCGACGATGTGATTAGATGCCGTCCGCAGAATCCCTGCGTACCATGAGTTGTTTTCTGCTTCATATCGCGAGCGGATGCGAACAGTACGCCGCACTGAATGCGATAGAGCAGCCCGCGAAGATAGTCCGTCAGACGATGCCCAGTGCTTGCGGTTGTCGACTGTTGTCTGAGCTAAATCGAACGACGCACGAATCATTGGTTGCGGCGAAACGGTCTGGACAGGCTGCTGTTTTTTGCTGCGGCGGCGTCCCATTACCGGCCTCCCGGTGGGACAATTCGCATAGTCATCCCGCGGAACATAGCCGCTGGTGATAGCGAACCGGCTTTGGCTGCCTGATGTTTTTCGTATGCCATCAACTCAGTCAGCGACCTGCGAGTGACGGACACACCGTCACTCGATACGCTCTGAGCCTTCAGGGCTTCGGCTGCTAGTTGGTCTGCGGGTTCAGTCATGCCCGCTAGTTTCGGCGATTATTATCGCCACTGGAACATGCTAACTGCTATATGTAGCGGACACGAAAAAAGGCAGCACGGGATACGTGCTGCCTTTTATGCACCGTTGGTGCCCTTGCCATGCCTTGCCCTGCCAAGCCATGCCGAGCCCTGCCAAGCCATGCCAGCCAAGCCACGCCTCGCCCCGCCGCAAATCGCGGATACGCCACCATTGCACCGTTGGTGCCCTTGCCATGCCTTGCCGAGCCCGGCCCAGCCACGCCTCGCCGTGCCTGGCCTTGCCGCGTCTTGAATTATCGAATCTTAATTTCCTCGGCGATGCGTCTCGCCCGATCAATCAGTGCCTGCCGATCGTTCGGGATTTTGCCGCGAGTTGTGTTGGTGACTTTGTTAGTCGCCGTCCTCGCTGCTCGGCTGTGCTCGTTGACGGCTGCTGCGATCCGCCGCTGGTGATCTGTTAGGTTGGCTAGATTCGTGTTGCGTAAGCTCCGCAGAATCAGCCCGTGCTGTCGGTACGCACGCCGAGCCCGCTTCTGCGGCAGCATCTCAATCTGCTCTGACTCGGTCAATAATTTAACGCCGGTACCTGGGATCGCCCACGTCTCAATCCGCAATTCGCGGTGTACATACTTCCGCCATTTGAGCACCGCGTATTTCATTTTCTCATCGTTGCGGTCAAGGCCAAGCAGCCCTTCAGCAACTTCCCACATGAGGACATGCCCCCGGCTGTAGTCACTGGTGCCGAGTCTCAACAGTTCCACGCGTGCTGCAATCTCTGGGTCTTCCTCAAATTGTTTTCGCTCTGTCATTTTCGTCCGCCTTTCGCATTGGACTTTATAAATTGAAAATGCACCGTTGGTGCCCATGCCTTGCCTCGCCATGCCACGCCCGGCCACGCCCAGCCCCGCCCGGCCCCGCCCGGCCTGGCCTTGCCTCGCCGCAAATCGCGGATACGCCACCATTGCACCATTGGTGCCCTCGCCTTGCCTTGCCGCGCCTGGCCTGGCCTTGCCCAGCCGCAAATCGCGGATACGCCACCTGCACCATTGGTGCCCTCGCCATGCCCGGCCTTGCCTGGCCGCGCCAGGCCGCGCCGGGCCTTGCCGCAAATCGCGGATACGCCACCATTGCACCGTTGGTGCCCTCGCCTCGCCTTGCCTGGCCCCGCCATGCCGCGCCGGGCCTTGCCGCAAATCGCGGATACGCCACCATTGCACCATTGGTGCCCTCGCCATGCCGTGCCCGGCCTGGCCTCGCCGGGCCTCGCCCGGCCGTGTCTTGAATCAGATCTCAGTGACCACGGCATCGGACTGGCCATACGGCCCCGGCGTCTTACCCGCTGGCCGCCAGTCACAAAGACCAGCTTTGCCCGCCAGCTCAAACAATTGCTGCAGCACCTCCGGCGTGATCTCAGGCTTCAACACCATGACCTCGCCCGTCACTGACCATTGCGAAAACTTTGGCCGCACGCGGATGTGCTTCGAAGTCCCCACCCGTGCGCGCTTAACGAACAGATCGAAGCCCATTTTTTTGCACGCTGCTGACTGCTGAGCAAACGGCAACTCACGCATTGCGACTATGTCCGACCACTTAATTTGCTTGCCATTGGCCCGGAACTCGCACGCCTCATTTGAGATCAGCAGACCCGACTGTGTCGCTTCCTTGAAGGTCTTCTGCCGCTTCAGAATCATCTGAGCTCCTGCCTGTCGCAGTGCCACCATGATGTTTTCCGACGGCATCACAATATGCTCGCCGTCATGGTAGCAGTAGGTCTGCCACGTCCACCCCGGAGAACGGTCGTCACCCGCGACTGTGATCGCTTTATTGAGCGGCGATTTGCGCCACACCTGCAACTCATCGGCACCCTCGATGTTATCGGCGTGCATCAACAACGGCATAAAACCTGTCAACGTAAATCGAAAACGTTTCATTCGAAAACTCTCCACGAAAAAACCGCCTCGCAAGCGGCTAGACTTGCGGGCGGTTTTCCTTGCCATGATTACTCACGGTTGATCGATTGTGTTCGGCACTAGCCTGCCGCCGCCAAAATAATATCAATTCCAGTGAAGAAGTAAATCACCTATTCTCGCTGATCTGAAAAGTTTGATAATTTATTCCGCACAGCCAGCACCCGTTCGCTGGTCGTATGGATCGCCCCGCACTGCGGGCAAATTCGCTCACGCATCACGAAGCCTGCCGACCGGGTGGTGCGGTAGACCTTATGCAGCGGCGTTCCGCACTGTTCACACGCGAGACCTTCGCCGCCCGGCAGTTTAAATTCGCGAGTCATCGTACCGCCCCCGGTAGACTGAAGGTACGTCGTTGATTTCCTGCTGATGTTGTCTCTCCCGCTATCCCACATCCAAGCATCGATGCCGCCAGTGTATTGCCAACCAGAGTATCCCACCAGTCATTGTCTCGGCCCGGTGGCTGCTCCCACGTAATACCCGACGCACCGTCGTAAATCATATGTTTCGGATTCTCCGCCGTCAGGTGTTCAACTAACAATCGATTGGCCAGCGGATCCGAACCCGGCAGCACCAACGCCGATGGAGCGCCAACGACAGTTTGCAACCTGCGAGCCGTTGCGGTCTTCCAATGGTTTGCGTCATACTGGACGTGGACCGGGTCATCAGTCCGCCGCTCAACCCACTGCTGCCCGTTGTGCCGGTCTCTGTATGGATCGCCCCAAAGATGTACGGGCTTGCGGCCTGGCTTTTGAGCCGAGCCCTTCGACGGCCTGATGCGGCTGCGGTTGGCAGACCCCATGATCTGTGATTGGATCCGCGTCTTCTGGCCGCCGTCCGCCCAGTCCTTCAAGAGCAGGTCCAGATTAGGAAACCGAGTAAACAGTTCTGATTCCAATTCGTTGTGGGCGTGAACAAATGCTTCTTCCCACGCAGCACCCGGAAACTGATCTCCGATCGTCTGAGCCAACGCCGATTTATAAAACACCGGCCGGCACTGATCTGGCCATGTCCCATAATCAACAACCCAGCCGCTGAAGTCCTTCGCCCATGCACAGACCATCCACCACAACACCTGATCGCTGCTATCCACGAACCCCGTAAGATAACTCGAATTCGCAGGGATGGCCCCACGCTCGATGTTAGACACCCTGTTAATGACTTGCTGAGCATCCAGCCGCACGCCTGACGTATTGACCGGGGCATCGCCCTGCTGCTGGATTTCTTTCGCGAAAAATTCCGGATCCAACGCCCGGATCGTCATCAGACTTTGCAATGCTGATAGTTCGGCCGGTTGCTTGTCAAGTTCCCATGCGACCGAGGCTCCATCGTCCATGTCATTTCGATGATCAGCATAGAACGCCTGAGCCAACTCTTTGCCTTCTGCCGGCGTCGCACCATGACCCAGCAACGACGCGTACTGGTCCCATAGGTTAATTCGCTCTGGCATTTTCAGCAGGCTTTTGTATCTCTTGCCGTTCCAGTCGGGATGACGTTTGCGGTTGATGAATCGCAGCGTTAAGTCGTCATGCTCGCGCACCGTGCAAACCATCACTTCCGCCATCGGTTGCCCGAGACCTTTCAATCCGCCGAACGTCTTCGTTATTCGGTTCTCAAGATCGTTAGTTTGCAGCGGACTCCTCGCTGTCTGAGGCGTCTGAACGTCATCGTAGAACACGCCATCAGGTCGGACAGTAACGCCGAAGCGGTCGACATAAGATAGCCCCGAAACATCCGTCGCCTGAACCGAATACGGTGCCACATGACACTGACACGACGGAGCCTCAAATATATCGGGGAACACAATCCGCCCACGGTCATCTTTGTGGCTCAGCGTCAGCAGCCGACCGTTCAATCGGAATTGACGCTTCGGCTGCTTCCATTTCAGCATCAATGGAATCAGTTCAGGGTAATCTTCCATGAGCAGGACACTGGACGCCAGCATCATGAAGAAATTCTCCCTGTGCTCCGTCGCTTTGTCGTCCGTCGCACCAACCAGCACAGGGAATCTCAGATGCCCGTTCACTGCCGCCCATATCGTCGATACCCTCGCGCATGTCGACTTCAAACCGCCACGCCTTACCGCATGGCATTCTTTCGCTCCCGTCTCAATAGCAACTTGGAACCGATCCATCATCGCACGCTGATACGGAGCCCAATCCAGATAGAACGTGGCCGCAAAATAAGTTTCGGCAAACAGAAGATTATCATTCGACGCACGTTCCCGACGCTGCGGATCTTTCACATTCGGCAGCGGTCCGATTTCTTGACTCGCCGCTGTCTTGGCGTTAATGACCTCCGCATTACGTGCCGACCTCGCCGATGCATAGTCTGAGGCGTCACGGTATTCAATGCGAGGCAGGTCATCAATTTGTGCCGCAACGCCTGGCAATAGATCAGTCGGAAATGTCTTGAGAAAGGCGATCAAGCCGGATTCGCTCAACGATCTCACTCGCAAGAGTTCTTCCGGCTTCAGCATCGTTCTTACCGGTGTTGTCAACTTTTACCCCTACGTTGATTTGTTGCTGTGCCGTTGGAGCTGGATTGTTGAATTGATGCAACGCAGCCAGCACTCTGGCCGCTGCAATTTTTTCCTTGTTACTGCCCTGAGTCAGAACCTTCAGCATTGTCATCGGTACAAACTTCAGCGTCTGATCAGGAATGTCCCAATTGTTCCGCAGCCCCTGCTCAATCAGTTTCATTTCGCTGCGTGATGGTAGATCGTTCATGTTAGTTCAATCATTGATCATGATGCAAACGTGCCACAACTTCCCCTGCCTGATTGATTGCTCCATCAGCCGGAGCTCGCTGCGGATTGTTTGTGTCATTGATCACCCTCCGAAGATAAAAGCGTCCGGGTCGGAGTTGCACCGCCTTCTTCCGCATGGTTTGCGGACGTGTCGAGTCGCTTGATGCGATTGCGAACCGCTGCCGATGATTCCTGTTGCTTTTTCTTTTTCGCCATACGTGGACCCCAGCCCCGAAACGGAAAACAAAACTAACTATAAAATGCGCTATGTAGAATGTGGTATCATGGAAAAAACGGGCCGGAGGGACCCACGTTTTTTCAGGTGGCCGCCTCGGTCGCCCACGCATCCCGGATCGCCCTGATCCATGATGCAATCCTCCACGCCCATAACAGATAGGTGATCAGTCCAACCGATCCCACCATCTGCCGCCGCACGTACTGACGCAACTCTCTCTCAGACGGCACACCTGTCGACCATGCCTGCGACCATTGCAACGCCGTCAATGCGTACTCGCTGGTTGACTCGGCCAGATGTCGATGCCGTGATCGATTGTATTGCACCGGGCCACCCACCGTAGACATGGTAGCAGGTGGCACACCACATTGAGTCTCTAATATCTTCATCGCTTGCAGGTCGTTCATTGCTTCCCCTCATCATCGAGATACTTATCCGCCGTCGCACAAAGCTCGGCAGATGTTAGCAAGCCGGGCTTGAGTACAGGCTGCACCGACTCGAATGAGTTACGCCAGAGAATCATCCGACTTGATCCATCACGCTCAACGAACCGACTCACAGGTACGAGCCATAGCCTGTAGCCGTCGTCAACCTCTAGCGTGCCTGATTGTCCCACCGTACCTGTTACTCGTCTGCAGTGCATCTGCATGGCCCCTATGAGTAATCGACCTTCAACTTTGATATCCGCAAATCGACTTCCGCATGTGCTGGATACAGCCTAGCACGTATCAAATCAGGATCAGGCATCCGCCGAAGCACGGCCTCGACCTGACCTATCCACTCGACCTGTACGTGATCGCTATGGCGTGTCATTGTAATGGCTAGCGTCTCAGGTAGCGATAGCCCTGGCACTGCATTTCGGAGCAGCTTATCAACAGTGGATCGTATTACAGACCGCGTGGACTGCTCATCTATTTTGATTCCGATGCTCATTCCAGCTCCTCTTGAGTCATCTTTTCGTGCGATGTGACTATTCCGTCGATGATGTACGTGCTGTAAATAACCTATCCTTCTGGTTATACCCTGGTAGCTTTATAAATTTGGTCACCACCACACTGGTAATCCAGCCAATTAGTATTACCCCAGTAATATCTTCAGGTGTCATTCCAATTCCTTCATTCGCTCGGCAAACGGCACCACGCCATTGTGGTCATCGTCATGCAGTGCAATCAACTGTGCCACGTTCCAACTCTCCAGATACCAGACCTGCCACGGCTTGGTTTTGTGCTGTGGTGCTGTCCTTAGGTGGTCGAGTATCGCGGATTTCGTCGGCGTGTGTGTCCCATTGTATGACGATTCGCCGACAGGCTGATAGCGATACGAACGCGGGTTAATAAGTGCCACCCGCTTGGCATTTTCGGTGGTCGTGAACTCGTAGGGAATGGCTGTTACCTTGATGCCGTATTGGCTCATCGCCTGGCTTATCGTGATGATGTCAGATTGCTTCCCGCCTGACGAAAGGAATCGTTTTTTTGCCGCGACGCATGGCCCGCACCATGCCTCAGATACTAGTATGCGGCGTGTGACTTTTTGGTACTCAATGGGTGGCACCACGACATCTGTTTTTGGAGCGACCTCGATACGCTGCCACTCAATCTGTGGCTCTGCCTCTGGCTGTGGTTGTGGTTGTTCTGCGGCTGGTTGTTGAGCGCAGCCGATGGCCAGCAGTAAGAGTGTTAGTCGCTTCATCGTCTCATGCTCCTGTGGATACGACGCACGCAATCACGCTGTCAAATTTCGTAAACTTACCTCGCAATCGGCCGATGCCATTTCCGTTCCATTTGTTTCCCCACGAGTTCAGATGATCGTATTCCGTGAACCCCTCCACTGGGTCAATCAAACAAATCGAATGTGCCCACGCTGGCACATCAACAGCCATAGGTATGTTGAGTAACAAGCAAGTATTGATTGCCGCCGTATCTCTCGGATCGATGTCGTACCACTCAACCATGATTGATTCGCGAGCGTTCGCCCATGTGTCTGGATTGTCGAAATGGCGTGCGTTATCGCCCTCCGGCCAGAATGCCGTCGACGGTGCCCCGAGCGTTTTCATGTGCCCCATCGACTGCTCCGACCAGCCGCCGCGAACACGAAAATCTGCAACTTTATTGCCAACCGCATTACCGCTCAGATGCTCGTATGGTATGCCTGCATTTGCTCGGGCTAATGTCGCAGCGCTCACCGGACTGAATGCCCAGCACCACGGATCGCGTCCCTGATTTAGCGCCGGGATCACTCCGCCGGCTGGCCCCATAATATCCCGCACGTCAGATAGCATGGCCTTCGCAAGTCGCTTTTCGCGCAGCCTGTCGGACCATTCTGATTTCGGAATCGTCAGCCGGTCAAACATTGGGATGGACGACCCCAGCGGGGCTTTCATAATGTCTCGCGGTACGCATCCACGCGACATTCCTCGCGGCACTGTGTATTCGTTATTACTCATTGGGTGGCCCCGTTTCCCTCGGTTTTATAGAACGTAATATCTTCATCAGAGCAGCACTTCGAGTTCCACTCCCAGTACAGATCGTCCGCCCGCTGTAGTGATATTTTTCTGTTTCGAAAAATCACCATAACCATTTGATTATCGGTAACGGGAGACTCGCCGCCAAACCATGCAGCCCATTTACCAATCGCTAATCCACTCATTGCAACAACTCCCCGATCACTTTTTTCGCGTCGGCAATTGTCAGCGGCAACTCGCCCTCAGTCCCTGCCGTGCCGTTGGATACCATCAGCCACGGCAATGAGTCCCGAGGACGTTCCAGCCACTTTTGAAACACGGCCGGCATGAATTCCGTACTGGCATTTTTGTCTAGCATCCTCCAGCCATCAGTGGCTGTGGTGTTCAGGTATTGCTTGAATTCTGCCGAGTCCAGAATCAGTGATTGGCTCGCGGGATACGCTGCTTTGTCGTCGGCCTCATAGACGATCAGAGCATATCGGCCGAGAGCAAACGCCTCATCAATTACGACAGGCGGAGCCACTGGTGTGGCGTCAGTTGGTGACAGAGCCAACCATCCGGCAAATAACAGCATGGCCCCTGCAGCGATTAGTATTTTATTCATTGGCTGGCCCCTGTACATTCACCGGCGTCACGGATTTGACCAACGCATCCAACGCAGATCGTAGCCGCTCAATCTCTGCACGTTGACCGTCACACGTCGCCTGCATCGCTTGGTATGATTGCAACATCGTCGTCGCGTGAGCTGTTAGCTCCGCGTGTGTCCAGCCGATTTTGCTCTGTGGTGCAACTCGCCATTTACGCCACTTCGCGAGCGCGTAATTGCCGCCACCGAATCCAAAGAAAAACAGCACACCGGCCGCTGCAATGACGACACGCATGAGGATTAGTTTTGTGTTTTCATCGATGCTCATTTTGCCCTCTTAGTGCCATACGGCGTAACAACCGGCAGTGGTGCGTATTCGTCAGCGATCATACGTCCCGGTAGAGCGATGACCCGTGCATAGATGCGGAGCCTAGCAGGCAGAGTCCAACTGACGTGCGTCAGATACTGCGTCGGCAAAAATAGTCCACATACTGCGAGCAACATGATGGCCGCTGCGAATATGCAATCAGACGTTTTCACAGCTTCGATTCTTTTCCGATGTCGGCGAATCCCTGCCCGATAATGTAGGCCAAAATCGGTGCCAGAATCTGAGTGACCGCCTCGGGATCGAGATCCAGCCCGTAGCGTCCGACGGCCGCTACGATGAAACCAACAACGGCCGCGATGGCCTTTTTGCTGGTCAAAAATTCTTTGATGAAATTCGGCATAGCCATGCTCCTGAAACGAGATATAAACAATCGGTCTCGGCACCACGTAGCACGCGGCTGGCCCTTGCAGGCTGCTGATCAGGTTGGCAGAGACATCGTAGTCTGATTGCTGCGAAACGTCAACGTGCTCATCACGCCCGCCCCGACTGGGTCATTAACCCCTCGCAAAAACCCTGCAGCCAGTGCCCAGATTTATGATCTGTAAACTGGTAGCCCGAGATCGCTGTGATAGATGCCGTCACCGCTAGCCAATCACCAGATCCAGCCTGCCCCGCCACGCCCTCACTGCACCACTTCACCCATTTCCAATGCATTTCATGATCATTATTCATTGGTTGGCCCCCTTTAGAATTCCACCACTTTGCGAATCATACGGATCGTCACCGTCTCAGATTCATTTACCTGATACGTCATAACTTCATCGTCTGTCGTCCATTTGCCGAAGCTCTCGATCGACCAGCGGCAGCGGCAATAACACGTCGCGGCCTCGATGTCACCAAATAGCAGCGTCTCGACGCGAAACGTTACGTGACACACTGCGGCCAGCAGGACCAGCGGCTCGTCCGTTGAGTCGTACTTAACATCCAGCGTTTGTCCGCTCATTCCGTCACTCTTCCATTTTCTTCGGCCGATGTGCCGCAGGACGTTCACCGAGTCCGTCGTTGATGATGCTGTGCAGTTTCGATCTCATGCAATCTCCGGCCCACTCAGATAGCGTCATGCCGTCCGATTCGGCCTGCGATTGGAACGCGGCCCACCAGTCGGCGGGCTGCGTTATGTTACGTCGTTCGGTCGCCATTACCTTAACTCCCCGTGTGCCATGCGTCGTGTCAAGCTGTCGCAGTCTGCGTCGACTTGGTCCAGGCTGTCAGAGTGTGCGTCGTATGCTGCGTTATGGCCTGCAATCGTTGCCTCTACAGCAGCCTCTGCGGCCACGTATAAGTCGCGGTTTGCAGCAATTAGCCCAATTGAGCCAACCTTAGCGACCGCGACCGCGTGATCTGTGTGTTGCAGCCCCATGTGCTGGATTGTCGAGCCGTCAACTGTTGCCATCACAACAACTTCTTTGCGGCCAAATGTCTTGCGTCTGCCTTGCAGGTCTAGCTCGTACATCGCTGTAAAGCTGATCTCGATTTTATTGCCTGCCCCAGATGTCCAGTTGATTGTTGTCATTGTTTCGTTTCCCGTTTGGTTGTTTTCGTCTCTGATGGGTGAAGTCTACACTCAGTTTCGACACATTGCGACAACTAGCCACACACTTTCCGGAAGATTTGTAGAAGTAACCGAAAGCCCTTATTCGTCACCGCCAAAATACGGCACATCAGCCGCATAATTCTCAAACCGAAATAGCTCGCCGCGAAACGTCAGCGGCACGACGCCGGTGGACCCGTTCCGCTGTTTTGCGATCACGGCCTGCGACTGCACGCCCTCATGATGGAGCATGATCACGATGTCAGCGTCCTGCTCTATGCTGCCAGACTCTCGTAGATCAGATAGTCTCGGCCCGCGATTTTCTTTTTCGCCTGATCGATTTAATTGACAGGCGGCCACGATCGGTATTTTTAGTTCGCCAGCAAGGCGTTTCATCGCTCTTGACACGTCTGCCACCTGCCGCTCCCGGCTGGCCTTTTTGTCGTCCGATTCGGTCAGTTGAAGATAATCGAGCACCGCTAGTTGGATCCCATGTTTGCGTTTTGCCAGCCGGATCAAACTACAGATGCGGCTCACCTCGTACGCTGAGTCCACCATATAAATCGGCAGACCTCGCAATGTCCGCCGGTCGACTGATTTATCGTATCTCTCGGCAAGCTCTGCTCTGTCCATCTCCAGTGACACAACCAATGCAGGCTCACCGCGCTCGGCAAATGATTTAGCAATCTGGCCAGCAAAAACACTTTTGCCGCTGCCCGGCCGACCGCCGACGATCGTTAACTGGCCAGCTCGTAACCCGCCGCGTATATGATTATCAACATCGATCAGCCCCGTGGGATGCACGGACGACGGATTCTGTTCCCGCTGCTCGAGTGCATCCACTGCGTCGCCCATAGTTATGATTTCACCGCTGGTGGCCGCCTCACGTATCGCCAGCAGTGAAGATTCTAACTCAGCGATGACTTCGTCAGATTCGCCCTGATAGGCCGCCGCGATCGATTCCGTACAGGCATAGATCAATTTCCGTTGTTGCGATTTCGACCGGACGATCCCGGCGTAATGCTTTACATGTGCGGCATGTGGCACCGACTCCATCAGATCCATCACATATTCGACACCGCCGACGTCTGCGAGCTCGCCGCGACGGATTAGCTCCTCCACCACAGTCACTGAGTCTGCCGGCCGGCCAGCAGCACGCAAAATCCAGAAAACACCGAACACAAGCTGATTAGCCAGGCTGTAGAACTCGTCAGCTGTCAGGCTGATCTCGTCAATTGCATCGTTTTGCAAAATCAGCGAGCCCAACACACTACGCTCAGCATCTAGGTTCTGCGGCGGTAATTTATCTAACATCCGTTTGACGCCCGTGCCTTTCGATATGCTGCCGGAGTTTTCTTATCCCACTGATTGCAGTCGCATACGCTCAGAAATCCAGCGATCGCAACGGCCGCGTATTGCTGCGGCGTCAGCAACTTCTCGACCTGCGCCCAATTCTTGAGATCCGGGTGGTACACATCGTGGACGATTTGCTGCACCTCGTCCCAGTCGTCGATAGGGTGGCCCGCGTCATTGGTCGCAGAAACAGTCTGCCACTCCTCGTCTGACCATTGCTGAGCATTAAGCCAAGTCGATGCGTGCGGCGTGTATTTTGGATCACGCTTTGCCGCTGCCAGTTTAACGGCACCAGCAATTATCAATTCCGGATTTGCACTTTTAATTGCTTTCGCCCACGCGATCCGAGCTTTACCGACCGCGACCTTGCGAGGATAGACCGCCCAGAAAGAATCAAATTCAATAGTTGTCTTTGTCTTTGTCTTTGCTTCTGTCTCTGTCTCTGTCTCTGTCTCTGTCTCTGCTTGGGCTAATTGCGATTTACTGCGGTTACTCTTGGCTAACTTGTTAGCAGATTGTTTACGATAATTACTCATATATTCCCTCATGTATTCTCGTCGCTCCTCACTATTTCTGCGTGCCCTGTAGTCTTCATAATTCAAAAGCATAAACCCGCCAACCACCGATAATATTCGCCTGCCCTCATTGTCAGGGTTCTTGCTGTAGGTATCAGGCGACTGTAACACCTCCAGACTAGTCACCGTTTCCTCAATCGTTAAGTTCGCGACCCGAGCCAGCCCGGGAACAGACGCCTCAATAAATCCGCATGAATCTGCCTTTGCTAGCATCGTCACAAAAAGCAGACGAACCTCCTTTGGTTCAGACCATAAGGAAGACTCAGTGATCGATGAAAACATCTTAGCAAACATAGCAATTCCTTATCGGTGATTTACACTTGTTAACAGTTAATATCATAAACTGTTAACGGCTTACAATCTATGTGATACTTGCTAATTATTTCCTACTAATCACCGGCAGGCAGCGGCACGTCACCGGCAGGCAGCGGCAGACGTTCGGCCTGCCGCTCAGTTTCCCACGCCAATAATGCTCGAAGCTGCTCTGATTTACGCGTGTCAAATTCGAGCTGCGTTATCCATGATTCACTCACTCGACTTCATCCATGTCAAACAATGTCGGTTCAGGCTGCTCCTGTTTCGCCAACGCCTCTGGCACGTTTTTGCACGCCTGATTGTAATAGCCAGTTTTTAGTTCGCATCCAATCCCACGACGGCCATTAATGACCGCTCCGTAAACCTCAGACCCAACACCCATAAACGGAGTTAGAACGCTTTCGCCGGGATTGCTCCACATTAAAACCGCACGCTCAATAACGTCAAGCTGTAACGGATGCATGTGCTTATCATCCTCTTCATCTCCGTCAGCTTTGGCGAAACTCATGTGACCGGCACCGTTGCCGAGCGTCCTGTCAATCCTAATATCCATCCACACGGAAGACGCATATTGCCGCCAGATCCATTGCGAATATTTATTCAGTTTTTGGTCGCCGACAAACCCCCGATACCGCAACAAGTCGCGAGGCACTTCGTTTGAGCCAGCGTATGACATAATTCCGTTTTGCTGAGTCACTGGCACTTTATTTTCACCGGATCGCCGAAACGCCAACAGTGTGTCAGCAGTTGCAACTGACGTCCGCGTTGTATCCTCGCAAAACGTTTTGTGATGTAGGCTTTTCATCATCGTCCGGTTGCGAACCATCAGCGGCTCTTTCCAAATTATCCGCCGCCCCGCGAACGTCCATCCGCGTTTCTCATGCTCCGCAATAATTCGGCCCGGCAGGTCGAACATAGCATCACAACCGGCATTTGTTAGCGGGATATCCATGCAATGCACCGCGCTGATTCGGCCCGGCATTGTTAATCGATGTTTCTCAGCAATGACGTAACCGTAGTGCTCAAAAAATTCTTCAGGGTCAATGCAATTGCTTAAATCCTGCGGGTCAGAACTGTAGCAATACAGCCCTGCAAACGGTGGAGAGTAGACAGACAGCCCAACACTCTCGTCCGGCAATCCCTGCATAAACTCAACACAATCAGCGTTTGCAATGTAGTAGTCATCTGTGATAATTTGCGTTTTTACAACCATTTTGGTAGCTCCAGTTTGTTAGTAAATTGGTTAGTTCGTTCAATCCGTTCCGCTCGATTCATTTCACGGACCAGATGCTCAAACATCATGTCCGCTTGTTTGGCCTTGCGTCGCATATTAGCCAGCACTCTCACCTCTCCCTCTGTTGCAATCACGTCGTTATGTACGGCCTGCGTTTGGCCGAATCGGTAGCAACGCCTCAGCCCTTGGTAGTGCTGCTCATAACTGTGAGTGGCAAACTCAACAACATGATTACAGTGCTGCCAGTTCAGGCCCCATGCTCCAATTTTTGGCTTAATCACCAGCACGCGAAGTTCGCCATTCGCGAACGCCTCGTACCGTTCTAGTTTTTGCTCGTCCGATGTTTTCCCGGCGATCTGTAAAGCATCAGGAATGATCTTTTCGAGCATGTCGCCCTCTGGATTTGCGTGACACCAAATCACGGCAGACCTGTTATGATCCACAAGTTTTGCAGCATACTCGCAACGCTCTCGTAATGTTCGGCTTCGCTCCGCTCGTTCCTCCCCCATCCCCTTTGCAGGCACTGTAAACAGTTGTCCTGGTGCCGGAGGAACCTCAATGATGTGGTCCTCGCTGGTGAGTCCGGGCAGGATAAATTTGCCATCATCAAAACCCAAATCGGAAGGCATACGACAAGCCTTAGACCATGACGCGACCCATCGCCAGAAGTGGCTGACAGCATGATTCTTCAGCCGGTACTGGCCGATTGTTTGAGCTACTCGATAAGATAATTTATGAAAATATGAAGGTTCATGTTCAATAAGCCGTTCTGCCTCGTCCTGTTTCTTCTGTTCGTTCTTTACACCCTTGTCATCAAATTGTCGAAAGAATCGTTTCAGCATGTCACTACGCGACAACTCACCCAGTGATTCCGACGATGTCCCAAGCTCGACGTAATCATTCGGTGCTGCTGTTGCGGTGCAAAGCAAACGATAAGGAATCTTTGCCATGAATCGTGTGATTTGACTGCGGCGTTGCCCTGCAAAGTTTTTTAAAATGGACGACTCATCGCACACAACCCCGATAAAGTCCTTGCTATCAAACCGCTGCAATCGCTCGTAGTTTGTTATCACAATCCCGCCTGAGTGTATCCCGTCTTTTGAGTGGCTCGCATCGAATCCAAACTTAGCTGACTCCCTGATCGTTTGTGGTGCTACAGCCAGCGGCGTCAGAATCAGCACCGGTTTATTTGTGTGCCGGACAATATTATCAGCCCAGGCAAGTTGCATTAAACTTTTGCCCAGTCCGCAATCAGCGAACACTGCGGCCCTCCCCTGCTTAATTGCCCACGTCGTAAGTGTTTTTTGAAAATCAAACATAACATCAGGCAGCTCAATCGCATCGAATCCGAAGTTGCGATCTGATTGAGTTTTCCGATCCAGAAACGTTTTATAATCCATGTCAACCTGCATAAAAAACGCCGCCATCGATCAGATACGAGCTGACCGATGGCGGCGGAAAAACACGGAATTAATCCGCGTAGGTCTAATTGTAGACTGCTGATGTCTCGTATTCATCGGCAGTGGATTTGAACTATAGCAACACTCTAAAATGATATCAAGCTACTCACGATCTGTGTTAAAATAGCCGCCCCTGATTCGGTGGCTCCACGATGGCCACTCGCCCAGGGCAGTGAGTGGATGGCACCGCCCCGGGACATTCTGACACGTCGACTAGCGATTTCCAGTCCGTGCATCTGTTGCAGCCGATGTGGTCATTTAGCTCCCACGTTAGGTCGCATCGCTTGCAATGCACGACGCCGGTCAATGCGTTGCAAGACTCCATGCGGATAACGTAATGCTTGCATCCGGAGCAAGTCAAAACGGAACCTCATCATCACTGCCAGCGTCGTCAATCTGCTGGAAATGTTCATCGGCAGATTGTGAGTTCGGGCCGCCAGTGATTCGCGAAACGAACCGCGGATATTCCGGGCACTTTTTGATCAGTTCCCGCTGCCACTCCGGTATCAATTCAAACTGTTCCCAGGTGCCGTCCTCTAAGGTAAACACCAGCGAGTCCAGTATCTGCGGCGGGCATGACATCCCCTTCGGTAGCCGGTTGATGCTGTTTATTATCGCGCGAGGTTCTTTGGCTGCATTCAGCTTGTGAAGCACCTGGATTAAGCACGGTACGCTGATCACTGACGACACGTCAAATCCTTCCAGCTCGTGATCCGTGAATGCCTTCGCTCGCCACTGCTCAAGCACTCGCCGCAGGTTGCTTTTTTCATTGAGCGACAGCGTGTAAAACGAACTCATCAGCGATGGCTCAGGTCCGCGATCTGAGTCCAACACCTGCTGACATTCTGGCAACTCCCACGCGATGATGCACTGGTGTTTCGGTCCATAGGTGCCATCCTGCGTTCCGATGTCTATAATCCTCACGCACCTCGCAACGTGTTGATCCTCTGGTACCAGAGCAAAGCTTCCGCCGCCTTTATTTTTCGCAATCAACGACATTTGTAACTCTCTTTAAATTGACCCAAACAAATACCTGACTGACACGCTGTCCGTCCCAGTGCATCCATTGTCTCTATTAACTCACGCTCTGCATGTATGTACTTCATGCGATCTGCCTGCCACTGATCAGTGCCACCCTCCTTGCCATAGTTCCGGTCGTGACGACTGCAAACCGAGTCATCCAGTCTGTCTGTGATCCGCAGCATGTATTCGCCGGGTGTCTCGCCCAGCGTTGGCCCGAACAGGTATGCAGTAGTCATTGATCATGTCCCCGATCTGTCGTGCTTCGATGCCGCCTCATTGACCCGATTAAAATGTTCCCACCATTTATATTTGCCGTCGCTCACTGGACGCTCCGGCTCCTGACCACGCAGCACATAGACGTTACCCGCCATCCGCACGATCTCAGGAGTGCTCCTTGCAACGCGTTCAAACATCGTTCGATTCATCGGCACAGCCACGGCACACTGATTCACTGTCACCGCCAACGCCAACGCCCGGATCTGACAGCCTTCATCGGTGGCTGGCCCTGCATTGCACGCAGCACCGCTTCACGTCCCGCGTCAAACATCCTGCTCGCTCTCGGCGAACCGTTAGGTCGTTCCTGCTGCATTCATTCGTCTCCTACTCTAAATTTACTCAGGTGAGCTGGGATCGTTAACGGTGGCAGGCTTTCCGGGTGGATGCCCCATAAGTGTATTGAGTCCCCCTCGGTAGCCCATACTCCTTCATCGCAATTATACTCAGCATCTTCTACATGCCACCAAAATTCAGTGCTACCCTCATCCCGTGTAATCCACCCCTGCTTATAAACGCCTTTGGGTGGCACCCATAGTGGTTCGATTTTGCGGAGGATTAGAACCGGCTCGAACGTAGGGCCTGCGTAAAAACCACGACCGAATGTGCAAGGCTCATTTATCTCGGCACACCTGTACTCGTCTGTGTACTCTAGGTTCGGCGGTGGATCAGGCACCTCAATCGTGATCATTTGTTTTGTCATTACTCGTCCCTTTCGCTGTCTTAATCTTGTGACATTTTTCGCTGCAAAGTATTTGCAGCCCTTCGACCTCGCAGAATAATCGTCGCGTGAAAACCGGCAGGTCATCCCATGATTTTAACCTGCCGCACGGCACGATGTGATCAGCCTGCACCTGCTTCCGCGTGTACCATAATTTGCACTCAGCACACTGGTGCTCCCATTTTGTGCGTTTGCACAGTCCTGTGTATGCTCGCCGGTTTTGGATAAATAACTGCCTGCCCGGTGGCCATTTCATGTATGCTCGCCGCAGATTCGATCTCATGAATCCCCAGAATGCAGCCTCAGTCCACTGGCCGCACGCTCGTGTTTTCGGCACGCGATTTGTTTTTGCTTTTCGTGCCATTGGGTGGCCCCTTAAAAAAAGGCAGTGACGGCCGAAACCGATTAAGCGCCAACCCGATCAGCTCGGCGTCACTGCAAAAATACTACGTGGCGTCAGACCCGTTCTGAGCGTCATGCTCGTTCCTGCGACCGCTATCTGCTCCCTCAGTAGCCAGTTCACCGCGTAGTATTTTGACCCCGTTTGGGGCATCAATTCCGACACTCACAACAGTAGTTCCGCACCTGACAATCATGACAGTGATGTCGTCACCGATGCGGATTGTCTCAGACTTCTTCCGTGATAAAACTAACATTTAATTCCCTTCAAAAATGAGTACCGTGTTCCCCAGTCCGTGGAAAAAAACACACCCGGCGAGACTGACAAAAGCCAAATCGTGATCGTCAACGAGACAACGTGGATTGTGCCGGATGTGCTGTAGTTTATCGTTATGTCGACGCCTTATCGCGTCCGGCAACTGCCTCTCGGTACCCGTCCCACCATCCATTGCCCCCGGATTTACTTTCAATCATCTTCGTGATGCCGTCAATCATCTCTTGCACGCCCTCCACTTTCACTAGACGCCCATACCGGGTGTCTGGCTTTTCTATTACCTCCGGCCATTCACCCGCAATACCGGGGGCCATCGCCCTCTCCTGAGTAATATAAAATTCTGCCATGTCCTGTACTCCCTAAATCGTCACAAAAAACACTCTCGACACGTATCCCACTTATTTAATTTCCCAGATCGCTTTACTGCCGGTGATTGGCGGCTCGCAGTGCAGCAGACCCGTCCATACCCTGACCCCGGCATTCGTGCCGTGATCCCATATATGTTCCTCGCCGTCGTAGTCTGGCCGACGTGACCACCAGTAGGCTCCGATCCTGTCGTTGGTCACCCATCCCCGCTTAAGTCCAGTGGGTGGCACCCATAGCGGAACCGACTTGAAAACACACACTCTGTCACCCGATGAGATATACGCAGAGCCGCCGAGCAGTGGTGGTCGCCACGGCTGCCACTCATAGCCCTCTGGTGGTGGACCAAGGATTTGTCGGGTAACATCTTCGAAATCACTCATCATTAAATAGCTCCCATAACATCGCGTACATCTGCACAGCAGACCACGCTCCGACACACATGATTGTCACCGCTGATATTGCTGCCGCTGCTGTGATCATTGGCTGGCCCCTGTCATGTATTCTCGAACGGCGATCAGCCCGCAAAATGCTACGCCGCCGATTGCCACGCTAGTCGCGATTTGTATCAATTCGAATCCTATGTCAATCATCAGATTTCCTCGCTCTCCAATTTTCGCCGTTCCCTCGAACCAGATCCACCGATCCGTCGGCTTCCATCTCTCGTAGATTTCTGCGTACTGTGCGGCCTGTCTCGCCTAGTTCCGCAGCCAACTCGCTGACCCTTAACGTCTCGCCGTCTGATAGCAGGTCAGCGATGTCCTCGGTCAGGTCTCGGCTCGATGGCCGACCGTCACTGTAGTCAAAACCCATTGCATGGCCCCTGTTAATGTATTAAAAACCGTGTCACGATTCCGGCGAGCGTCGATTACAGCTCGTCATGATTAGGCATCTAAGGGAAACTATTACCGGCTAACTGTCGTGACTCTCAGCGTGTGTGCGGCTACCAATCTGGCGTCTGTTTCTATGCCTTCCAGCAATTCGCCGCGTGTGCTATTGTGGCCGAGCAAACTCTAAAATAAGTTTCTCAGCTATTGTTTTAAAAGCGGCTGAAATGCCTGCCGAAATGCCTGCCGAATTGACTGCAGAATTGACTGCAGAATTGACTGCAGACAGGGCTATCTGCCGGGCATACCGAGCAGTCGATCCGAACGGGTCGGTTGCAGCCTGCACTGCAGCCTGGGCTGCCGAAATGCCTGCAGAATCGCCTGCCGAATCGACTGCAGACCGGGCTACCCGCCGGGCATGCCAGGCTGCAACCAGAGCTATCTGACTGGCCGACTTGGCTGCTGCCTCGGCTGCCGACCAAACTGCCTTATCTGTTGACTCAGATCTGTGCAATTCAATCACCGCCGCGATTGCATCGACAACCACTTGTTTGTGCGTCCCATGCCAGCAATGCTGATGTGACAGCGATTCCTCCAAAAATACAATGCAGCAGCGATGGTAGTAAGGTACCCAATCATCGACCGCCGGCAAGCACTTCGCGACCTCCACATGCCACCAGTGCCGCTCATCTGCAGGAAGCCCTTCGAAGACTGCGTCGCGGACGTGCTCCAACCATTCCGGGGTGCCGTCGTGCTCGGCGACAATTTTATGACAGTCATCGTCGACCAAGTCCCCGATCTCCACATCATCCATGATCTGGATATCAATAGCATCGCAGCCGACCGAGCAGCCTCTCAGCTGAGCATTGCTGTCGTCCATGTAGCATCCAGCGATAAGTCTGTCCAATCTGGCGTGTTTTTCAGCCCGTGCAATGCGGGCCAGTTTCTGTCCCCTGTTCATTACTCACTCCTGTGAAAAATATGTACTATCGTCGTCGTCTAGGCGTGCTCATTTTTCTCGGCCGCCCGCGAACTGGTGGCTGGTCAGTGATACCGTAATGATGTGCGACGATCCCGAGGATGATCGCCTGAGCCGTTACCGATTTGGCTTTTGCCGTCGCGATGACGGCCGCTCGCAGCGCCGCCGGCAACCTCAGCAGCAATTGCGGGTTACCTGTTTTTTGTGTCATTGGTTGCTCGTTTTTAAAAACCGGAGCCGATCCCGGAAACGGCGGAAGGTGTTACTCGATCGCCGTATGCAGGCTCAACATCACATCGCCGCCAGCAGCAGGCTCGATCACCACAGTGCCACCGGCTGGCTGCCGCTGGTCGCCACGAGTCCCAAGATCATCTGAGCATGTACAGCCAGCAGATGTGCATAGTCGGCGTTTGATCGCCCTTACCGCAATGGCTGTTTTGTGGCCGAGTTTTGTGCGGGTCGAGGTGGCGTGGAAGTTGTTTGTCAGTGTGATCTTCATTGTTTCGTTTCCTTGCTGTGTGAAAAAAACCCGGAGCCGATCCCGGTGGAAGGCGGAAGATGTCACTCGTAGTCTTCAAGACCGCCACCGAACGTCGCAGCAAGAGCGTCGCGAATGTCGGTGCCTTCACCGCATAACGTAATCATGTAGTTATGAGCCACTCGTGACACGTTGTAGGCGGTGGCCGGCAGGTCGTTCTCGACCAACGCGGCATGGATTGCAATATGGATTAATGGTGTATTTCTTGTGATCTTCATTGTTTCGTTTCCTTGCTGTGTGAAAAAAACCCGGAGCCTATCCCGGTGGAAGGCGGAAGATGTTACTCGATTGCGTATGTCTGTTTCGTTTCCCAGCACGCACCGGCCACCACAAATCTGGTGTCCTGCCCATCGAATGTCGATCCCTCCGGCTGTGGGGATAGCTCCCACCGATCGCCACCGTCAGGGATTAGCTGGTAGGCTGCGTCGTCAGTCTGCACTGCATAGATCCCGCAGTCCTCGGCGATGATCGTGAGGACGATCGTCTCGCAGGACAGTTCGTCGAATACGGTGATCGCGTCTCGTGTTCGATTGATTTGGCGGACTTGTGTCATCGTTTCGTTTCCCGTTTGGTTTTTGTTTTCGTTTCTGACGCGTTAACTCTACACTTACTATCGGCATATGTAAACGCTAACTGATATCATTTTCAGGCAAATAGATAGATTTAGCCAAAACCCAATGTTTTCCCGGCTCAGATTCTTTTTTGGTACATTGAATTCCATCGCCGCCGATACGCCAGACGCATGAAATATCGGAACAACGGGACCATCGACAGGCATAACGACGCGTCGAACGTATCACCGCGATGGCATACGACGCGGTGACAGCTATAGCAGAGTGATATTCCGTTCGCCAAATCGTACGCCAGATCCGGGTACGCCGATTTCGGCTTGGCGTGATGAACCTCAATGGGGCCACCCACTCGGCCACACATCAGGCACGTATTACGATCTCGCAGCCTGCATGCCTTCGCCCATTTGCGGAGCCGGTAGTCGGAGAAATCAATTGGCGCTAGATCCTGGCTGGCCAGTCGCGGCTGTGTCGCTGCGATTGGGTGGCACCCGTGACGACATGATGCCGATCCATTTATCGTACATCATTAAATCACTCTCGCGCTGCATGGCGTTTCGTTTTTCGCTCGCCTCACGCTCAGCCACATGCGATATCTCCTGCGTCTGATAACCCAGTTGCATCGCTGTGAAATGATCCGGTGCAGCCACTGTGATTATGTAATGCGACATCCAACCAAACATCGCCAGCAACGCGACAAGCAGAACATTTGTGAACGGCAGACCAGCCAGCCATCCGGTTAAAATCTTGGCGAGAAAAATCTTCACGGCTGCCTCTTTTGCATCTGGTGTTTTTGGCGGTGTCATTGTTGCGGGCTCGCTAGGTGTGGTGTGGTCTCGATTAAACCGGGAACGCATTCTTCGCGAGCACCACAACGCTGCCGGCAATTTTTGTAATGTGCCTCCCGGCCGTGTCAATAGCTTTGATTTGATACGCGTAGTCGTCACTCACCGGCCCCGTGATGTCAGCCCGTGCAATCTGAGGGTAAACCGTAGACGTACCTGCACCGCTATCATAGACGCCGTCATCAGGATCAACGGTGCCGTAGATTTCATTTATCTCAGTATTGCGGCCAGCTCCGAAGATTACCGACGCCACTGATGCCGATTGCATGTACGTCATAATTGTGCCACCCGCGTCGTCAAATGTGATCGCAATTCGCGTGCCGACGTAATCGTCCCCGACTCGCAGATTAACCACGCCGCCTGCCGTAACAGTGCTGGTGATGCGGATAGGCCCTGTCGCGAGCCGAGCCAGTAGCAGATCCTGATTCGCCAAAGTCGCATCACCGCCGGCGGCAAGTGCCACGTTAGCCATACTGTCTGCGGTGTAGACATTCGTGACAATCATTGCGTCCAAACTCGTTAACGCTCCCAGCCTTGCCGCTGAGAGTTTGGTGTCGAGTGATGTCTGAGTTGCCAACCCGTTTTGGATCTCGGTCACCGCATCTGCTGCAATTGCTGCTGCGTTGATTGCGTCAGTTGCGACAGCACCCACGCTGGCATCGATCCGGCCACCAACCAAAGCGGCTGGCAGCAATGCGGCCAGTGTGGTCGTCACTGCTGATACGTTCGCGGGCGTGGCTGGTGCTGTTGTGTTGGCCCCATCGGTGCCACGCATATCAGTGTTAGTTGTCGTCGTGTCAACCAGCGTCACGCGAGCCACTGTATCGACCGCAGGATCAAAGTAGGCTGCTGCAAGTATTGTTCGTGCGTTGAATTCTGCGACTGTCGGTGGCGTCACAGCATTACGACTACTCACAGCCACATCAATATATCCTGCAATCGTCGGTGTCCATGTTACAGTCGATAGAGCAGTCAATGACTTAGCGCCATCAGTAACTGTTGACACTGTCGGAATGATTGCTCCGGTGTGTGTGACCCCCGCCAACACAATCCCAGTGGCTGCCGTTATGTTTGTTGGCGTCGCCAGTCCTGACTGAATCACGCTGACCGGCATTTCGTAGGCGTAGAACGTGGCCGTCGTTAGCGTCAGATCCACCCACCACGTTGCGAGCGGTGGAGTGATGACGGAGTCGAACGCGACGATCTTATACACGCCAGCAGCGGCATCTGTGTACGCCGCAAGGTACGTGCCCTTGCGATTGGTTGCCTCAGTTGCCGTTACGGATCCGACAATCGTGTCACTGCCACCAGCGAAGATTTTCGCGGTGATTGTGCGGCCTGTAGGTGCACCGAATTCAACTGTTTGCGTTGCCATTATTTACTCTCCGACTACGGTGACGGCTGCTACTGCTGCGGATGCGATGCTATTTTTAGTCTGCGTTGCTGACGCATCAACCTGCTTTTTTGCATGATCCAAAGTGATGGCTGTCATGTACTGCCGCACATGATAGCTGGTGTTTTTATAGGGGTTCACCGGCACATCTTTTTCGCGGTCGTCAGGGAACGCTGGATCTGGTGTTGAGTGTGTGCCATAGGACGCCGCGAACGCTGCCGTGATTGCGTCAAGCAGTGCTGATCCGTCAGGCATGGTGCCGAGCAGTGCTGTTGACAGGTCAACAACGGTGCCACCCGTGCCGTCTGCTGCAACGCCGGTTGTGATTGTGATTGTGATTTTGTCCATTATGCGAGTGCTCCAATATTTTTAAGTGCCGTAACTATTTGACCAACCGTATAGCCACCAAAAGTCGCCGAACCGTCCATCATCCCTGACATGTTTGAATTAAACGCCGCATCAGCAATTGCTGTAGTTGGCTGAACAATCGGAGTCGCTCCCCACATGGAGAGTTTCTGTGTCGCCGCCGTTCCAAATTTAGTGCCAGTTGTTGCGTTTAACACCAAGTCGTTTGCGTTCGAACCAACAGCTAAACCAACAACACCAGCACCATCTACCCACTGCTGGACATCAACGGTTTGCGAAGCGTTAGCGTTAACTATCACGCATGGGTAATTGGAGGCGATAGCGAAAAAGCTGTTACCTCTGTATCGATTAAACTCTGCCATCATGTTGCCAACATGTGCTATGGCAACTGGACTGTTAACACCCAGTGTATTGACATACATCCCAGCGTTTGTTTTATCAATCCAAGAAAAAGATGGTGCATCTTTCGTTCCGTACCCCGAAAACCGCATACTGTTCGCACCAAATAACAGGCGGGTGGTGCCATTCAAGATGAAATTCATGAACGTGCTTGGCCCAGAGATAGCAATGCCGTCATTCGACGTGCCCATTTTAATCGATGGTGTGGTGGCATTACCTTGTGGCAGTGATAAGACACCATCTTTTGTTATCGCTGTGAGTACTGTTCCCGCACTATCCTGCCACTCCTGTAAATTCGCCGTCTGACTTGCTGCCGCCTTAACAACCACCGGCACATCCGTTGCCGCCTGTGCTGTAACAGCAAAGTGCGTCCCGCTTGCCGCGTACGCAAGAGCAACAGTCCCTCCAAACGCACCAGCATTGTTGTATTGGATCTCACCTGTTGATCCACCGGGACTACCACCAGCACTTGGCGTCTCGGCTAAATAGGTGCCATCCGCCTGTTGCGTTAGCACATCACCGTCAGCACCAGACGTGGCCAGCACTTGCGTATCGAGAACTGTAGAGATACCCATTAGATCAACCCTTAATGTCTGCGAGTAAATCAATCGATGCAATCGTCGCCGTCACTGCTGTGCCAGTGGCTGCATCATTGCAAGCAACCGCAATTCGCACATCGAGTACATCACCCGCAATCAATGCCGCTGGCGTAACGACAAACAGTTTTGTGGTAAACGTCAGGCTGTTAATTGTAGTCGCTGCGGTCGTGATTAGGTCAGCACTAATACCTGTGATTTTATCAATCTCGTAACACTCCACATCCAGCGTGCAGGATACGTCAGCAATTGTCGTCACCATGCCGGCGGAAAACGCAAGAGTCACTGTCTCGCCGCTTTCGTAGCACTCCGGCAGCTCCACCGCAAAACGTGCATAGCGTGTCGTTGCTCCGGCCGCTTTCAGATCCCCTGCTGATACCGTTGGTGGTGCCGTGCCGAAGGTGCCACCCACCAGCGCTAGGTCGTCAGTTGCTGCTGTGCCTGGCAGATTAGTATGGTAGGCGTCCCAGACTCGGAGCGATGCCAGTGCGACGGGGAAGGCCACATTTGCGTCTTGCTTCAGGATCGTCGCTCTGGTTTGGGTGGAAACGCCCGTGTCTTTTACCACAATTGAACCAGTGATCTGTAGTTCGTCTATTCTTGTTGCCACAGTTAGATCTTTCGTTCGGTTAGGTTAGTGGGGATGGCCCCGTTATGGTTTTTACTTCTATTCGAAATTGGTTGGTAGACAGAAGTGAGAAAAGGCCAGCCGCCTCCCGTATTTTTTGGCGACTGGCCACGCCGTGCCT
>Ga0335398_10001783_pt1 | contig 35626 bp, 35 predicted proteins | sample BON03_FD_205742 | JGI IMG/M metagenome (GOLD analysis project Ga0335398, IMG submission 205742) | Freshwater microbial communities from Lake Bonney liftoff mats and glacier meltwater in Antarctica - BON-03 (spades assembly) (version 2) | ecosystem: Environmental > Aquatic > Freshwater > Ice >... | reverse complement strand
ATGAAGTCACCCGCCTCGATCATGCCCTTGGCTGTGTCCACCGCGCGCAGATAGTCGGCCTTGGCAAACTCGCGCTCGGCCGGATACGACTGCGTGGCCTTGACCACCGGCGCACTGACCGAATACTTGAGCTGGTCCTTGAGGCCGCGCAGCCGGCGCTTGGCATGGCTGTAGGCCTCGCTTTGACCCGGATCGGCATATACGATCAGGTATAACTTGCCCGACAGGTTGTCAATGACGGCCAGTTCCTCGCATTGCAACAACAGGATGTCGGGGCAGCCCAGCGTGTCGGTGGGGCAGGATGCTGCGAGCTTTTTCTCGATATGGCGCACGGTGTCGTAACCGAAATACCCGGCCAGGCCACCGCAGAAGCGGGGCAATCCCGGACGCAGCGCCACCTTGAACCGCTTCTGGTAGTCAGCGATGAAATCGAGCGGATTGCCGGCGCCGGTCTCGATCACGACGCCGTCGGTCACCACCTCGGTCTTGGCGTCGGCGCCAAATCCGGTGGCACGCAAAAAGGTGCGCGCCGGCAGACCGATGAAACTGTAGCGGCCGAAGCGTTCGCCGCCGACCACCGACTCCAGCAGAAAGCTGTAGGCCCCGGCGCCCTTGGAGAAGGCCAGTTTCAGGTACAGCGACAAGGGGGTTTCGAGATCCGCAAACGCTTCCACCATCAGCGGAATGCGGTTGTAGCCCTGGGATGCCAGGCTCTTGAATTCAAGTTCGGTGATCACGCGTCAGACCTTTCGATACGGCAGCGGCGTCCCGGGACATGGGGGACACGCGCATGCAGGAAATGAGGTGCCCAGAAACTGGGCCGGTTGCGGTGCACGATCAGGCCACAAGCCCGTGCCAGGTGCACCGCGAGCCCGCCGTGGCGGCAGGCCCTGAAAATCAGACGGCGCGCGGCAACAGCAAACTCGACAAGATATGCGAGTCACGCCAGGGCCAGGCTCCCCGGTCGCTGCAACCTGTAATGCTGATGCGGTGAATGAACATCGCCGCAGTGTAGCAAAGCCCCGCGGGCTGTTTCTCGCGGTCGGGGGATACAACCGACACACGCGGACGTTCCCGGATCCACTGCACCAGCGCCTCCATGCCGGTCATCTGGCGCAACAAGGCATCCCCCACGTGATGACCGAGCGTATCGTTGACCTGCTTGAAGCGGTCGAAGTCCATGAACAACACCGCAAAGTGATTACCCGCATGTTTGCGGTGGCGCTCGATCGCGGCGGGCTCCACTGGCGTGGTCACGCTATCCCATGTCAGCGCAATGCGCCGTGCATCTGCTCGATCACGGCCCGATAATCCTCCTGGCCAAAAATCGCGCTGCCGGCCACGAAGGTGTCGGCGCCCGCGTCGGCGACCCGGCGGATGTTGTCAACCTTGATGCCGCCATCGACCTCGAGCCGGATGTCCTTGCCGCTGGATTCGATGCGCCGGCGCACATCAGCAATCTTGCGCAGCGCCGAATCGATGAAGGACTGGCCACCAAAGCCCGGGTTGACACTCATGATCAGCACCAGGTCGATGTCGTCGATCACCCAGTCGAGCACGTCCAGCGGTTCGGCCGGATTGAACACCAGGCCGGCCTTGCAACCGGCGTCCTTGATGGCCTGGACGCTGCGGTGCACATGACCGCTGGCGTCCGGGTGAAAACTGATCAGGTCGGCACCGGCCTTGGCAAACGCCTGCGCCAGGGCGTCCACCGGTTGCACCATCAGGTGCACATCGATCGGCACGGCAACGCCCTCGGCCGTGCGGGCATGGGGTTTGAGCGCGGCGCAGACCATGGGACCGAAGGTCAGGTTGGGCACATAGTGGTTGTCCATCACATCGAAATGGATCCAGTCGGCGCCTGCGGCGATGACGTCGGATACCTCGGCGCCCAGGCGGGCGAAGTCGGCGGAAAGAATCGAAGGTGCGATACGGAAGGTCATACGAAGGGTCTTGGGGAAATCGATGCGATGGCGTGGATTTTCGCAGTTAGCATAGCGCCATGGCCAAGTACCAGTTTAAGATCGACGTCCACCCCCAGTATCTCCCGCACGAGTCTGTGCCAGAACAGGGCCAGTACGTGTTCGCCTACACCATCACCATCTCCAACGTCGGCGAGGTGGCGGCTCAGCTGATTTCGCGCACCTGGAACGTCAACGATGCCGGCGGCCACACGGAGAAGGTGCGCGGCCTGGGTGTGGTCGGTCGCCAGCCGTTGCTGCAGCCCGGCGAAAAATTCGAATACACCAGTGGAACCCGGCTGCGCACCCCGACCGGCACCATGCACGGCAGCTTTTTCTGCGTCGCCGAAGACGGTGAACGGTTCGAGACCGACATTCCAATGTTTGTGCTCGACGCGCTCAGCGCAAGCGGCGAACGGCGAACGCTGCACTGACGCTGTGCAGCGGCGCACGGTGACGCCGGCAGACGCCGCAATCCGACCCGACCATGGGTGAATTTGACCTGATCCGCCGCTACTTCCAGCGTCCGGTGCGCCGCGCCGCACTGGGTGTGGGCGACGATTGCGCCTTGTTGCAGCCCTCTGCCGGCTGTCAGATCGCCGTGTCCAGCGACATGCTGGTGCAGGGCCGACACTTCTTCCCCGACGCCGACCCCGGGCAACTGGGGCACAAGACGCTGGCAGTCAATCTCAGCGATCTGGCGGCCTGCGGCGCACAACCACTGGCGTTCACACTGGCGCTGGCCTTGCCCAATGCCGATGCCGCCTGGCTGGCACCGTTTGCGCAAGGGCTGCTGGCGCTGGCCGATGCCCATGGCTGCGAACTGGTGGGGGGCGACACCACCCGCGGCCCACGCAATATCTGCATCACCGTCTTCGGGGAAGTCCCGACGGTCAGCGGGCGCAGCCAGGCGCTGCTGCGCTCGGGCGCGCGCGCCGGCGACGACCTGTATGTCAGCGGTACGCTGGGTGATGCGCGGCTGGCGCTAGAGGCGATCGGCGGTCAATGGCAACTGCCACCAGACTTGTTTGCACGCTCTGCCGCGCGACTGCACCGGCCTGATCCGCGCGTCGCGCTGGGCCTGGCCTTGCGCGGCCTGGCCCACGCGGCGATCGACATCAGCGACGGCCTGCTCGGTGATCTGGGCCACGTGCTGACGGCCTCCGGTGTCGGCGCGCGGATCGACGCCACGACGCTGGCGACGCTGTTGATGTGCCGCGGCCCTGCCCTCGACGCCGTCGTGCCGCCAGCCCATCAGCTCCATTGCGTGCTGGCCGGCGGCGACGACTACGAACTGGCATTCACTGCACCGGTGTCGGCCCGTTCGGCGATCGAGGCGGCGGCCCGCGCCTGCGCGACGCCGGTGACACGGATTGGCTCGATCACGGCCGAAGCCGGCTCTCAGGTGGTCGATGGCCAGGGCCAAGCCATCAGCGGGCCTTGGCCCTCGTTCGACCATTTCAGCTGATCGTCGCCAACACCCGAGGAAGCCGCCATGACCCCCGATGCCTGGTTCGACGCCGCCATCAGCGCGGCCCGCAACAGCCCAAACCCGGTAAGAAAGGTCGGCGCGGTATTGCAACCGGCCGATGGCGGCCCTGCCATCACGCGATGCAACACCTATCCGCGCGGCGTGGCCGACACGCAGGAGCGCCAGCGTGGTGACGGCCGCCTGATCTGGATGGAGCATGCCGAACGCAACGCGATCTTCGCGGCAGCGCGCGCTGGCCGATCGACTGACGGCGCCATGCTCGTCAGCACTTATTTCCCGTGCACCGATTGCGCCCGCGCGATTGTCCAGGCCGGCATCCGGCGCCTGCTCACGCTCGCGCCGGATCCGGACGATCCGGTCTGGGGCGCGTCGTTCGGCCCCTCCGAGACCATGCTGCGCGAAGCCGGTGTGGTGATCGAGTTTTTGGCGCGTGATGCAGCGGCGGTGCACGCCACCACCATGGGCACAGCCTGAGCGCAGGCCCGTTCAGGGCGGGATCGTCACCGTCTTGACGCGCTCCTTGCGCAGCAGGTACAGGCCGCTGATGATGATGATCGCGCCCCCTATCAGCGTGTAGCGGTCGGGCACGATGCGCCAGAGCGACCAGTCCAGAGCGATGCCCCAGGCCAACGCGGTGTATTCGAACGGCGCCACCGCAGACGCCTGTCCATGGCGAAACGCCTCGGTGATGGCCAGTTGACCGATGAACCCGGTGACCGCCAGGCCCAGCAGCACCGGCCCATGACCCGGCTCGATGGCAACCCAGCCCGGCAAGGCCAGCACACCGGCGCCCAGTGACAAGGACGTGGTGGACCAGAACACCAGCGTGACACTGGCATCGGTGCGACTGAGCACCCGACCGACAATGGCCGACACCGCATAACAGGCCGCCGCCGCCAGTACGGCCAACGCGCCCCACGAAAAAAACGCCTGTCCGTCGGGTCGCAGCGCGATCAACACGCCGGCCAACCCGACCGCTATCGCGATCCAGTGCATTGGTGCGACCTTCTCGCCCAGCACCGGGATCGACAACATCGTGATGAGCAGCGGCGCAATAAAGAAGATCGTGTAGGCCTCCGCCAGGCCCAGGGCACGCAAGGCGTAGCTGAACAGCGACAACATCAGGATGCTGATCACGCCGCGCAGCAGATGCAGCCGCCAGCGCACGCGCAGCAACTGCCCGAGCTCGCGCCGCCACACGACATAAACACAGACCAGCGGCAGCGACGTCAGACCGCGCAATGCGGCCACCTGCAAGGCCGGATAGCTGAGCGTCAAGGTCTTGAGCGCCGCATCCATCAGCGAAAACGCGCCCACCGCGATCAGCATGGCCACGATGCTGCGTGAATTGCTGTTGCTCGCCACCGCGCTCACCCTCCGCTCAGATCCATGTCGACACGCCGGCCGCACGCGGCTGACGCCAAGGCGCAAGCGCGCCCGTGCGCCAGGCGAACGGGCGCAGCGCTCAAGGTTTGCGATGCTCCAGTGTCAGGCCAGCGGCAGTGCGCGCCGCAAAGCCTTTCCAGTAGCTATGGTCGGCCTTGAGCGTGCCGTTTTCCTCGGCTGACCATTTGCCATCGCGCGACTTCTCGACCAGGTTCAGATAGGCATCCATGCCGGCGTCGCTCTTGAGGTACTTGCCCAGGAACGCGGTGCTGAAATGCTGCGCGATGTTGTTCATGCGCACGTTGTCCCACACCGCGTCGATGTAATGCTCGGCCGGCAGAAATTTGAGGTTTGGCACGGCCTTGAAGGTCTCGGCCGGTGGCGGCATCGGCGCTCCGGCATTGTGATTGGCGTTCTCGTAGGTGAGCAGGTAACGCGGCGCGTTGACGCTGGCCTCGAAGATGTTGCGCACCCCCGGCGCGTAACCCGACACATCGTCGATGCTGCCAGCCACGAACAGCACTGGCGTACGGATGCCGGCCAGGCCGGCCGCATCCCAGAATCCGCGGTTCCAGCCCCAGGGGGCGAACGCAATCGCCGCCTTGATGCGTTTGTCCATGGATGCCGCGTGCTGCGCATTGCCGGCCTGGCGCACCGCCAGCGCACCGCCGGGCACACCCCAACTGAACCCGACGCTGGCGGCCGAGTAACCACCACCAATCGTGTTGACCACGCCGTAGCCGCCCATCGAATAGCCGATCAGGCCAGTCGTGTCCGCATTCACCATGCCCTTGAGCGTGCCATCCACGCCATTAAGCCGCGCCATTTCATTGAGCACGAACAACTGGTCCAGCGGCCGATTCAGCAAGGTGCTGCCGAAAGCCGCCTGATCGCTATAGGTGCTGTCGGTATGGTCGATCGAGGCCACCACATACCCCTTGCTTGCAAGGTTCTCACCCAGGTGGCTGAGCAGAAAGCGGTTGCCGGGGTAGCCATGCGAGATGATCAGCAAGGGGTACGGGCCCGCGCCGGCGTCGGGCAGCGCGTCGCGCACCGCCTTGCCCCGGATCGTCACCTGCGTCTTGCCGTCGCGCACAAAGACCCGGTACTCGCCATCGCCCGGTTTGGCGGCAGCCGGCCGTGCCGGATACCAGACCTCGACCGCCAGCGGCCGGTCATAGCTGGGGATAGCCTCGCCCGCCTTGGCTCGGGCGATATCGAGTTGCTTCGGGTTGACGAGATTGAAGGTCTTGACGCCGACGGCCAAGCTGCCGTACTTCGCCAGTTCGGGCGCGTCCGGGCGGATCGTGTCGATACGGTTGTCCTGTGCCATGGCGGATGTGCTGACGCCGAGCAAGACGCAGGAAAGTGAAGTCGCAAGGATTGCCAATCGGAACATGAAAAATATCTCCAGTGATGACGGACGGTGCATGGACTTGCCCGCACCGGTCAGGCGGGGCCGGCAGTTGCAACCACCGCCAGCATGAGGCAAGTGCCACGAGCATACCCGGCCGGCGCCGGCCGCGCTTGCCGCAGGCCACGCGCGCTCATAATCGGAGCATGGATGAACATGAAGCCTTGACGCGCGCACCGGACGCGCCGCTGGCGCGGGTGAATGTGGCGTTTTTGCTGGCCCATCCGGCCCACTTCATCGCGCTGGGCCTGGGCTCCGGACTCAGCCGCTGGGCGCCGGGCACGGCCGGCACCGTGTGGGCCTGGCTGGCCTTCCTGGCCATGCAGGCCTGGCTCAGCCCGCTGCAGATCGGGTGGATCGTCGCCTTGTCGTTTCCGCTCGGCTGGTGGGCCTGCACTGTCTGTGCACGCCATATGCGGGTGCTCGATCCGGGCAGCATCGTGTGGGACGAAGTCGCCGCATTCTGGCTGGTGCTGTGGCTGGTCATGCCAGCGGGCCTGCTGGCGCAGCTGATCGCCTTCGGCCTGTTCCGGTTTTTCGACGCGGTCAAGCCCGGGCCGGTGGCCTGGGCCGATCAGCTGTTCCATGGCGTGGATCCGGCCCGTGACCCCCATGCGTGGACCAAGGCCGGCTTTGGCATCATGCTTGACGATCTGGTGGCCGCGTTCTGCACCCTGCTGGTGATCGCCTTGTGGATCCGCTGGTGGCCGGCATGATGACGCGCGAGGCGTCCGCCGTGCCCGCGCTGTGCCTGGCGCTGGCCGCGGCACTGCAGCGCAGGGGCTGGATGATGGCCACGGCCGAGAGTTGCACCGGTGGCCTGATCGCCGGCGCCTGCACCGATTTGAGCGGATCGAGCCAGTGGTTCGAGCGCGGCTTCGTGACCTATTCCAACCAGGCCAAAACGGAGCTGCTTGGCGTTGACCCTCTCGTCGTGCAACGCGAAGGCGCTGTGAGCGAGGCGGTGGTGCGCGCCATGGTGCAAGGCGCCCTGCACCATGCGCCGGTGCAGGTCGCAGTGGCGGTCACCGGTGTGGCCGGTCCGACGGGCGGCAGCGCCGACAAGCCGGTGGGTACGGTCTGGTTCGGCTGGAATGTCGACGGACAGGTCCGCAGCGAGGTGCAGCATTTTTCTGGCGACCGCGCCGACGTGCGTCGCGCCACGGTGCATCACGCGCTGGCGCGTTTGCTGGCGCTGCTGCACGATACCGCGACACCACCGGGACATGGCGACGATTAGCAGCGGCGCGCCGCGCAAGCGCTCAGGCGCGAAAAAGGGCGCAGATGGCACCGCGCTTGCATCGACAACAGTCCGATCGCGAAGCCGGTCGACCGAACGCATGTCGTGCAGGCAGCACTACCATGTCTATGTCGTGGAGTTATCCGACGAAGTCTGGAACATTGCGCGCTTTCGCAAGTCCAATCCGGACTACTCGCTGGGCAAGCCATTTGTTTATGTCGGTATGACCGGGCTGGACCCGGATCTGCGTTTTGACAAACACAAGGCCGGCATCCAGTCCAACAGTTATGTGCGCCGCTTCGGGCTGCGCCTGTTGCCCGGCCTGTACACCATGTACAACCCGATGCCGTATGACGGTGCACGCGACATGGAGGTGGAATTGGGTATCGCCTTGCGCGAGGCGGGTTACGGCGTATGGCAGGCCTGAGGCGAACCACGACGCTCACACCACGTTGATCTCCCGCATCGGCTGCTGCGCGATCACGCGTTGCCAGCCAAACTCGGACAGGTCCAGCGTCTCGTAGCGTCCGTACACCACCAGTTCGGCCAAGGCCCGCCCCACGGCCGGTGACTGTTGCAGGCCATGGCCACTGAAACCGTTGGCGAACAACAGATTTGTCAGTGAAGGATGCGGGCCCAGGATCAGGTTGTGGTCCAGCAGGTTGACGTCGTAGTGCCCAGCCCAGGCGTGCGCCACCCGCAAAGCCTCGAACCCTGGCACCCGATGCGCCAGCGCCGGCCAGAGGATGTCGTCGAACAAACCATGTTGCACGTCGAAGTCGAAACACTCGGGATCCTGGTCCTCCGGCAAGGCAACGCCACACAGGAAGCCACTGCCTTCAGGCCGGAAATAGACCCCACCCGGATCGATCACCAGCGGACAGGCCGCCAATTGCGCGGGCGAATGGAAGAAGAAAACACAGCGTTTGCGCGACTGCACCGGCAAGTGAATGCCGGCGCTGGCAGCCAAGGCCGTGGCACCGGTACCTGCGGCGTTGATCACCACGGCACAGCCCACCTCGGACCCATCCTGCAAGCTCACCGCGGTGATCCGCCCGCCCTCGCGGCGCAATCCCGTCACCCGCGCGGCGCGGTAGGTCACGCCTTGCGCAATCGCCTTGCGCCGAAATGCGGCCAGCAGGCTGTGGGCATCGATCCAGCCCTCTCCCGACAGGCCCAGCGACCCGGCGGCGAGATCCTCGGTGTGCAGCCAGGGGAAACGCCGCGCCAGCGCGTCCGGCGCCAGCAAGGCCGCGTCGACACCACACTGAAGCTGGACTTCATGGTTGGCGTGCAGCGCGTCCAGGCCACCGCTGCTGGCCAGAAACAGATAGCCGGCCTCGACAAAACCGACATCAGGCGCATCGCCATCGACCGCCAGCAGCGCGCCGACCTGGCGAACGAAGCTGGTCCCGAATTGCGACATGTGGATATTGCCCGGCGTTGAAAACTGGTGCCGGATCGATGCCAGCGATCGCGTTGTGGCACAGGACTGGTAGGTCGGATCCGCCTCCAGCACCAGCACCGAACCCGTGAATCCCGGATGCGCGGACAAGAAATACGCCGCGGCGCTGCCGACCACGGCGCCACCGCAAATCACGACATCGAAGCTTTCCAAAGCAGTGCTCCCGTGCGGCGACCAACGCGTGCGGTCAGCGCCCGATCATTCGAAACGTACCTGCAGACGCGACAGGGGCACACTGAACTCGGCGGTCCAGCTTTCACCCGCGGCCACCGGCCAGGCGTCGGTCCAGGTGCCGGTCGTGACCACATCGCCTGGCATCAGGTCGGGTGCGCCGGGGCACTGGTGCATGTCACGCAAGAAATGTTGCAGCGCCAGCAAGGGGTTATCCAGCACGTTCGCGCCGGTCCCGCGATCGACCGCCTTCTTGGCCTGGCGCAACACCAGACGCGTGCCGGCCAACACCGACTGCAGCTGCACAACACCCGTCGCCAGGTCATCGCGCGCCACGCGCCGACCGACCAGCAGCCGTGCATGCAAACCGCCATCGGCTACCGCGTCGCTGGCCGCAAACTTCCAATCGGGCAGATGCGACTGCACGATCTCAAAGCCCGGAGCGATCCAGTCGATCGCCTCGAACAATGCGTCCAGCGTGGCGTCGGGCGCCGGCGTGGCGCGCATACCGAACACGAGCTCCGGTTCGATGCGCGGCTGGCAAGTGTTCTGCAAAGACACCACTCCCGACCCTTCGCAAAACACCAGACCGGTATTCCAGACCGTGCCCCAGATCGGCGCAAACACGTTGTAGCGCGGCCAGATGCTCCGATTGGTGAATCCGATCTTGAAACCGCGGGGCAATTCCCCGCGCGCGCACCGGAGCTCGCGCAGTGCAAGTTGCGCCTGGTAGGCCTGCGCCAGATCGCCTGCGGCGACCTCGCCAGGGGAAACCGACCACGGTCGGCCGGTGTCGCTGTGATCCAGAATATCCTGGGGTGTCATCGAAAAAAACTCCTGCATTGCGGCTATAGCCGGATATTCGTACGCCCGGTCGCCGAAGCCCGCCTCATCCACCGGCACGCCGACGGTTGCTGCCACGGGCACCAACCGAGCGCAACGGCGCCAGCAGATGCTGCAGTCCGTTGTGGTCGATCTCGTGCATCAAGGCGAGCAGGCGACCGATCTCGCCCGGTGGGAAACCTTCGCGGGCAAACCATTGAAGGTAATTCCCGGGCAGATCGGCCACCAGGCAACCCTTGTGTTTGCCGAACGGCATCTCCCGTGTGAGCAGCAGTTCCAGAGCAGCGCGATCCATCGCCGCCATTGTCTGCGATGAAAGGCGCATCGACGATGCGCCGGATCCGATGTTTCATGTTGGCAGGTCTCGAACCCCGATCCGGAACCGGGGCCGGGCGGGCAGCTATATGGAAACTGCTCTGTGGCGTCATGAATCGGCTCCGGTTCATAGCAAACACTATTGTGGAAACGCCTGCGCTCCACCACAATTAGCTGATTCAGAGACCCAGAATTATAAAAATGCATACCGGCCCCCTCCCGGCATCGGAGCGATGAAGCAGGACTTCGATTGGGGTTGGGTCCATTCGTTTCTGGCCACCTTCGATTGCAGTCTGCGCGGCGCGGCGCGGAGAACTTCGCGTTGCGCACGGACGACCTGATCACATGTCGGGAGGCTGTGCGCGCCGGCATCGGCCGATTGCACTGGAGCGCGCACTACCGATTCGGCAAGGCCCAGCGACCGGTGCACAACCAGATCGAGGCCATGTTCCGCTTCGACGCGGCCGGCCATATCACGCAGCACCACGACCAGTTCGATTTCTGGCGCTGGGTCTGCCCGGCCTGCTGCTGGGATGGTCCCCGCTGCTGCGCCGGCAGGTCCGCTCAAAAGCGCTGAACGGCCTGAATCGCCACATCGCCGAACACCCGATATTGACGCAAGCTCGTCCCGACCCGACCCAACCGAAGGAAACCACTGACATGCTCGATCGCCTGAACGACATCTATCCGGTGCGCTTCACCGTCCTGGGCCTCTGTGTACTGGGCCTGCTGGCCAGCGTGTTCAGCCTCCTCGTGTTCGGCGTCGGCACGATGCCTTTGCTGCTTCTGCTCGCCCTGGCGGCCGTGGGCGTGTACGACCTGCGCCAGCCGCGCAGGTCGGTGCTGCGCAACTACCCCATCATCGGCCACTTCCGCTACATGCTCGAATACGTGCGTCCGGAGATGCGGCAGTATTTCCTGGAGAGCGACAACGAGGCCACGCCGTTTTCCCGCGCGCAACGCTCACTGGTCTACCAGCGCGCCAAGGGGGACTCCGACAAGCGTCCGTTCGGGACGTTGCTCGATGTGCACGCCGAAGGTTACGAGTGGATGAACCACTCGATGGCGCCTAGCACCATTGCATCGCATGACTTCCGGGTCTGGATCGGCGGCACACCCGAGCAGGTCGCCGCGCAGGCGCCAGGCGCTGGCCTGTGCACCCAGCCTTACCACGCCAGCGTCTTCAACATTTCAGCCATGAGCTTCGGCTCGCTCAGCGCCAACGCGATTCTGGCGCTCAACGCAGGTGCCCGCAAAGGCGGCTTTGCGCACGACACCGGCGAAGGTTCGATCTCGGTACACCACCGGCTCCATGGCGGCGACCTGATCTGGGAGATCGGTTCGGGTTACTTCGGCTGCCGCAATGACGATGGAAGTTTCAACCCCGAGAAGTTTGCACAAAACGCCTGTGATCCGCAGGTCAAGATGATTGAAATAAAGCTCAGCCAGGGCGCCAAGCCCGGCCATGGCGGCGTCTTGCCGGGGCCCAAGGTCACGCCCGAAATTGCGCTGGCGCGCGGCATACCCATTGGCGTGGACTGCATCTCACCGTCGGCGCACAGCGCGTTTTCGTCACCACTCGAATTGATGGAATTCATCACGCGATTGCGCACCTTGTCCGGCGGCAAGCCGACCGGCTTCAAACTGTGCATTGGCCACCCATGGGAGTGGTTCGCCATCGTCAAAGCCATGCTGACCACAGGTGTCACGCCCGACTTCATCGTGGTCGACGGCGCTGAGGGCGGCACCGGGGCGGCACCGGTGGAGTTCACCAATCACGTTGGCTCGCCACTGCAGGAGGGTCTGCTGCTGGTGCACAACACCTTGCGCGGCGCCGGGCTGCGCTCGCGCATACGCGTGGGATGTGCCGGCAAGGTCATCAGCGCCTTTGACATCACGCGCATGATGGCCTTGGGTGCGGACTGGTGCAACAGCGCGCGCGGCTTCATGTTCGCGCTCGGTTGCCTGCAGGCCCAGACCTGTCACACCGGCAACTGCCCGACCGGCGTCACGACCCAGGACCCGCTGCGCGAGAAATCATTGGTGGTGGGCGACAAGACCGAGCGGGTCTACAACTACCACGAGATGACCATGCATGCGCTCAAGGAACTGGTGCAGGCGGCCGGGCTGATGCATCCGCACGACGTCACCGCGCACCATATCGTGCGCCGCTCATCCGATGGCAAGGTGCGTTCACTGGCGCAGTCGGTGCTGACCCAGATGCACGACGGGTCGCTGCTGCAGGCCGACCTCGGCGGCCTGCCCTTGATCTACCGCCAGTCTTGGCCCCACGCGCGGGCCGAGAGCTTCATGCTGCGGGACTGAAGCCGCGCGCGACCGTGACAGCACGCGCGGCCAAAACACGGCGCAGGCGCAGGACCGCGTGGTCCTTGCTCAGCAGCAAGGCCTGCAAGGCGAGCGCGAGATCGATGAACTTCTGGTCATCCGGGTCGCTGCAGCGCGGCGGGCCGGTTGGCACCTCGGCATGTATCTGGCTGAGCCGGGCGAACTGCGCCAGGATGCCAGCCGCGTCGTCACGATCCGCACGCGCCAGCCAGGGCTGCAAGGCAGGATAGGTCAACACACGCTGCAATTCGTCCCGCATGGCCGCCGTCGCGTACCAGACCAGCGACGCCTGGGCCAGGGATTGGCCCAGCGCCGCGGTGGACGGATCCCGAAACAGCAGCAGATCCAGCACGATGTTGGTGTCGATCACCACTGGCTGCCCGACCCGCTCAGTCGACACGACAGCCCCACCGACCGGCAACGCCTTTTGCTCTTTGAGGGCGCAGGCGTGGCACGGCGTTCACCCGGCGCTGTCCTCGCCCGTGCGGGGTGTGCGCGCCGATCCCTGCACCATATCGAAGCGGAACATGCGGCATTCGATCGGGCCGTTCCACATCGGCACGCGGCGCGTGGCCTTGAGCCGCATCTTGCCGGGTAGTTTCAGGTCGGGCGTCAGCAGCCAGGCGGTCCAGCCAGCGTAGTTCTTCTTCCAGTGCGCGGCCAGTTGTACGAAAAACTCACCGCCGTCCTCGGCAATGGCCTGCTCGCGAACGGCACGTGGTGCCTGCGGGTCTTCGTACGCATCATCATCGTCCGGCGCGTGACGTCCGGCACCGGCAAATCCGGCGGTGTCGATGCGGGTGCCATAGGGTGGGTTGACCAGCATGATGCCGGGCGGCTCGCACGGCATCATGCGCTGCAAGGCATCCCCGCCGCGAAATTCGATCGCATCGGCAACACCGGCACGCTGTGCATTGCGCTGCGCGAAGTCGACCATCCGGTGCGCAACGTCACTACCAAAGATATGGGGACGTTGACCCGGCGCCGGCAGACGCTGCGCGCGCAGGGCGTCACCCCGCAGTGCGTCCCACACATGGGGCTGGAATGGCAACATCTTCTCGAAAGCAAACCGGCGCAGCGAGCCGGGCGCGATGCGGCAGGCGATCTGCGCGGCCTCGATCGCGATCGTGCCACTGCCGCAACAGGGGTCGTACAGCGGCAGTTCGGGCGTCTGGGTCCAGCCGCTGGCCGCCAGCATTGCCGCGGCCAGCGTTTCCTTGAGTGGCGCCTCGCCCTTGTCCTCGCGCCAGCCGCGCTTGAACAAGGCATCGCCCGAGGTGTCGATATACAGCGACACCGTGTCGGTGGTCAGATGGGCATAAATACGCACATCCGGCCACTGCGTGTTCACGTCCGGGCGGATGCCGCCCGCCTTGGCACGGAAGCGGTCGCAGACTGCGTCCTTGATCTTCAACGCCGCGAAATTGAGGCTGTTGAGCGGACTGTGCTGGGCCGTGACCTCGACCTTGATACTCTGGCGCGGCGTGAACCAGATCTCCCAGGCCACCTCGCTGGCCGCACGGTACAGGTCCTGTTCGTTGCGATAGTCGGCCTGGAACAACTGCACCAGCACACGCTGGGCCAGGCGGCAATGCAGGTTGAGCAGCATGGCATCGCGCCACGATCCCTGCAGCAACACGCCAGCGCGCCACTTCTGCACCTGATCCAGGGACTGGCCGGTGACGTCGGCCACCTCCTGCGCGAGATAGTCCTCGACGCCGGCGGCGCAGGGAAGAAAGAGTTGGAGCTGGTTCATGGCAGGATCTGGTTGCGGTTACAGTTCACGCGGGTCGGGCCGCTCCCAAGTTTCCTCGCACCCCCTTGGGGGGCCTGGCGAAGCCAGGGTTGGGGGCACTCATGAGGAAACGCCGGGCCGCTCCCAAGTTTCCTCGCACCCCCTTGGGGGGCCTGGCGAAGCCAGGGTTGGGGGCACTCATAAAGCCCGGCGCAGATTGGCCGGTGCGATCTTGAGGCCTTCGCGGTACTTGGCAACCGTGCGCCGCGCGCAGGTGATGCCTTGTTCCTTGAGCATCTCGGACAGCTGATTGTCGGACAAAGGCTTGAGCGCCGATTCCGCACCGATGAACTGCTTGATCAGCGCCCGCACCGCGGTGCTCGATGCGTTGCCACCGGTCTCGGTGCCCAGCGAGGAACCAAAGAAGTACTTCAGCTCGTAGGTGCCCATCGGCGTGGCCATGTATTTGGCGGTCGTCACGCGGCTGATGGTGGACTCGTGCAGCCCGAGCTCGTCGGCGATCTCGCGCAACACCAGCGGACGCATCGCCAGAACCCCGTGCATGAAAAAGTTCTTCTGCCTCTCGACGATGGCCGTGCTCACACGCAAGATGGTGTCGAAACGCTGCTGGATGTTCTTGATGAACCATCGCGCCTCCTGCAGCCGCTGCTGCAGAGCCGCATAGTTGGACGCGTCGCTGCCATTGCCGCGGTGCTGACGCAAGGCGTTGGCATAGATGTCGTGCACGCGAAGGCGTGGCATGACCTGCGGATTAATCTGGGCCCGGAACCGGACGTGGCCGCCCTTCGCGACCTGGACCACGAGCACATCGGGTATGACGATATTGCGCTCGACATTGACGAAGCGCCGGCCTGGCTTGGGCTCGAGCCGGCCGATCAGCGCAATCGCTTCTCTGATCAAGGCGTCGCTGGCAGCACACACTTGCGACAGGCGCCGCACATCGCGTCGCGCCAGCAGATCCATCGGATGCGAGCAGATGCGTACCGCGACCGCGAGCACATCCTGCTGCGTGTCGTCCACCGGCGTCGCACGCTGGATGACACGCAGCTGCAAGCGCAGACATTCACCCAGATCGCTGGCGCCCACCCCTACCGGCTCAAAACCCTGCAAGGTACTCAGGGCGACCCGAAAGTGGTGTTGCAGCTGGTCCATCTCCTCCTCGTCGGCCGGTGCCAGTCCGGCAGCGAGTTCCTCCAGCGTGTCTTCCAGATAACCATCCTCGTTGAGCGACTCGATCAGAAAGCGCAGCGCAATCCGGTCCTCCTCACCGAGTCGGGTGGTCAGCGCCTGGGCATGCAGATAGGCCTGCAGCGTCTCCTGGGTGCGCGCCAGCTCGCCGGCGTCGACATCGTCCTCGCTCCCCAGGTTGTTCCCATGGGCCTTGGCGTCGCCACCCCACTCACCGTCGTCAGGGGCGAATTCCTGCGTGCCGTCGCCCTCCCAGCTCTGGCCGTCCTCGGCCGACAAGGGCGTGGCGTTGTCGTCGTTGGATGGCGCGTCGGCCACCGACACATAATCCTGCGCAGCGCTCATCGGCGCCAGTTCGGCCTCGCGTTCGGATTGTGCTACCGGCGTGTCGCTGGTATCCAGACCGAACTCCTCGCGCGCCGGCACGTCCTCGGACAATTCCAGGAAAGGGTTGTCGTCCAGCATCTGGCTCACTTCCTGGCTCAGCTCCAGAGTGGAGAGTTGTAGCAGGCGGATCGACTGCTGCAGCTGCGGCGTGAGCGCCAGGTGCTGCGATATGCGCAGCGAAAGACCGGGCTTCATCTACATCTTGAAGTGCTCGCCCAGGTAAACCCGGCGCACCTCGGCGTTGTCGACGATCTCTTCCGGCGTGCCCTGCGCCAGCACATGGCCATCGCTGATGATGTAGGCGTGGTCGCAGATGCCCAGGGTCTCGCGCACGTTGTGGTCGGTGATCAGCACGCCGATACCGCGCGACTTGAGGAAACTGATGATGCGCTGGATCTCGATCACCGCAATCGGGTCGATGCCGGCAAAGGGCTCGTCGAGCAGGATGAAGCGCGGCTGCGTCGCCAGCGCGCGGGCAATTTCCACGCGGCGGCGCTCGCCACCCGACAAGGCCAGGGCCGGCGACTTGCGCAGATGTTCGACGCGCAGATCCTGCAGCAGGCCGCCCAGGCGCTCGTCCACCTGCGCCGTGGTCAGCGAACGGCCCGACGCATCGGTCTGCAATTCGAGCACCGCGCGCACGTTGTCTTCGACGCTGAGCTTGCGAAAGATTGACGCCTCTTGCGGCAGGTAACTCAAACCCAGCCGCGCGCGTCGATGGATCGGCAACCCGGCCACCGAGCGACCATCGATGGTGATGTCGCCGGCACTGGCACGCACCAGGCCAACCAGGATATAGAACGATGTGGTCTTGCCAGCGCCATTGGGACCGAGCAGGCCGACCACCTCGCCTTCACCAACCGACAGCGAGATGTCCTTGACGACCATGCGGCTGCCATACGACTTCTGCAGATGGTGCGCCTCCAGACGCACACGCGAGACCGGCGCGCCATCCTGCCGCGCCACGTCGGCCATCGGGGTCGCCGTGGTGCCTGCACCGTCTTCGCTCACTTTTTGTCGCCCCCCAGCGTCTGGGACTTGCGCAATGGTGCCGTTGGCGTGGGCGCCTTGGGCGCCGCGGCGCCATCGTCTTTGCGCGGGGTCAGCACGGCACGCACCCGACCACTGCGTCCGCTGTCGCCAGCCGTGGCGGACCCGCCATCGACCGTCATCACGCTGGTGGTGTTGTTGTAGACGATCACCTGACCGGTGATCTCGTCATTGAGGGTGGAGCCGACATAGCGGCGCAAGATGGAACGCCGCGTGAAAGTCACGGTATCGGCCTTGCCGTCGTATTCGATCAGTTCGGCTTCGCCCTCCATGAATTCATCCGGCGTATCGCCACGGGTGTCGCGCTTTTGCCGGAAAAACGCCAGCTTGCCCGGCTCGGCGATGACAACGCCGAACTGGTTGCCGTCGTTGTCCTGACGCACATCCATGCGGGCCCCGCGAATCAGCATCGTGCCCTTGGTCAGCACCACCTTGCCGGTAAAGACACTGATCTGCTTGGCGTCGTCGTAACGCAAGGTATCCGACTCGACGTTCATTGGCTTTTGCCGGTCAGCCTGCTCTGCCAACGCTGCACCGCCCTGCAAAAGGGCGGCCAGCAACAATGTGTAAGGAATGATGGGGGACTTCATAAAGGCACGAATCTTGCAGTCAAATCTGCGAAATCATTGTAGCCCCCGGTGTCGACGAGGATGCGCCAGTCCGTGGCGAAAACACCGCAGTGCGGCCAATGCCGTTGATGCGCCCTCGCTGCGGGTCTGCCACGGCCCCACCCAGCCAGCTCTACGGGCCTCTCAGTGCCGGCCGGACATCATTTACCAGCGCGCACGTCGGCCAGCAGGTAGTCCACGATCTGCAACACACGCGCCATGGAGCCGGAGATCGAGCCGTCGGTGTAGTAGCGCCCGGCCACGCCGAGGGCCGGGACGCCGGCCACGCCGTAGGCGTCCTGCAACGCGGTCGCCTGGCTCACCAGCTTGCCGACTTCGGGGGAGTCGTAGATGGCGGTGAATTTCGCGCGATCCACGCCTTGCTGGGCCACCCAGCCGGCAATCGCATCGCCGCGCGTCAGATCCATCCGATCGGCATGGATGGCCGCGAACACCTTGGCATGCAGCTTGTCGACCAGGCCCATGGACTGCAAGGTGAAAAAAAGCCGTTGCTGCGGCACGAAATTGTCCCGGAACCCGACCGGAATCCGACGCAACACGACGTCGGCCGGCAAGGTCTTGCTCCAGGCCTCCAGCGACGGTTCGAAGGCGTTGCAATGCGGACAGTTGTACCAGAAGAATTCGACCACCTCGATCTTGCCGGAAGCTGCCTCGACCGGCACCTGGCGCGCAAGTTTGAGGTATTCTCGGCCCGCCTCCGGCTTGCGGATCTGGGCCTGAGCCGGGGTCAATACGACCGATCCGGCCAGGGCGGCCGTCAGGGCACAAGCAGAAAAATCGCGACGCTTCATGGATCAACTCCCCAGTGACGCCCATCCCGCGCATGGCACAACGCGGTGAAAGGCAGATTGAATGGCGGTCGGACAACGCACGGCGTCGCAAGTTCAACGCTGCACACGCACCAGCGCCGCCTCCATGCCCAGACCTTCGAGCTTTTGCTTGGTCAGGTCGGCATCTTCGCGCTTGTCGAACGGCCCCACACGTACCCGATAGACGGTACGGCCCGATTGTTCGCGCTCGGAAACACGCGCCTCGATGCCCCCCAGGGACAGTCGGGCACGCTGGCCTTCGGCGTCATTGGCGGTGCGATAGGCGCCCACTTGCACAAAATACGCGAACGGATCCGCCGTCGAGTTGCTGGCAGCGGCGCGCGACTTCGCCAGATCACCGAGCGGATCCGCTACCGGCACGGCCACAGCCCCGCGCTCGGCATCCGGCGCGGGCGTCGGAATGCCCGCAACCGCCGGCGGCACGCTCTTGTAATCGGGCGCCTCACCCGATGCCGGTACAGCAGGCACCGCGGCGCGGGCCGGATTTTTACCGTACAGCGGCGCATTCGGATCCCAATCCTTGTTGCGGCGTTGTTCGGCCGCGTCCTGGTCCAAGGTCCGGCTCGGCCCTTTGGTCAAAAAGGGCACCGGCACCTTGGTGACGTAAACCGCCACGGCCAGGGCGATACCCAAGCCGATCACGATACCGACGACCAGGCCCAATATCGTTCCGCCCCACTGCTGTGCTCGTAGTTGCTTCATCCCGCGTCCTTGCCTGTCGATTGCATCCATGGTTCCGTTCACATTTTGCGCGGCGCGCTGACACCGAGCAAGGCAAGGCCGTTGCGCAGCACCTGGGCCGTTGCCGCCACCAAGGCCAGCCGGGCCAGCCGCAGCGGCGCGTCGTCGACCAATATGCGCTCGGCATCGTAGTAGCTATGGTATTGCGCGGCCAGCTCGCGCAGATAGAAGGTCACGTCGTGCGGTGCAAAGTCGCGTGCCGCCGCCGTCAGCATGTCAGGATACCGCGCCAGCAGCAACATCAGGCCAGTTGCCGCCTCGCTGGTGAGCGGGCCGAGGTCGACGCCCCGCAAGGTACCGACCTCGCCACTCCAGGCAGCCAGCACCGAACAGATCCGGGCATGGGCATATTGCACGTAATAAACCGGGTTGTCGTTGTTCTGCGCCAACGCCAGGTCGACATCAAACACGTATTCGGTATCGGGCTTGCGACTGAGCAGGAAGAAACGCACCGCATCCTTGCTGGTCCACTCGATCAGGTCGCGCAGCGTGACATAACTGCCCGAGCGCTTGGATATCTTGACCTCGACACCACCGCGCATGACCCGCACCATGGTGTGCAACACATAGTCGGGATAACCGGCCGGAATCCCGACATCGGCCGCCTGCAGGCCGGCGCGCACCCGCGCAATCGTGCCATGGTGGTCGGTGCCCTGGATGTTGACCACGCGCGAGAAACCACGTTCCCATTTGGTGATGTGATAGGCCACGTCCGGCACGAAATAGGTGAAGCTGCCATCGCCCTTGCGCATCACCCGGTCCTTGTCGTCACCGTAATCGGTCGAGCGCAACCACAAGGCGCCGTCCTGCTCGTAGGTCTTGCCTGCGTCCTGCAGCCGCTGCACCGCCTGCGCGACCTTGCCGCTGCTGTACAGGCTCGACTCCAGATAGAAGTTGTCGAAGCGCACCGCAAACGCCTTCAGGTCGAGGTCCTGCTCATGGCGCAGATAGGCGACCGCGAATTCGCGGATCGCGTCGATATCCGTGATGTCGCCACTGCCCGTGGTTTCCCGGTCGTCGGCATGCACCGTCTTGCGCGCCAGGAAGTCGGCCGCAATATCGGCGATGTAGTCGCCGTTGTAGGCCGCCTCGGGCCACTGCGCATCGCCCGGCTTGTGGCCCTGGGCGCGCAACTGCGTGCTCTGGGCCAGCGTGGCAATCTGCACACCGGCGTCGTTGTAGTAAAACTCGCGGTAAACATCCCAGCCCTGGGTCGCAGCCAGGTTGCAGATCGCGTCGCCCAGCGCCGCTTGCCGGCCATGCCCGACGTGCAGCGGACCCGTCGGGTTGGCCGAGACAAACTCCACCAGCATGCGCTGGCTAATGGCTGGCAGTACGCCGAATGCTTCGCCGTCGGTCAGTACCTCGTGCACCACCTGCTGCTTGGCCTCGGGCTTGAGCCGGATATTGATAAACCCAGGACCGGCGATGTCGATATCGGACACCCAGCGCCGATAAATGGGCAAGGCCAGCAGTTTGTCGCGCAGTTCTTCCGCCAGTTGGCGCGGATTGCGCTTGAGCGGCTTGGCCAGTTGCATGGCCGCGGTCGACGCAAAATCGCCGTGGGCGGCCACCTTGGGGGATTCAAAAACCGCACGTGCGGTCGCGTCGGGCGCGAGTTCCGACAATATGGCGGCCAGGCCGTCCAGCAGTTCCTGTTTGATCTTGAGCATAGCCCCCGATTCTAGGAGGCCCGCCGTTTACGCGCGCTTTTCGCCAGCGTGGCTGCCGCCGGCGACAAGAAAGGCGACGAGCGCAAGGTCTTCATGAGCCAGTGCCTGAAGAAGTCCTCCTGAGCCGAAGGGGCACGCGGCCGGCCTGGACTGCTGCGGTCGGGCTGCCGCGGTTGGCGATGGAGACCAAGGATTCGAACTGCTTGAACTTGTCCATGGCGCCAGATTTGCGTCAATGGGAGCCGAAAACGGGCTTCAGCGCCCCATCATCGTTCCGGGCAACCACAGCGCGATCTCGGGCCAGATCATGACCATGGCCATGACCCCGATCATCAGCAGCACATACGGCGCAGCCCCCCGCACGATCGGCCCCAGCGGCGAGCCGGTAATGGCCTTGATAGTGAACAGGTTCATGCCCACCGGGGGTGTGATCTGGGCCAATTCAAGGTTGATGACCAGCAAAATGCCATACCAGATCGGGTTGATTCCCAAGTGGACCATCGCCGGCAGGATGACCGGCGTCGTGATCAGGATGATGGAAATCGACTCCAGGAACATGCCCATCGCGAATATCAGCGCCATCATGATGATCAGGAAACCGGTGACGCCCACGTCGGCAGCGATCACCGCCTCGACGATCTGCTGAGGAATCCGCAGCTTGGTCATCACATGGCCAAATACCGATGCACCGGCCAGGATCATGAACAGCATCGCTGACACGCTACAGGCGTCAACTGCCGAATCCCAGATGCCACGCCAGCCAAGTGTGCGGTAAACCACGACGCCAACGATGATGGCCAGCCAGGCACCGGCCGCCGCCGCCTCGGTGGCCGTGAACACGCCGGCATACATGCCGCCGAGCACAAATACCGGCAAGGAGATCGACCATACGGAGCGGCGCAATGCAGCCAGCGCCTCGCGGGCGCTGGCGCGGGGCTCGCGTTCGATATGCCGGTGCGTCAGCGCGGTGTGCACCATGTTCCAGGCCACGAACACGCCGGCCATCAGCAGGCCGGGCAAGATGCCGGCCATGAACAGGCCGCCGATCGACGTGTCGGTGGTCACGCCGTACAGCACCATGGGGCCGGACGGCGGGATCAGGATGCCCAGGGTGCCACCGGCGGCGACAAGTCCGTAGGCCGCCTTCGGCTCATAGCCGAACTTGATCATCTGCGGAATCGCGACCGCGCCAATGGTCAGGGCGGTCGCCACGCTCGAGCCCGAAATGGCCGCAAAGATGGTGCAGGCGGCAATGGTTGCGATGCCCAGGCCGCCCGGCAGGTGGCGCGTCAGCGTATAGGCCGCACCATACAGATCGTCGACGATCTTGGCGCGAATCATGATATGGGCCATGAAGGCGAACAGCGGAATCGCCACCAGCAAATAGCGGTTCAGCTCGCCGAAGATCACTTCGGTGACCGATCCCATCTCGCCTTGCGTGATGAATTGAAGGCTGCCACCGAAAATCGCCAGCCCGGCGAAAATCGGCAAACCCGTGAACAGCAACAGCAACAAGCCGAAGAAGAGCAGCGCGATCGTCATTCGGGATCGTTCGTCGTTGGTCCGTGCCCGGCCTTGCCCAGTGCTGGCAGGCCGGCCAGGGCACGCCAGAGCATCTCGACTGCAGCGAGCAGCAACAAGACGCCACCAATGGGCATCAGGGTCATCAACATCCAGGTCGGCCACTCGAGGTTGCCCTCGGTGAGCAGGCCCAGCATCCTGGCCAACTTGGCGGTGCCCCAGCCGTTGACGATCAGCACGCCGGCCACGCTACTGACCGCCAGGGCCGCCCAGACCTGGGACCAGCGCCGCGCCGGCACCGACAGGCGGTCCACCAGCAGGTCCACGCCAATATGTTCACCCTGGCGCAGCGTGCGCGCCGCAGCCAACATGACGATGGCCACCAGCAGGAAGCCCACCATCTCGTCGACCCAGACCGGCGCCGCATTGAACACATAGCGCATGACTACCGCCCAGCCGATCAGGCACAACGCGACCAGCAGGCTGGTCGCCGCCAGGCCCATCGCAATACCGGCCAGCAGCTGCACCACCCGTCCGAGCAGGCGCAGCGCAGGCCCGCCCCCCTGTCGCGTTGCAGGCTCTGCCGTCGTCATCAGCGTGCGCCGACTCAAAGCCGGTCGAGCATCTCGATCAACTGGACGCCATCGGGCGCGGTAGCGCGCAAAAACTCCTTCTTGACCGCGGGCTGCATCGCATCGGCCATGACCTGCTCCTGCGCCTTGGTCAGCGCCACGGCCTTCATGCCCTTGTCGTTAAGCACCTTGATGTTCTCGGGCGGAATGCCGTCGGATTTGCGGATCGACCGTGCGACCGCCTTGTCAGCTGACTGCTGGATCGCGGCGCGCACATCGGCTGGCAGTCCTTTCCACCATGCCGGGTTGACGACCAGGTTGTCGAACGCCAGGATGATGTTGGAGGCCACACCGAACTTCTGCACTTCATAGAACTTGCGGCTATTGGCCGCCTCTACGCCGGTGAAACCGGCGTCGATGACACCGGTCTGCAACGCTTGGTAGACCTCGGAGCCGGGCATCGGGGACGGCGACGCGCCCATCGCGCGCAGGCCCTCGTCAAACAGCTTGTTCAGGCCACGTATCTTCATGCCGGAGAAGTCGCCCGGCACCAACAGGGCCTTGCCATTGGACGTGAAGATGCCATCATTGGTGTCGACGATCCAGGCGATGTTGGTGACGCCCTTGGCCTCCATCTTGGCATCGAGCAGTTTGGCCGCGTCGGACTTGATGAAGGCCTTCTGCTTGGCCACCGAGGTCATCAGGTACGGAATAACCGTCACGCTCATCTCGGGAATGGTGCCGCCCCACTGAAAACTCAGGATCGCCGCCGCCTCGATCTTGCCGCTGGCGACCGCCGGGTGGTTCTGGTTCGGCTTGAACAACTGCGCGGCGCCGAAGTTCTGCACTTCGACCCGACCCTTGGTCAATTCCTTCACGTCCTTGGCGAACTGCTCCAGGTTCAGCGCGGTGTGGTGTGTCGGAGGAAATTGGTGGCTGATACGCATCGTGAAGTCAGCTGCAGAGGCACCGCCGGCCATGGCCAGCGCGATACCCGTAGCAAGAACCTTGCGACGTGTGGAAGCAGAAAAAAATAGCGTTGCATGTCGTTGTCTCCTGTCGTTATGAAATGAAAACCATCATGCCACTGCATGCCCGGCATGCAGTGACGCGATTTCGGCGGCCGAGTATCCCAGCCCCGCCAGCAGCTGATCCGAATGTTGCCCGGCCCGCGGCGGTTGCTCGCGCACGCCCAGTCGCTGGCCCTGCATCGTGAACGGCAGCAAGGTAGTTCCGGCGGTCTGCCCGGCACGTTCGCCATCGGGCAAGATGATGTCGGCCAGACCACCTGTCTGACGCAGGTGCTCATCGTCGTAGAGTTCTTCCGGCTTGCGGATCGGGGCATATGGCAGGCCGAGTTGTTCGAAGCGCGCGGAAAGTTCGGCCACCGTGCAGGAGGCGAGACGCTCACGGAGTTGCGGCATCAGCGTCGGTCGCGCCACGACGCGCTGATTGTTGGTTGCCAGACCGGAATCGGCCAAAAAGTCGGCAAAACCAAAGGCCGTGCAAAAAGTCGTCCATTGCGCGTCGCTAACCGCGGCCAGGAAGACCTGTCCGCCGTCCTTGACCGTGAACACGTCATACACCGCCCAGGCCGAAATACGGTCGGGCATCGGCGCAGCCGGTGTGCCGGTGATTGCATACTGCAGCATATGTTGCCCGACCAGGAATACGTTGTTCTCGAACAGCGCGCTTTGCACTTCCTGTCCTTTGCCGCTGATGCCGCGCTGGATCAGGGCGCCCAGTGCCCCGATCGCGCCGAACATGCCACCCATGATGTCGTTGACGCTGGTGCCCGCGCGCAACGGATCGCCTGGGCGACCCGTCATGTAAGCCAGGCCGCCCATCATCTGCACCACCTCGTCGAGCGCCGTACGGTGTTGGTACGGACCGGGCAGGAACCCCTTCATGCTGACATAGATGATGCGTTCATCCGCCGCTGACAGGCTGGCGTAATCGAGTCCGTACTTGTGCATCGTGCCGGGCTTGAAATTCTCGGCCACCACGTCGGCACTGGTCGCCAGTTTGCGCGCCACGGCGGCGCCTTCGGGTGTGTGCAGGTCGATCGCGATGCTTTTCTTGTTGCGGTTGAACATCGGGAAAAAACCAGCCCCGGCGCCCAGTAGGTGGCGCGTGCGGTCGCCGTCGATCGGCTCGACCTTGATCACCTCGGCGCCCATGTCGGCCAGCACCATGCCGCAGGTCGGGCCCATCACCATATGGCTGAATTCGACCACACGCAGGCCGGTCAGCGGTTGCCAGGCCAGCGGGATTTTGTCGGGCATGCTGCTCACGCGCTGGCCTCTTGCGCCGACTGCGGCAGCAGGGTTTTCGGCAGGCCCGCGCGCCAGATGCTGCCGTGCAAGGCCTCGCCCTGCAGCCAGCCCGCCATCTGCGCACGCAGCGCCATTACGGCGTCGAAGTCGATGCCGGTTTCAATCTGCATGCTGCGCAACATGTAGACCACGTCTTCCATGGCTACGTTGCCGCTGGCGCCTGGCGCATGTGGACAACCACCGATTCCGCCCAGGCAGGCGTCGAAGCGGGTGACTCCGGTCTCCAGCGCCGCATAGACGTTGGCCAGGCCTAACCCGCGGGTATCGTGGAAGTGGCCGCAACCAAGGCGGTCACCGGCTATACGGCGTCCGGCTTCGAACAACTCTCGCACCATGCGCGGGTCGGCGTAACCGACGGTATCGGCCAGTCCGACTTGCTCGGCGCCGGCATCGAGTACAGCCTGCAACAGGCGCATCACCTCTGATGGTGCGACCGCACCCTGCAAGGTGCAACCGAACGCGGTGCTCAGACCCACTTCAATACGGGTGCGCGACCCGGCCGCGTCACGTTCGGCGCGAATACGGCCGATCTCGGCCACCACATCGTCGGGCGTCTTGCGCAGGTTGGCCAGGCTGTGCGCATGGCTGACCGACAGCGGAATCAGCATCGAATCTGCCTTGGCAGCGATAGCGTCTTGTGCACCCCTGAGGTTGGGCACCAGCACCGAGGTCACCATGCCCGGAAAGGTACGGGCGAATGCCACCAGTTCAACGGTGTCGGCCAGTTGCGGCAGCAGGCGCGCAGGCACGAAGGAGCCGACTTCGATCTCGCGTTGTCCAGCGGCATGGGCGGCACGAATCCACGCGCGTTTGTGCTCCGTCGGCAGGATGGTGGCAATACTTTGCAGCCCATCGCGCAGGCCGACCTCGCGCAAATGCACTCGGTGGAAAAAATTGGAGGTCATGTCGGCGGTTCTTCTGGAGGGGTGACGACTGTTTCTTGGCCAATGCTTTCGCATTTTAGGCATGCCAAATTCATCCAGCAACCGTCGTTTTAAAGGCTTATGATTCTCAAATGGAATACCACAAGTCATCAATATGGTGGTCGGGACGAGCATGCGTGACCTCAACCTGACCAGTTTGCGTTTGTTTGTGACCGTCTGCGAAACCCGCAACATCGCGCGTGCGGGGGAACGCGCAAGCATGGCCGGCTCGGCCATCAGCAAACGGCTAGCCCAGCTCGAAGACAACCTCGGTGTGCACTTGCTGGTACGCCGCCGCCGTGGCGTCGAACCGACCGCCGCCGGCGAGACACTGCTGGAACACGCGCGCACCCTGTTGGGTAATGCCGAGCGCCTGGCCCATGACCTGGGCTCTTACGCATCTGGCGTCAAAGGTCAGGTACGGGTGCTGGCGAGCGCGTCGGCATTGGCCGAGTCCTTGGCCGACGATGTCGCGTCGTTCCTGCGCCAGCCGGAACATGCCGCGATCCAGGTTCATATTGAAGAGCGCTCCAGTCGGGAAGTGGTGCAAGGCGTAAGCGACGGTGTCGCCGCTCTGGGCATCTGCTGGGACGCGATAGAGGTCCAGGGTTTGTCGTCAAACCCCTACGTCAGTGATCACCTGGCCTTGCTAGTGCACCAGGACCATCCGCTGGCCAGCCATCGCAGCGTGCGTTTTGCACAAACGCTGGACTACGACTTCGTCGGCCTTCCGGCCAACAGCGCCGTACCGCTAATGCTGCAACGCGCCGCGGCAGAACTGGGCAGGACCATGCGCCTGCGTGTCATTGTGAGCAGCCTGGACGCCGTGCAGCGTGTGGTGGGGGCCAACCTGGCTATCAGCGTGATGCCGCGCGAAGTGATCGCGCCGCAATCGGCGTCTCGTCCATTGCGCATGGTCGAACTGGACGAGGACTGGGTCGAGCGACGCTTTGCAATATTTTTCCGCGATGCGCGCACACTCTCGCCCGCAGCCGCTTTGTTGGTGCACCACTTGCAGGCCTGCGCTGCCACAGCGGCGACTGGCATATCCAGCCCGAGGCCGGCGGTGACCAGATGATGTGAATCTACCGACGCACTGGCCTGCCAACCACGGTGGTCAGCGGGTCTATTCGAGCCGCAACTCCAGCTTCTCGTCCGGCAACGCGTCGTCGGCCATGATCTGGTCGATGGCGCGCTTGACGATTGGCTGCTGGTCGATGATGGTCAAGCGCCCTTCGCGCAGCAAGGCCGCGACCTCGCGCTGCGAGCGCACAAAGGCCTCGAAGCCGTCCCGATTGGTGAACAGCATGCGGCTGCGTTGCGGGCTGACCCAACTCAAGCGGTAACGGCGCGTTCGTTCGGCGTCGTGTTCGAAGTCGAACCACATGCCGCGATCGAGCCCGTGCGCCATGGCATCGAACGCGTCCGCCGCAGCCTGGGGCGGTGGTGCCACGCGCTGATCCAGCGCCTGGATGGCCATGCGACCAGCCTGGGTTTCCGTCTCGGCGGACGCCGGCTCGACCGGCGCCGCACCGATCTTGGGCGTGCGAATGGCCCGCATGTGGGTATCGATCAGCCGCTTGGTGAAGGCGTCGCGCTCCGTCCCCTTCCAGTCGATGGCGTCCAACCGGGCTTCGAGCTGGCGCACGAGATCGGGCAACAAGGCGATCAGGCGGCTGCGTTCGTCGGCTTGCGGTTTGGGACGGGTTGACCAGATCACCTGGTCCATGACACGCACCGCCTCGTGCCAGAGCGCCGGGTCGCTTTCGACTGTGATCCAGACTTGGGCCAGCACTTCGCGCCACTGCTGGGTCAGAAACGGCAGCAGGAATGGCGCCAGTGGCTCGTCGATCGGCAAGGCATAGATGCATTGGTGCACCACACCATCGGCATGGGCCAGCGCGGCGTCGCGCGCCTCGTTGAGTTGCTCCAGCGACGCGGCCGGCTTGATCTGGACCTCGGCGCGCTGCGCGTGCGCCTGCACAAAGGCTTCGAAATCGGCCAGACACTGGCGAAACAGTTCCAGATCGTCCTCGAACTCGGCCAGCACGCGCTTGACCGTGTCGTCGATGCAGGCGTACAGGGGATCGGACTCGCCCATTTCGGGCGTCCAGCCCACAGCCGACGCTGCCAGAGCGTCCACCAGTTGACGCGCCGGATGCGCACTGGAGAGGAAGAAGTCGCGGTCGATGATGGCCGCTTTGAGCACCGGGATCTGCAGGCGTCCGATCACGTACTTGAGCTGCAGCGGAATCGCCTTGTCGGCAAAGACGTAGTCGAACACCTCGGCCAGCGCATCGATCGTGCCGCGGTCAAGCTCGGGCGCACGCCGCACCTCCTCGCGTTCGCGCATCTGGCGCAGCACGTTCTGACCGGCGATATCCTGGCCGCGCGCCCAGCCGGGAAACTGCGAGGACCCGGCTCCAGCCTGCAGACCACCGAGAAAACCCATCAGCCCAGGGTCGGCCGGCCGCCTCGAGGCTGCGCCGGAGCCACCGGCGCCAGCACCAGTGCCGCCGCCGGCACCGAAGCCGGACGCATCGTCGGCGCCAAACCCCAGCTTTTGCAGGAACTGCCGGGCACGGTCGGCAATTTCCCGCGCGACCGCCTGCATGCCCCCGCCCGCGGCAGCCGGTTCGCCCGGGCCACCGGGGCCCGGCGCCGCGCCGCCCTTGCCCGACTCCAGGGCGCCATGCCCCGAGCGCGCGCCCGTGGCCGGGCCGGATTCTTGGTACAGCGGAGCGGCGGCCGAGTCGCCGCCGGCCGTGCGCTTGATGCGATGCACCGTTTGGGCCGAGTAACCCGCCCGCACCAGGCTAGCGCTTAGATCGTTATACAGGGGCGTCCAGTCAATCGTGCAGTCGGGCTCGATGACCGAGACGAAGTCTTCCGCCGCCATGGGGTCGAAGGCACTGGAATGCCAGGCCATCAGGAACGCCCGCACCAGGCTAGCGGGACGGAACGGGTTGTCGACCAAGGCGAAGTCTTCCAGGCGCAGCAACGCCCCGACACTGGCGGTCAAGGGCTTGAGTTGTGACTCGTAACGACCATTGAAGCGCTGCGCCACCCGGTCCACCAGCAGGTGACGCTCGATTTCGTCGACATCGAGCAAAGCCATGCTGCTCGGCCCGGAATGGTCGTCGCTATCGGTGGCTGGCCGCAGCACCGCCATCGCGCCCGGCATGACGGCTTCGACTTCGTCCTCGATCGACTCGCGCAGCGCCGCCTGGAATGCGCGGCCGAACAAGGCCGCCTGCTTGTCCAGCATGATGCCGGCGGTGCGCAGATTCTGCGCCTGCGTGGTGTTGGGCCGGTTGTCGACCAGTTCAAAGAAATGTGCACGCAGACGCTTGAAGTGCGCGTCCTGTTGCTGCGCGAAAAAGGCCTGCACGCGCGCAATCATCGCGCCCACGTGGCGCAGCACGAGGGTGCGCGTGGCAGCGTCCAATGAAACAGGTAGTGGGTCGGACATCAAAAAAGGTTTACCGGTACAGCGGGCAGGCGCCATGGCGCTTGCCGGGCCCCGAAACGGGTCCCTGTCCTTGTTGTATGTACACGAAACACCATGCGGTTTCCGCCCTCCGGATCGGCCAACTGTGCACAAATTGCACGCAAACATGCCCTAGGAGCCTGTCGGGCTTGGGATTCGCCGGCTGCAAATCGACCGCAGCGGTCCATTTTTGGCTTCGCCGCTCTTCGAGAACGCTTTCGGCGCCCCAAGCCCGACAGGGTTCCTAGGGTGCATTGTGCGCGCTGCCAGCGCGCCCGGAACTGCGGCGGCTGCAGACTGTGCGCCGCGGATGTTTCGACTCGCCAAGCTAATTGGCATCACTTAAGTCATTTATTTGCCGACTTTTGTCGTATTCATTATTCAAAAAGTATCGAATAAAGTATGGGCATGGAAAAACCGCAAGCCATCCTTTTCGACGCCTATGGCACCTTGTTCGACGTGTACAGCGTTGGGTTGATGGCCGAGCAACTGTTTCCCGGCCAGGGCCAGGCACTGAGCCTGCTCTGGCGCGACAAGCAGATCGAATACTCCCGGCTGGTGACAACAAGCAACAACGGTGCCCACTACCGGCCGTTCTGGGATCTGACACGCAGTGCACTGGTCTACGCCGTCAAGAAGCTGGTCGTGGCGCCGAGCGCAACAGCGACAGGCGCCGAGTTCGAAGCCCGCATTGACCGTCTGATGAACCAGTACCGCAGCCTGAGCGCGTTCCCCGAGAATCGCGAGGTGCTGCAGGACCTGCGCCAACGCGGCATCGTCACCGGTATCCTGAGCAATGGCGATCCGGCGATGCTGAATCTGGCGGTCAAATCGGCCGGGCTGGCCGACCTGCTGGACCATGTGATCAGCGTGGATTCGGTGCGCAAGTACAAGACCGCACCCGAGGCCTATGCGCTGGGCGAACAGGCCACCGGCCTGCGTGCGCGCCAGATCGGCTTTGTCAGTTGCAATGCCTGGGACGCCCTGGCCGCCACCTGGTACGGCTATCAGACCTTGTGGGTCAACCGCTACCAGCTTCCGTTCGAGGAGCTCGGCACCGAACCCACGTACACCGGCAGTTCGCTGCGCGACGTACGCGTCTTCTTCTGAGATCTTGAGTGCCAGACCAAGAAATTGCGTAGCAATTTTTGCTCTGGCTCCAACATTTCAGAAGCTTTTTTTATTTTTTGAGGGATTCCCATGACTACACGCACCCGCATGCACCAGCTGGACGTCGCGACCGAGCTATTTGAGTTCATCGAACAGCAGGTGCTGCCGGGCACAGGTGTCGACAGCGCCGCGTTCTGGCGCGGCTTTGACGCCATCGTCACCGACCTGGCACCGAAGAATGCTGCACTCCTGGCGGAGCGTGACCGCCTGCAGGCCGAGCTCGACCAGTGGCACAAGGCCCACCCGGGACCCATCCGCTCGATGAAGGCTTATCGCGCCTTCCTGACGCGCATCGGTTATCTGGTGCCGGTGCCGGCCAAGGTGCGCGCGACAACCAAGAACGTCGACGTCGAACTGGCCTTGCAGGCCGGCCCGCAACTGGTGGTGCCAATTCTCAATGCGCGTTACGCACTCAACGCCGCCAACGCCCGCTGGGGTTCGCTGTACGACGCGCTGTACGGCACCGACGTGATCGACGAGAGTGACGGCGCCACCCGCGCCGGCGGCTACAACCCGATCCGCGGCGCCAAGGTCGTCGACTACGCGCGCCACGTGCTGGATCGCACCGCACCGCTGAAGTCCGGCTCGCATGTGGACAGCACCGGCTATGCGGTCGTGAATGGCCAGCTGGCGGTGACGCTGCGCGACGGCAAGGCTCGCGCGCTGCGCAACGGCAAGCAGTTCGCCGGCTACCAGGGCGATGCCGCCAACCCCTCATCGGTGCTGCTGCAACACAACGGCCTGCATATCGACATCCGGATCGACCGTGGTACCGCCACCGGCGCGGTCGATGCAGCCGGCGTCAGCGACCTGGTGCTCGAGGCCGCGCTGTCGACCATCCTGGACCTGGAAGATTCGGTCGCGGCGGTCGACGCACAGGACAAGGTACTGGGTTACCGCAACTGGCTCGGCATCCTCAAGGGCGACCTGCTTGAAAACGTCAGCAAGGGCGGAAAGACCTTCACGCGCGGCCTGAACCCCGATCGTGTCTACCGCGCGCCTGCTGGCGGTGAAGTGCGCCTGCACGGCCGCTCACTGATGTTCCTGCGCAATGTCGGCCACCTGATGACCAATCCGGCCATCCTGTACGCCGCCGCCGATGGCACGCAACGCGAGATTCCCGAAGGCATTCTGGATGCCGTGGTCACCACCACCATCGCGCTGCACGACCTGCAAGGCCGCGGCGTCGGCCCCGATGGCCAGGCCCTGCGCAATTCGCGCCAGGGCTCGGTCTACATCGTCAAACCCAAGATGCACGGCCCGGCCGAAGTCGCATTTGCCGGCGAGTTGTTCGGCCGTGTCGAGAAAGTGCTGGGCCTCAAGGACAGCACGGTCAAGCTCGGCATCATGGACGAGGAGCGCCGCACCAGCGTCAATCTGAAGGCCTGCATCGCCGCCGCCGCCAGCCGCGTGGCCTTCATCAACACCGGTTTTCTGGACCGTACCGGCGACGAAATGCACAGTTGCATGCAAGCCGGCCCAGTGCTGCGCAAGGGCGACATGAAGTCCAGCGCCTGGATCCAGGCTTATGAGCGCAACAACGTGCTGGTGGGGCTGGCCTGCGGCCTGCGCGGAAAGGCGCAGATCGGCAAGGGCATGTGGGCCATGCCCGACCTGATGGCCGACATGCTCAAACAGAAAATTGCGCACCCGAAGGCCGGCGCCAACACCGCCTGGGTGCCCAGCCCGACCGGCGCCACGTTGCACGCCCTGCACTACCACCAGGTCAAGGTGGCCGACGTACAAAAGGAGTTGGAGAAGCAGGACATCGAGGGCCTGCGCGACAGCCTGCTGAACGATCTGCTGACGATTCCGGTGGTGCGCACGCCGAAGTGGAGCGATAGCGAGAAGCAACAGGAGCTCGACAACAACGCCCAGGGCATCCTGGGTTATGTGGTGCGCTGGATCGACCAGGGCATCGGCTGCTCCAAGGTGCCCGACATCCACAACATCGGCCTGATGGAAGACCGCGCCACCTTGCGCATCTCGAGCCAGCACATGGCCAACTGGCTGGTGCACGGCGTCGTGACCAAGGCACAGGTGCGTGCCACCTTCAAGCGTATGGCCAAGGTGGTCGACAAGCAGAACGCCGGTGACAGCTTGTACGTGGCTATGGCCGGCAACCCGCAAGGCGCAGCATTCCAGGCGGCGACCGATCTGGTGTTCAAGGGTGTGGCGCAACCGAGCGGCTATACCGAGCCGCTGCTGCATGCCTGGCGGCTGAAGGTCAAAGCCGGGGCGGTCTGAGATCGGCTCACGCTGATCTTTCTGACAAACGGCGCATTCTGGCGCCGTTTTCGATTACCGCTGTCGCAAACCTGCCCGAAAGTGACGGTCTTTCAACCAAGGAAAGATAACAATGGAGCTGCCAAGTAATTGAAACTGAAATGGTTTTTCAACTTCTTCGCGTTGTTATCTTGTGGCTTGGTGAACAAAGTCACTCTTGTGAAAGCGTGACGACCAATCGACCCTCACTTCGCCACTGAACCACGAGTCCGGCCAGGCTTCCACCTAAGCTCGCATGGGCCACTACGATCTCGCTGACCAATTGCGCGACATGTCCATTACGCAGCGCAGCGCCTTCTTTCGAGATGCGTTTGGCGCTATCGGTACAGCTCATCGCCACCATATACCCTTTGTCCAACGGATCCATCCACTCTGGCGGCAGTTTGGCGCCTTTTACTGGTCGCGTCATCAAGGCTATGACCGGGCTACGCGCAGTCAGCAGGACTTTGAGTACGGATTGCTCCAGCGGCGAGTGGAAGCCGCTGCCAGAGCCGCAGGTCGCGCCCGTTGCCCACCGTGGCGCCGTCGAGATGAATCGGCTGGCAATGGGCAACGAAAAGGCGCAATTCGCCAACTCACCGAACCTCAACCCCGAGATGATGAACGCAGATCATCTGCACAGCGGAATTGGTTTGCTCTTCGACAAAAATTGGACAACACAGCAGGCGCTGGCGGGGGTCGAACTACTGGACAATTTGCGTGAGGTCATTCTGCGCCACTATCACCCACAGAATGTGAAGTTCATGCGCCAGAACCGCAGCACCAAATTCGATTCCCATTCCTGCGTCGATAAATACGGCGAGAGTGAGCCGTTCTGACGCGCGAAAGATCAATCAGGTTGAATCAGCATGGGGCCCCAGAGGCCTCATGCTTTTCCGCGTCTACACAACTCCGCCATATTTAGGCGCATCTATGCAGCCGGTAACAGGGGGTGAAGCCCCGGCAATTTTTTTAGCAACTCAGCACATTGGCAATCGGCTCCAGCAAGCCATCGTCCATATGCATTTTCTGCAGGCAGGACAGAAAGTACGCCCGGTCTTTGAGCATTGCTATGGCACCGTGATAGGCCGTGTCTGCACTCTTGCCGTAGGCTGCGCGCACTTTGGCCCAGGCTGGGGCCGGGATGGCACCCCAGTGAATCATCATCATGGCCAGGTCGATGATGTCACGGCTGTAAGTGCTTTTATCTACACCCCTGTCGGTGTTTGCCAGCAGTTTTTCGGAAAACATATCCTCACGGCACAGCGTGGGCACGCCCCATGTGGGGTGCAGTGCACCGTCAATGTCAATGCGCCCTTCGTTCACAATTTCCACCTTGATGGGTTTGCCATCGATTTCCAGAAAGGTGCGAATGCCATAGAAATCTGTTCGCACCTCGCGCACGTGCTTCACGGGTATTTTCAGCAGTGCACCCAGCCCGTTTTGATTGACGGTATTGCGCAGCAGACGGTAGCCCTCTTTGGATGCGCACAAAAAATCCACATCCACCGATTCCCGGTACTCCCCCAGCGACAAGACTATGGCCGTACCCCCGCCAAAGAAACATTGCGCCTCTTCAAGCAGTTCGCTGTTAAAACAGTGCAGTAGTTTGGCAATGCGTTGGTGGTGGTGGCGCTCAAACATTCATTACCCCGGCACCAAACTGCTGCGTCAGGCGTTCAATCAAGGCTTTCTCTGAGACTTGAAGTTGGCTTTGTTCAACAAAGCGCCAGTTGCGCTCGTACAGCGCAAAGGCTTCTTGCTCATCGATTTGATCGTCGTCACGCAAATTCCATGCAACCAGGCGCAGTTGGGGGAAGTCTTTGAGTGCAAGCATGGAAATCTCCGGTTTTGCTGCAGTTTAATCATAGCCCTACTTCAATGACAACACCTGCCCCACCGCGTGCCGAGCGTGTGCCGGCAAACACAGTGGCGAGACCTCAATGCTGCGCCAGCTCGATACAGCGCTGGGCAGCGGCGACATCGCTTTGATGGATCGGTTCTACACCGGCTACTTCACCGTGGCCCGATTGCTGGCCCTGGGGGCGGACTTCGTGAGCCGCCAGCATCAGTTGCGCCACACCGACTTTAGGCGGGGCAAGCGTTTGGGCAAGAGGGACCATGTGGCGTGCTGGAGCCGCCCAGTGCGCCCGAAGTGGATGACGCCACAAGAGTACGACGCCACCCCCTTGAGCCTGCAAGTGCGCGAGACCCGCGTGGGTGGTTGCCAAAGACATGGCCGAGCGTGCAGCCTCCAGTAGCCACGGCGGCGGCTTCTCGGTTGATGCCGGGGTGCGCCTGCTGCGCTACTGCGCGCGCCCACCCTTGGCCATGGACCATCTCAACCAGCGCGGCGCTGATCTGGTCTACCGCTGCGGCAAAGGGCACACAGAGCCCCTGCAGTCAGACAAGTACTCGGGTGAACTGGTGCTCACGCCACTGGAGTTGATCAACCGCATCGC